>Ga0335084_10002147_pt1 | contig 18876 bp, 19 predicted proteins | sample Lox_Sample_44_FD_206721 | JGI IMG/M metagenome (GOLD analysis project Ga0335084, IMG submission 206721) | Soil microbial communities from Loxahatchee National Wildlife Refuge, Florida, United States - Lox_Sample_4.4 | ecosystem: Environmental > Terrestrial > Soil > Wetlands | place: USA...
CGAGCCGTTCTCGAACTCGATCTCGAGCAGGCCGGCGCCCTTGGCCTGGATGTCGGCGTCGGGCGCGGCGGCCTCGAATGCACGCTCCAGAGCTCCCAGCGTCGCGCCTGCAAGAATCTCGAATTCGCTCTCGGTCATGGCGGGTGATCCTGCTAACATGAGCATTCTAATCGCCGATTCCGCGCCCTGATGCGTGCCGTAATTCTTGCCTTGCTGGTTCTCCTGCTCGCCCCCGGCTGCGGGTCGAAGGGGCCGCTCTACTTCCGCGAGAACCCGCCCTCCAACGTGAAGCCGCCGAGGCCCGAGCCGTTCAAGCCGGAGCCGTATCCCAAGGAGTCTGGCGAGGACGCCGCCGCGGGCGCCGAGAAGAAATAGGGGCTTTGGATGGCCTTCGCCTACCGGGCCGGCGTGCTCTGCGCCGAAGAGGTATCGCTCGAAGAAATCGCGCGGCGCTTCGGCACCCCCTGCTATGTCTATTCGCGCGCCGTCATCGAAGCCAATTTCGGCCGATTCGCGCGCGCTCTCGCCATGCGGCCTTCGCTCATCGCCTACTCGGTCAAGGCGAATTCGAACCTGGCGGTGCTCGCGTTGCTGGCGCGCCTGGGCGCGGGGTTCGACATCGTATCCGGCGGCGAGCTCGCCCGCGTGCAGGCCGCGGGCGGCGACGTGCGCAAGGTCGTGTTCTCGGGCATCGGCAAGAGTGAGGCGGAGATCGAGCAGGCGCTGCGCGCCGGCATCCTCTGCCTCAATCTCGAGTCCGAGGCGGAATTGGAGCGCGTCGACGCCATCGCCGCGCGCCTGGGCACGCGCGCGCCGGTCGCGTTCCGCGTCAACCCGGACGTGGATGCGAAGACACACCCGTACATTTCGACCGGGCTGAAGGACAACAAGTTCGGCATAGCGTACGCCGACGCCGAACGCGTGTACCGCGAGGCCGCGCGCCGACCTGGCGTTCGCATCATCGGCATCGGCTGCCACGTCGGCTCGCAGATGACGAGCGCCGCGCCGTTCGTGGACGCAGCGTCCCGCATCCTCGCGCTGACCGGGAGCCTGGAGCGCGCCGGCATCGCGCTTTCGCACATAGATCTGGGCGGCGGATTCGGCATCCGCTACAAGGACGAGTCGCCGGCGCCGATTGCGCAATTCCTGGACGGCGCCGTGGGGGTGCTCGCGGGCCGCAAGGAAGCCCTGATCGTCGATCCCGGCCGCGCCGTCGTCGGTGACGCCGGGCTGCTGCTGACGCGCGTCGAGTACGTCAAGCCGGGCGAATCGAAAAATTATGTAATCGTCGACGCCGCCATGAACGACCTCCTGCGGCCGGCCCTCTACGATGCGTGGCACGAAGTTCGCCCGGTCCGGGAGGCGGAATCGGGCGCCGGCGCGGCTGTCTACGATGTCGTGGGCCCGGTCTGCGAAAGCGCCGATTTTCTCGCCCGAGAGCGGCGGCTGGCCGTGCGGCCGGGCGGCCTGCTTGCTGTGATGTCAGCCGGCGCCTATGGCATGGTCATGAGCTCGAACTACAATACGCGCCCGCGGCCGGCCGAGGTGATGGTGTCGGGCGCGGACGCGACGCTGGTCCGCGAGCGTGAATCAGTGGAACAGCTCTTTGCCGCCGAGCGGCTTTTACCCTAGGGTGTTCGTCTTCATGACTCGCGGTATTCGTTACGCCGTCTTTGGCAGTCTCGCCGTGGTCCTCGCCGCCGGGGCGCTCGTCGCCTATTTGAGCAGCGACTCGCGCGCGCGCGAAAAGCCCGCCGCCAAGGGCCCGCCGGCCGCGCTGGTGGCGGTCGCCCCCGCGCTCCAGCAAAGCGTACCGATGCGCCTGCAGGCGATCGGAAACGTCGAGGCCTACAGCTCGGTGGCGGTAAAGTCGCGCGTCGACGGCCAGATCCTCGAAGTGCAATTCCGCGAAGGCCAGGAAGTGAAGAAGGGCGAGGTACTGTTCAGGATCGACGCGCGTCCTTTCGAGGCCGCGCTCAGGCAGGCCGAGGCGCAGGCGCAGCGCGACATCGCGAGCCGGGACCAGGCCGCGTCGCAGGAGCGGCGCTACCAGGAGCTGCTCGAAAAGAACTTCGTCTCCAAGGACGCCTACGCGCAGTACCGCACCAATGCGCAGACGGCCGACGCGACCTCCAGGGCGAGCCAGGCGGCGCTCGAGAACGCGAAGCTGAACCTGGAGTACACGGTAATCCGCTCGCCGATCGACGGTTACGTCGGCCGCGCGCTGCTGCAGGCCGGCAACATGGTGAAGGCGAACGACACGATTTCGCTGGTGGTCATCAACCAGGTAAAGCCAGTTTACGTGAGTTTTGCGATCCCCGAGCAGCAGCTCGCGACTGTTCGCGATCTCATGCGCAAGGGCCCCCTCGGCGTGGACGTCGCGGCGCCGGGCGGCGACAAGCCGATTGCCGCGGGCCGCATCGCCTTTCTCGACAACGCGGTCGACCAGACGACCGGCACGATCAAGGTGCGCGCGATCTTCGACAATGCCGACGCGGCGCTCTGGCCCGGCCAGTACTACACGGTGCGCGTCAAGCTCTACGACCAGGACAACGCGATCCTCGTGCCCTCGCGTGCGGTGCAGACGGGGCCGAACGGCCAGTTCGTGTACGTCGTCAGGGACGACATGACCGTCGAAGTGCGCAAGGTGGTTGTCGCTCGCAGCGAGGGCGAGATGTCGGTTCTCGCGGAGGGTGCCGTCGCCAAGGGCGAGCGGGTCGTGGTGCGCGGCGCACTGCGCCTGGCGCCCGGCGCGAAGGTGACGATCGCGGACGGCGCGCCGGCTTCGTGAACCTCTCCGAAATCTTCATCCGTCGCCCGGTGATGACGATCCTGGTCATGGCCGGGATCCTGATTTTCGGCATCGTAGCCTTCCGCCTGCTGCCGGTGAGCCAGCTGCCGAACATCGACTACCCGACGATCCAGGTCACGGCCGAACTGCCCGGCGCCGCGCCCGACACGATGGCCTCGGCCGTGGCGACGGTGCTGGAGAAGCAGTTCTCGACCATCGCCGGAATCGATTCGATGACCTCCGTCAGCGGGCAGGGCACGACGTCGATCACGATCCAGTTCAGTCTCGACCGCGACATTGATGCCGCCGCGCAGGACGTGAATTCCGCGATCGCGGCGACCGCGCGCCTTCTGCCGCCCGCGATGCCGACGCCGCCGTCGTTCCGCAAGGTCAACCCGGCCGATTTTCCCGTGTTCTTCCTCGCGCTCACCTCGGACGTGCTGCCGATCTCGACCGTGAACGAATATGCGGAAACCTATTTGGCGCAACGCATTTCCACCATCTCGGGCGTCGCCCAGGTGCAGGTGTTCGGCCAGCAGAAGTACGCCGTGCGCGTGCAGGTCGATCCGGGCCAGCTTGCCGCGCGCGGCGTCAGCATCAACGAGGTCCAGCAGGCCGTTGCCGGCGCCAATGTCAATTTGCCCACCGGCACGCTGTACGGGAAGGACCGCATGTTCGCGGTGCAGGCCAGCGGGCAGCTCTTTGACGCCGCGGCCTTCCAGTCGGTGATCGTCACCTACCGCAACGGCAATCCCGTGCGCCTCGGCGAAGTCGGCCGCGTGATCGACAGCGTGCAGACCGACAAGGTCGCCGCCTGGTTCAAGGACAAGCGCGGCATCGTGCTCGCGATCCAGCGCCAGCCGGGCACCAACACCATAGAAGTGGTGGACGCAGTGAAGAAGCTGTTGCCCACGTTCCGCGCCGAGGTGCCGCCGAGCATCAATATCGACATCCTCTATGACCGCACGGTGATGATCCGCGCCTCGGTCGCCGAGGTCGAGTTCACGCTGATGCTCGCGCTTGCGCTGGTGGTGCTGGTGATCTTCATCTTCCTGCGCAATATCCCGGCGACCGTCATTCCGAGCATCGCCTTGCCGATGTCGATCGTCGGTACTTTCGCGCTGATGTACGTGTTCGGCTACAGCCTGGACAACATTTCGCTGATGGCCCTCACGCTGTGCGTCGGCTTCGTTGTCGACGACGCGATCGTGATGCTGGAGAACATCAGCCGGCACATGGACATGGGCAAGAGCGCGATGCAGGCGACGCTCGACGGCTCCAAGGAGATCGCCTTCACCATCGTGTCGATGACGATCTCGCTGGCCGCGGTGTTCATCCCTGTGTTCTTCATGGGCGGCATCCTCGGCCGCCTGCTGCACGAATTCGCGGTCGTGATCATCGTCGCGGTGCTGATCTCGGGATTCGTCTCGCTTTCGTTGACGCCCATGATGTGCGCGCGCGTGCTCAAGCCGCACGAGCCGAACCAGCGCCATGGCCGTATCTACATGGCCTTCGAGCGTGCCTTCGACTCCTGGCGCGACCTGTACGGCAGCACGTTGCGGTGGGTGCTTTCCCACCAGCGCTTCGCGCTGCTCGTGTTCCTCGCCATTTGCGTGATCACGGGCGTGCTTTTCGCGCGCGCGCCCAAGGGCTTCCTGCCGAGCGAAGACTCCGGGCAGCTCTTCATCTTCACCGAGGGACCCCAGGACGCATCCTTCGAGAGCATGGTCGAGCTGCAGAGCCAAGTCGCCGAGATCGTCCGCCTCGATCCGAACGTGGAGGCGCTGATGTCCTTCGTCGGCGCGAGCAGCTTCAATCCGGCGATGAACAGCGGACGCATCACAATCGCGCTCAAGCCCTACGGCACGAGGAAGCCGGCCGATCAGGTGGTGCGCGAGCTCAGGCCCAAGCTCGCGCAGGCGGTCGGCCTGAAGACCTTCCCGCAGAACGTGCCGACCATCCGCATCGGCGTGCTCACCAAGAGCCCCTATCAGTTCGTGATTCAGGGCGCGAATGCCGATCAGCTGTACCAGTGGGCGCCGCAGATCGAGCGCAAGCTGCGCACGCTGCCTGGCATCATCGACGTCTCCAGCGACCTGCAGATCGCGCGGCCGCAGGTCAACGTCGAGATCGACCGCGAGAAGGCCGCGGCGCTCGGCATCTCGCCGCAGGCGATCGAAAACACGCTCGGCTTCGCGTTCGGCTCCCAGCAGGTTTCCACGATCTATACCGCCACCAACCAGTACTGGGTGATTCTCGAGCTCGAGCCGCGCTACCAGCGCGACCCTTCGGCGCTTGGCCTGCTCTACGTGCGCTCGGCCACCGGCGCACTGGTGCCGCTCGCATCGGTCGCGCGCCTGACCTACAGCGTCGGGCCTCTGCAGGTGACGCACCAGGGGCAGCTGCCCTCGGTGACGATATCCTTCGACCTGCGTCCGGGCGTCGCGCTTTCCGAGGCGATCGCGCAGGTGAACCGCGAGATGGCGACGATGCAGGTCCCGGCGACGCTCAACGCGTCGTTCCAGGGGGCCGCGCAGGCCTTCCAGGCCTCGCTGCAGGGCATGGGCCTGCTGCTCCTCTTTGCCGTGTTCGTGATCTACCTGGTGCTCGGCGTCCTGTACGAGAGCTTCATCCATCCGCTCACCATCCTGTCGGGACTGCCCACGGCCGGCCTGGGCGCGCTCGTCACGCTGATGGCCTTCGGCATCGAGCTCAACATGTACGCCTTCGTCGGCATCATCATGCTGGTGGGTATCGTGAAGAAAAACGCGATCATGATGATCGACTTCGCCATCGAGGCCCAGCGCAAGGATGGCGTGGCGCCCGAGCAGGCCATCTACGACGCCGGCATCACGCGCTTCCGGCCCATCATGATGACCACCGCCGCCGCGCTGATGGGCAGCCTGCCGATCGCCATCGGTTTTGGCGCGGGCGGCAGTGCGCGCGCGCCGCTCGGCGTTGCGGTCGTGGGCGGACTGCTCCTTTCCCAGGTGCTGACGCTCTACATCACGCCCGTGGTGTACCTGTATTTCGAGCGCCTGCAGAAGTGGCTGGGGGAGCGCCGCAATGCAAAGACCCAACCGGCAATGGGTGGCGCGGCCGTAGCCGCGGGCCCGCACGCACCGACCAAGGGCTCCTAGCTAGATCGAAAATTCGATCAGGAACGGGCCGCGCCGGGCTCGCGCCGAGGTGAACGCGTCGGTGAAGGCCTCCAGGGTCTCCACGCGCACGGCCTCCACGCCCATGCCCTCGGCCAGCTTGGTCCAGCGGATTTCCGGCCGCGCGAGGTCGAACAGCTCCTTCGACGCGGGACCGGGCTGAGCGCCCACTGCTGCGAGCTCGCCCTGAAGGATCGCGTAGCGCCGGTTGGCGAACACCACGTTCACGATGTCCAGCTTCTCGCGCGCCTGCGTCCACAGCGCCTGAAGCGAGTACATGCCCGCGCCGTCGGCCTGCAGACAAACCACCTTGCGATCCGGACAGGCGATGGCCGCGCCGGTTGCGGCCGGAAACGCGTGCCCGATCGCGCCGCCCGTGATCTGGATCCAGTCGTGCGGCGCAGCGCCCCAGGTGAGTGGAAACAGGGCCCGGCCCGAGGTGACAGCGTCCTCGGCGACGATCGCGTTCTCCGGCAGCAGTGCGGCGAGCGTCAGGCCGAATGCCTCCGGCTTGAACGGTCCGCCGTGCAGTTCCGGCGGCGCAATTGCCTCGCGAGACGGCGCCTCGCGCGGCGCCGCCAGCTCGTCGGCCAGCGCTTCGAGCGCGGCGACGATGTCCTGCTCCGCTCTTGCCAGCACGTGCAGCTCGCAGTCCTTGGGCCAGAGCGTGCTCGGCTTGCCCGGATACGCGAAGAAGCCGACCGGGGCCTTCGCGCCCGCCAGCACCAGGTGGCGCGTGCCGCCGAGTACCTTGAGCGCGGCATCTACCACGTAGGGAATTCGGTCGACGGGGGCCCGCCCGCGCCCGCGCGCCATGCGCGGGACCTGCGTCGGCGTGCGCAGCTTCGCGCCGGTGGCATGCGCCACACGCTGCGCCGCCTTGAGGCCGCGCTCGCCCAGCGCCGCGCCGGAAAGTACCAGCATCGATGGCAGGCCGCTGCGCAAGGCACGAGCGACGCCGGCGACCACCTCCGGTGCCACGGCAGGCGCAGCGGGCGGCGCAAGCGCTGCGCCCGGCGCTGCGCCCTCGTCCCAGGCGCAGTCGGCAGGCAGGATCAGCGTCGCCGTCCCGCCGGGCGGCGTGCGCGCGGCCTGCACTGCGGCGGCGGCATCCGTGCCGACCGAGCCGGCGCTGGTGCAGGTACGCACCCAAGTCGAAACAGCCCGCGCGAGGCCTTCCGTGTCAGCGGTGAGCGGCGCGTCGTAGGGCCGGTGGTAGGTAGCATGGTCGCCGACGATGTTCACGATCGGCGTGTGCGCGCGCTTCGCGTTGTGCAGGTTGGCGATCGCGTTGCCGAGTCCCGGCCCGCAGTGGAAAAGCGTTGCCGCCGGCTTGCCGGCCATGCGTGCGTAGCCGTCGGCGCAGCCCGCGACCACCGTCTCGGCCAGCCCGAGCACGCAGCGCAGGCCGGCGACGCGGTCCAGCGCCGAGACGAAATGCATTTCCGAAGTCCCGGGATTGGCGAAGCAGGTATCGACGCCGCCGGCAAGCAGCGTGCGGGCGAGGCTTTCGGCGCCGTTCATGCGCGCAATGCTAGCATCGCGGCGAACGGGAGAATCGAAACATGGCCGCTACCCACGAAACCCGCAACATGGCGCTGTTCTGCGATTTCGAGAACGTCGCGCTCGGCGTGCAGGACGCGAAGTACGAGAAGTTCGACATCAACCGCGTGCTCGAGCGGCTGCTGCTGAAAGGCTCGATCGTCGTCAAGAAGGCCTACTGCGACTGGCAGCGCTACAAGGAGTTCAAGGCGGGCATGCACGGCGCGTCCTTCGAGCTGATCGAGATCCCGCACGTGCGGCAGTCGGGCAAGAACTCGGCCGACATTCGCATGGTCGTGGACGCGCTCGACCTCTGCTATACGAAGGGCCACGTGGACACCTTCGTCATCATCAGCGGCGACTCGGATTTCTCGCCGCTGGTCTCCAAGCTGCGCGAGAACGCCAAGGTGGTGATCGGCGTCGGCGTGAAGAATTCGACTTCCGACCTGCTCATCGCCAACTGCGATGAGTTCATCTACTACGACGACCTCGTGCGCGAGGAGGAAACGAAGCGGCGCGCCGCCAAGAAGCGCAAGGAGACGGCGGCGACCCCGGCCGGCGGCGAGAAACAGCAGGAAGCCTTCGACCTGATCATCGAGACGCTGCAGGCGCTGATCGCCGAGCGCGGCGAGGGAGAGCGCATCTGGGGCTCGATGATCAAACAGGCGCTGAAGCGCCGCAATCCGGGCTTCAACGAGTCCTACTACGGCTTCAAGGCGTTCTCGGACCTGCTCGAGGAAGCGGAAAAAAGGAAGCTAGTAACGCTGGAGCGCGATGAAAAGTCCGGCGGCTACCTGATTCGGCCCGCGGCGCGAGCGTAGGCCACTACTGCTCGAGCTGCTTGTAGACCAGCGTCGCCACGCGCAGCAGCTCGTCCTTGTCCAGGTCGGCCGAGGCAAGCGCATAGCCGCAGTCGCGGTCGATCCAGTAGAAGACGCTGATGTTGTTGTCGCGCGCGTAGCGAAACGCCGTTTCCCGGTTCTTGCTCGCTTCGGCGCGCACATACATCGTCAGGCGCCGGCCGTTCTGGGTCTGGTACATGAACTGCGCCACAGGTCCGCTCTCGCCCGGCAGCAGCCGGCCACCGACGAGGGCCAGACCCGCGCCGTCCAGCTTGGGCGCCTGGACCTTGACGCCCAGGCGCTTGGAGAGCCAGGTGACGAGGTGCTGCTCCTGGTCCGCCGCCACTTCGACCGGATGGCGGACCTCCGGCGAATACACGGCGTGCGCGACGGCGGCCCGCTTGACGAATGAGGGCAACGCCGCCTGCGGCGGCACGTTCGAGCGCCAGGCATGCAGCTGCCAGCCCGCGATAGCGCCCGCGCCCAGTCCGAGCACGACCCAGCCGGCGGCGATCGCGGCCGCGCGCCAACGGCCGTGCGGCACGCGGGCCTGGGCGAGGATTCGTTCCGGCACCGGCTCGTCGAGCACGGGGTCGTAGAGCTGGTGCAGGCCCTGCGAGAGGGCCTTCAGCTCTGCGTCGTCCAACGGTGCCTTGTGTTCATTCATCGTTCATTTCACGATCTTCAGTTGCTTGCCGCCCGAGGGCGGCAATCCCGAGAGCATCGCGCGCAGCTTTTCCCGCGCGCGCGCCAGCCTCGACATCACCGTGCCGATCGGCACGCCGAGCGTGCCGGCCGCCTCCTCGTAGCTCATCTCCTCCAGCGCCACGAGCAGCAGCACCTCGCGCTGATCCGGCGGCAGCCGCCGGATCGCCGCGTCCAAGTCGCGCAGCACCAGCGTGTCGGTCTCGCGCACCGGCTGCGCTAGCTCCGCCATCTCTTCATCGAACGGCGCGGTCGGCCGCGACGCCCGCAATTGGTTGACGTAGACGTTGTGCATCACCGTGAACAGCCAGGCGCGCAGGTCGGTCCCGCGCCGGTAGAGATGCAGCTTCGACCAGGCTCGCTCGAGGGTGTCCTGCACCAGGTCGTCGGCCGAAGCGCGCTCCCCGGCCAGCGCGCGCGCGTAGCGCCGCAGGCGCGGAATCAGCTCGACGATGCTGTCTGCGTCGTTCACAGGGATAAACAGTCTACCCGCACGGCTATTCCGTTAAATTGCGCAAAGGTCAATGGCGCCGCGGGCGCTGCCCGGTCAGTCGGGCTCGTCCGGTATCGGGGGCAGCGCGCGCAGGTAGGCGATCAGCGCCGCCAGGTCGGCGGGCACGAGCTGGCTGGTCGTGTTGCGAATGACCTCGCCCATCGTCTCTGCAACCACGTCTCCGTCGGGCGCGATCCCGGTCTGCAGGACCCCCTTCAGATCCTCATCGCTCCAACTCTTGAGCTTCGTCGGGGTCAGGTTCGGGATCCGGTCGCCGGTGGGCCCCTTGGCCGCACCGGCGAGGGCGCGGTCGCGCTTCAGCCCGCCGAGGAAATTGCGCGCCGTGTGGCATTCGCCGCAATGGCCGAGGGCCTCGACCAGATAGGCGCCGCGATTGAGAACCGGTGTTCTCGCCGGGTCGGCGACGAACGGGCCGGGCGAGAAGAACAGCCACTTCCAGCCGGCGACGAGGAAGCGCCAGCCGAACGGGAACCGCAGGTCATGCGCCTGATTGGCGCGTGCATTTGGCGGCAACGAACGGAGATACGCCCAAAGGTCGCGCACGTCGGCATCCGTGATGCGCGTGAACGACGGATACGGAAACGCCGGAAAGTAATGTTCGCCATCGGGCCGCAGACCCAGGCGTAGCGCGCGCGCAAAATCCGCCTCGGTCCAGCGCCCGATGCCTGCTGTCGCGTGCGGCGTGATGTTCGGCCCGAAAAAGGTGCCGAACGGCGTCTTCAGCGCCCGTCCGCCGGCGAAGGGTGTCGCGCCTTCCTTCGCCTCGGTATGGCAGCCGGCGCAGCCCGCCGCCTTGGCAAGGTAGGCGCCGCGCTTCGCGTCGCCCTGCGCAGCGACACCGCCGTGCGCGCCGACCAACAGCGCGCAAGACACGAACGCACAAAGCGCGCGCATCAGCGAATTCACTGATGCGCGCATCGCGAACAGACGCGTTATTGCTTCACGCGAAAATCGTCGTGGCAACTGCCGCAGGCTTTTGCGACGCCGCCGAACGCCGCCTTCACACCGGCCTCGTCCCTGGCGCGCGCAGCAGCGCCCAGCTTGACGGTCGCGGCTTCGAGTGCGTCCGCGTCAGCCTTGAACTTGGCCATGTTCTTGTAGATCTCGGGCTTGGCGGCGCTCTTCACGCCCTCGGTGCTTGCCTGGAAACCATCCCAGGGCATTCTCGCAAGGTTCTCCAGGAACGTCGCGTTTAGGGCGACGACGTCCGCGTTGTACGGCGCCGCGCCTTTCAGCATCGCGCCGATCGGACCGAGGTACTTGCCCTGCAACGTCATCACCGCCTGCCGCTGTTTGACCAGGATCTCAGGCTTCACCTGGGCGAACGCGGTCGACGCCACTCCCGCCCCCAGTGCCAAGGCCACGCCGGCCGCCAAGATGCTCTTTTTCATTCCGTTCTCCTCTTTCTGTCGGTTGGAAGGGACGCGCTCTACCACGCAGCGGCATCCGCTGCATCCGGGGTAAACAGCCCGGCCTTCCGATTATTCCGGACGTTCCCGGTACCGCTCAGCGCAGGCCGGCGGCGTACTCGGCGACCGCCTGGATCTCGCGGTCGCTCATGCGCGCCGCAACGCTGCGCATCATGCCGTTCGGGTCATTGGCGCGCGTGCCGGCGCGAAAGGCCTTGAGCTGCGCCTCGACATATTCGGGGAACTGGCCGGCGATGCGCGGATACTGCGCCGGGATGCCGGCGCCCGCGGGGCCGTGGCAGCCGGAGCAGGCGGCCACGCCCGTCGCCGCGATTCCGCCGCGATAGATCTTCTGGCCCAGCGCGGCGAGGTCCTTGTCCCTGGCGAGGGCAGGCTTGAGCTTTTGCGCGGCGAAGTAGGCGGCAAGGTCCTTCAGGTCGCCGGCCGAAAGGTTGGCTGTCATGCCGGCCATGACCGCATTGTCGCGTTCCGCTTTCTTGCCGCCCTGCGGCCTGAAGTTGGTCAGCTGCTTGTGAAGGTACTCGTAGAACTGGCCCGCCAGCTTGGGGTTGGCCGCGGACGGGCTGTTGCCGTCGGACGCGTGGCAGGCCGCGCAGACCTGGCCGGCGATTGCCTGGCCTTTCGCGGGATCGGGCTTAGCGGGAGCCTGCGCCAGGGCGCTGGTGGGCCCTAGCGTGGCCCAGACGAACGCGGCACTGGCAATGGTCGCCAACTGTCGGATCATGCGGCAGCTCCCTGACAATTCCCCGTGGAAAGCCGCGATTTTATTAGAATTTCCGCCTTTCGGCACTGGCATCCCCTCTTGTCCGCACTCCAGCATGCGCGTTTTCTCTCTTCAGCCGCTTCGGTCGCGGATTTTCCTCCCGAGGCAGGACCGGAACTCGCCTTCGCGGGGCGATCCAATGTCGGCAAATCGAGCGCTCTCAATGCGCTTGCGGGCCGAAGGCGGCTCGCCTTCGCCAGCAAAACGCCGGGCCGCACGCAGACGATCAATTTTTTCGCGCTCGGCGAGACGGGCCGGCTTGCGGACCTGCCGGGCTATGGCCATGCCAGCGTCTCGCAGGCAGTGCGCGCGACCTGGGATGCGCTGATCGGCGGCTACCTCACCGGGCGCAGCACGCTGGCCGGCGTCGTGCTGCTCATGGATGCCCGCCGCCCGTTGACGGCGAACGACCGCCATTTCCTGGAGTGGCTGCGGCCGGTCGCGGCAGCACGGCTGGTATTGCTGTCGAAAGCGGACAAGTTGTCGCGCGCCGAGCGCGCGAAAGCGCTCGCGCATACGCGCGCGTCGCTCGACAGGGCAGCATTGAGCTCGCCGGTGGTGCTCTTCTCCAGCAAGAGCGGCGAAGGCGTCGAGGAAACGCGCGCATTGCTCGACGGCTGGCTACAAAATAAAAAGCCCCCGGAAAAGGGGAACTAAACCGGGGGCGAAAAACACCCCGGCTTGGCGCCGGGGCAACCCGCTCAGGGAGGTGAAGCGGGAGACGACTCGCATCGTCTAAGCGTAAGATTGCCGGCAGGGAGAAAAGTTCCACATCCGGCCAACGGCAGGAAAACCATCCAATAATCAGATGAATATCTACGGCTCGTTTCCGGCAGTGCGCATGCGGCGCATGCGGCGCAACGAATTCTCGCGCCGCTTGATGCGCGAAACCTTGCTCAGCACTGACGACCTGATCTATCCGGTATTCATCCTCGAGGGCAAAAACCGCACACAGAAAGTGGCCTCGATGCCGGGCGTGGAGCGCCTTTCCGTGGACCGGCTTCTGCCGGTGGCCGAGCGCTGCATGAAGCTGCGCGTGCCGGTGATGGCGCTCTTTCCCGTGATCGACCAGAAACTCAAGTCGCTCGATGGCCGCGAGGCGTTCAATCCAAAGGGCTTGATTCCGCGCGCGGTCGCTGCCCTGAAGAAGCGCTTTCCGGAACTCGGTGTGATGACCGACGTCGCGCTCGATCCGTACACCTCGCACGGCCAGGACGGCGTAGTTGACCAGTCGGGCTACATCCTGAACGACGTTACGCTCGGGATCCTGGAAAAGCAGGCGCTCACCCAGGCGGCAGCAGGCGTCGACATCGTGGCGCCGTCCGACATGATGGACGGCCGCATCGGGCGCATCCGCCAGGCGCTCGAAAAGGCCGGCCGTATCCACACCAAGATCATGGCGTACTCCGCGAAGTACGCTTCCGGCTTCTACGGGCCTTTCCGCGACGCGGTGGGGTCGGCGAAAAACCTTGGCAAGGGCGACAAGAAAACCTACCAGATGGATCCGGCGAACTCGGACGAGGCGCTCTGGGAAGTCGGCCTCGACCTCGCCGAGGGCGCGGACATGGTAATGGTGAAGCCGGGCCTGCCTTATCTGGACATCCTGCGGCGCGTGAAGGACGAATTCAAGGCGCCGACCTTCGTCTACCAGGTCTCGGGCGAGTACTCGATGCTGCGCGCAGCGATCGCCAACGGCTGGCTGCCCGAGAGCTGCATCATGGAATCGCTCACCGCCTTCAAGCGCGCCGGCGCCGACGGCATCCTGACCTACTTCGCGCTCGAGGCTGCGGCCGCGCTGAAGCGCTAGCGGAAGCTGAGCGCCACGCCGTGGGCTTCGCCGGCGCTCACGACGAGCGTACCGTCGGCGAGCGCCGCCGGCGAGAAGCCGCCGCGGCGCAAAGCGCCGGCCGCGCGCCCGCGATCGGCAACGCGGAGTCGAAGCGCTGTCACGGCTGCTACCGGTGCTCTTAGCATCTCGACCGGCAGACGGCCGAACAGCGAGTAGTAGCGGTCCGGATCGGGAGCCGCGATGGCCACCGCATCGATCGCCTGCACGCCCAGTGCGTGCTCCTGGTATTGCGCACGCCAGACGATTTCGCGCGTATGGTGCTGGCAAAGGAATGTTTGAAAGCCCGGCGTTGTGGCCGGCGACAGCTGCACCAGAGTGAAACGCGCCTCGCCCAGTTTCTCGACAGGGCGCGACAGCGCAAGCGGCGCATCGGCGGCGATGCCTGCCTGCGTCAGTTCGGCATACGCGGCGGTGGCATCGTCGGTTGCCAGTGCAAGCGCGCCGACGCCTTCGCCCCGTGACAGGAACTCCGCAAAATATTGGAGCGCCGGCGGCGGCGAAGCCGGCAGTGCCATCAACTCGAGGTAATCGCGCCCGAACATGATGCAGTGGTTCTGCGAACCGAGCGAGTGGTAGCCGCGCGGCGTGAGCGTGAAGCCGAGGCGCCGGTAGGTATCGTGCGCCCGGTCCAGGTCGCGCACCAGGATCACCGCGTGATCCAGCCCGCGGATGCCCTTCAACATCAAGGCGCGCCGGCCAGTTCCAGCGTGCGCAGGAATCGTTCCGCTTTCTGGTAGCCGATCACGCGCAGTCCCTCCAGCTCGCGCCCCTGCGCGTCGAAAAAGACGATGCCCGGCGGGCCGAACAGATGGAAGCGCTTGAGCAGCGCCTGATGCTCAGCGGTGTTGGCGGTCACGTCCGCCTGCAGGAGCAGCAAGCCCTCCATCTTCCGCTTGACGCGCGCCTCGCTGAAGGTGAGCGCCTCCATTTCCTTGCAGGTCACGCACCAGTCGGCGTAGAAATCGAGCATGACGGGCTTGCCGGCCGAGCGCAGCTTCTGCTCGAGCTCGGCGATCGACTGGACGCGCACGAAATCGATGTTGCCGCCCGAGGGCCGCAGCACCGGCCAGACGATCCAGGCCGCCACCGCCAGGAGCAGGACGCCGAACAGGTGCTTTACGCGCAGCATCCAGGGGCCCGATTTCGGCAGCAGCGCGCCCTCGGAGACCCCGACTACCAGCAGTGGAATGCCCATGCCGAGCGCCATCGTGAACAGCGCCGCGCCGCCGAGCGCCACGTCGCGCGTCTGGCTGATGTACAGCAGCGCGCCGGCGAGCGGCGCCGCGACGCAGGGACTGACGATGATTGCCGAGAGCACGCCCATGCCGGCCACCGAGGCGAGCTTGCCGCCCGCGAGCCGGCCGTGCGCCGAGGACAGGCGATGATGCAGAAACCCGGGCAGCTGCAGATCGTAGAGGCCGAACATCGACAGGGCGAGCGCGACGAAGACCAGCGCGAAACTGCCCAGCACCCAGATGTTCTGCAGCGCCGCGGCGAGCATCGCTCCCGACCATGCGGCCGCGACACCCGCCAGCGCATACGCCACCGCCATGCCGAGCACGTAGGCGAGCGACAGCAGCAGCGCGCGCAGCTTGCCCAGCTCGCGGCCTTCGCCGACGATGATTCCCGAGAGGATCGGAATCATCGGCAGCATGCAGGGCGTGAATGCGAGCAGCAGGCCGAAACCGAGGAAGCTTGCCAGCACGAGGAGCGGACCGCCCGATTCGAACAGGCGCGCGATCTCGAAGTCGCTCGTCTGCGTGGTGAATTCCGCGCGCGGCGCCGACGGTGTGCCGGGGACCGGCGCGCTGAACGCAGCCAGCCGGATCGTCGCCTTGCTGTCCATCGGGACGTAGCAGACGCCGATGTCCGCGCAGCCCTGCGAGGTCACGATCAGCCGCAGGGTCCCTTCGGCCTCCTCCACGGGCAGGCGGATCGCCACCTGCTTGCGATAGGTCTCCACTTCGCCGAAGAATTCGTCCTTCTTGCGCGTGCCGGGCGGAAACTGCGGCGCGCCCAGTTTCGCGTTCGAGCCTGGATCGAGCGCGAACTTGAACCGCTCGCGGTACATGTAGTACCCGTCGGCGATCGCGAAACTCACCTCAATCGTGCGCGCATCGAGCGCGCGCACCGACATGCGGAAGGCTTTCTCGGGCTCGAGCAGATCGTCCATGTTCGCGGCCGGCGCGCCGGTCGCGAACAGGAGCATCAGCAGGGCGAGGATCCGGGCCATCTCAGGTTCTTGTTTCGGCTTCCACCCAGGCGAGGTAGGCGGGCAGGCCGCGCTCGATTGGGACCGCGACAATCTCTGGAAGTTCGTACGGATGCGCGGCCCGGATGGCCGCCTCCAAGGCGGCATAACGATCGGCGCTCGTCTTGATGAGCAGCGGATGCTCTTCCTCCCGCTGCACGGCATTTTTCCAGCGATACACCGATTGGCAGGGCGCGAGGATGTTGACGCAGGCGGCCACGCGCCGCTCGATCAGCATGCCGGCAAGTTTCTCCGCCGCCGCGCGGTCAGGCAGGTTGGTCAACACCAGCAGCGTGTTCATGCGCGAGGCCCTCCCGCACAGTCGGATATCGCAGCCGCGCGCCGAGCGTGCGCTTAAGGCGCGTATTGTCCAGGCGCCGCGACTCGCCCATGAACGAAAGCAGGTCGGCCGGTATGCGCCCGCCCGCTTCGCTGCGCGCTATGCGCTGCGGCCGCGGGAGGCCGGCCTGATCGGCGACCATGTCCAGCCACTCGCCCATCTTGAGCCGCGAGTCGTCCGACGCGTTGTATATGCCGGCCGGCGCCCCCTCTTCGAGCGCGCGCACGCAGATGGCGGCTAGGTCATCGGCGTGAATGTGGTTGGTGTAGACATCGTCGGCGTCGCGCAACGCAGGCATGCCCGCGCGCAAGCCCGCGAGCGGCAGGCGATCGACCGCGTAGATGCCCGGTGCGCGCAACACAGTGAGCGCGGCGCCGTGCGCACTGCACCATAGTGCAAGTCGTGCCTCGGCATCGACGCGGCGTGCGGCGCGGGCCGTCTGCGGGTTTACCGCGCGAGATTCGTCCACCAGCGCGCCGCCGCAGTCGCCGTACACGCCGCTCGTGCTGATGTAGACGATGCGGGTTGGTAGAATGCGCCTGCCTTCGAGCGCGGCGAGCAGGTTGGCAGTGCGCGTGTCCGCCGAGCCGGATGCCGGCGGCGGGGCGCAATGCAGTACCGCGTCGACCGGTTCGAGCGCGGCGAGGCTCTCGGGCCGGTCGAGATCCAGGCCATTCTTGCGCGCGAGAATGCGCAGCTCGAAGGCGTTTCCTAGCACGGGAGCGGCGCGGCGTGCGATATCGCCAAAGCCGGCGATCAACAGGCGTTTCATCGGCACCATTGTAACGACATGCACACCGTCACCCTGCAGCCCAGCGGTCACCAGTTCCAGGTGGAGGACGGCGAGGCCGTGCTCGCCGCGGCCCTGCGCCAGGGCTTCGTGCTGCCCTACGGCTGCAAGAACGGCGCCTGCGGCAGCTGCAAGGCGAAGATCGCATCCGGCACGGTCGACTACGGGGTCTACCAGGCAAAGACGCTTACCGACGAGGAAAAGGCGCAGGGCAAGGCGCTCCTGTGCCAGGCCAAGCCGCTGTCGGACCTGGTCGTGGAAGCGCGCAGCATCGGCGCGGCGAAGGATATCCAGGTCAAGAAGCTCCCCTGCCGCGTGCAGAAGATGGAGCGGCTCTCGGACGACGCGATGCTGCTGCAGCTCAAGCTGCCGGCGAACGAAAAGCTCGTGTTCCTGGCCGGCCAGTACATCGAGTTCCTGCTGAAGGACGGCTCGCGCCGCAGCTTTTCCATGGCGAACGCGCCGCATGAGGCCGAGCTCATCGAGCTGCACATCCGCCACGTCGCCGGCGGGCAGTTCACCGACCATGTCTTCGGCAAGATGAAGGAGCGCGACATCCTGCGCTGCGAGGGGCCGCTCGGCACCTTCTTCCTGCGCGAGGACTCCGAAAAGCCGATCGTCTTCGTCGCTTCGGGCACCGGCTTCGCGCCGATCAAGGCGGTGATCGAGCACATGTTCCACAAGAACATCACCCGGCCGGCGACGCTCTATTGGGGCGGCCGGCGGCCGAAGGATCTGTACATGAACGCGCTCGCCGAAAAGTGGGCCGCCGGGCATCCCTCCTTCAGGTACGTGCCGGTGATCTCCAACGCGCTGCCGGAAGACGGCTGGCGCGGCCGCACGGGATTCGTGCATCGCGCGGTGATGGAGGATTTTCCGGACCTCTCAGGCTGCCAGGTCTACGCCTGCGGGGTCCCCGTGATGGTGGACGCGGCGCGAAGGGATTTCATCGCCACCTGCAAGTTGCCCGAAGATGAGTTCTACGCCGACAGCTTCACTACCCAGGCCGACACGGCGCCACCGGCTCAGGCGGCCTCGCCCAAGTAGGCTTCGCGTACCCTGGGGTCTGCCAGCAGTTGCGCCGCGTTGCCGGCGAGCGTGACGCTGCCCGATTCCATGACGTAGCCGCGGTTCGCTGCCTCGAGCGCACGGCGCGCGTTCTGCTCGACCAGAAGGATGGTGACGCCCTGCCGCGAGATCTCGCGCACGATGTCGAAGATCTTCGCCACCAGCATGGGCGCAAGCCCCATCGACGGCTCGTCCAGCAGGAGCAGCTTCGGCCGCGCCATCAGCGCGCGGCCGATGGCGAGCATCTGCTGTTCGCCGCCTGAAAGCGTGCCGGCCGTCTGCGTGCGCCGCTCCTTCAGGCGCGGAAACGTCTCGTACTGGCGCTCCAGGTCGCGCGCGATGCCGTTGTCGTCGCGCGTGAATGCACCCATCGAGAGGTTCTCCTCCACGGTGAGCTGCGCAAAGATACCGCGTCCCTCCGGCACCATGACCAGCCCCTTGCGCGGCAATTCGTGGACCGCGCTTGCGGACGTATCGGCGCCCGAATAGCGCACTGTGCCAGCGCGCGCGGGCAGAAGTCCGCAGATCGCGCGCAGCGTGCTGCTCTTGCCGGCGCCGTTGGCGCCGATCAGGCACACCAGCTCGCCTTCGCGCACTTCGAGGTCGATGCCTTTCACCGCGCGAATGCCGCCATAGCCGGCCTCGAGCCCCCTGATTTCAAGCAGCACTGCCAACCCCTAGATAGGCGTCGATGACGCGCGCGTCGAGCTGCACCTCGGCCGGCGTGCCCTCCGCGATCTTCTCGCCGTAATCCAGCACCAGCACGCGATTGCAGACATTCATCACCAAGCGCATATCGTGCTCGATGAGCAGGATCGTGGTTCCGTCGCGGC
>Ga0335084_10002148_pt1 | contig 18874 bp, 17 predicted proteins | sample Lox_Sample_44_FD_206721 | JGI IMG/M metagenome (GOLD analysis project Ga0335084, IMG submission 206721) | Soil microbial communities from Loxahatchee National Wildlife Refuge, Florida, United States - Lox_Sample_4.4 | ecosystem: Environmental > Terrestrial > Soil > Wetlands | place: USA...
CTCCTGCAGGACGGGTTTTGCCTCCATGAACGCCTTCTTCAATGCCATCGAGCCGGCTATCTTGAATGCCATTTCGGAAGAGTCAACCGTGTGATAAGAACCGTCGTATAAAGTCACGCGCATATCGATAACAGGGTATCCCGCAAGGATGCCCTCCTTCATCGTCTCAACAACCCCTTTTTCAACTGCGGGTCTGTATTGCTGCGGTATCACACCGCCCACGATCTTGTCCACAAACTCATAGCCAGCGCCTTTTGATAAAGGTTCTATCTTTATCCAGCAATCTCCATATTGGCCCCTTCCACCTGACTGTTTCTTGTATTTACCCTGAACCTCTGCCGTGCCCTTAATAGTCTCCCGGTAAGGGATCTTTGGGGTTTTCATAAGCACTTCTACCCCAAACTTCCTCTTCAGTCTTTCGAGGGTCACCTCAAGATGGACCTGTCCCATTCCGGAAAGGAGCATCTCCTTTGTCTCTTCGTCCCTGTGAAACCGCAGAGTGGGATCTTCTTCCAGTATTCTGTGGAGACTTGAGCTTACTTTTTCCTCGTCCCCCTTGCTCTTTGGGGCAATGGCATATGAGATGATGGGTTCAGCAAACTTTACTTTTTCAAACACAAGGGGGTGGGCTTCATCCGAGAGGGTATCACCGGTATTGGTATCCTTCAGTTTTGCCACTACTCCGATCTCCCCCGGCCCTACCGACTGTGCAGGGACCTGTTTTTTCCCGAGGAGATAGAATACCTGGCCTATCCGTTCCTTTGACCCAGTGGAAGCGTTTAACGCAGAGGAGTCAGCCTTGAGGGTTCCTGAATATACCCTGAAAAGGGAGAGCTTTCCTGCAAAGGGGTCGGCGATAGTCTTAAAGACGTATGCGGAGAAGGGCTCTTTTTCTTCGGCTTTTCTCTCTATATCCTTTCCGTCTTTTGGGTTCTTGCCCTTAATGGGTGATATTCTTGACATTTCCTGGGGAGAAGGCAAACAGAGCACCATGGTATTGAGGAGTTCTGTAATCCCTATGGTCTTCGTTGCTGACCCGCAGGCAACAGGGATGAACCTGCGCGTCATGGAACCTTCCTTAATTCCCTTAATGATCTCTTCATGTGTGAGTTCTCCTCCCTCCAGATACCGCTCAAGCAGGCTATCGTCAGATTCCGCGATCTTCTCCACAAGCCTCTTCCGGTATCCCTCAGCCTCTGCGAGGTATTCGGCAGGAATTTCGGACTCCTGAGATTTCCCTCCGGTTAACCTAACGGTCTTCATGTTCACGATGTCGATTATCCCTGAAAATGTTTCCCCCATCCCTATGGGCATCTGGAGAGGTATTCCCTCTGTATCGAACGATTTCTCAATCTCGGCAATGGCCATAGAGAAATTTGCGTTTTCCTTGTCCATTTTGTTTATGAATACTATTCGCGGGATCTCGTACTCGCATGCAAATTTCCATATCTTTTCTGTCTCTGCCTTAACCCCTGAAATTGCGCTTACGATCACCACTGCCCCATCCACTGCCCTGAGACAGCCCCTGGTATCTTCAATAAAGTTGATAAATCCGGGGGTATCGATAAGATTGATTCTGTGCGAATTCCAGTTACAAAAGGACAATGATGAAGTGATGGTTATCTTTCGTCCAATCTCCTCGGGCTCAAAATCGGTGGTGGATGTTCCATTGTCCACAGAGCCCAGACGGTCCACGGAGCCGGAAACGAATAAAAGCGCCTCGGTAAGAGAGGTCTTTCCTGCGCCTCCATGAGCGATTACCGCTACATTACGAATCTTATCCACATCAAAATTAGCCATTTGATCCCCCTCTAGTTTTGGTAGTCTTCAGGTGTGATGAATGGTTCTTCCTCTTGCCTATTCTTTCAGTATCTCTTCGATAACCGGCTTATATGCAGTTTCCTTTGCTATCCGCACACTCCATATCTTCACCAAGATAAATGCAAGGATGAATGCACCGAAACCAAATATTGCAGAAACGATGTCGGGATCCAGGGAAGAGAAGAAGCTGCTGAAAAATTCCTTTCCCATAACTGCTCCAAGTATCAAGGCAAGTGCGGGCAGACCGTACACTACGATCGACCCTCTCAGATAAGAATAAGGCTCTAAGGCAACCCGCACCTTTTGGCCCCTGATTGCATTTGCCCGGTTGATGGCTTCGAGTTCTGCCCCCGCATCAGTGATTCTGCATCCTGCTGTGCACTGTTCACAGGCGGATTTTCTTTCCACTGACACAATTGCCAAAATACCATTGGTGCTTTTTACCACGCCTATTTCATCCATTCTTAAGACCCTGATATGAATCAGTGATGCGGAAAGGGCAGCAGAGCAGAGAGCCCCATCTCCCTCGATTTCTGTGTTACGGCATCACTATTGCATTGTTCGCAGAAAGACGTACGATTTTCGGTCTGAAATCCGCTACCTCGCTCTCGTCAAAATACCCGTAAGAAAAAATAATAACCCTGTCACCCACAACTCCCTTTCTCGCGGTGGGTCCGTTGAGACATATCTTCCCGCTCCCACGTTCTCCCGGAATCGCATAGGTTTCGAATCGCTCGCCATTGTTCAGGTTGCTCACCATCACCAGTTCATAGGGAAGGATGCCTGCTTCTCTCAATAACTGCTCATCTATGGTGATACTTCCCTCGTATTCCAGGGTGGACTCGGTGACCGTGGCCATGTGTATTTTTGCTTTCAGCATGCATCTGAACATATTGTTATTCAATAATCTTCGGTACGCGGTAAAAATCACCCGCTCTGTCAGGGGCATTCATGAGGGCATCATCCTTAGGCAGGGATGGGCTCACCTTATCTTCCCTCATTACATTGCCGATGGTGACTACATGGGATGTCGGTTCAATGCCGGAGGTGTCAAGTTCTTTAAGTTTTTCGACATATGAGAGTATACTGGCAAGCTGCGCAGCGAACTTCTCTCTTTCCGGATCGGTGAGAGCGAGTCTCGCAAGTTGCGCGATATGTTCCACATCAATCTTCATTCACTCTCCTTTGTAGGGGATGGATTCTTTGTCGCTTCTCACAGCTTTTGGAGATTGGCAAACCTTAAGACGAGTTTCTTAATCCCTATGCTCGGGAAGTTTACCATTACCTTTTGCTCATCGCCGTCACCGTAACAATCCCGGACCACCCCAATCCCCCATTTGGGATGTTTTACCCTGCACCCTGCCATATACGGGAAGAGGGGCTTTTTCGAATCTGAGCCAGGGGGTGCGAGACGAGTGGCGTGGTCCCCCCTGCTTTTTTCTATCCACTCACAGCATTTCTTCGGGATATCCGAGAGAAAACGGGACGCCTCCTGATTTTGGAACTTTGCATACAGCTTTCTCTTGCTCGCCCCTGTAAGCCAGAGGATATCCTTTGCCCTGGTCATCCCGACATAAAAAAGCCGGCGCTCTTCGTTGATTTCGTCTTCATTGGTGGCTTTGAAGTAAGGCAGCACACCTTCCTCAAGGCCGAGAATAAACACCACAGGGAATTCGAGCCCCTTTGCACTGTGGAGGGTCATGAGGGTGACGGTATTCCCTCTGACCGAATCGTCCATATTGGTGAAAAGAGACGCCTTGTCAAGGAACTCCTTTACCTCGGTTTCCGCAGAGGAAGCGATGAGTTCATTGAGATGTTGTATCCTGTCATTATTGACAAATTCCTCAAAGCCTGATTTCTCAATGATATCCTGTATCATGTCCGAGGCGGTCTTATATTTCTTGGATGCCATACGTTCGATGAGTTTGATAAAACCCTCGAGCCTTTCCTTTACTGCCGAGGTGACCCCGTTTGCTTTCACTGTCGACTTCATCACTTCGAAGAGACTTAATGCTTTCTTCTTTGCCTCATTCTCAATCTTGGCGAGCGTGGCAGCACCAATTCCCCTGGGGGGGCAGTTTATTATCCTCCGCAGGCTCACATTATCAGTTTGATTGATGGCGAGACGCATATATGCGGTAATATCCTTTATCTCCTTCCTGTGATAGAAACTTATTCCACCCACAATGTGATAGGGGAGCCCCTCATCCCTCAATGCCTCTTCCACGGCCCTTGATTGTATGTTTACCCTGTAGAGTACTGCAAAATCGCCAAACTCGTATACGCCCCTTAGATATAGCTCCTTGATCGTCTTGGCAATATGACGAGCTTCTTCGTCTTCGTTGTTCAGCCAGCAATGGTAGACACTCTCCCCCCCTTGCCGTCCTGTCCAGAGTCTCTTGGGTTTTCTCGCAGGATTCTTTGAGATGACCGCACTCGCAACGCTCAATATGTTCTGTGTGGAGCGGTAATTTTGTTCGAGACGGATGGTCTTTGCTCCAGGAAAGTCTCTCTCAAACTTATATACGTTATTGACGTCAGCACCTCTGAATCGATAAATGCTCTGGTCATCATCACCCACCACTGAGATATTATTATGGCCTGACCCGAGCAGTTTCAAAAGCTTATACTGAGCATAGTTTGTGTCCTGGAATTCATCAACAAGTATGTAAGAGAAGAGGGCATGATATTTTTTAAGGATTTCCGGGTGTCGTTCAAAAAGCCTTACGGTGACTCCGATGAGATCGTCAAAGTCAAGGGCATTACATCTCTTCAATTCATCCTGGTACCGTATATAAACCTTTGCAAGTTTTTCATCAAACCCGAAGCCGTCACCTTTGGAAAGGAACTCCTCCGGCAAGATCAGAGAAGACTTGAGGGAGCCTATCTTGGCTGCCACCCCTTTATAGAGAGCCTCGTGAAATCTGAATTCTCTCAAAATGTGCCGGATGAGGGTGCACTGGTCGTCATCGTCATAGACTGTAAAATCGGGTTTGTACCCGAGGGATTGTATCTCTTTTCTGAGAAGCCTGCTGCATTGCGCATGGAATGTCCCAATAGATGCACCGTTCGTGTCCTTTCCGGTGAGGGAGGATATTCTCTCCTTCATTTCGTGAGCAGCCTTATTGGTGAAGGTGAGGGTGAGTATGGAATTGTAGGGGAACTTCTTCGTTTTCACAAGGTGCGCGAACTTGTGGGCAATGACCTTTGTCTTGCCGCTCCCCGCGCAGGCAAGCACCAGCAGAGGACCCTCTAAATAGAGAAGTGCTTCACGCTGCTCAGGATTAAGGCCTTCCAATAAACTTTCCTTTGACATCTCGGCTCCTTATTATACTAGCAAAACAAGGACGTGTGCGTCAAAAACGGAACCCGGAAGAGAGAGCAGAACAATGCTCTGTGTTCCGGCCCTAAGTCTTACTCGACTGTGACACTTTTTGCCAAATTTCTTGGTTGATCGACATCACAGCCCCTCAATACGCCTATATGATAAGCAAGAAGTTGCAGAGGAATGACGAGCAGAATAGTGGTAAGATACGAATTCGTGTCGGGTATGGAAATTGAGTAGTGAGAGAGTTGTGCGATGTCCGTATCCCCTTGATTAATCAGCGAGATAATCTTTCCCCCCCTGCTTTTAACCTCCTGTATATTGGAAATGACTTTTTCACGGAGTGGTCCTTTTGGTGCCAGGAAGACAACAGGAACTTCCTCATCAATGAGTGCGATGGGACCATGTTTCATCTCTCCTGCAGGATATCCTTCCGCATGAATGTAAGTAATCTCTTTGAGCTTCAACGCTCCTTCAAGGGCAATGGGATAGTGGATCCCCCTGCCAAGGTAGAGAAAATTCTTTGCCTTGAATAGCTCTTTTGCGATAGTCTCCATCTCCTCGTTACGTGCAAGGATCTGCTCGATTTTGTCAGGAATGGTGAGAATCTCCTGTAGGAGATTCATCACCATGTCATGGTCGGTCCGCCCTTTCTTGAGTGCGAGTGCAACGGTGAACAGATAGAGCGCCGTTATCTGGGAAGTGAATGCCTTGGTGGATGCCACCCCTATCTCGGGGCCTGAGTGAGTATAAAAGACCGCATCTGCTTCCCTTGCGGAGGAACTGCCGACCACATTGCATATCGCCATGACCTTTGCGCCAAGTCGTTTGGCTTCCCTCTGTACTGCAAGGGTGTCAGCCGTCTCCCCTGATTGGGTAATGGCGATGAGGAGGTCATTGGGCACTATCAGGGGATTTCTGTACCTGAACTCTGATGCGATATCCACCTCCACAGGGATTCGGGCAATTTCTTCAATAAGGTACTTTCCAATCAGGGCCGCATGCCATGAGGTGCCGCATGCCACAATGAATATCCTTTCAATGGATTTCACATCCTCTTCCCTAAGACCGAATTCCTCCAGATATATCTCGCCGGTTTCAAGACTAAACCTTCCCCTGAGCGTATCTGCGACAGCCCTTGGTTGTTCGTACATCTCTTTAAGCATAAAATGCTTGTATCCGCCCTTTTCCGCCATGGACGGACTCCATGGAATTGACGTCACCTCCTTGTGAATCGGGATCCCCTCCATTGTGGTCACCATGACGCCGTCATCATTTATCACCACCATCTCGCCATCATTAAGATAGATCACATCTTTGGAATAATTGAAGAATGCGGGGACATCGGATGCGATAAAATATTCTCCGTCCCCGAGTCCTACGCAAAGCGGACTGTCCCTTTTCACACCCACAACCTTGCCTTCTTCTCTTTCGCTGAGTACCGCCAGTGCATATGCACCCTTCACATTTTTTGTGGCATGCCTCACCGCATCCTCCAGGAGATAGTCCTTGGAATATTTATTGATGAGGTGGCACAGCACCTCTGTATCGGTATCTGAGGTAAAGACGTATCCCTCGGCCAGAAGGTTCTTCTTAAGGTCGAGGTAGTTTTCGATAATACCGTTATGGACAATAACGATGCCATCAGACCTCTGAGGATGTGCGTTTTCTTCTGATGGTTTACCATGGGTCGCCCATCGAGTGTGGCCAATAGCGGTATGGGCTGATGGCTGGTCCGCCTCAAAGAGACTGAGGAGGTCCTTTACCTTGCCTTTGCGTCTCTTGATATTAATATGCCCCTTGGAAAAGTATGCGATCCCTGCTGAATCGTAGCCCCTGTATTCCAGGCGTTTGAGCCCTTCGAGGACCACAGATATGGCATTTCTTTTCCCTCTATACCCGATTATTCCGCACATTTTACAGTGACCAGTGAATAGTGATTAGTGAATAGTATCCTGCACTTGACGCTTACTTTCATACTATGCTTTTTCTTCTTTCTTAACTTTCAACTTTTCACTTTTAGCTTTTGACTGCCGTTTTTGCGCCCATCCCTCCTTGTTTGTTTGACATACCCTGCTCGTGGCAAGGGACATGGGAGGCACATCACGTGTGATGGTAGAGCCTGCGCCAATATATGCACCTTTGCCAATACGCACGGGAGCGACAAGTTGCGTATCGCTGCCGATGAACGCGCCATCTTCTATCTCGGTGGTATGCTTTGCCCTCCCGTCATAATTACAGGTGATGGTGCCGGCCCCGATATTCACGTCCTTCCCCACAATGGCATCCCCGATATAGCTAAGATGGGATGCCTTTGTTCTTTCACCTATGACCGATTTCTTTATTTCAACAAAGTTGCCTATTCTGACGGCAGTCCCTACTTGAGAACCGGGTCTTAGACAAGCAAGAGGGCCCACAGATGCCCGGTCCTTTACCCTGGAGTCTTCTATTACGGTGGAGTCTTTTATTACTACACCATTTCCGATATCACTGTTCCGAACCCTCACATTCGGATAAATGACGGAGCCTTTTCCTATTTTCGTATGTCCCTCGAGACAGACGTTCGGATAGATTGTCGTCTCCTTTCCGATGGATACGTCGGGATGGATATATACCGAGCCAGCATCAAGAAAATTTACGCCCTTGGCAATCCAGGCCTGTATAATGTTCCTCCTCATGAGCGCTGACGCCCTGGAAAGTTCTTCCCTTGTATTTATCCCCATAAATTCTTCTTCTGTGCCTATGCAATAGGCGGAGGTTCTTAGGTTCTTCCTTGAGGCGGCGGCAATTATATCCGTGAGGTAGTATTCACCCTTCGCCGGATTCTCCGTTATCTTGTCAAGGATATCAAGGACATCATGGTTTATGGCATACACACCGCTGTTTACTTCATTGATTTCTTTCTGACCGGAGTCTGCATCCCTGTGCTCCACGATGGACACGACTTGTCCTGAAGCATTTCTAATAATCCTGCCATAGTGTTCGGGATTCCTTGCATTAAATGACAATACGGAGATGGTGTTCTTATCTTTTTTGTGGTGATGCAGGAATTTTTTTATGGTATCGGGCTTCAAAAGAGGGGTGTCTCCGTTAAGCACCACGATGACACCTTTAGAATTCCTGAGAGCAGGTCTCGCACAGCGGAGGGCATGGCCGGTGCCCCTTGGTTCTCCCTGGAGCACATACGACACCTCATGGGATCCTATTGTGTTCTTGATGAGTTCTCCCTGTTTCCCAATCACCACGAGAATCCTTTCAGGGTTTAGTGTCTTTGCTGCAGTAATAACCGCCTTGAGCATCGGGATTCCGCATACCGTGTGGAGCACCTTTGGAATGGCTGACTTCATTCTTGTTCCAAGCCCTGCGGCAAGGACAACGCAGTCCAGATTCATACCCTTGATTCCTGTATCCTCGACGGTGTCGCAATCCCTCCCGACATGATGATCTTGATGCCTTCTTCGATCGGTATGTCGGTGGAGAACACGTCCTGGTTTTTGAAGAGGATTACTTCACCCAGGTAGAGGTTGTTTGTGGGAATATACACCGCGATAAGATACGTTTCTTGGTGGTCTTTCTCTGCTCTCAGTGTGCATTCCTTTGTGAGGAACCCGAAGGCAAAAGCGCCGGACCTTGGGTATTCAACAATAACAAACTTCTTAAATGAACTGGTGTTATCGGGTGAAAATGCGTTGGCGAGCTGCTTCAATCCGGTGTAAATTCCCTTGAACACGGGGATCCTGAGGAACAGGTTGTCCATGACCCCTATCGTCCACTTTCCGAAGACATTCGTCGAGACTACACCGACTAAGAGAACAATAATTACCGCAGAGAGGAACCCGAGTCCGTAAATATGGGCGTCGAACAGTTTGTCAAACATGAAACCGAGCTGGTCATCCACAAACATGAAAAACCAGACAATCACCTTGACGGTGAGTATGACGGGAATTAATACGACAAGCCCTGCAAGGATTCTTCTTTTTAGGATGGTACGGATGGGGGTCATCTTACCTGTCAGCCTTTGTCATAACCTCGTCAGGAATATCGAAATTGGCGTATACGTTCTGGACATCTTCGTTTTCCTCGAGGAGTTCTATGAGTTTCAGCATCTGCTCCGCAGCCCTTTCCTCAAGGAGGACATAATTCTTTGGAAGCATTGTCGTTTCTGCAAGGGAAACGGGCAAATTCGCAGCTTCAAGAGCGTTCTTCACCTTGGTGAGGTCTTCGGGTGAGGTGATGACTTCATAATTGTCTTCCTTCGGATCATTTTTCATGTCCTCAGCACCGGCGTCAAGGGCAATAGTCATGAGGGTATCCTCGTCAACCTTGCTCTTATCCACGAGGAGATATCCTTTTTGCTGAAATATCCATGCTACGCACCCCGCTTCCCCTAAGTTCCCCCCGTGTTTTGACAGGGTGTGCCGAATCTCCGAGACGGTTCTCTGTTTATTATCAGTGAGGGCCTCGATGAGTACCGCAACGCCTCCCGGCCCGTACCCCTCATAGGTGAACTCCTCATATGACATACCAGGGAGTTCCCCCGTACCCTTCATAATCGCCCTTTTGATGTTATCGTGGGGCATATTCACCTCTTTTGCCTTTTCGATGGCAAGCCGGAGTCTTGGATTACCGGAGGGGTCACCCCCGCCGATCCTTGCCGCAACAGAGATCTCCTTCACGATCTTGGTAAATGTTTTTCCTCTCTTTGCATCGGTATGGGCTTTCTTATGCTTTATCTGGGCCCATTTAGAATGTCCTGACATTCATGATCCTCCGTCGCTTTCTGACAAATCTCAAATAAACATCTTAGGTCACTTAAGAAAATTTGCAGAAGTGGCACTCCTTAGTATCGAATTTCCATCCACAAAGTCGCATTTTGCGAGGCATTTTATTTTAGCATAGAAGCCTCCCCTTTGTGTTACTCAATGCCATACTCTTTTATCTTGGTCAAGAGGGTTTTGTAGCTTACTGCAAGAAGTTCCGCAGCCCTGCTCTTGTTACCCTTTGTTTCCTTTAATGCCTTCCTTATTCTTTCGCTCTCTGCCAGGCGAAGCGCCACTCTTGTAGTATCTTCGAGGGTGCCGTCCATGGGTAACACGGGTAACGTGCAAAGGTGTGTATTCATGGGAATGAGGTTCAAGGAGATATGTTCAGGGGTTATAGTAACGCCGTCACAGAGGATTACCGCTCGTTCTATAGAATTTTCCAGTTCCCTTACGTTCCCTTTCCATGGAGAGTCCATGAGCAGAGACAACACTTCCTCAGAGACCTCTTTTCTTCCTGTCTTCATCTCGGCGCAGTATTTTTTCGTGAAGAAATCCACTAGCAGGGGGATATCCTCTGTCCTTTCCCTTAGCGGAGGTACCCTTATGGGAAAGACATTAAGTCTGTAGTAGAGGTCTTCCCTGAATGCCCCTTCCGAAACAGCCCTTTCGATGTCCTTATTGGTAGCAGCGATGACCCGCACATCCACCGGTATGGTCTTTACTCCCCCCACACGCTCAATTTCTCCCTCCTGAATGATCCTCATGATCTTCGCCTGAAGGGAAAGGGCCATCTCACCAATCTCGTCGAGGAATATGGTTCCCTTATCTGCCAATTCGAACTTGCCGAGTTTTTTTGCCTCCGCCCCAGTGAAAGCCCCTTTCTCATGTCCAAAAAGTTCTGATTCCAGGAGTTCCTTTGGTATGGCAGCGCAGTTTATGGGGACAAAGGGGAAGTCTTTTCTTGGGCTGAGAGAGTGTATGGCCCTTGCGAACAACTCCTTGCCAGTTCCACTTTCTCCCAGAAGAAGGACCGTAGTTTTTGCTGATGCAACCCTTTGGATTTTCTTTGCAACCTCAAGGATCTTTTCGGACTTTCCAATGATCGTTGGCATGCCTCTCATTGACGAGACCTCATCCCTGAGAAGGATATTCTCTGTCACCAGTCTTTGGGTCTCCATAGCTTTTCTTATAAGATGGAGAAGATGGTCTGTGTCAAAGGGTTTTGTGATGAAGTCGAATGCACCCTCTTTTATCGCTTTTACGGCTACGTCTACGGTACCAAAGGCGGTCATCATGATTACAGGCAGCATAGGGTTTTCTTCTTTTGCGGCCCTGAGCACGTCCATGCCATCCTTTTTCGGAAGCTTTAGGTCTGTGAGGACAAGGCCTATTTTGTTCTCCCTGATCTTTCTGATGCCCTCTATTCCATCCCTGGCAATAAGTGGATGGTACCCCACGGTTTCCATGGTCTCCTGCAACATCCTGGCCATGGAGTCTTTGTCTTCAACGATGAGGATGGTTTCCATGGAGTGCCTTTTTTATTCCCCTGGCAGCCTGCCTGATCCTGTGTTCGTTTTCCACAAGGGCAAATCTCGCAAAGGCATCTCCGCCATCTCCGAACCCGATCCCGGGTGAAACGGCGACGCATGCCTCCTTGATGAGGAATTTGCTGAACTCGAGAGAGCCCATCTTCTTGAAAGGTTCCGGAATCTCGGCCCACACAAACATGGTTGCCTTGGGTGGTTCTATATTCCAGCCTGCCTTATGAAGGCCTTTTATGAGCGCATCCCTCCGGGATTCGTACGTTTCTCTGATCTCCCCCACGCAATCCTGGGGACCCCTCAAGGCAATAATGCTTGCGATCTGTATTGGCTGGAACATGCCATAATCCAGATAACTCTTTATCTTTGTGAGCGCGCCTACCATTTCTTTGTTTCCGCAGCAGAACCCCACTCTCCATCCTGCCATAGAATAACTCTTTGTCAGCGAGAAGAATTCAACTCCCACGTCTTTGGCGCCGGCAGCCTGAAGAAAACTGGGAGCAAGGTATCCGTCAAAACAGAGGTCGGCATACGCAAAATCGTGGACTACCATGATGTTGTTTTCTTTCGCAAAGTCCACGATCCGCTCGAAAAAGGGGAGTTCAATACACTCGGTGGTGGGATTATGAGGAAAATTTATGATGAGCAGCTTAGGTTTCGGCCATGATGACTTGTACGCTTTTTCCATTTCTTCAAAAAAATCAAACCCTTTTCCCGTAGGTATGTACCTCACCTCAGCACCTGCGAGTATGGCGCTGTAAGGGTGAATAGGATATGCGGGAGTGGGTGTCATCACCACGTCACCAGGTCCCAGCGTCGCATAAGCGAGATGGCTCAATCCCTCTTTTGCTCCAATGGTGATCACCACTTCTGTTTCAGGGTCCAGGTTGACATCAAAACGCCTCTTGTACCATTCGGTTATAGCCACTCTCAATTGGGTTATCCCCTTTGACGCCGAATAACGGTGATTTTTCGGGTTTTTGGCAGCCTCGCATAGTTTATCCACGATATGTTTTGGTGTGGGGAGATCGGGATTCCCCATGCCGAGATCTATGATATCCTCGCCTTTTCTCCTCGCCTCCATCTTCAGCTGGTTTACTATGGCAAATACATAAGGGGGAAGCCGTTTGATTCTGTTGAACTCTGACATCCAGAACTCCTTTTCTAATATGTTCTTATATGGTATGTGTCAATTAATATAACAAATTCAAGACAAAAACATCTCTTCTGCGTTCATGGAACTTCTCACCAATGGAGAGGAAGCAACCCCCTTAAAGCCCATTCTTAAGGCGGTTTCTTTGTAATCGATAAAAGTGCCGGGTGCAACATACTCTACAACAGGGAGATTTCTTTTTGAGGGTCTCAGGTACTGGCCTATGGTGAGAAAATCGCATCCTGCTGAGGAAAGGTCCTTCATTACCGAAACAATCTCTTCAAAAGTCTCACCAAGACCCACCATGACACCTGATTTTATGCGAATGTGGGGCGCCTGCTTTTTAGCCATTTTCAGGACATATAATGAGAGCCCATAGTCTGCCTGTGGTCTCACTAGGGAATAAAGCCTTGGCACTGTCTCGACATTGTGATTCACTACATCTGGCTCAGAATGCAGGACTATCTTCAACGCCCCTATGTCTCCCTTGAAGTCAGGGATCAAGACCTCTATTCCTGCGTCAGGCAGGACATCTTTTAATGCTTTTATCGTGTGCGCAAAGTGCAGGGCTCCCCCGTCCGGGAGATCATCCCTGGTGACCGATGTGATCACCACGTACTTCAGGCCCATCTCCTGTGCAGTACGCGCGACCCTCCCAGGTTCGTCTGCTGAGGGTGGATCAAGGGGAAGAGATGCAGAGTCCACTGAACAAAAACCACATTGCCTTGTACAGCGAGGGCCTAGGATAAGGAAGGTGGCTGTAGGTTTCGAGAAGCAGTGCCCGATGTTGGGACATCTGGCTTGCTCGCAGACCGTGGAGATTCCATGGCTTCTCAATATCTGTTTGGTGGAGTGAAGTCCGGTAAAGTGCTTTGTCTTTATCCAATAGGGGAGCCTCATGGCGTCATATCTGATTGCTCGGTGCAGATCCAGGTGACTGGGACAGTGATGAAAATCATCTATACGCAACAAGTCATGCCAGCTGTTGCGTGCTCACACTAAGCATTGTCACTCGTCTTTTCATCTTGCGAAACTTCGCTTTGGGCAAGTCCCTGTTCACCTTCCGGGTTGGTGTCGAGCCCCTTGTGAAGTCTCCTCTGGAGTTTTTCTTCCCGTTTTTTCTGACGGGACACCTCTTTTCTCCGCTTTTCGCTTTTGTATGCTCCCGCATGTTTTGCCAATGTAGCCCTCCTTCATGTTGGATAGAACATTATATCATGGAGGAGAATGGGAATGCTCAAGATCCCATAGATCACCCGTGCGACGGCAGGGAAAGGTTGACTTTTTATTCACAAACATGTAACCATAAAAATGAGTTTCAGAAGTTTTTGTAACTGATAAGGCCACAAAGACTTTTAGCTTTGTGGCGTTTTTTGTTGAAGTAGGTGGTCACTCCGGAACTTAGTTTATACGTGAGGAGGTACGAGAAATGTCGAATGGGACAGTGAAGTGGTTCAATGAATCCAAAGGGTTCGGCTTTATCACTGCTGAAGACGGCAGTGATGTATTTGTCCACTACTCTTCCATCCAGGGCGACGGTTTCAAATCTCTTGCCGAGGGTGATGCGGTGAGCTTTGATATTGAAAATGGGCCAAAAGGCCCCAAGGCCATTAATGTAGTGAAAGGTTAATAACCAAGAAAGTCCCTCCGCGCGCGAAGGGACTTTTTCCTATCAGGGGAAGAGACACAGAGAAAATGGTGCATAAACAGAACTATTCGGCCAGGAGGGAACTAAACAGACAGAACCGGCTTGCGACCGGACTTCTTTCTGAACGGTTTCCCAATGTTTCTGAGATAGTAATTCATATGACATACTATCAAAAGGCTGTAAATCAGCTTCTCATGCTGCGTACTGTGCATGTCCTTCCCACAGATTCCGCATATTTCAATATGGAATGTGTGATAAAGGGCTGTATCGAAGGTGGCTTTGACCTTACTTCTGTCATTTCGTCCATGGTGAAGACCCATAAGAAGGTGGGAAAAGGAGCCCTGGTTTGTTGTGGAAAAACCGATACCCTTGCTCATGATCACGCGAGTATCTCTTATGAAATCGAGATACAATATCACAAAAAATCCCGATAGGAAATTTACTTATCCTCCTCGCCACGAGTCAACCCTTACACTAGAACAAAAGACCCCTTAGAGCTTCCGGCCCTCCGCAATTTGCAGTATACTAGAGGCAACCGAAGAGCAATATTGTGCATGAGAGATGATGCGAGCGGTGCATTAGGAAGGCAAAAGCATGACGCGGAGTGCTTGAAGGCGCTCAATAACCTAAAATAGAATGAGCGCGTGGGCGACAGGGAAAGGGCAGACATTGCTTCAACCAATTTTTCTCATTGAAGACGACACAAAAATTGCCAGGGTAGTAAAGGTCTATCTCGAAGGCGCGGGGTACAGGGTCGTCCATTTCGAAAAAGGGAAAGACGCTGTGAATTTTGCACTTAACGAGAAGCCTCTTGCAGTTATCCTTGACCTCATGCTGCCGGATACCAGTGGTGAAACTGTATGTCAGGAACTAAAGGAAATGGGGGATTTCCCCATCATTATGCTCACTTCAAAATCCTCAGAAGAAGAGAGGGTGGCAGGGTTTGCCCTTGGCGCCGATGATTATGTGGTAAAGCCTTTCAGTCCGAGGGAATTGGTCTACAGGGTTAAGGCAGTGCTCAAAAGGGCGCAGAAGAAGGATCTGACCGCTGCGGAGCCCATGAATTTCAATGGCGGCCTCCTTGTCATTGACGGCCACACGTATACTGTGAAGAAGAAAGAGCTCTTGTTGAATCTTACGCCAACGGAATTCAAGGTGCTCTATACCATTGCATCCTATCCGGGGAAAGTCTTTACAAGAGAGGAACTCGTGGAAAAAGCCCTCGGTTATCAGTTTGAAGGATATGAGAGAAGCATTGATGCCCACATCAAGAATATCAGGCACAAAATTGAGGATGATCCCAAAAACCCTTCTCTCATACTCACCATTTATGGTGTGGGCTATCGTTTCTCAGGAAAGAGGGATGTTTAAGAACCTCTGGGTAAAATTCTTTCTTCTTTTCCTGGTTGTTTCTGTTGTTGCCTTATCCTCAGCCCTGATTATGAGAGAACTTATGGTGCAAGACTTCAGGGGGTACCTCGAAGGCCAGGTTGAGGACAGGGCATACTGGATAACAGCCTCCCTTGAAAGTACATATGAAAAGTACGGGGTGTGGGCAAACCCGGAGATTATTGAAAACACGATCTGGGCTCTCATGCTCGGCTTCGACATGAGACTTCATGACGCTGAGGGTAATTCTATCATTGACACAGAGGGCGCTACCAATACGCTTTCGTCGTTCGTGAGAAAGAGGATTGAGGCAATTTCAGATCTGAGGGTCAAGGATACCCAGGACAAATACCAGCCGTATGCGCTCTTCTATGCCGGTAAGGAGATAGGGAGAGTTGAATTGAAATTCCTGAGATCTAAGAAGGAGATGACCTTCATAACCCGTTCGAACAGGCTGCTCTTTCTCACGTTGCTCGCACTGGGAGGTTTTGCAGTTCTCCTGAGCGTCATCTTTGCGAGAAGGCTGACAAGACCCATTCATGGTCTTACCAAGGGAGTTACCGCGATCGCCGAGGGAAACCTCAGGAGCAGGGTGGTCATGAGCGGTGAAGACGAAATAAGCAGACTGTCAGCTGCGTTTAACAGAATGGCGCAGACCCTCGAAATACAGGAGTCCCTCAAGAAAAAACTCACTTCACACATAGCCCATGAACTCAGAACGCCCCTCAGTGCAATACGGGGAGAACTTGAGGGGATGATTGACGGATTTATCCCCATGGACAAGGATCATCTCCAGTCCCTCTACGCAGAGATCGGCAGACTCAGAAGTATCCTTGAGGGAATTGAGGAACTTTCCCAGGCTGAGGCAAGTAGTCTCACCCTCAATAAACAGATTTTTGAGCTCAGACCTTTCCTTAGCAATATTGTCGGGAGATTCTCCAGAATCTTTCAGGATAAGGGTGTCGCCATTCAACTGCAATGCGATGATCGTCTCAGGGTTTGTGCAGATCCTGACAAGCTGAGCCAGATAGTCATTAACCTCGTGAGCAATTCACTGAAAGCCACGGATAAAGGGGGGAGCGTACGTATTGACGCCACTGCAAACGAATCAGAGGTAATAATAGAGGTCATTGACAACGGGTGCGGCATAACGCAGGAGGACCTTCCCCTCATCTTTGAAAGGTTCTACAAGGCTTCTGAGGGAGGGCTTGGTCTCGGGCTTGCTATTGTAAAGGAACTCGTGGAGGCTCATGCCGGAAAGATAGAGGTACGCAGCGAATATAGAAAAGGGGCGACCTTTACCCTTTCACTCCCTCTGTAACCATTCACAATTCTTCATAATCCTTTCGCTGGACGTTCACAATTCTTTGCTAAGATGTGAGCAATGAAAAGAGAAAGAACTACATGAAAGGAGGTGAAGAGAGAATGAAGGTGTTGACCATTTTATTGACAATAGCAATTGCGGTGGTGCTTATCGGCAGCGCAATTGCGGTGCCTCCGGGAAAGACCGTTGAGTTTGCGGGAGGACCAGCAGGCAAGGTCGTATTTGATGGCAAGATCCATGCAGATAAGGGGCTTAAATGCAATGACTGCCATACGAAGATATTCCAGATGAAGAAGTCTGCGACCATGAAGATGGCGGATATGAACGCTGGCAAGTTCTGCGGGGAATGCCATAATGGTACAAAGGCATTTGCAACAAAGGATGCGGCGAATTGTGGAAAGTGCCACAAAAAGTAATTGAGAAAGCAACAAACAGGGCGACTCTTAAAGGTCGCCTTTTTTGTTGTACAAGAAAGATAAAATAAACCCATAAATTAAATAAAGAACCCCCTACCTACGTGGGAAAGTTGTCAACTTCCAGAATTCATTTCGTTGACCCGTCCAGCGGTAACCTCTATAATGTTCTCTAAGGAGAGTGAACCTTATTGCCGGCATTTCGGGAAAGCGAGGGAAAGTGATGAAGAGGCAGATTTTGATGAGCCTTGTTATAGGACTGATTTTTGTTTATGCAAGTGCCGCTTCTAAAGCTTTTGGGGCTGATGAGAGTGGTCCCTACGGAGGTTCACGGGAGGGGGGATATGGGGAGAAAAAAGAGGTCTTGACTCCTGGCGATGCAGAAAGAATACTGAGGCAATACTTCGCAAAAAAAAATGTGACGATAGGGGAGATCAGGGAAAGAGAGCTCTACTTTGAGGCTGAGGTGAGGGATAAGGATAATAAGGTAATTGACAAAGTGATTGTGGATAAAAGGACCGGCAGAATAAGGTCAATATACTGAGGCCGAGCAGGAACCTAAAAAGGTTTTGCGCGTTTCATCACTTCAATAAGAGGTATCTTATGTTGTTCTGCAATTCCCTTGCAGTCTTCATATTCAGGGGAGAACTTGAGAGTTCCATCAAGCCCCTTCGATACCTTTACCCTTATTGTACCGGATTCGGTTTTCACCCTTCGTATCTCACGTTCAAGGATCCTTCGTGCCACTTTATAAAATCGCACACCAATGGTGGTGGTCTCCTTGAAGAGGAGATCGATGATATCTTTTTTCCTGTCTTCCCCGCAGAGCACAGTAAGGAGCACACCGGGGCGCCCCTTTTTCATGATTACCTGGGTGAGATACACATCAAGGGCGCCTGAACTGAAAAGCCTGTCCATAACGTATTCGTAGCATTGGGGATTCATGTCATCTATATTGGTCTCTATAACCAAAACCCTTGGGTGAGGTTCAGCGTTTTCAAGTACTGTTTCCTCTCCAAGGAAAATTCTGAGAGTGTTCGGCAATCCGGGTATATTCTTCTGTCCCGCACCATAACCTGTGTGTTCAATCTTCATCATGGGGATGTGCCCATAAGTTTGTGCTAATTCTCTCACTAGGGCAGCACCTGTGGGGGTGGTAAGTTCAAAAGGGACATCTGATGCATACACAGGGACTCCCTTGAGGATTTCTGCGGTTGCCGGAGCAGGGACAGGAAGCCTTCCATGCTCTGTCATGACTGAACCCCTTCCGAGGTTTAGTGCTGACGAATACACCTTCTCGACTCCCAAAATGTTGAGACCGATTAAGGTCCCAAATATGTCCACAATGCAGTCCACTGCGCCAAGCTCATGGAGATGTGTCCTGGTATACTCGTTGCCATGAACCCTCCCCTCTGCCTCAAAAAGCCGTCTGAAGATGCTGAGCCCCCTCTGTTTAATTCCATCAGGGAGCGATGAGTATTTTATTATTTTCTTGAT
>Ga0335084_10002149_pt1 | contig 18871 bp, 21 predicted proteins | sample Lox_Sample_44_FD_206721 | JGI IMG/M metagenome (GOLD analysis project Ga0335084, IMG submission 206721) | Soil microbial communities from Loxahatchee National Wildlife Refuge, Florida, United States - Lox_Sample_4.4 | ecosystem: Environmental > Terrestrial > Soil > Wetlands | place: USA...
CGTGATCACGGCGCTGAAGAACGGTTCCTTCGAGCTCGAGCTCGACAACGGCGCGGTGATCCGGGTGCTGGTCACCGTGCACGCCGACCGCCGCGAGGCGACGATCGATTTCACCGGCACCAGCGCGCAGCTGCCCAACAACTTCAACGCGCCGAAGGCGGTGACGATGGCCGCGGTGCTGTACGTGTTCCGCACGCTGGTCGACGACGACATCCCGCTCAACGCCGGCTGCCTGAAACCGCTGCTGGTGATCGTGCCCGAGGGCTGCATGCTGAACCCGCGCTACCCGGCGGCGGTGGTGGCGGGCAACGTCGAGACCTCGCAGTGCGTGACCAACGCGCTGTTCGGTGCACTCGGTGTGATGGCGGCCAGCCAGTGCACGATGAACAACTTCACCTTCGGCAACGAGCGCCACCAGTACTACGAGACGATCTCCGGCGGCTCCGGTGCCGGCCCTGGCTTCGACGGCGCCAGCGTGGTGCAGACGCACATGACCAACTCGCGCCTCACCGACCCCGAGGTGCTCGAGTTCCGCTTCCCGGTGCGGCTGGACAGCTACGCGATCCGCACCGGTTCCGGCGGCGGCGGGCGCACGCGCGGCGGTGACGGCGGCGTGCGGCGCGTGCGCTTCCTCGAGGCGATGACGGCGTCGATCCTGAGCAACGGCCGCCGCGTGCCGTCGTTCGGCCTGGCCGGTGGCCAGCCCGGCGCGCTCGGCATCAACCGCGTCGAGCGCCGCGACGGCAGCGCCGAGACGCTGCAGCACATCGGCTCGGCGCAGATGCAGCCGGGCGACGTGTTCGTGATCGAGACCCCGGGCGGGGGCGGCTACGGCGCGGCCTGACCGCGCAGTTGCGAGCGCGCGAAGCGCTCGCGTAGGCCGGTGGCGCGCGCCCGGGCTCGACCGTTGCGGCGAACTCGATCATGCTTACGGCCTGCGGCCGGATCCGTGTAAGGATCGACGCCACGACCCGACAGACTGCGCGTCAAAGGCATGGTCGGCGACACGCAACGAACACCACCCAAGGAGCAAGCCATGAATCAACGTCTGATCGTCTCTTCGGCCCTGGCCTCGCTGCTGGCGCTCGGGCTCGCCGGCCAGGCCGCGGCGCAGGCCAAGGAAAAGGAGAAGTGCTTCGGCATCGCCAAGGCGGGCCAGAACGATTGCGCCAACCTGTCGGGCTCGCACTCGTGCGCCGGCCAGAACAAGGTCGACAACGATCCCGGCGAGTGGAAGTACGTCGCCAAGGGCACGTGCAAGGAGATGAAGGGCATGACCGAGGCCGAGGCCAAGGCCAAGAAGTAGGCCGCCTTCGCGCGTCGCGCCGACGGAGCGAGCCGTCATGGCGAGCGTGGGCATCGGCTGGCGCCAGCCGCACTACGGCGAGCTGCTCGAGCGCCGGCCTGCGCTCGGCTTCGTCGAGGTGCACTCGGAGAACTTCTTCGGCGACGGCGGCGCCGCGCTGGCGGTGCTCGAGCGCGGGCGCGAACACTTCGCGGTGAGCCTGCACGGCGTCGGCCTGGCGCTGGGCTCGGCGAGCGGGCTCGACCCCTGGCACCTCGACCGGCTGGCGGCGCTGGTGCAGCGCATCGACCCGGTGCGCGTGAGCGACCATGCGTCGTTCGCGCGCGCACCGCTGCGCCGCGGCGAGCCGCCGCTTCACGGCGCCGATCTGCTGCCGATCGCGTTCACGCCGGCGTCGCTCGACATCATGGTGCGCAACGTCGAGCAGGTGCAGCAACGCCTGCGGCGGCCGCTCGCGGTGGAGAACCTGTCGGCCTACCTGCGCTGGGCCGACGACTCGATGTCCGAGGCGCAGTTCTTCAGCGAGCTGGTGCGCCGCAGCGGCTGCCAGCTGCTGCTCGACCTCAACAATCTGGTGGTCAACGCGATCAACCACGGCGACGAACCGGTCGCCGCGGCGTGTCGCTTCGTCGATGCGATCGACGCGCGCCACGTCGCCGAGATCCATCTGGCGGGCTTCGACGCGCGCGGCCCGGTGGTGATCGACGACCACGGCAGCCGCGTGCACGAGCCGGTCTGGCAGGTGTTCGCGCACGCGGTCGCGCGACTGGGACGCAAGCCGACCCTGATCGAATGGGACACCGACATCCCCGCGCTCGACGTGCTGCTGGCCGAGGCCGCGCACGCCCATGCGCTGATGCAGCCCGCGCGTGCGGAGCAGCCGGCATGAGCGAACTTCGCGCTGCGCAGCGCGAGCGGCTGCGCCAGCAGCAATTGCTGCGTGCGCTGTGGCGGCGCGGCGCCGATGCCTCGCTGCAGGGCTGGCTGCGCGAGTCCGGTGCGCGCGCGCAGCAAGGCCTCGCCGCCTACCGCGGCAACGCGGCCGCGATCGCCGGGCGCACGCTGGCCGCCGCCTTTCCGACCGTGCAGCAGCTGGTTGGCGACGAGTCGTTCGCCACGCTCGCTGGCACCTTCTGGCAACAGCATCCGCCGCGTTGCGGCGACCTCGCGCGCTACGGCGATGGATTGCCCGACTGGATCGCCGCCGACGCGCAGCTCGCGCCGGAGCCGTACCTCGCCGACGTGGCGCGGGTCGACTGGGCGGTGCACGCGATCGAGCATGCGGCCGACGTGGCCGCGCCGCCGCCGGGCCTGGCGCTGCTGGGCGAGCTCGATCCGTCGCAGCTGCGGCTGCGCCTGCGTCCGGGGCTGGCGCGCGTGGTGTCGCGCTGGCCGGTGGTGACGATCTGGCAGGCGCACCGCAGCAGCGAGGCGAACCGGTTCGAGCCCGTGCGCGAGGCGTTTGCGCGCCGGGTGGCCGAGACCGCGCTGGTGGCGCGGCCGCAGTGGCGCGCCGACGTGAGCGCGATCGACGAGCCGTGCGCGCGCTTCGTCGCCGCGCTGCAGGTCGGGACGCCGCTGGATCGCGCGCTCGACGCAGCGGGCGCATCGTTCGAGTTCGCGAGCTGGCTGCACGAGGCCGTGCGCCAGCGGTGGCTGCAGGCGGTGGAGCTCGCGGCCACCCCATCTGCCGGGGGGGCCCGATGATCATGGCGCTGGCACAAGACGTCTTCGCCCATGCCGCGCGCGCAGTGCGCGCGCTCGAGTCGCTGCAGCCGCCGGCGCAGCTGCTGGCCCGCCTGTACCTGGCCAAGGTGTTCCTGCTGTCGGGGCTGACGAAAGTGCGCGACTGGGACACCACGCTCGCGCTGTTCATGGACGAGTACCACGTGCCGCTGCTGCCGCCCGAGCTGGCCGCGTGGCTGGGCACCGGCGCCGAGCTGGTGCTGCCGGTCCTTCTGGCACTGGGGCTGGGCGGTCGCCTTGCGGCGCTGGGGCTGTTCGTGCTCAACGCGGTGGCGGTGGTGAGCCTGATGGACGTGGCCGACGCTGCGCTGCAGCAGCACGTGTTCTGGGGCTGCCTGCTGGTCGCTCTCGTGCTGTGGGGCCCGGGCCGCTGGTCGATCGACGCGCGCCTGCCGTTCGTGCGCGAGCCGCTGCGCGGCTGAGGCCTGCTGCACGCGGCGCGCACAATGCCGCCGATGCAACGCAGCTGCAGGCGACCCCGAACCCCGGCTCGCGTCGTGTGCGTGCGCACCGCATGCTCGATCGCACGCTGATGGCGTGGCTGGGGCCGGGCCTGGATCGCAGCGCGCGCGTGCTGCGCCCCCTCGGCGTGCACGCCGACCGCGTGAGCGGGCTCGGCTTCGCGCTCGGCAGCGGCGCGGCGGCGCCGGCCGAGCCCCGGAGTGCACCGCAATGACGAGGAACAAGCTCGCACTGGCGATCGCGCTGCTGGCGCTGGGCGTCGCCTTCTTCGCGCTCGACCTCGGCCGCTACTTCAGCCTCGACTACGTGAAATCGAGCCAGGCCGGGTTCGCGGCGCTGTACGCCGAGCGGCCGGCGGCGGTGGTCGGCGTCTTCTTCGCGATCTACGTCGCGGTGACCGCGCTGTCGCTTCCCGGCGCCACCGTGATGACGCTGGCCGCCGGCGCGATCTTCGGCCTCGTGGCCGGCACGATCATCGTCTCGTTCGCGTCGAGCATCGGCGCGACGCTGGCCTTCCTGAGCGCCCGCTACGTGCTGCGCGACAGCGTGCAGGCGCGCTTCGGCGCGCGGCTGGCCGAGATCGACAGTGGCGTCGCGAAGGAGGGCGCGTTCTACCTCCTCACGCTGCGGCTGGTGCCGCTGGTGCCGTTCTTCGTGATCAACCTCGCGATGGGGCTGACCCGCATGAAGACCGCCACCTACTACTGGGTCAGCCAGCTCGGCATGCTGGCGGGCACGCTCGTGTACGTGAACGCGGGCACGCAGCTGGCGAAGATCGACTCGCTCAAGGGCATCCTGTCGCCGCCGCTGGTCGGCTCGTTCGTGTTGCTGGGCGTGTTCCCGCTGCTGGCCAAGAGGGCGGTCGACGCGATCGCTGCGCGGCGGGTGTACGCGCGCTGGCGCAGCCGCAAGCCGAGGCACTTCGACCGCAACCTGGTGGTGATCGGCGCCGGCGCGGCCGGGCTGGTGGCCAGCTACATCGCGGCGGCGGTGAAGGCCAAGGTCACGCTGATCGAAGGCCACAAGATGGGTGGCGACTGCCTGAACACCGGCTGCGTGCCGAGCAAGGCGCTGATCCGCACCGCCAAGCTGATGCACCAGCTGCGCCACAGCGCGACCTACGGCATCGCGGGGGCGCAGTCCCGCATGTCGTTCGCCGACGTGATGCAGCGCGTGCAGCGCATCGTGACGGCGATCGAGCCGCACGACTCGGTGGCCCGCTACACGGCGCTCGGCGTCGACGTCGTGCTCGGGCAGGCGCGGATCGTCGACCCCTGGCACGTGCAGGTCACCCAGCCCGACGGCAGCGTGAGCACGCTGTCGACGCGCGCCATCGTGGTGGCCGCCGGCGCCGCGCCGTTCGTGCCGCCGTTGCCCGGCCTGGCCGAGGCCGGCGTACTGACCAGCGACACGCTGTGGGCGCTGCGCGAGCTGCCGCAGCGGCTGGTCGTGCTCGGCGGCGGGCCGGTCGGCTGCGAGCTGGCGCAGGCGTTCGCGCGCCTGGGCTCGCAGGTCACGCAGATCGAGATGCTCGAGCGCATCCTGGCGCGCGAGGATGCGGAAGTGTCGGCGTACGCCCGCCAGGCGCTCGAGGCCGACGGCGTGAGCGTGCTCACCGGCCACAAGGCGCTGCGCTGCGAGAGCGCCGACGGCGCGAAGGCGATCGTCGTCGAGGCCGCCGGCGCGTCGCGGCGCATCGAGTTCGACACGCTGCTGTGCGCGGTCGGCCGCGTCGCGCGCCTGCAGGGCTACGGCCTCGAGGAGCTCGGCATCCCGGTGCAGCGCACGATCGAGACCAACGACTACCTGCAGACGATCTATCCGAACATCTACGCCTGCGGCGACGTCGCCGGGCCGTTCCAGTTCACGCACACGGCGTCGCACCAGGCGTGGTATGCGTCGGTCAACGCGCTGTTCGGCTTCGTCAGGAAGTTCAAGGCCGACTATTCGGTGATCCCGTGGGCGACCTTCATCGACCCCGAAGTCGCGCGGGTCGGCCTCAACGAACAGGAGGCGAAGGAGAGAAACATCGCGCACGAGGTCACCCGCTACGGCATCGACGACCTCGACCGCGCGATCGCCGACTCGGCCGACCGCGGCTGGATCAAGGTGCTCACCGTGCCCGGCAAGGACCGGATCCTCGGCGTCACGATCGTCGGCGAGCACGCGGCCGACCTGCTGGCCGAGTACGTGCTGGCGATGAAGCACGGCCTCGGGCTCAACCGGATCCTCGGCACCATCCACACCTACCCGACGCTGGCCGAGTCGAACAGGTACGTGGCCGGGCAGTGGAAGCGCGCGCACCAGCCGCTGCGCCTGCTGCGCTGGGTCGAGCGGCTGCACGCCTGGCGGCGGTAGCCCGCCGCTGCGGGCGGCTTGGCGTTATCCTGCGGCCGATGAAGCGGCACCTGGTGGCGTTGGCGGCAGTGCTCGGGCTGTGGGCGCCGGCGCTGGCGATCGACGGCCCCAATCTGCTCACCGACTTCGGCGGCGCGCCGGGTGCGCCGCAGCCGCCGTGGCGCTTCGTCGGCCTGCCGAATCAAACCAAGCCGATGACGAGCTTTCGCATCATCGAACACGAGGGCGCGCGCGTGCTCGAGGTCAAGGCCGACGAGTCGTACGGCAACCTGATGCACGATCTGACCGGCGCCAACAGCAACGCGCAGTCGCTGTCGTGGCGCTGGCGCGTCGAGCAGGACAACCGCGCCGGCGACCCGCACCAGCGCTCGGGCGACGACCACACGCTGGCAGTGTGCGCGATGTTCGACCTGCCGCTGGCGGCGCTGCCGTTCGGCGAGCGCCAGGCGCTGCGCCTGGCGCGCGTGGCCAGCGGCGAAGACCTGGCGTCGGCGACGATGTGCTACTCGTGGGACGAGCGCGAGCGCGCCGGCAGCGTGATCGAGAGCCCGTTCACGCGCCGCGTGCGCTACCTGGTGCTGCGCGGGGACGGCGAACCGCTGGGGCAATGGCGCCGCGAGCAGCGCGACCTGCGCGCCGACTTCCTGCGCCTGTTCGGCGGCGAGTCGAGCACGGTGCCGCCGCTGATCGCGGTGACGGTGTCGGCCGACTCCGACAACACGCACGGGCACAGCCTCGCGCTGCTGAGCGAGCTGGTGCTGCGATGAGCCGCTGGCGGCGGCGGCCCGCGCGACGATGAGGCGGCTGGTCCTGCTCGGCGGCGGTCACGCCCACGTGCACGTGCTGACCGAGATGGCTCGCGAGCCGATGCCCGGCGTGCAGGCCGTGTTGGCGACGCCGTTCGCGCGCGCGATCTACAGCGGCATGCTGCCGGGCTGGATGGCGGGGCACTATGCGCTCGAGCAGTGCACGATCGCGCTCGAGCCGCTGGCGCGCGCGGCCAGGGTCGAGCTGGCGCTGTCGAGCGTCGTCGCGGTCAGCGCCGGCGAGCGCACGGTCATGCTGGCCGACGGCCGCGTCGCCGAGTATGACGTGCTGTCGATCGACACCGGTTCGGTGTACGACCGCGACGCGATCCCGGGCGCGCGCGAGCACGGCCTGTTCCTGAGGCCGCTCGAGCACTTCGTGCAGCTGTACGAGCGGCTGCTCGCGCTGCCGACCGACCGCCTGCTCAACCTGGTGGTGATCGGCGGCGGCGCCGCCGGCTTCGAGGTGGCGCTGGCGCTGCACCACCGCTTCAACGGCAGCGGCGCCGAGCGCGCCCGCGTCTGCCTGGTGAGCGGCGACAGCATGGCGCTGCCGAGCTTCAACCCGGCGGTTCGCGAGCGTGCGCTGCGCGTGCTGCGGCGCGCCCGCGTGACGCTGTTCAACCAGCGCTGCGTCGAGATCAGCGCGGGGCAGGTGCTGCTCGACAACGGCGCCCGGCTGGTGTGCGACGTGCCGCTGCTGGCGCTGCCGACGGTGGCGCCGCCGTGGCTGCGCGACAGCGCGCTGGCGCTCGACGCCGACGGCTTCGTCGCCACCACCGAGACGCTGCAGAGCACCTCGCACGGCGACGTGTTCGCGGCCGGCGACGTGGCGTCGCGCAGCGATCGGCCGCTCGCGCGCAGCGGCGTCTACGCCGTGCGCGCCGGGCCGGCGCTGGCGATCAACCTGCGGCGCCGGCTGGCCGGCGGGCCGCTGCAACCGTGGCAGCCGAAGGCGAACTCGCTGTACCTGCTGTCGTGCGGCGAGCGGCGGGCGATCGCGTCGTGGCGCAACTTCGGGTTCCAGGGCCGCTGGGTGTGGGCGTGGAAGGACTGGATCGACCGCGGCTTCGTCGCGCGCTACGCCGAGCCCGCCGCGGCGCCCGAGGCGGCGCTGCCGATCAGCGCCGAGCGCGGCGGCGACGCCGCGCCGTGAGCGTGCGCAGCGTAGCGCTGTTCACTCGCGCGGGCGGAACCCGATCACCATGTTCGGCGGCACGCGGCCGTCTTCGTCGCGCGGCAGCTTGCCGGTGCGCTCGAGCGCGCGCAGCACGGCGTCGTCCCACTCGCGGTTGCCGCTGCTCTTCACGAGGCGGCTGCTGATGATCGTGCCGTCGGACCCGCAGCGCACCTCGACGTCGGCTCTCGGGTTGCTTGCCACCTCGTCGATGAAGTAGATATTGGGTCTCACGGCTGCCACGATGCGCCCCGCGTAGCTCGCCGACGGGCCGGCATCGCGCGCCGCGGTGCCCGTCGAATCGGGCGCGCCGGTGCCGCCGGCCTGGCCGCGCATGCGCTTCAGGTTCTCTTCGCGCTGCATGGCCACGCGCGCTTCCTCTTCCTTCGCTCGCTTGATCTCGAGCTCGCGCTGCTTCTGCGCGGCCAGCTTCTCGGCCTTCTCGCGCTCGATCCGCTCCTGCTCCTTGCGCTCCTGCTCCTTACGCAAGCGCTCCTGTTGCTCGCGCTCCTGCTGCTCGCGCAGCTTGCGCTCTGCCTTCTCCCTCTCGATGGCGATCTCCGCCTCGGTCGGCGACGGCTTCGGCGGCGCTGCTTCGGCCTTCGGCGGCGGTGGCGGCGGTGCGGGTGTCGGCGCCGGCGCCGGCTTCGGCTCGACGGCCGGCGGCGCCGCGATCTGCGGCACCGCAGCCCACAGCTCGGCGCTGACGCCGGCCGGCGTCTGGCTGCGCCACGACACGCCGAACGCCAGCGCGACCAGCAGCCCCACGTGCACCAGCAGTGCCATCGCGGTGCCACGGCCCATGCCGCCGATGCGCTGCGGCATCAGGTTGTCGTGGCGGGTGAGCGTGCTGTCGAGGGCCATGAACGAAGGTGATCAGCCGGCCTGCTTGACGGCCAGGCCGACGCGCAGCACACCGGCGCGCTGCAGCACGTCCATCACCTTGACGACCTGCTCGTACTTGACGTTGCGGTCGGCGGCGATCACCACCGGCGTGTCGGCGCTGCCGGCCTGCAGGTCTTTCACGCGCGCGGCGAGCTGGCTCAAGCCCACAACGCTGGCGTCGCCCTGGTCGACGCGCACCTTCAAGCGCTCGTCGACGCCGACCACGATCTCGATCACGTGCTGCGCGCGCTGCCGCGCCTTGCCCACCGACGGCAGGTCGACGATGCCGGTGGTGATCAGCGGCGCGCTGACCATGAAGATGATCAGCAGCACCAGCATCACGTCGATGAACGGCACCATGTTGATCTCGCTCATCGAGCGACGACGCCGGCTGCTGTGGGCGATGACGGCGGGCATGGTGCGACTACCTCAGCGGCGCGGGCGCTGTCGCCGCGGACTGTGCAACCGGCGCGCCGACGTTGCGCTGCAGGATGTTGAGGAACTCCTCGATGAAGGTCTCCAGCTGCGTGGCCACACGGTCGATGTCGCGCGCGAAGCGGTTGTAGGCGACGACGGCGGGGATGGCCGCGAACAGCCCGATCGCGGTGGCCACCAGCGCCTCGGCGATGCCCGGCGCCACGGTGGCCAGGGTCACCTGCTGCAGGTTCGACAGGCCGACGAACGCATGCATGATTCCCCACACGGTACCGAACAGGCCGACGTACGGGCTCACCGAGCCCACCGAAGCGAGGAAGCCGAGGTTGCCCTCGATGACATCGAGCTCGCGCTGGAAGCTGGCGCGCATCGCGCGGCGCGCGCCGTCGAGCTGCGCCGCGGCGTCGAGCCTGCGCTCGCGCAGCTTGAGGAACTCACGCATGCCGGAGGCGAAGATGCGCTCCATCGGCGCGCTGGCGTGCTTGGCGCCGGCCGCCTGGTTGAGCTCGGCCAGGTTCTTGCCGGACCAGAACTCGCGCTCGAAGCTGTCGTTGAGCGCGCGCACGCGCTTGAGGCCGAACACCTTGCCGAAGATCATCGACCAGCTGACCACCGACACCGCCAGCAGGCCGATCATCACCACCTGCACCACGAAGCTGGCGTGCAGCACGAGCTGGAAGATCGACAGGTCCTGGTTCACGGCAGGCGGCTCAGCACTTCGTCGGGGATGCGGCGTGGCCGCAAGGTCGGCGCGTCGACGCAGGCGATTCGGATGTCGCCTTCGGCCAGCAGTTCCGTGCCGCGCAGCGCCTGCTGCTCGAGGTGCAGGCTGACCCGCGCCGCCTCGCGCACGGCGACCGTGACCTCCAGCAGGTCGTCGATGCGCGCCGGCCGCAGGTAGCGCATCGCGGTGCGGCTGACGACGAACATCGCGCCCAGGCGCTCGCGCAGCGCGCCCTGCTCGACGCCGAGGCTGCGCAGCCATTCGGTGCGCGCGCGCTCGAAGAACTTCAGGTAGTTGGCGTAGTAGACGATGCCGCCGGCGTCGGTGTCTTCCCAATACACCCGCGTCGCATGGCGAAACGGCTGGGCGGTGGCGGCATGCATGGGCTCACGCGATGATACGTGAGCCGCTGCCGGGGCCGGGTGCGCGCGCCGGCGCGCGGTTCAGGGCATGACGCGCCGGTACACGGGGCCCCAGATCGGGTGGCCTGCCTCCGAGCGCGTCAGCGCGAACGCCGGGTCGGCCTGGCGCGCGGCCCGGAACGACGCCTCGCAGTCGGCGACGCGGCTGCTGGTGCAGTAGATGAACGCCAGCAGCTTGTAGGCGCTGGCGCGGTCCCTGCCACTGGCCAGCCCGGTGTACAGCGCGGTCTGCAGCGCGCGCTCGGCCTGCGCATACTGCGCGTCGTCGTAGGCGCGCATGCCCGTCAGCAGCGAGCGCTCGGCGGGCCGCTCGATGACGTCGGTCAAGCCCACCGACGGCGGCGGCGTCGCGCAGCCGGCGAGCACCGCCGCCAGCATCGCCCACGCGAACCAAGTCAAGCGTTTCATCGTCGCCTCCCTCAGGATCCGAAGCTGTGTCGCACCACCACCGGCTGGTCGGCGGTCACGCGCACGTTGACCGTGCGCGGCGCGAAGTCCGCATTGCGCAGCGTGATCACGTGCTCGCCCACCGACAGCGTCAGCTGCGTGAGCGGCGGCGCGACGCCGGCGCTCCTGCCGTCGACTTCGATCTGGCCCCAGGGCGCCACCGCCAGCTGCACGACGCCGGTGGCGGGCGCGGCCGCGGCGCGTGCCTGAGCCTCGCGCGGCGCGCGGGCCTCGCGCGCGACCGGCTTCTCGGCGGCCGCCGGGCGCGGCGGCGGCGCCGCCACCACCGGGGGCGGTGCGGGAGGCGTCTCGACGACGGCCGCCGGCGCGGCGGCACTGTCGTCGACGATGGCCGGCGGCGCGGCCACGGTGACCGCGATGCTCGACTGGATCGCTGCCGTCGCCGGCGCCGTCGGCGGCGTCGGCGAATTGGCCAGGCGCGCGCCTTCGCCGTCGGACGTGCCCAGCAGCTGCCAGCCCGCCACCGCACCGATCGCGGCGCCGAGGACCAGCGCACCGGCGATCAGGCGGCGCTTGCCGCTGCGCGCAGCCAGCCCCTCGTCGGTGCCGATCTCGGCCTCGGCCTCGAGCCATTGCTTCAGCGCCAGGCTCATCTGGCGCGCCGAACGGTAGCGCTGCGCCGGGTCGTGCGAGATCGCACGCATCGTGATGTCCGACAGCCCGGGCGGCACTTCGGGTCGCAGCTGATGGGGCGACGGCGGGCGCGTGTGCTCGACCGCGTGCACGATCTCCTGCAGCGACTTGCCGTCGAACGCCTTGCGGTGCGTCAGCAGCTCGTACATCACCACGCCGAGCGCGTAGACGTCGCAGCGGCGGTCGATCGTCTCGCCACGCAGCTGCTCGGGCGCCAGGTAGTGCGGCGAGCCGGCGACCACGCCTTCGAGCGCGGGGATGTCCTGCCCGTGCGCGACGCGCGCGATGCCGAAGTCCACCACCTTGGGCAGGGTGCGCCCGACCATGAAGATGTTGGCCGGCTTGATGTCGCAGTGGGTCACGCCCTTCGAATGCGCGTAGCTCAGCGCATCGGAGACGCGGCGCATGATCTGCGCGGTCTGCACGATGTCGGGCCGCCAGCCGTTGGCCATCAGCTGCCGCAGGTCGCGCCCGCGCAGGCGCTCCATCGCGATGTAGACGCCCTGCTCGGACAGGCCGGCGTCGTAGACCGTGACGATGTTCGGATGGTTGAGGCCGGCTGCGGCGCGTGCCTCGTGCAGGAACAGCGCGTCGAGGGCCGCGCGGTCGCCTTCGGCGACGCTCAGGTGCAGTGTCTTGACGGCGATCGTGCGCGACAGGATCGGGTCGTACGCCGCATACACGGTGCCGAGGCCGCCCTCGCCGAGCTGCTGCTTCAGCGCGTAGCGGCCGATGTGGCCGATCGTCAGGCCATGGCCGCCGGCGGCCGCGTCGCCGCCCTCGGTCGGGGGCGATTCGGAGGCCGTGGGATCGAGGTCGACCGGCGGATCGGAGGGCTTGCCGCCGACCGGCGCCGCCGCCTCTCGGGCGCGATGGGAATGGTCCTGCACAGCACCGCAGCTTAGGCGTGGCGCCTCGAAAAGAGGCGACAAAAAGCGTGGTTCGCTTCCTGCGGGTAACGCTTTGTCACCCTCGTGCGCAGCGGCTCTGGGAATTCATCACAGGCTGCGCTGCAGCCGCTGCATCGCCTCTTCGAGGTCGGCCATCGAACTCGCGTACGACAAGCGCAGGTAGCGGTCGGGCGCGCAGCGCCCGAAGTCACGCCCCGGCGTCAGCGCCACCTGCGCGCGGCGCATCAGATCGAACACGAAGTCCCAGCTGCTCGCGCTGTGCTGCGAGCAGTCGGCGTAGGCGTAGAACGCGCCGTCGGGCGCCACCGGCGTCGGCATCTGAAGCCGCTGCAGCGCGGCGACCACGAAGTCGCGCCGGCGCCTGAACTCGGCGCGCCGCCGCTCGAACTCGGCGATCGATTCGTCGTCGAAGCACGCCAGCGCAGCGTGCTGGGCTACCGCCGACGGGCAGATGTAGAGGTTCTGCGCCAGGCGCTCCACCGGGGCCACCAGCGCCTCGGGCAGCACCAGCCAGCCGAGGCGCCAGCCGGTCATGCCGAAGTACTTGGAGAAGCTGTTGACCGAGACGACGCCGTCGTCGGGTGCGGCCACCGACAACACGGTGTGCCCGTAGCGGTCTTCGTAGCTGAGGCCGAGGTAGATCTCGTCGACCACGCACGCCGCACCGTGCGCGCGCGTGACCTCGACGATGCGCGCCAGCCCGTCGGGGTCGATCGAGGTGCCGGTCGGGTTCGACGGCGTGGCCAGCAGCACGCCGCGCGTGCGCGCGCTCCAGGCGGCGGCCACGGCCTGCGCGTCGAGCTGGAAGCGCGTGTGCGCGTCGGTCGGCAACAGCACCGCGCGCGCGTCGGCGGCGGCGACGAAGTGGCGGTTGCACGGGTAGCAGGGGTCGGGCATCAGCACGTCGTCGCCAGCCTCGAACAGCACCGCGCAGGCGAGCTGCAGCGCGGCCGAGGCACCGGCCGTGACGACGATGCGCCGTGCCGGCACGCGCACGCCGAAGTGGTTCTCGTACCACTGCGCGATGCGCTCGCGCAGCGCGGGCAGGCCGGTGGCCTGCGTGTACTGCGTGCGGCCGTCGCGGATCGCGCGCTGCGCCGCCTCGCGCACCAGCGGGGCGGCGCCGAAGTCGGGCTCACCGATGTTCAGGTAGATCATCGGCCGGCCGCCGCGCGCGGGGTCGCACAGCGCGCTGGCGGCGATCTCGTGCGCGGCCTTGGCGCACTCCATCACGTAGAAGGGCTCGATGTGGTCGAGCCGCGATGCGATCTTCATCGCGCCGACGCCGCTCAGGCGCGGGCGGCGCGCGCGGCCGCCACTTCCTGCGGGCGCAGGTCGAGCGCCGCCTTGTCGAGCACGCCGTTGACGTACTTGTGGCCGTCGGTGCCGCCGAAGGTCTTGGCCAGCTCGACCGCCTCGTTGATGGCCACCTTGTACGGCACGTCGGCGCAGTGCGCGAGCTCGTAGGCGCCGATCAGCAGCACGCCGTGCTCGACCGGCGACATCTCGCTGGTCTTGCGGTCGGCATGCTTGGCGAGCACCGCGTCGAGCGCGGCGTGCTCGCGTGCGCAGCCGTGCAGCAGGGCATCGAAGTGCTGGCTGTCGCAGCGCTCGAAGCCCTCCTGCTCGCGCATGTGGGCTTCGATCGCCGCCAGCTCGCCGCGGCCGACCAGCCACTCGTACAGGCCTTGCAGCGCCAGCTCGCGGGCACGCCGGCGCGCCGACTTGGTCGCGGCGCGTGACTTCGCCGCCATGGTCACAGTTCGCTCAGCAGGTTGGCCATCTCGACGGCCACGCGCGCGGCGTCGCGGCCCTTGTCCTCGACGCGCTCCCAGCCCTGCGCCTCGTTGTCGACGGTGAGGATCGCGTTGGCCACCGGGATCTGGTGATCGAGCGCGACGCGGGTGACGCCGGCGCCGCTCTCGTTGGCCACCAGCTCGAAGTGGTAGGTCTCGCCGCGGATCACGCAGCCGATCGCGATCAGCGCGTCGAAGTCGTCGCTGTCGGCCATCGCCTTGAGCGCCACCGCGATCTCCAGCGCGCCGGGCACCGTGACGTGCGTGATGTGGCGTTCCGCCACGCCGAGCGCGGCCAGCTCGTAGGTGCAGGCCTGCGCGATCTTGTCGGTGAGCGCAGCGTTGAAGCGCGCCTGCACGATGCCGATCACCAGCCCCTCGCCGTCGAGCTTGTCGGAGCGCCCCTTGTCGGCCGATTGCATGCGCAGCCCCTCAGTCGCTGTGCGTGACGAAGCCCGTCACCTCGAGGCCGTGCCCGGCCATGCTCGGCATGCGGCGCGGGCTGCCGAGCAGGCGCATGCGCACGACGCCGAGGTCGCGCAGGATCTGCGCGCCGATGCCGTGCGTGCGCAGGTCCAGCGCCGCGGGTCGCGCCTGGGCCGCGGGCGCCGCCTGGGGCCGGCACTGCGCGAGCAGCGTTGCGGTGTCGCTGCTGCAGTTCAGCAGCACGGCGGCGCCGCGCGGGCTGCGCTGCAGCGCCTGCAGCGCGCGCGCCAGCGGCCACGAGTGGCCGCCTGCGGAGACGTCGAGCAGGTCGAGCGCCGTGAACGGCTCGTGCACACGCACAAGCACCTCGTCATGGCCCTGCCAGCGGCCGTGCGTGAGCGCCAGGTGCAGGCCGTGACCCCGGTCGCGATAGACGAAGCAGCGAAAGGTGCCGTACGGCGTGACCAGTTCGCGCTCGCCGCAGCGTTCGATCAGGCTCTCGTTGTGGCTGCGAAAGGCGATAAGGTCGGCGATGGTACCGATCTTCAGGCCGTGCGCCTGCGCGAACACCTCGAGGTCGGGCAGCCGGGCCATGCTGCCGTCGTCGTTCATGATCTCGCAGATCACGGCCGCCGGCGTCAGCCCGGCCATGGCGGCAAGGTCGCAACCGGCCTCGGTATGGCCGGCGCGCATCAGCACGCCGCCGTCCTGCGCCTGCAGCGGGAACACGTGCCCCGGTTGCACGAGATCGGCGGCGCGCGCGTCGCGCGCGACGGCGGCGCGGATGGTGTGCGCGCGATCGGCGGCCGAGATGCCGGTGGTGACACCGCTGGCGGCCTCGATCGAGACGGTGAACGCGGTGCCGTGCGCGGTGCCGTTGCGTGCCGCCATCGGCGCCAGCTGCAGGCGCTCGCAGCGTTCGCGCGTCAACGTGAGGCAGATCAGACCGCGTCCGTGCTTGGCCATGAAGTTGATGCCGTCGGCGCTGACGTGGTCGGCCGCGAGGATCAGGTCGCCTTCGTTCTCGCGGTCCTCCTCGTCGATCAGGATGACCATGCGGCCGGCCGCGAGGTCGGCGACCAGGTCGGGAATCGGCGAGATCGGCATGCGCCGATTGTAGGAGGCGACCCCGGGACGGCGCGGCCGCCGCGGTCAGCGGCGCAGCGGCGTCAGCGGCTCCGGCGGATCCAGGACAACCAGCCGCTCGGCTGGGTCGACGGCTCCTTGCGGGCGGCCGGGTGCATGCGCAGCACCATCAGGCCCGACAGCAGGTACAGCCCGTTGAGCAGCCGCACCGCGCGATCGATGTTCATGCCGGGCCAGGTCGAAATCGAGCGCAGCGACGCGGTCTCGCGACGCAAGCGCTGGATTGCCGGGCCGATCGCCCCGGAAACCGGCAGCGACCCGAGGTGGAAGTCGGGTGACACGCGGTACGCCGCGTTGCCGCCGATCTCCTGCATCAGCGTGCCGCGCGGCCCGTGCAGGCCCAGCGCCCACAGCAGCGGCAGCAGCGGGCGGTAGTGCCGTTCCTCGGCCACGCGCTCGCTCATGAAGTGACCCGGCGCGCGCACGCCCGGCGGCTCGACGCTGTGCACGCTGAGCTCGCGCACGCCCTTGCGGATCTCCTCGGTGAGATCGCGCGGCGAGTGGTACAGGTGCTCGCGCGGAAACACGGTGATCGGCCACACCAGGCCATGGTGCAGCACGTAGATCAGGGCCTGCTCGCGGTGCCGCATGCACGCCGCGATGACCTCCATCGGGTCGGTGCCGTTGGCCGAGTAGTCCAGCCGCGACAGCTCGCTCACCAGCGTGGTGGGCAGAACCGTCGGGCCTCCCAGCCTGGCGTAGCCGCTGTTGCCCGTTTCGAGGCGGATCCGATCGAACTCGCTGATCCGCCAAAGGGTGGAATCGTCAAAATCCTGCATACGATGCCGGCCCTAGCGAGCCAATCCTCCTCGACGACTGCTGGAAGCCAATGGTAAGCGAGTGCGTGCCCGGGTGGGTGTATCCGATTGCATTACACGACGGACGGTTGTGAGCGGGCCGGATCCCTTGACACGTGCAAGAGCTAGGCCCGCGGCATCGCGGCCAGCAGTCGCTCGACGTAGCGCGCGATCAGGTCGACCTCGAGGTTGACCGACGAGCCGCTGCGCAGCTCGCCCAGCGTCGTTTCGGCGACCGTGTGCGGGATCAGGTTGATCGAGACGATGCAGCCGTCGCTGCGGTCGGCGACACGGTTGACGGTCAGGCTGACGCCGTTGACGACCAGCGACCCCTTGACCGCGATGAAGCGGGCCAGCTCGGCCGGGCAGCGCACTTGCAGAGCAGTCGATTCGCCGACCGGCTGAACGTCGACCACCGTGCCGATGCCGTCGACATGGCCGCTGACCAGGTGGCCTCCGAGCCGGTCGCCGGCGCGCAGCGCCAGTTCCAGGTTGACCCGGCCGGGTCGCTCCAGCCCGGCGGTGCGCGCCAGGCTCTCCGCCGACACGTCGACCTCGAAACGCCGGTGCGATGCATCGAGGCTGGTCACGGTCATGCACGCGCCATTGAGCGCGATGCTGTCGCCCGCCGCCACGCCTTCGAGGTAGCCCGGGGGCGTCTCGATCGCCAGCCGCAGGCCGAAAGCAGCGTCGCTGCCCAGAGGGGTGGCGCGCACGATGGTGCCCACTGCGGTGACGATGCCGGTGAACATGCGCGATTGTCGCTGTCGTCGGGCCGCGTCCTCACTCCAGCCCGTGCAGCGCATCGGGCCGGCGCGCCACGATGCGCACGTCGTCGCCGACCGGCTGGACGGTCTCGAAGCGCAGTGGCCAAGCCTGGGACAGGTCGCCGAGGGCTGCCACGTCGACCATGCCACGCCCGCGCCCGATCAGCTTGGGCGCCAGATAGACCAGGAACTCGTCGACCAGGTCGCAGCGCAGCAGCGCCCCGGTCAGCCCGGCCCCGGCCTCGACATGCAGCTCGTTGACGCCGCGCATGGCCAGGTCCTTGATCGCGGCGGCCAGGTCGACCGCCCCATCGGTACCCGGAAGCTCGACCACCTCGACCCGCCGCTCGCGCAGCGCCCGCGCCGCAACCGGCTCGGCGCGCGCGCAGTAGACCAGCGCCGCGCCCGGCGGCTCGAACACGCGCGAGGTCGCCTGCGTGCGCAGGTGCGAGTCGACCACCACGCGCAGCGGTTGCACGTCGGTGTCGACCAGCCGCACGTCGAGGCGCGGGTTGTCGGCGGCTGCGGTGCCGGCCCCGGTCAGGATCGCGCCGGCGCGGCGCCGCCATGCGTGAGCGTCAGCGCGCGCGGCTTCGCCCGTGATCCACTGGCTGCGGCCATCGTCGAGCGCGGTGCGGCCGTCTAGCGACGCCGCCACCTTGCAGCGCACCCACGGTGCGCCGCGCCGCATGCGCGAGAAAAACCCGATGTTCAGCTCCCGCGCCTGGCGGGCGACATCGCCGGCCGCCAGGTCGACGGCGATGCCTGCCTGGCGCAGGCGCTGCAGCCCTGCGCCGGCCACCTGTGGATTGGGGTCGATGGTCGCGACGACGACCCGTCGCACGCCGGCCGCGATCAAGGCATCGCTGCACGGCGGCGTACGCCCGTGGTGCGAGCACGGCTCGAGCGATACCCAGGCGGTGCCATCCCGCGGCGAGGCGCCGCTGGCCTGCGCGGCGAGCAGCGCCATCACCTCGGCATGCGCCTGGCCCGCACGCTGCGTGGCCCCGTCGCCGATCAGGCGCCCGTCGGCGTCGGCCAGCACACAGCCGACTCTGGGGTTGGGTTCGCAGCGGCCGATCGCCGAGTGGGCCAGCTCCAGTGCGCGTCGCAGCTGCTGCAGATCGTGCTCGTCGATCGGCATCTCGGGGCCCAGTCTACGCCGGGCTATGAGCCCGGCGCCGGCTGGTGCTGCAGCGTGTTGCTGTTGACGAGGTCTCCGCTGGCCGGATCGGCCGGGACGTCGGCCGGGCAATGCTTGTGCGAGCGGATGACGACGAAGTTCTGGTTGGTCAGATTGCCGCTGACGGCATCGTAATTCAGCGGATGGTTCTCGTTCGCCACCTGCTGGGTGTTGCTGGTCCCGGTGGTGTAGCGGCAGATGCGGTAGCGCGAGTCGGCACCCGGTCCGGTGCCGCTGTCGTCGCCCGAGATCACCCAGTCGGGGCTGGCGAAGCTGCTGCGCGGCTCGACCGTGCTCATGCCCGACCAGGTGCCGGCGTTGTTGGAGTAGATGACGCAATAGTAGGTGGCATAGGGCAGGGCGCCGCCGCTGACGCTGAGCGAATTGGCGTCGTCGATGCAATACGGGCTCTGCGGGTGGCCC
>Ga0335084_10002151_pt1 | contig 18863 bp, 18 predicted proteins | sample Lox_Sample_44_FD_206721 | JGI IMG/M metagenome (GOLD analysis project Ga0335084, IMG submission 206721) | Soil microbial communities from Loxahatchee National Wildlife Refuge, Florida, United States - Lox_Sample_4.4 | ecosystem: Environmental > Terrestrial > Soil > Wetlands | place: USA...
TGACTTGAGTTAGGCTTGGCGCTGACCTCTCGGGAGAAGCCGATGCGCCTTGTCCTCGCCAGCATGAAGCATGAGACCAACACCTTTTCGCCGGTGCCGACGCCCCTGGCGCGCTTCGGCAAGGCCGGGGAGGAACTGCTGGAGGGCAAGGCCGCCTACAAGGCGCTGAAAGGCACCGGCGCCGGTCTTGCCGCCTTCATCGACCTGGCCGAGCAGCACGGCGCCGAGTTCGAGATCCCGATCTCGGCCGAGGCCTGGCCTTCGGGGCCGGTCGAGGACGATGCCTACGAATATATCTGCGACAAGATCTGCAAGGCGGTGGCGAAGGGTTGTGATGCGCTGCTGCTCGATCTCCACGGCGCCATGGTGACGCGCTCGCGCGAGGACGGGGAGGGCGAGCTCCTTCGCCGCCTCAGGCGCCTGGCGCCCAATCTGCCTATCGGCGTCTCGTTCGACATGCACACGAATTTCTATCCCGCGATGGCTGAGAACGCGACCGTCATCGCCGGCTATCAGACCTACCCGCATATCGATACCTACGAGACCTCGGTCCGGGCGGCGAAACCGATCTTCGCGATGCTCAAGGGCGAAGCCAGGCCCACCATGGCCTGGGGCAACCGCCCCATGCTGCCGCATGTGATGCGCCAGGGCAGCGACGATTTCCCCAACAAGGATCTCCAGGCGATGGCCCGGCGGATGGAGCGGGAAGGGGCGCTCTGCGCCACGCTCTTCACCGGCTTTCCCCATGCCGACATCTCGCAGGCGGGGCTCTCGGCCGTGGTGGTCACGAACAACGATCCCGATCTGGCCAAGCGCTACCGCGACGAGCTGCTCGACTTCGCCTGGGCCAATCGCGAAGCTTTCGTCTATCGCATCGAGCCGCTGGAGCAGTCTCTGGCCCGCGCCAAGGCCGCGACCGAGTTCCCGGTCGTGCTGCTCGATCACTATGACAACTGCGCTTCGGGCGGCACCATGGACACGATGAAGGTGCTGGGGGCCATCCTCGATTCAGGACTGGAGGATGTCGCCGCCTTCGCCATCCACGATCCTGGGGCGGTCAAGACGCTGATCTCGGCCGGTGTCGGCGCCAGGGTCACGCTCAAGCTGGGCGGCAAGCTCGACATGCCCGCGATCGGTCGCAAGGGCGAGCCGCGCGAGGTCACCGGCACTGTCAAGCTCATCTCGAACGGGCAGTTCCGCAACCGCGGCAAGGCCTGGCACGGCATGCTGATGGATATGGGGCCGGCAGTCGTGCTCGATACCGGCAAGGTCGAGATCGTGGTGATCACCAAGCATCTCGAACCCTTCGATCTCGGCTGCTTCACCTCGCTCGGGATCGATCCGACGACGAAGAGATATCTGATGCTGAAAAGCCGGATCCACTACCGTGCCGGCTTCAAGGCGATCGCAAAGCAGATCATCGAGTGCGCCGGCGTCGGGGTCTGCACCTCCGACTATTCCATGCTCGACTTCAAGCATGTGCGCCGGCCCATCTATCCGCTGGACAATCTGAACGACCCGAACCCCTGACCGGCCACGGCGAGACTCCTCCGGTGCCGGATCGTCGCGCGAGAGGGCCGAGGCCGGGCCGTGCGGCTAGGCCTTCGCCTGGCCGTCGTCCGGAGTGAGATGATCGAGGAACCAGCGCCGCGCATGCTCGGTCACGAGCTCGAGTGCGCCGGGCTCCTCGAACAGATGGGTGGCGCCGGGTACCGTCAGCAGCGACTTTTCGCAGCGCAACGCCTCCAGCGCCTGCCAATTGAGAGCCAGCACCTCGCGGTCTTCTTCGCCAACGATCAGCAGCGTCGGCGCCTTGACTTTGGAGAGGGCAGCCATGGCGAGATCCGGGCGGCCACCGCGCGACACGACGGCGCGCACGCCCGCGCCCGCCTGCGCGGCCGCCACCAGCGCCGCGGCGGCGCCCGTGCTGGCTCCGAAATAGCCGATGGCGAAAGCCTGGCATTCCCGGCGCGTTCGCAGCCAGTCGGTGGCGGCCATCAGGCGGTTCGCGAGCAGAGCGATATCGAAGACCAGCCGGCGGTCCCTGCTTTCCTCGGGGCGCAGGAGATCGAACAACAAGGTCGCCAGGCCCGCCTCCTGCAGGGCGACCGCGACCTGCCGGTTGCGCGGGCTGAGCCGGCTGCTGCCGCTGCCATGGGCGAACATCACGAGCCCGGTGGCGCCTCCCGGGATGTCGAGATCGCCTTCGAGCCCGAAGGGGGGTATGGCGACCGAGGCTGTCATTGGCTCAGAGATGACTCATCTCGACGTCGGCGCAGGACAGACCCAGCGCCGCCATGCCTTCTTCCAGCTCGTCGCTGAGGTTGGGTGTCCCAATCAGGTAAGCGGCAGTGCGGGGGTTACGCGCCTCTCGCGCGGCGGCAAGCGCGGCCTCCCACTCCTCGGGCTCGAAATCGCCGCGCCCCAGCCAAGTCAGGGCGACGAGCTCGATCTGCTCGTCCTCATTGAGGCCGTCGATGGCGTCGAAGAGCTCCTGATAGGTGGCGTCGTCCGAATAGTCCTCCAGCACTTCGCGCTCGGCATCGTCACCCGGGTTCGAACCGCCCTCCAGCCCCAGCGGCTCGACCTTGGCGTCGAACTCGCGCGCCTTGATGACGATATAGCAGAGCTTGGCGAGGCCGATTTCCATTTCGGGCGGGGTGGCGAGAACCATGGCAAATCTCCTTCTATTGGCCAGCTGCCGACGGCTTAGGAAGCCAAGCACAGGAAGCCGCCTCGCTGCGTTGACCTGCGTCAAACGGCAGGATCGCCCGAACGGGCCCGCGATTCCGGCGATCCTACGCCCGGTCTTTGGCAACCCATTGGTCGCCAACCTTGATATAGAGCTTCTTGACGGCCGACCAAGCGACGCGATGGGCGATCTCCTCGCGCCGGGGATCGTTGCCATACTCGCTCCAGGCATTGTTGAACGTCGCGAGATAGATCTCCTGCGCATGGCGGGGCAGGTGTCCGCGGACCGAAGGGGGCAGATCTTCAATTTCGGAATAGGGCATCGGCTTGTTGCCTTGCAGCCGGAGCGGAACCGCGAGATGGCGCCCGCTCTGCCATTCTCCGTTCGACGAGCGGGCCGATGCAAGGCCCAGGCTACCGGTGGCCGAGGAGAGCTGCCAACCCGACCATGGCGGCATCGGGGCGGGTAATGACGCACGTCGCGATCGCACGCAGATAGGCTTCGAATCGGCCCTTGGCCTCGAACTGCCGGCGGAACTCGGTCTGGGCCAAATGATTGGCGAAACGGGGCACGATCCCGCCGGCGATATGGACACCGCCCGTCGCCCCGAAGGTCAGAGCCAGATCTCCAGCAACGCCCCCCAGAAAGGCGCAGAACAGATCCAAGGCGGCGCGGCTGGCCGGGCAGCTGCCATCGAGCCCCCGCTGCGTGATCTCGGCCGCATCGCGATCCGGCGCCGCCACCTGGTCGATCGTCAAGATTGCCTGATAGAGCGCGACGAGGCCGCCGCCCGATAGGATCCGTTCGATCGAAACATGACCCTGGCGAGACCGCAGCAGGCGAATGACGGATTCCTGGCGGTCGTTCGCGGCGGGAAGCGTGGCGTGGCCGCCTTCGGAAGCGATCGCAATTTTCCCGCTGCCATCCGGAACGAGGCAGGCGACGCCGAGCCCGGTGCCGGGCCCGAACACAAGGGCAGGGCGACCCGCTCTGGCGCTGCCACCACCTACGGCGACGAGGTCGACCGGGTCAAGCCGCGGCAGGGACCATGCCAGGGCCACAAAGTCGTTGACCACGACGACATTGGCCAGGCCGAGCGCGCGTTTGAGCGCCTCCCGATCGACGACCCAAATATTGTTGGTCAGCGCACAGCGGCCGTCCTGCACCGGCCCAGCGACCGCAAAGGCGGCTCCCGCGATGGCCTGGCTTCCGCCATGCTTTGAGAGAAAGGCGCCGACCGCCGACAAGAAATCCGGGGCATCGGCCGTGAGGGTGCGCTCGACCGGGCCGATGGCGTCTCGGTCGACCAAGGCAAAGCGGGCATTCGTGCCGCCGATATCGCCCAAGAGGAAAGGTTTCACCGTCGTCGTTCCCGCTCTCCGGAAATGACCGCATGTCCCTGGTCGCGATGAAAGCCGATGACCGTAACGAAAGCCATGGCCTTTCGCTCCGCCGGCCAGCAAATGACAGTGGAACGCCTTTTCGGCGGTCGATCGATCCGGTCTCGCGGATGACCACAGCCTTGACACCATTCGGGCCGGATCCACTGTCGCCGGTCTCCTCACCCGCACCCGTCAAGCGGTCTCCCGCGGCTCCTCACTTCTGGTCTATCATGCACTTGGCCGCCCTGACGGCCCTGGCGCCGCGTGCTCCGGGTGCCGGCCGGCAAAGTGGCGTGCGATTGCAAACAACGAAAGCTCTTCCTGTCGAAGAGCGAAGGGGTAGTTGATGTTTGGGTCTCGGTGGGAACGCGTGACAGGGGTTTGCGCCTTTCTGGCTATTGCCATCTCGACGCCGACGGCCATGGCCGCGGACAGCGCCAACGGCCTGCGGCTCTCGCGCCAATGGTGCTCCTCCTGCCATCTTGTGGAGCCCGGCGGGGTGGCGCATGACGCGGCGCCGCCCTTCGCCGAGATCGCCAATGACCCGGCAACCACGCCGGCGCGCCTGCGCGCTTGGTTGGCCGACCCGCATCCGCCCATGCCGGGCCTGGATCTGGCCAATCAGCAGGAAGACGACATCATCGCCTATCTGATGAGTCTCAAGAAGCAATAGCGATCCGCGTCGGCCTATCCTTCCGAGAGGGGTCGCGACCCCATGCGATCGGCACTGGAATGGGCATTGTTCTATCGGCGCCTCGGGTGGGCGGTGATTCCCGTTCGCTCGGGGGAGAAACGTCCTTGGATTCGCTGGGAGCCGTTCCAACGCCGGCTTCCGTCCGAAGAAGAGATCGCGGGATGGTTTCGCCAGTGGCCGGACGCCAATATCGGCGTCGTCACGGGCGCCGTATCCGGGCTGATCGTCCTCGACATCGATCCGGCCCATGGCGGCGGTGAAAGTCTGGCGCGGATGGAGCAGCGCCATGGAACGCTGCCGCCCGCGCCGGAAGTCACAACGGGCGGCGGCGGCCGTCACCTCTATTTCCGGCACCTCGGCGGGGCCGTGCGCAACCGGGCGGGCCTGGCTCCAGGGCTCGATCTGCGCGCCGATGGCGGCTATGTGGTGACGCCGCCTTCGCTCCACCCATCCGGCCGACACTACGAATGGCGGGCCGGCCTTCGGCCGGACCAGGTCGCCTTGGCGACCGCGCCTTCCTGGCTGACGGGGCCCCAAGAGGATGCGGAGCGGCCAGGCCATCCGCTGCGATATTGGCGCAGCCTCGTTCACGAAGGCGTCGATGAGGGCGAGCGCAACAGCCGGATCGCCTCGCTCACGGGCCATCTGCTCTGGCATGGCGTGGACGCCGCCATCATCCTGGATCTGATGCTCTGCTGGAACGCCACCCGCTGCCGACCGCCGTTGCCGGAGGAGGAGGTGGCGGGGGTGGTCGAGAGCATCGCCAGGACCCATGCCCGGCATGCGCGGCCGGAGGGCGAAGGCTGACCGTCAGGGCGAGGGCCGCTGGCGGCGCGGCTATGTCGCAGGATTCAGTCCGATCAGCAGGGCGACCAGGGTGGCGCCGGCATTCTCAATGGCGCCGGAATTGTCGATCGTCACCAGATCGCCCGCGAAGGGCGCGTAGTCCCTGGCGCGCCCGAGCCGGCGATCGATCGCCGCCATGTCCTCGCGCCCCCGGGCGATCAGGCGCTGCCGCAGAATGTCGGGCGCGGCGGTGATCAGCACCGGGAGCGCATCCGACAAGGCCGTACGATGCTCTGAAAAATGCTGCCGCGATCCATCGATCACGACGGTAAGGCCCGCGCGGCGCCAAAGCTCGATCTCCTGGCCGATGCCATAGCGCCAGCCATAGGCCTCCCAGTCGAAGGCGAAGAGCCTGCGCGAGCGGCGCAGCTCGAACTCGCTGGGCGAGAGCGCGATGTAGTTCTCGATGTCGGCGCCGGCCGGTCGCGTGATGTAGCGGTGTGCGAAGGCGATCGGGTACCGGCCACCAAGCTCGCGGCGTGCATAGCCCAGGACGGAGTCCTTCCCGGCGCCGGAAGGGCCCATCACGTAAACGAGGCGGGCAGCTTCCCTGTGAGTCGACATGGCGACCTTCCTTCGGAGGCCGCCACCCTAGCAGATGCGTGCCGGAATGGCGCCAGCCGCGACCCCGACTCAGGTCTGCGGCTCGGGCACCAGCGCGTCCTCCTGAGGGACGCTCTTCTTCGAGTGGTCGGCCGCCAGGAGCATATAGAAGGCCGGCACGACGAACAGGGTGAAGAGCGTGCCGATGGCGATGCCGCTGGCGATGACCAGGCCCATATTGAAGCGCGATACGGCGCCGGCGCCGCTCGCGATCAGGAGCGGGATCACGCCCAGGACCATGGCGGCGGTGGTCATGAGGATGGGACGCAGCCGGATCCCGGCCGCCATCTCGACCGCCTCGCGCTTGCTGCGGCCCTGGCGCTGCAGCTCGTTGGCGAACTCCACGATCAGGATGCCGTGCTTGCTGACCAGCCCCATCAGCGTCACGAGGCCGACCTGGGTGTAAATGTTGATGGTGGCGCCGCCGACGCTGAGAAAGATGAAGGCCAAGGCGCCCGCCAGCGACATCGGCACCGAAACCAGAATGATCAGCGGATCGCGGAAGCTCTCGAACTGCGCCGCCAGCGCCAGGAAGATAATGATGAGCGCGAAGGCGAAGGTGACGATGAAGCCGCTGGATTCCTGGACGTACTGGCGCGATTGCCCGCCGAAATCGATCGAGTAACCCTGCGGCAGGTTCGCTTTGGCATAGTCCTGCAGGAATTTCACCGTGTCGCCCGTCGTGACACCGGGGAACGCCACACCCTGGATGATGGCGGCGTTCAGCTGCTGGAAATGGTTCAGGGACTGCGGCACCGTCTTGGTCGTGATCGTGGCGATGGTCGAGAGCGGCACCGAACTGCCGTCCGCCGCACGGATATAGTAATCGAGGATCTGATCGGCGTTCAGGCGCGAGGCCTGCTGCACCTGCGGGATGACCTTGTATGAGCGACCGTCGAGGCTGAAATAGTTGACATAACCGCCGCCCAGCATCGAGGCGAGGGCGCCGCCGACATCGCTCATGGTGAGCCCGAGCTGGGCCGCTTTGTCACGATCGATCGTCACCGTCGATTGCGGCTTGTCGATCTTGAGGTCGGTGTCGAGGAATAGGAACTTTCCGCTTTGCAGCGCCGTCTGCATGAAGGCCTGGACCACCTCGTTGAGCTGCGCGAAAGGCTGGGTCGTGCCAATCACGAACTGGACGGGCAGGCCGATGCCCCCCGGCAGCGGCGGGGGTTGGAAGGCGACGATGTTAACGCCCGCGATGCTGTGCAGTTGGCTCTGGACCTCGAACTGCAGCTCATTGGCGCCACGAGTGCGCTCGTCCCAGGGCTTCAGCACCATGCCTGAAATCGACTGGCCCGGCACGTCGAGCTGGAACACATGGTCGGTCTCGGGGTGGGAGGCGAAGGTCTTGTAGAGCTCGCGCGCATAGAGCTGGCGCTGCTGCAAGGTCGAGTTGGGCGCGGCGGTCGAGAGGGTGATGACGACGCCCTGGTCTTCCTGCGGCGCCAGCTCGGACTGCGAGAAGGAATAGAAGACATAGATGCTGGTCAGCACGAACAGGGCAAATACGACCGTGACGGGGCGATAGCTCAGGCTACCATGGAGCAGGCTCTGATAAAGACGGCGGACCTGCTCGAACAGTCGGTCGATGAGATCGGAGAGTCGTTCCTGCCACCCGCGGTTCTCGATCGAGTGGGCCTTGAGCAGGCGCGAACTCATCATCGGCGTGAGCGTCAAAGCCACAATGGCCGATACGGTGACCGCGCCGACCAGCGTGAAGGCGAACTCGGTGAAGAGCGCGCCGGTCAGCCCGCCCTGGAACCCGATCGGGACATAGACTGCAACCAGCACGATGGTCATGGCGATGATCGGCCCGCCCAGCTCGCGTGCCGCCTGGATTGCCGCGGCGAAGGGCGTCATGCCCTCTTCGAGATGCCGGTTGACGTTCTCCACCACGATGATGGCGTCATCCACCACCAGGCCGATCGCCAGCACCAGGGCCAGGAGGGTCAGCAGGTTGATCGAAAAGCCGAAGAGCAGCATCATCGTGAAGGTGCCGATCAGAGATAGCGGGATCGCGATGACCGGGATGACGACGGAACGCGGCGAGCCGAGGAACAGGAACACCACCAGGGTGACGATCAGGAGCGCTTCCACCAGGGTGCGGATCACCTCGTGGATGGAGCTGTTCACGAACTTGGTGGAGTCGTAGATCACCTTGCCGGTCAGGCCCTGCGGCAGCTGTGCCTGAATGTCCGGGAAGACCTTGAGAACGCCACTGATGACGTCGAGCAGGTTGGCCGACGGCGCCACCTGGATGCCGATATAGACGGCCTTCTGCCCGTCGAACCCGACCTCGGTCTCGTAGTCGTCGGAGCCCAGCATGACATGCGCGACGTCATCGAGGCGGACGATAGCGCCGCCCTCCTGTTTCAGCACCAGGTTCTTGAAGTCGTCGACGGTATGGAGATTCGTGGAGCCCGTCAGGTCGACCTGGACCATCTGGCCTTTGGTCCGGCCGAGACTCGAGATGTAGTCATTCTCCGACAGCGACTTGCTGACGTCGGCCGCGGTTAGTCCATAGGCTGCGAGCTTCTGCGGGTCGAGCCAGGCCCGAAGCGCGAAATTCTTGGCACCGATCATCTCGGCGGTCTGCACGCCGGGGACCGACTGCAGCTTGGGCTGCACCACCCGCAGCAGGTAATCGGTGATCTGGTTGGGCGACAGCACGTCGCTGCTGAAGCCGATATACATCGCGTCGATGGTCTGCCCGACCTTGACCGAGAGCACCGGCTGCTGCGACTCCGGCGGAAGCTGGTTCAGCACAGAGTTGACCTTGGTGTTGATCTCGGTCAATGCCTTGTTGGAGTCGTAGTTGAGCCGGAGGTTCGCCGTGATGGTGCTGACCCCGCTCTGGCTGACCGAGGTCATGTAGTCGATGCCGTTCGCCTGCGAGATGGCATTCTCGATCGGCGTGGTGATGAAGCCGGCGACAACATCGGGATCTGCGCCGTAATAGGCGGTCGAGACCGTCACCACGGCATTCTCGGTGCGGGGAAACTGGAGCACCGGCAGCGAGCCGACGGCGCGCAGGCCCAGCACCAGGATCAGCAGGCTGACCACGGTGGCCAGGACCGGCCGGCGAATGAAGATATCGGTGAATTTCATGATGGGGTCGCCGCTCGGGTGCCGGCCGATGCCTAATTGCCGGCGGGCGCCGGGGCGGGATTCGCGTCCGCGCTGGGCAGAACCGCATTGTTCACGGCCACGGTCGCTCCGTTGCGCAGCTTCAGTTGTCCCGCGGTCACCACCGTCTCGCCTTCCTTGACGCCATCGAGAACCGCGATCTGGTCGCCGCGCGTCTCGCCGGTCTTGACGAAGCTCTGGCGCACGGTCAGCCGAGGCTGGCCATCGGCACCGGCTTCACCCTTGTCGACGATATAGACGGTGTTGCCATAAGCGTTGAAGGTGATGGCGGTCTGCGGCAGCGTCACAAAGCGCTGGGGATCGCCGGTCGCGATATTCACGGTCGCATACATGCCGGGGAGCAGCCGGTAGTCGGGGTTCTTAAGGGTCGCGCGTACGCGGACGTTGCGGCTCGCGGAATCAACCTTGGGCTCGATCGCGGAGATCTCGCCGGCGAAGAGTTGCCCCGGATAGGTGTCGACCTTGGCGCTAATTGTCTGGCCGATGCGGATCTGATCGAGCGCCTGCTGCGGCAGGAAGAAATCAACATAGATGGGATCGAGCGATTGTAGGGTGACTACAGTCGTGCCGGCCGCGAGATATTGACCCAGATCGACGGCCCGGATGCCCAGCCGCCCGTCGAAGGGCGCGTGGATGACCTTTTTGTCGATGAGGGCTTGCTGCTCGGCTATGTTGGCGCGCGCCGCCGTGAGCTTCGACTTGTCGGCATCGACGGTTGCTTGGCTCACGGTCTGGGCGCCGATCTGCTTCATGTCGCGCTCATAGGTGATATTCGCGAGGTCGGCCACGGCCTGCAGCGAGTGGAGCTTGCTGACGTCTTCGTCATCGCGAAGCTTGATCAGCACTGCGCCGGCCTGCACTTCGTCCCCGGAGTTGAAATGAAGTTCCTCGACGATGCCCGGCACTTCGAAGGCGAGGTCCGCGCCATTGACCGCCCGCAGACTGCCAACCGCTTCGAGCTGCGGCTGCCAATCGTCGAATGCGGCGACGGTGGTGGAGACGGTGGCCGGCGGGGGCGGGCCCATCCTCGACAAGGCTTCCTTGATCTGTAGGTATTTCATGCCGCCCAGGCCCGCGAACACGCCGACCACCAGCACCAGCATGACGACCATGCGAATAAACATCGATCGAGTTCCCGCTTACTCCCGCAATTGATCCGCCGGGCCCCTCGGAGCCTCTGTCAGAACAGAAGTTCCAGCCCGGGAAAGCCCCTAGCTGGCCGGTGCCAATTGCCGCAAGGCTTGATTTAAGGAACTAGTAAGTTTCCTATATCATGTCAATAAGCGGTTGGAAAGCGGTACAGCGCCCGAGGGGCTCTATGTCGCGGTTACACTCCCTCCGCATTGCGAGCATAGTCCGGGGAACTCCAGGGTTTCCTGTCTTTCCCGACGGTAAGGGCGAATGCCATAATCGTGTCACGGCTATTCGCCCGTACAGAAGACAAGCTTTATGACAACAAAATATTCTGATTTCGTTAAGGAAAGCGGCGCATGAGCAGCCGCACTGTGGCCGCCTCGGCTTCGATGCGAAGCCGCACCCGAGGCACAAGCTCTCCCAAGAACAGCGCCGCGACGGAGTCGCGCCCGCGAGGTCGGCCCCGCGAGATCTCCGAGGATGAACGCCGTCGGCGGCTGATCGCGGTCGCGGAGAAGGTGTTCGTTGAGCAGGGCTATGGCGCGACCAGCATGGACGAGATCGCCCAGGATGCGGGCATGTCGAAGAAGACGCTCTATCAGCTCTTCGACACGAAAGAGGCTTTGTTCGCGGCCGTTATCACCGATCGCATGCGTGCCCTGGGCGAAGGGGCGGAACAAGGGGCGGGCGCGCGGCCGCTCAAAGACGTGGTCGTGGATTATCTCTGCGAGGCAGCGCGGTTCATCCTGTCGCCCCGCCATGTGGCGCTGTTCCGGGTGCTGATCGGCGAGGCCTGGCGGGCGCCGGGCATGGCGCAGGCTTTCGACAATGCCTGCGCCGGCCGCGGCAAATCCGTTCTGGCACGCTGGCTGGCCCAAGAGGTGGAGGCCGGACGTCTCGATCTCGAGGATCCGGTCCAGGCCGCCGGTATGCTGTTCGGCATGGTCGTCGGCGAGCCGCATCACCGTATGTTGATGGGCGAGGGCCGGCCGCCAAGCAGGGAGGCGATCGAGGCCCGCGTGCGCGAAGCCGTCGATATATTTCTCCAGGGCGCGCAGCGCCGCTAGCTCGGCTAGCGGGTGCGGTATCGTCTCTTGGTCACCATATCCGCCGTTAACGGCCTGCTCCCTCGTCGAGCGCGCTTATCGGCCTGAACATGAAGGGAAGGCAGAAGCCATGAAGATCGTCATTGTAGGCGCTACCGGCACCGTCGGCAAAGCCGTCGTCGGGGCCCTTCAGGACCGGCATGAGCTCGTCAAGGTCGGCAAGCGGGGCGGCGACCTGCAGGTCGATATCGCCGACACCGATTCGATCCGCGCCCTGTTCAAGAAGATCGGCAGCTTCGACGCGCTGGTCTCGACCGCGGGCAAGGTCCATTTCGGCGAGTTCGAGAACATGACCGAGAATGAATTCGCGATCGGCCTGAAGAACAAGCTGATGGGCCAGGTCAATCTCGTGCTGATCGGCCGCGACCACATCAACGATGGCGGGTCTTTCACACTCACCAGCGGCGTGCTCAGCCACGATCCGATCCGCCTCGGCGTCTCTGCGAGCCTGGTGAACGGGGGGCTCGAGGCCTTCGCCCTGGCGGCCGCGATCGAACTGCCCCGCGGGCTTCGCATCAATGTCGTGAGCCCGGGCGTGCTGGTGGAATCGCTACCGGTCTATGGCGAGTATTTCCGGGGCCATGAAGCGGTCCCCGGCAGCCGCGTCGGCAATGCCTATGTGAAGTCCGTCGAGGGCCGGCTGACCGGCCAGGTCATCCGGGTCCTTTAGGGAGCCTAGGATACCCGCGCCAGCGCGGTCTTATAGGCCGAGCGCGCCTGGAGCAAACGGCGGATATTGTTGCCCGAGCCGCGGACGTGGCGGCGCGCCAGATCGGCGGCGCGCTCGCCATCGCCGCTGCAGATCGCGTCGACGATCTCGACATGCTCGTCATGGGCGGCATTCCACTGATCGAGCCAAAGCAGTTCCATCCAGACGAAGTGATGGCAGCGGTCGAGAATGCGCGACAGCGTGTCGTTCAGCTGCGCGTTGCCGCTGGACTGGGCGATCGCATGATGCAGATCGAGGCCGATCTGGAGCTGCTCGACCATTTGCTCCATGGATCGCTCGGGCAGGCGCGCGAGGGCGTGGCCGCGCGCCAGGATCGAGCGCAACCGCACCTTGTCTTCGGCCCCGGCGCGCTGGGCCGCCTGCTGGGCGGCATAGCCGTCCAGCACCTCGCGAATGCCGAAGGACTCCTCGAAGGTCTTGAGATCGAAGGCGGCCACGGAGTAGCCGGAGCGCGGACGATTGGTGACGAGACCGTCGCGCTCGAGCCGATTGAGCGCCTCGCGTAGCGGCGTGCGGCTCACCTTCAGGCGCTCCGCCAGCGCGCTCTCCGTCAAGCGGCTTCCAGGCGGCAGCTCGCCGATCAGGATCATCGCCTTCAGCGAGCCATAGACCCTTTCCTTGAGGGTCTTGCCGACTGATGCCGCCTTAGTCCCGCTCTTTCCGAAGCTTCCGTCCATCGTCCTCTTGCCTGGCCTTCAATGCCGGTCTCTGGCTTCCGATCCTGCCGCAGCGATCGGCAAGGTCCCGTGGACCCGGCCCCCTGCGCCCCGTTTCCGTATCCAAGGCGGGCGGACCCGCCCGCAACAGCCTCGGCCATGATGCCAAAAAGCGCCATGGTATCAAGAAAATGGCACCGTTTCGTCGGACGCCTTCCTTGACTCCTCGGGGCCGGTTCATTTAACTCCGGAATTGCATACAAAAACGTATGCCAAGAAGCAACGCAACAAATCGACTGGGAAAAGGACGCGCAATCATGAGGAGACAGAGGATTACCGCGCTGCTGGCCGGCGCGGCGCTGCTGGCCGTCAGTGCCGCGGCCAAGGCCGAAGACAGCATCACCGTTGCATCCTGGGGCGGTGCCTATCAGGACGCGCAGCGCGTGTCGTTCTTCGAGCCGACGGCGAAGGCGCTCGGCATCACGATCAAGGAGGACACCACCAACGGCCTCGACGATGTGCGCCTTCAGGTCAAGGGCAATGCGGTGAAATGGGACCTGGTCGAGTTGGGCTCGGACGAATGCTCTCGCGGCACCAAGGAAGGGCTCTTCGAGAAACTCGATTACAACATCATCAAGAGCGACGGGGTTCCCGCCAAGCTCGTCCATGACGACTGGATCGGCATCACTTATTACTCGGTCGTGCTGATCTACCGCACCGACAAGTACGGCGACAACGGACCCAAGAACTGGGCCGACTTCTGGAACGTCGAGAAGTTCCCGGGCAAGCGCGCGCTGGGCAATTTCGCGACCGAGACGCTGACCGTGGCCGCACTCGCCGACGGCGTGCCGGTGGACAAGGTCTATCCGCTCGATGTCGATCGCGCCTTCAAGTCGCTCGAGAAGATCAAGCCGAGCATCGCGGTCTGGTGGACCTCGGGCGGGCAGGCCATGCAGCTTGTCAAGGACGGCGAAGTCGACATGGCGAGCATCTGGAACGGCCGCGCCAGCATACTGGCGGGGAGTGGCGCTCCGGTGCATTTCAGCTATGACCAGGGAGCCTTCCAGGCAGACTGCATGGTCATTCCGAAGGGGGCCGCGCATAAGGACTTGGCGATGAAGGCGCTGGCGATGTTCCTGCAGCCCGACATCCAGGCCAATCTGCCGCTCCATATCGCCAACGGTCCCGTGAACGTGAAGGCGTTCGATACCGGCAAGATTCCGGCCGACAAGATCCCGGGCATCGTCTCCGCGCCCGAGAACGTCAAGAAGCAGGTGTTGATCGATCCGGCCTATTGGGCCGACCACATGGTCGAAGTGCAGGAACGGTTCAACAATTTCCTGCAGGAATAGCGGATCAACCGCCTTTTCGCGCATCCGCGTGGAAGGGCGTAGTGGAAAGCGGACGGCCACGGGGCTGGGGTCCCGAGGCCGTCCGACTTTTCAGCGCTGGGCCGCAATGCGTTGCCGGCTCCCAGCCTGTTCAATGGCAGGAGAATTCGGATGACAGCGGTGGATCGCTCGCCGCCCGTGACCATACGCGGAATCGCGAAGCGCTACGGCAATACAACCGTGCTTCACGGCATCGATCTCGACGTAAAGCCGGGTGAGTTCGTCACGCTGCTGGGGCCTTCGGGCTCGGGCAAGACCACCATTCTCATGATCCTGGCGGGGTTCGTGCGGCCCAATGCCGGCAGCATCAAGGTCGGCGAGGAGGAGATCGTCGCCATGCCGCCGCACAAGCGCAATGTCGGGATGGTGTTCCAGAACTATGCGCTGTTCCCGCATATGGACGTGTTCCAGAACGTGGCCTTTCCGCTGCGCCAGCGCGGCCTGGGGACGGCCGAGATCGCGAGCCGCGTTCGCGAAGCCCTGGATCTGGTCCAACTCGGCGAGTACGCCGAGCGTCGCGTCGATCAGCTTTCCGGTGGGCAGCGGCAGCGTGTGGCGTTGGCGCGCGCGATCGTGTTCGAGCCGCGCATTCTGCTGATGGACGAACCGCTTTCGGCGCTCGACAAGAAGTTGCGCGAACGCATGCAAATCGAGATCCGCCATCTCCATGAGCGGCTGGGCATGACCACGATCTATGTGACCCACGATCAGCGCGAGGCAATCACCATGTCCGACCGGGTCGCGGTCATGAACGAGGGCAGGATCGCGCAGCTCGATACGCCGAAAGGCCTCTATGGGCGCCCGAAAAGCCGCTTCGTCGCCGAGTTCATCGGCGAATCGAGCTTCCTGCCGGTCGAACGCGACGGAACCGCTGTGAAATTCGGCGGGCGGCCGCTGCACATGGCGGGCGGAGTCGTTCCGGGCGCCGGCAAGCAGTGGCTTGTGCTCCGCCCGGAGAAGCTGTCGATCTTGAACAGTCAAACCGACGCGGCTCTCAATCAATTTCAGGGGCAGGTGAAGGAGGTCGTCTATCAGGGCGAGAGCTTCGTCTGCTACGTCACACTGCTGGACGGCAACGAGATCAGCGTGCGCAATTACAGCCGCGGCGATGCGCTGGCGCGTCTGCCGGAGCCAGGGCAGCCGATCCGGCTGGGTCTCAGCCCCGAGGATGTCGTGCTCGTGCCGGAGGAAGAAGCGGCATGACCGCCGTGCCGCTGCAAAGCAGTGCCGCGCCGGCAGGCCTCAACGTGGAAGCGCTGGAAACGGCGCGACGCGTCGAGCGCAACTGGATGATTGCGATCTGCTCGCCGTCCTTGATCCTGGTGGGCATCATCATCTTCGTTCCGGTGGGTTGGCTGTTCTGGCTTTCGCTCTTCGATGCGGAGGGAGCGCTCACCACCGCGAACTACATGCGGCTCCTGCAGCAGCCCTCCTACCTCAAGACGCTGATCATGACCTTCAAGGTCTCCTTCATCGTCACCATCGTCTGCCTGCTGCTCGGATATCCGCTGGCCTATCTGCTGTCGCAACTGCCGCGCCGGGCGGCCGGGATCCTGATGATCTCGGTCATCTTGCCGTTCTGGACATCGGTCCTGGTCCGCACCTATGCCTGGCTCGTGATCCTCCAACGCCGTGGGCTGGTGAACGACTGGTTCATGAGTCTCGGCATCATCGACGAGCCTTTGCAGCTGGCGCACAACTTCACCGGCGTCATTGTCGGCATGAGCCATGTGATGCTGCCGTTCCTGGTGCTGCCGCTCTACGCCTCGATGAAGGCGATCGATCGCGACTATCTGCGAGCGAGCCTCAATCTCGGCGCCAATCCGGTCAGGACCTTCTGGCAGGTGTTCTTTCCGCTGTCGCTGCCTGGGCTGTCGGCCGGCCTGGTGCTCACCTTCGTGCTCTGTCTCGGCTTCTTCGTGACTCCGGCGCTGATGGGCGGCGGCAACGTCTTCATGTGGTCGATGCGGATCGAGCAGACCTCGCGGCTCTATTCGAACTGGGGGGCGGCCAGTGCCATGGGCGTGGTGCTGCTGGCATTGACGTTGGGGATTCTCTGGGCCTTCTACAAGCTGCTGGGCGCCCGGAACCCCTTGGCGAAGGGCCTGCGATGAGCGACGGCCTCGAAATTCCCATTCCGCACCGCAGCCGGCTCTGGCTCTATCTGCTCTGCGGCACTGTGATGGTCCTCCTGGTCGCACCCTCGCTGATCATCATTCCGATGTCGTTTTCGGATTCGGAATTTCTCGAATTCCCGCCGCCGGCCTGGTCGCTGCGCTGGTATCAGAGGTTCCTGGAATCGGTGGAATGGCGCGACGCCGCGGTGGTGTCGCTCAAGGCCGCGATCGCGACTATGTGCCTGGCCACGCCGCTCGGCACCGCCGCCGCCTATGCGCTCCATGCCGGCCAGTTCCGTGCCGCCAACCTCGTGCAGACGATCCTGGCCGTTCCGCTGATCATCCCGGTCATCCTCATCGGGATCGGCGACTTCTTCCTCTACGCCTGGCTCGGCATGAACAACACCATTTTCGGCCTGGTTCTGGCCCATACGGTGCTGGCGATCCCGCTGGTTTCTTTGACGGTCGCCTCGGGCCTGAAGAGCTACGACATGAACCAGGAAATGGTGGCGCGAAGCTTGGGTGCGAGCCGCCTCAAGGCGTTTCTTGTCATCACTGTGCCGCAGATTCGTTTCTCGATCGTCTCGGGCGCGCTATTCGCCTTCATCACGTCGTTCGACGAGGCCGTCATCGCGCTCTTCATCTCGGGCGGAGAAAACTCGACCCTGACCCGGCGGATGTTCAATGCGCTGCGCGATCAGGTCGATCCGACCATCGCCGCCATCTCGACTTTCCTGGTCTGCCTGTCGATCCTGATGCTGCTCATGGCGCAGCTGTTCGGATCGAGACGCGGCCGCTGACCCGGAGCCAGTCTCGTGCCGGGCCTTTCGTGATACCAATATGGGAATGGCGTCACTCATGCACCCGCGACAAGGCAGCATTTGCGCCGGGAATGGCCGCGGCGCATAGTTCCGCCATACCAGTCTGAAACCAACGGAGAATTGGCATCACCTTGCGCCGCCGCGACCGAAGCCTCACCAAGCTGTCCCAGCTGCTCAGCACGGGCGGTTATCCGCTGCAGAGCCGGCTGCCGCCGGAACGCGAGCTGGCGACGATGCTGGGCCTGAGCCGCAGCGCGCTGCGCGAGGGGTTGGAGCTGCTCGAAGCCGAGGGCCGAATCTGGCGTCATGTCGGGAAAGGAACCTTCGTCGGCGAGCGACCGCCCAACGCATCGGTCGATCTCGATCTCCTGTCGGAGATGACGAACCCCGAGGAGGTCATCGAAGTCCGCCTGCTGTTCGAGCCGCTGATCGCGGGGCTAGCGGCGTTGCGCGCCACCCCGGCGGAGATAGCGCATATGGAGCATCTTCTCGAGAAGGGGGACGCCGCCCGCGATGCGATCGCCTGGGAGCGCTGGGACGCGGCCCTGCATCGGGCGGTCGCCCAGGCCGCACGCAACAAGCTGCTGCTGGCGATCTTCGACGCCTTCAACGGTATGCGCCGCCAGGCCGCCTGGGGCCGGTTACGCGGCATGGCGCTGACGCCCGAGCGCTTGTCCCATTACCGCGCCCATCATCGGGATTATGTCGCGGCCATCGCCGATCGCGATGGAACGCGCGCCGAGCAGGCCATGCGCCGGCACTTGCTGATGGTTCGGGAGAACATGCTGGCGTCGCCGGCGACGCGGCCCGAGGCCGGCGGGATAGCGGCGGCTCCCGTCGCGAAACCGCGTCACACCGCGACCGAAAAGAGAGCGGGGGGCAGTGGATAGAATGCCGACCGACGCCACCGTTCGCAGCCTGATTGCGCAGGGCGACGCGGCCAGAGTCGGCATCGCGGCGCCCCGGGTGGCGCCGCTCTCGCGCGGCGGGCTGCTGCGGCAGATCGATGCGACGGTGGGCGCGCTGCGCGCGCTGCGGGTCAAGGCCAACGATCGTGTCGCCATCGTCCTGCCGAACGGGCCGGAAATGGCGGTGGCCTTCCTGGCGGTCGCTTCCGGCGCGACGGCGGCGCCGCTCAACCCCGCCTATCGCGAGGACGAGTTCGATTTTTATTTGGGCGATCTCGAAGCCAAGCTCCTGATCGTCCCGGCTGGCCTCGAATCACCTGCGCGCGCGGTGGCGCAGCGCCGCGGCGTTTCAGTCGTCGAGTTGGCGCCGGCCGCGGGCGAGCCCGCCGGCAGTCTCACACTGACCCGCGAGCAAGAACGGGTTCAGCCGGTCGCCCCCAGTTTCGCCGGCCCGGACGATGTGGCGCTCGTGCTGCATACGTCCGGCACCACCTCGCGTCCCAAGCAGGTGCCGCTGACGCACCGGAATCTGGTGGCCTCCGCCGGTCATATCCGGAGCACCTTGGCGCTCGGACCTGGGGACCGCTGCCTCAATATCATGCCGCTGTTCCACATCCATGGGCTGATCGG
>Ga0335084_10002152_pt1 | contig 18862 bp, 16 predicted proteins | sample Lox_Sample_44_FD_206721 | JGI IMG/M metagenome (GOLD analysis project Ga0335084, IMG submission 206721) | Soil microbial communities from Loxahatchee National Wildlife Refuge, Florida, United States - Lox_Sample_4.4 | ecosystem: Environmental > Terrestrial > Soil > Wetlands | place: USA...
TAAGGATATTGGATCATGAAACCATTATTCAATAGACACACATTGGTGTGGGTGCGGCCGGAATGCCGCGTGAAAGTGGCCACGCAGATCACCGATGACGCGACACGCGCGCACGTGGGCGCATGGCTGGCGGCGGATCGGCCATTGGTGGTCGCGCGCCAAACTTGCGGCAAATCGATATCGGATACCATCGCAGCCGGTCTGGCTCTGCCGCCGGCGCAAGGCAAGCGCCGCATCGCGTTCAGCGTGTCTGTGCATGACATCGCCCGGCACACGCCGCCATTATTGCTCGCCGATGCGGTCGTTCATGCGCCGCGATCTTGGCAGGCCGCACTTGCCGGACTGGATGCCGCGGCAGCTGACATCGATATCGAGCTGCGCGTGTTCGGCTCGCTGGCATGGCAGGCATTGAGCGGCCTGCCCTACCTGACTCCGCGATCGGACATCGACCTGCTCTGGCATCCGCACTCTCACGCGCAGTTGCAGCAGGGCATCGCGCTGCTGGCGCGCTGGGAACTGGAAGGCGGATTGCGCGCAGACGGTGAAGTGCTGTTCCGAGAGAACAGCGCGGTATCCTGGCGCGAATGGGCCACGTTGAAACCCGGTGACGATCAGCGCGTGCTGGTGAAACGTGAAACCAGCGCGGAACTGGTAGCTGCACGCGAGTTGCTGGAGATGCTGGAGTGAACCAACTGCGTCACAAAGCGGCAGCTTGTGCCGGATCAGAGCAGCTCAGTGCGCACCACATCGCGCGTTTGGCGGTGCGCAGCCTGTATCACGAGCTGGCGCTGTACCCAAAGCCGGGCCTAGTCAGCTTACGCGACAACGGCGCTCACCGGGACATGGATGCCGCGACCTTTATGCGCAGCCTGTTCTCGCTGCGCGGTTATTTCTCCGCCATTGCATCAGCGGGAATGCGCGATGCAGGATTCGCCGAATTGCAGCAGCTTGGCATCGCCGCCGAGTCGCGCATGCTGCGCGCCACACGCGGCATCAACACGCACCGCGGCGCGATCTTCACGCTCGGCATCCTCACCGCCGCCGCGGGCCATGCAGTTGCGTGCAACATCGAACCAAGCGACAACAGTCTCCGCGCGATCGTCACTGGTAAATGGAGCCGCGACCTGCGCGCGATCACGGTCGCCCGCGCTGCGGCACCTACACACGGACAATTGATGGCTGCGCGCCACGGTGTCACCGGCGCGCGCGGCGAAGCGCTGATGGGTTTCCCATCGGTGTTCGGGATTGCGCTGCCAGCCTTGCGTGATGCGCTGGCCCGCGGTGCCGATATAGATCACGCGCTGCTGCATGCTTTCTTCACGTTGCTGGCTGGAACCACGGATACCAACGTTTTGTTTCGCGGCGGAGCAGAAGGGCTGCGGTTTATCCAGACGCAGGCTGCAGAATTTCTGCGACGCGGCAGCATATTCGAAGCACGGTGGCCGCGGCGCGCGGAATCTTTGCACCGCCAGTGCTCGGCAAGGAATCTTTCGCCGGGCGGCTGCGCCGATCTGCTTGCCGCGGCGCGGTTCGTGCACCAGTTGCAGGTCGAGCCCTTATGAGTTTGGCCATCCTGTGTTCGGGGCAGGGTGCGCAGCATCCGGCGATGCTGGACATGATCGCGGGTCATCCGGCAGCCCTGGATGTCATCAAGACGGGCGAGACCGAACTCGGATTCAAATTGCGCGAAGTGGTCGCGCAAAGCGACAAGATTTTCCGCAACGCGATCGCGCAGCCGCTGATCTGCCTTGCGCAATTGGCGCTCTGGACCGCGCTGCGACAAGATGTTCCGAAACCAGCCGCCTTCTGCGGATACAGCGTCGGCGAACTGGGGGCTTATGCCTGTGCGGGTGCGCTCGATGCGACCGGGCTGGCGCGCATCGCCGCCGAACGTGCCGCATTGATGGACAAGGCTGCGGCCGCTGCGCATGGCGGGCTGATCGCTTCGCAGGGTCTGCGGCGCAACGAGGTGGAACGACTGTGTGACGGTCAGCGCGCCTGGATCGCAATTGCGATCGGCGAAGATGAATTCGTTGTCGGCGGCGAAGATGCCGTGCTGGAAAAGCTGGGCAAAGATATGTTGGAACGCGGCGCGAAACTTGCCCGGCTCAAGGTGGGAGTGGCATCGCACACGCCCCTGCTCAGCGGTGCGGTTGAACCGTTCCGGGCATTGCTCGATGCATCGGCCATGGCCGCTCCCGCCACGCCGGTCGTTGCCGGCATCGATGCCGCGTGGGTGGTGCGGCGCGAGACCGCGGTCGAGAAGCTTGCGAAGCAACTGGATCGCACCATCGAATGGGGAAGCTGTCTGGATATGCTGTACGAACGCGGCTGCCGCGTGTTCCTTGAACTCGGACCGGGGCGCGCGCTGGCGCGCATGACGCAGGTGCGATTCGCCGATGTCGATGCCAGGGCGGCAGATGATTTTCGTTCGCTGGATGGTGTTTCCTCCTGGCTGTCCAAGCATGCTCGGAATCTTTGAATCGCACTGAACCGATATGAGATCCGTGCACCTGGTCATTCCCGATCTGTTCCTGCCGAAAGACTTTGCGGAAGAGGCGAGCGCGGGATTGTCCCTGCCTGCCCTGGAAAAGATGCTGGGGCGCGGACACAGCGAGCTTCACGAACCCGTATCTCTGGAAGAATTTCTGTGCGATCGCTTTGATGCGGCATACCGGGGCGACGCGCCGATCGCGGCGATCTCTGCCGCATACGACGGGCTCGGATCAGGGTTCTGGATGCGCGCGGACCCGGTTAACCTGGAACTGCAGCGCGACCGGCTAGTGCTGTCTGAAGTCATGGTGGGCCAGGATGAAGCGTTCGCATTGTGCGCCAGCCTGAATCAGCACTTTGCGGGACAGGGAATGGAATTCCTTTCCCCGCATCCGCAACGCTGGTATGTGAGGCTGAGCGAATTGCCGCGCATCCGTACTGCGCCACTCTCGCAAGTTGCCGGAGGCGATGTGCGCGGGGCATTGCCAAACGGAGAAGATGCAGCACGCTGGCACCAGTTGTTCAACGAGATACAGATGCTGCTGCATGCGCATCCGCTCAATGAGGCCCGCGATGCGCGCGGCGAGGTGGCGATCAACAGTCTATGGATGTGGGGGGCAGGCGTCATGGAAGGCGCGCTGCAGAAATCCTATGACGGCGCAAGCTCGGATGAGCAACTGGTCGAGATGTTCGCGTCAGCCGCGGACGTTCCGTTTTCTGCATGGCCGGCATCATGGCATGAGGAAAAGACGCAAGGCAGGCAACTGCTGGTGTGGACAGGTTTGCGTTCCGCGCTGCGGCGCGGCGATCTGGCCGCCTGGCGTTCGGCGTTGCAGGATTTTGAAAACAGCCATGCGCGTCCGCTCTGGCAGGCGCTACGCTCGGGGCGTATCGCGAGTTTGCAGATCGATATCCCGGGCCGTGCCGGCATGCACCAGGTAAAGCTGACGCGCAGCGATAGCTGGGCATTCTGGCGGCGATCCAGGCCCTTGGCAGAGTATTCGATGGTGTAGAATGCCGCGTACGAAACCTGGGGAGTGACCGTGGCATTTTGGGATACTGCGTTTCAATATTTCTGGCGTGAAGAATCCCTGCTGGTGCTGTTGATGGCACTGGGTCTGGCTTTCGTGCTGTTTCATTTTCGCAAGGAAGAGCGCAAGAGCATCGTCAACACCCTCGGCTTTTTCCTTGCCTGCCTGTTCGGCCAATTCCTGAGCAGTCTGATCCATGCCCTGCAATTCGACATGGCGGCTTCCGTGCTGCACGAGACCTTTATCATCGGCGGCGGCATCGCGCTGATCAGGTTGTGGGGCCTGCTGGTGTTCAGGATCGTGTTGCCGTTCTTGCGCATAACTCCGCCGCGCATCACCGAAGACATCTTTGTCATCATCGCGTATATCGCATGGGGCCTGGTCAGGCTGCGGTATGCCGGACTCGATCTGGGCAGCATCGTGGCGACTTCGGCGATGATCACCGCCGTGGTTGCATTTTCGATGCAGGATACGCTGGGCAACATTCTCGGCGGCCTCGCATTGCAACTGGATAATTCGATCCAGATCGGCGACTGGATCAAGGTCGATGACGTGACCGGCAAGGTCGTGGACATTCGCTGGCGGTCCACGCTGGTCGAAACCCGCAATTGGGAAACCGTGGTGTTTCCCAACAGCCAGCTGATGAAGAACAAATTCCTGGTGTTGGGCCGCCGTACCGACAAGCCGGTGCAGTTGCGCCGCTGGGTGTGGTTCAACGTGAGCATGGAGACCGCGCCTACCAAAGTGGTCAACGTGGTCGAGGATTCCATCCGGCAGACCGAAATCGCCAATGTCGCGAAGGATCCGTTGCCCAATTGCGTGCTGATGGAAATCAACGACACCGGCTATGCGCGCTATGCGGTGCGCTATTGGCTGACCGATCTTGCCCCGGATGACCCGACGGATGCCGCGATACGCTGGCACGTCATGACCGCGCTGCAAAGAGAAGGCATCAAACTGGCGGTGGAAGAAAGAAGCATCCATATCACCAAGGAAAACGAAAAGTACGAGGAGGCCGTGCGCCAGCGTGAAGTGGCGCTGCGCATCAAGACCCTGCGCAAGGTGGAACTGTTCAAACAGATGACCGACGAGGAACTCAGGGAGTTGGCCGAACGGCTCAGGTACATGCAGTTCGCCAAGGGAAGCGTGATCACCAAACAGGGCGCTACAGGCCAGCACTGGCTGTTCATCATCATCGGCGGCAACGTCGAGGTGTTCATCACGACGGCGAACGGCGAAACTCGCAGCCTGAATGTATTGTCCAAAGGAAGCTTTTTTGGCGAGATGAGCATGATGACCGGCGCGCCGCGCGTCGCATCGGTGATCGCCAGGACCGATATCGATTGTTATCGCCTCGACAAGGAGGCATTTGAGGGAGTCATGTCGGCGCGGCCATCCATCGCAGATGAGGTTTCGCATATTCTCGTCGAACGCCGCGCGCAGCTGGACAGTGCGCTGGAAAACCTGGACGAGGAATCATTGAACAAGGAAATGACCAGCCGCCGCAGCGAGATATTGGCCACCATCAAACGATTCTTCGGTTTGTAGTATCATCTTGGCGCGTTCAAGGATGGGAAGATTGTCATGAAAGTAACATTTCTGGATTTTGAGAGTTCCATAGCCGAACTGGAAGACAAGATCGAGCAACTGCGCTTCATGCAGGACGACTCGGCGCTGGACATCGCGGACGAGATCTCGCGGTTGTCGAAGAAGAGCGAGGCGCTGACCAAGGACGTTTACAGCAAACTCTCGCCCTGGCAGATCTCGCAGGTTTCGCGCCATCCGCAGCGCCCCTATACGCTGGACTATATCGAGGCGCTGTTCACCGATTTCGAGGAATTGCACGGCGACCGGGTATATGCCGACGACCGGGCGATCGTGGCGGGACTGGCGCGTTTCAACGGACAGAGCGTGATGGTGATCGGCCACCAGAAGGGCCGCGACACCAAGGAAAAGATCATGCGCAATTTCGGCATGCCGCGTCCCGAAGGTTATCGCAAGGCGATGCGCCTGATGCGCATGGCGGAAAAGTTCAATATCCCCATCATGACCTTCATCGATACGCCGGGGGCCTATCCCGGTGTCGGGGCGGAAGAACGGGGCCAGTCCGAGGCGATCGGCCGCAATCTTTACGAGATGAGCGAGCTGCGCGTGCCCATCATCTGCACCGTGATCGGCGAGGGCGGGTCGGGCGGCGCGCTGGCGATCGCAGTGGGCGACGTGCTGCTGATGCTGCAATACAGCACCTACTCGGTGATCTCGCCGGAAGGTTGCGCTTCGATCCTGTGGAAAAGCGCCGAAAAGGCGCCCGATGCCGCGGAGACTCTGGGCATCACCGCGACGCGTTTGAAGGCGCTGGGTCTGGTGGACAAGATCGTCAGCGAACCCTTGGGCGGGGCGCATCGGGATTATGCCGCTACCATGCACAGTGTGAAAAAGGCGTTGCAGGACGCGCTGAAGATGGTCCAGAACAAGCCAATTGGCAGTCTGATGCAGGATCGCTTCAACCGGTTGATGAGCTATGGCAAGTTCAAGGAAGTCTCGCTCCAATAATGGAAACCCGCAGCACTTATTCTCTCAGTCGTCGCGTCCCGTGAGGATTGCCCCCGGGTTGATCGCTGCGGTTTCCCCCAGAGATCGCCGCCGGTAATCATTGAGGATGGTTAAAGGTGTCCCATAACCAACTTGCTGACCGTGTAGCGTCGGTCATGTCACCGCTGGTTCATGCGCACAGTTCGATCGTGGTTGGTTTGAGTGGCGGTGTAGATTCGGTAGTGCTTCTGCACCTTCTGCATGAACTCGCACCGCGTTTCTCCTGGAAACTGTCGGCACTGCATGTGCATCACGGCATCAGCCCGAATGCAGACGCATGGTCGCGATTCTGCGAAGATCTTTGCGCGCGCCCGCACATCCTGCTTCGCGTCGAACGCGTGGATATCACGCCGCTGCGCGCGCATGGCCTGGAGGCGGCGGCGCGCAAGCTGCGCCACGAGGTGTTCTCCAGACAGGCATGCGACTTCATCGCGTTGGCGCACCATGCCGATGATCAGGTGGAAACCTTGTTGCTGCAATTGCTGCGCGGAGCAGGGGTGCGCGGCGCAAGCGCGATGCCGTTTCATGTCAAGCGCGCCGGCGCACCCGATTCATTGCGGCCGCTCCTGCATTGTTCCCGGCAGGAAATCCTCGAGTATGCCGCCGCTCATGAGCTGAAGTGGATAGAAGATGAAAGCAATGCCGATGACAGCTACCCGCGAAATTTCCTGAGACATAGAGTGCTGCCCTTGCTGGGCGAAAGATTTCCGGCATATCGCGACACCCTGTCGCGCAGCGCGCAACATTTTGCCGAGGCAGGCAAGCTGCTTGACCTGTTGGCGCAACAAGACGGCGCGCGGTCGATCGCCGGAGAAACGCTTGCCGTAGAAAGCCTGCGGTCTTTGGAACCTGCGCGGGCAAAGAATCTGCTGCGCTATTTTCTGCACGGCGCGGGCATGCCCATGCCTCAAGTGGCGCAGTTGGAAGACATGTTGCGCCAATTGCGCGATGCAAGGCTGGATGCGGCGGTGTGCGTGGAATTGGACGGCTGGCAGGTGCGCCGCTATCACGGCAGGGTTTACGCGCTGCGCGAGATGGGCGCCTTTGACAGCGATTTCGCGATGCCATGGCAAGGCGAAGCGGAGCTGGATTGGCCCGCGTTGAACGCACGGCTGCGCTTTGAACGCAATCCGAATCGGCGAGAACATTCCTCAGCGATCAGTCTGGCCAAGCTGCAACACGCGCCGGTGACGCTGCGCATGCGCCGCGGAGGCGAGACGCTGAGGCCGCATCCGGCCCGCGCGACACGCACACTGAAGAATCTGCTGCAAGAACACGAGATTCCACCCTGGCAGCGCGACCGCTTGCCGCTTCTGTATTGCGGCGATGAGCTGGTGTGCGTGCCCGGCGTGGCGATCGCGGCGGAGTATCTGGAAAATGGGCGTGAAGAAGCCATCCGGGTTGAATTGCAGGGCGCGCAGGCCGGCAAATCCTGATAGAATGTCAAGGTTTTTATCAACCATTATTCGAGTTTGGAGAAAGTAGCATGGCTGTTGAGCGTACCCTGTCGATTATCAAGCCCGATGCAGTTGCCAAGAATGTCATCGGAAAGATTTATACCCGTTTCGAGAATGCCGGCCTGAAGATCGTCGCCGCGCAGATGCGCCACCTGACGCGCGCCGAGGCGGAAGGCTTCTATGCCGTGCATCGCGCCCGCCCGTTCTTCAAGGACCTGGTGGATTTCATGATCTCCGGCCCGGTGATGATACAGGTGCTGGAAGGCGAGAACGCCGTTGTCAAGAACCGCGATTTGATGGGTGCGACGGACCCGAAGAAAGCGCAGATGGGCACGATACGCGCCGACTTCGCGGACAGCATCGACGCCAACGCGGTGCACGGTTCCGATTCTGCGGAAAACGCAAAGACCGAGATCGCCTATTTCTTTTCGGCGAAGAACATCCATTCATGTTGATGCCCATATCCCCGATGCAGAATCTTCTCGACTTTGATGCTAACGCACTGGCGGCTTATCTCACGGAAATGGGCGAAAAGCCGTTCCGCGGGCGCCAGTTGATGCGCTGGATCTACCAAGACGGGGAGCCCGATTTTTCCGCGATGACGGACATCGCCTCCGTGTTGCGCGGCAAACTCGCGCAGCGCGCGTGCATCAGCGCGCCGAATGTGATGCGCGAGGAATTGTCCGGAGACGGCACGCGCAAGTGGCTGCTGGATGTCGGTACCGGCAACGCGGTTGAATCCGTGTATATTCCGGAAGCAGACCGAGGTACCCTGTGCATTTCCACCCAGGCCGGTTGCGCGCTGAACTGTTCGTTCTGTTCCACCGGCAAGCAGGGTTTCAATCGCAACCTCAGCGTAGCCGAGATCATCGGCCAATTGTGGTGGGCCAATCATGAGCTCGGCAAGGATGCGGAGGGCAACTGGAAGATCAGCAATGTGGTGATGATGGGCATGGGCGAACCCCTGTTGAATTTCGACAATACCGTGAGCGCATTGCGCCTGATGCTGGACGACCATGCATACGGCCTGTCGCGAAGACGCGTGACGGTTTCCACTTCCGGCATCGTGCCGGCAATGGACCGGTTGCGCGAGGAATGTCCGGTGGCTTTGGCCGTATCCCTGCACGCGCCGAACGACGAACTGCGCGATGAACTGGTGCCGATCAACCAGAAGTATCCGCTCGGGGAATTGCTTGCGGCATGCCGGCGTTATCTCGAACGCGCCCCGCGCGATTTCATCACCTTCGAATATGTGATGCTGGAAGGCGTGAACGATTCGGTGCAACAGGCGCACGAGCTGGTGAAACTGGTGCGCGAGGTGCCTTGCAAATTCAATCTGATCCCGTTCAATCCGTTTCCGAACACGCCTTATCGGCGTTCGGCTCCGGATGTCATCCGGCGATTTCGCGATGTGCTGATGCATGCGGATATCGTGACCACCACGCGCAAGACACGCGGCGATGACATCCTTGCGGCTTGCGGGCAACTGGCAGGACACGTCAAGGACAGAACCAAACGAACCGCGCATCGCACCAGTGGAGCCGTATAGATGAATGCGAGAGGCACCGTGAACAGGATCATCGGATTGGCGTTTATAGCGGTTGTTCTTGCTGGTTGCAGTACGCCCGCGGATAACTCGCATGCTCTGAAGAGCGCCAAGGTGCATACCGATCTGGCGGCCTTGTACTATGAGCGCGCGCAGCTCGGCGTCGCGATGGATGAGTTGAAGCAGGCCTTGGAGGCGGATCAGAATTATGCTCCGGCTTACAACGTGCGCGGACTGGTTCATATGGAGCTGCGCGAAGACACGGAAGCCGAGGAAGATTTCAAGCGGAGCCTGCAACTGGACAATATGGATTCCGATGCGCATAACAACTATGGCTGGTTCCTGTGCCAGCGCGGCAGGGAAAAGGAGTCGATCCCGCAATTCATGGCGGCATTGAAGAACCCGTTGTACGTGACCCCGGGCCTTGCGTATCTGAATGCGGGTCTATGTTCCAGAAAGGCGGGCAACAACAAGGATGCCGAGGATTTTCTTAACAAGGCGCTAACAGTGCAGCCCGGAATGACGCAGGCGCTCTATGCCCTGGCCGAAATGAACTTTGCCGATGGCGATTATTTTGCAGCGAGGAAATATTTCGCGGACTTCGCCCAGAAATCCGACAAACTCACGGCGGAACAACTCTGGCTGGGCGTGCGCATCAATCGCAAGACCGGGGATCGCAATTCCGAGGCCAGCTTTGCGATGCAATTGCGCAATCGTTATCCGGATGCACGTGAAACCCAAATGTTGACACATGGTGAATGATGGAACCTCAAAACAACCCCGAACAAGGTAGCCGCGGCGCACCTTCAGCTTCATTGGGAACGATCTTGCGCGAAGCGCGCGAACGCGCGGGTTTTCGCATTGAGGATGTTGCGGCCCAGATCAAGTTTGCCCCCCGCCAGATCGAGGCTCTCGAGGCGGATGACTACAAGCATCTGCCAGAGCCGGCATTCTTGCGGGGTTTTGTGCGCAGTTATGCCAAGATTCTGAATCTGGACGCGCAGGCGTTGCTGGCGGCGTTGCCGCAGGAGAAAACGGCGCCGCCCGAGTTGATTCCGCCGTCGGTCAATGTGCCGTATCCCGTCGACAACACTTCGCAAAGACAAAATCTGATCCTGCTTGGCTCTGCGCTGCTGCTGGCGGTGATTGCCGTGGCGTTTTCGGTATGGCATTTCACGACACCGCTCAGGCAATCCGCAGGCGCCAAGGTTGAAACTCCGATAGCATTGCCGGCTCAAAATCAGGTCAAGCCCGAGCTGATCGTCGAGAAACCCAATCCGGCTGCACCTTCCAGCCTTGCAGAGACCAAACGCCAATCTTCGTCCGACGTTGAATCCAGACAGCAATCTACCGTTACGGAAACCAAGCGGGAATCTCGGGCGATCGCAGCGCAATCTTCGGTACACGCGGCCAAGACCAAAGCTGTTGTGACTGCAGAGCAAGCTCCTGCTGCTGCGCAATCTTCCGTCAGGGCGGCCAAGACCAAGGCTGCTGCGACGGAAGCGCAGTCTTCGGTACAGGCGGCCAAGACCAAGGCTGTTCAGGCTGTACCTAAACCCGGGGCGGATGACGGCGGAAACTCCGGTGACACAGAGGGTCCCGCCACAATGCTGCGGCTGGTTTTTGATGAAGAGTCGTGGACTGAAATCACCGACAAGGATGGCAAAATGATATCTTCGCAGATCAACCCGCGCGGAAGCGAATTGAACGTGCGGGGCCACCTGCCCCTGTCGCTGGTGATCGGCCATGCGGCCACGACGCATTTGTACAAGGACGGTGTGCCGGTGGATTTGACGCCTTACATCAGTTCCTCGAGCGAAGTGGCGCGGATCACGCTGGAGTGAGCATGAGCGCGATGATCAAACGCCGCCCGTCGCAGCGAGTGCTGGTCGGCAGGGTCATGCTGGGAGGCGGTGCGCCCGTCGTGGTGCAGTCGATGACAAATACCGACACTGCGGATGCGGCTGCAACGGCGCAACAGGTTTTCGATCTGGCCAGGGCCGGTTCTGAACTGGTGCGCATCACGGTCAACACACCCGAAGCCGCGGCGCAGGTTGCAAACATACGGGCACGATTGGACCGCATGGGTTGCGATGTCCCCCTGGTCGGTGATTTCCATTACAACGGCCATCGCCTGCTGACCGAGTTTCCGGACTGCGCGCAGGCCCTGGCGAAATACCGCATCAACCCGGGCAACGTCGGGCGCAGCCGCAAGGAAGATGATCCGTTCACGATGATGGTGGAAACCGCGGTCCGGTACGACAAGCCGGTGCGCATCGGGGTGAACTGGGGAAGCCTGGACCAGAATCTGGTGGCGCGCATGATGGATGAAAACTCGCGTTTGCCGCAACCCAAAGAAGCAAACGAAGTGACGCGTGCCGCACTGATCGCGTCCGCGCTGGAAAGCGCCGCTCGTGCCGAGCAGCTCGGTTTGGCGCACAACAGGATCGTATTGTCCTGCAAGGTCAGCGAGGTTCAGGATCTGATTGCAGTTTACCGCGCGCTCTCACGGCAGTGTGATTACGCGCTGCATCTTGGGTTGACCGAGGCGGGTATGGGTTCCAAGGGCATCGTCGCCTCGACCGCTGCGCTGTCGGTGCTGCTGCAGGAAGGCATCGGCGACACGATACGCATTTCGCTGACTCCCGAGCCGGGTGGGGACCGCACCCAGGAAGTCATTGTCGGGCAGGAGATCTTGCAGACCCTGGGATTGCGTGCATTCGCGCCGATGGTGACGGCGTGTCCGGGTTGCGGGCGCACCACGAGCAGTTTCTTCCAGGAACTTGCGCAACGCATCCAGACGCACTTGCGCGAGCAGATGCCGCTATGGCGTGATCGCTACGAAGGTGTGGAGAACATGACCGTAGCGGTGATGGGCTGTGTAGTGAACGGCCCGGGAGAAAGCAAGCTCGCCAATATCGGCATCAGTCTGCCGGGAACCGGCGAGAGTCCCGCCGCGCCCGTGTATATCGACGGCGAAAAAGCGATGACCCTGCGCGGCGACAACATCGCCGGCGAGTTCACGCAAATCGTGGATGACTACGTGGCGCGCAATTATGCCCCGCGCAACCATGAAGCACAGGATCAAACGCGTATCAATGCGCTTCAATCCGCTTAGGAAGTCGTCCATAAAAGATGAGCAGCAACGAAACCCTGCAAGCCGTTCGCGGCATGAACGATATTCTGCCGGACGAGGCCGGGATGTGGCTGTGGTTCGAGGAAGTGGTGCGCGACTGGCTGCACAGCTACGGCTATCGCAACATCCGCATGCCGCTGGTGGAACCCACGGACTTGTTCAAGCGCGCAATCGGCGAAGTTACCGACATCGTCGAGAAGGAGATGTACAGCTTTGCCGACGCATTGAACGGAGACCAGCTGACGTTGCGCCCGGAGGGAACCGCATCGTGCGTGCGTGCCGTGCTGCAGCACAATCTGCTGTACAACGCGCCGCAGCGTCTGTACTACAGCGGTCAGATGTTCCGCCACGAGCGTCCGCAGAAAGGACGCTACCGCCAGTTCCATCAATTCGGCGTGGAAGCGCTGGGTTTCGCCGGGCCGGACATCGATGCGGAACATGTCCTGATGTGCGCGCGTCTGTGGAACCAGCTCGGACTTGGAGATGTCACCCTGCAGCTGAATACCTTGGGCGATGCGGGCGCCAGGCTTCGCCATCGCGCCAAGCTGGTCGCGCATTTCGAGCAGCATAAAGAGGTGCTGGATGCCGATGCGACGCGCCGTCTGCACTCCAATCCGTTGCGTATCCTGGACAGCAAGAATCCGGCGATGCAGGAGTTGATCGCGTCCGCACCCAAATTGATGGACGAGCTGGAAGAGGATGCGCTGAAGCATTTCGACGGGGTGCAGGCGATTCTCAAACGCCACGAGGTGCCGTTCGAGATCAATCCGCGTCTGGTGCGCGGGCTGGATTATTACAACCGTACCGTGACCGAATGGGTGACTACACGCCTTGGCGCGCAGGGAACGATCTGCGCGGGAGGGCGCTATGACGGGCTGGTCGAGCAAATCGGCGGAGGATCCGTCCCCGCCACCGGTTTCGCGATGGGTATCGAGCGGTTGTTGGCGCTGCTGCAGGAAGATGGCATGGCTCTGCCGAAACATGAGCTGGATGTGTACGTGGTTCATCAGGGCGAACTGGCCGGGCAGCTCGCAAGCAGGGTGGCGGAGTTATTGCGCGATGACAGGAAGAGGGTGGTGTTGCATTGTGGCGGGGGCAGTTTCAAGTCGCAGATGAAAAAAGCCGATGCCAGCGGTGCGCGCGTTGCAGTGGTCATCGGTGATGACGAAGCGCAGACGAACGAAGTCGGCATCAAGCCGATGCAGGGCGGCGAACAGGAACGGGTGAGCGTGCGGGATCTCACATCGACAATCAACAAATATTTCAAGTAGGGGCACACACATGGCTGTATTGGATTCGCACGAACAGGAACAACTTGAAGCATTGACGGCGTGGTGGAAAGAGAACCGCAACCAGATACTCGGCGCATTGCTGGTCGTGGTCGTCGCGATGGGCGGCTGGCGCGGCTGGCATTATTACCGTCACCAGCAGGCCGTAGAAGCCGCGACTCTGTATCAGCAATTCACCCAGCAACTGTCCAGCAACGATGCCAAACGCATCAACGATGCAGCCGCCGCGGTAATGGATAAATTTTCATCCACCCCATATGCGACTCGTGCCGCGTTGCTGGCGGCGCAAGTGAATGAACAGGCCAATGACAAGGCTCGCGCCAAGACCCAATTGCAATGGGTCATAGACCATGCCGGGGAAGACGACCTCAAGGACGTTGCGCGGTTGCGCCTCGCGGCTATCCTGCTGGACGAGAAGAAATATGCGGATGCGCTGATCCTTCTGGACGCGAAACATCCGGACTCGTTCGACGGCCTGTACGACGATTTGAGGGGAGATGTGCTCAGTGCGCAGGGCAAGATCGATGAAGCAAGGAGTTCGTACAAGCTGGCATATGAAAAGGTCAGCGCGCAAAGCATGTATCGCAGCCTGATCCAGATGAAGCTGGATGCCCTCGGGCCTGCGAAATGACCGGAAGCTGCTAGATGTACACGCCCTCTTGCAGCGGTTCTTCGCCGGGATCTTGTGCCAGGGCTCTTGGCAGGCTTTGGCAGGGGCTGTTTCTGGGATTTCTGTTCGCGCTGGGCGGCTGCGCGTCCACGGATGAATCGATCCCGGACTGGGCCGGCGTAAAAGGGGATGCCGAGCCTGCCAAGCTCGTCGCATTCAGCGAGACCGCGAAGTTCGAGATCCGCTGGCACAACAATGTCGGCAATCAGGGCTCGAATCTGTTGCGGGCAGCGCTGACCAAAGATGCGGTCTATAGTGCGGACGCCAATGGCAACTTGACGCGCCTGGACCATACCACCGGCAAACAAATATGGAGCATCAAGACCGGCATTACGGTCAGTGGCGGTGTGGCCAGCGGAGACGGGCTCGTTCTTGTCGGCGGGGACAAGGGCGATGTGCTGGCTTATGACGAAGACGGTAAACCGAAATGGAAGAGTCTGGTTTCCAGTGAAGTGTTGAGCGTGTCGCAAGTCACGGACGGAGTTGTCATGGTGCGCAGCGGCGACGGACGCATCTCCGGACTGGATGCGTCCGATGGCAAGCGCGTCTGGATTTATGAACGCAGCACGCCTGCGCTGGTCGTGCGCAGCCACGCCGGAGTGGCCGTCCAGCGTGGCGTCGCGTATGCCGGATTTGCCGGCGGGAAACTGACCGCGATCAGGATCAAGGACGGTGAAGTTCTGTGGGAAGTCCAAGTGTCCCAGCCTAGCGGCAATACCGAACTGGAACGCATCAGCGACATTACCAGCGACCCGGTCGTGGATGACGAACAGGTCTGCGCCATTTCCTTCCAGGGCCGACTCGCGTGCTTTGACCCGGCGCAAGGCAGCCCGCTGTGGAGCCGCGATATCTCCAGCGACAAGGGCATGATGTTGCTGCGCAGTTTTCTTTATGTCACTGACACGGACGGATCGGTCTATGCTTTGGACAAGACCACCGGCAGCACGACATGGAAGAATGCACAGATGTTGTTGCGCGGTGTCACCGCCCCTTATGCCATCCGAGATCTTGTCGTCGTCGGCGACTTCGAAGGATATCTGCATGGTTTGAAACGCGATGACGGAAATTTTGCCGCGCGTATCGAACTGGAGGGAGGTGCGATCGTGGCGGCGCCGATCGAGATGGACAACGGGATATTGGTACAGACACGCGGCGGCGATCTCTATTCGCTGGCGATCAAATAGACTGTCTATGCTGCCCACACTGGTTTTGGTCGGCCGCCCGAACGTGGGCAAGTCCACCTTGTTCAACCGCCTCACGCGCAGCCGCGATGCACTGGTCGCCGATCTGCCGGGGCTGACCCGCGATCGCCATTACGGAAAAGGCAGGGTGGGGGATCTTCCCTTTCTGGTGGTGGACACCGGCGGACTGGAGCCGGTCGCAAAAGAAGGCATCCTGTTCGAGATGGCCAAGCAGAGCCACCAGGCCGTGGATGAAGCCGACGTGGTTTTGTTCCTGGTCGATGGCCGCTCCGGCTGCACGCCGCAGGACACCATCATCGCCGAGCAATTGCGCAAGACCGGCAAACCGATCCTGTTGCTGGTCAACAAAGCCGAGGGCATGGCGCGCGCCAAAGTTGCCGCGGAATTCTACGAGCTGGGTCTGGGTGAACCGCTGCCGATCTCTTCGGCACACGGTGACAACGTGAACGAAGTGGTCGAGATCGCACTGGAGAATTTTCCGCCCGTGACAGAACAGGAAGCGGATGATCACGAACATCCGCCCAAACTGGCCATCGTTGGCAGACCCAATGTCGGGAAGTCCACGCTGGTGAACGCGATACTCGGCGAGCAGCGCATGATCGCTTTCGACCAACCGGGCACCACGCGCGACAGCATCTACATCGATTTCGAGCGCGACGGAAAGCGATACACCATCATCGATACCGCCGGCGTGCGCCGTCGCGGCAAGGTGGAGGAGGCGGTCGAGAAATTCTCCGTGATCAAGACCATGCAGGCGATCGAAGATGCCAATGTGGTGGTGCTGGTGGTGGATGCCCGCGACCAGATCACCGAGCAGGACGCCCACGTTGCAGATTTCGTGCTGCAGGCGGGACGAGCGCTGGTGCTGGCAGTCAACAAATGGGACGGGTTGGACGAATACCGCAGGGACCGGGTCAAGCGCGACATCGAACGCAAACTTCACTTCCTCAGTTTCGCCAAGCTGCACTTCATTTCCGCATTGCAGGGCAACGGGATAACAGGATTGTTGAAATCAGTGGATGAAGCGTACGCGGCGGCGATGGCAAAACTGTCGACACCGAAACTTACCCGCGCGCTGATCGGCGCGATGGAAAAACAGCAGCCGCCGAAAGTGGGGCGTTTCAAACCGAAGATGCGCTATGCGCACCAGGGCGGAAGCAACCCGCCACTGATCGTGATACACGGCAGCGGGCTGGACAATGTCCCGGCCAGTTATTCCCGATATTTGGAACGAACCTTCTGTGAAATCTTCAAATTGAGAGGCACGCCCCTGAAAATCCAATACAAATCCAGCAAGAATCCTTTCGAGGGGACCAAGCCAAAACCGCTCACCGAGGCTGAACAGCGCAAGGCGCATCGCGCCAGGATACGCGGGCGCAGGCTTTACGGTTGATCGCCATTGTTTTGTCATCGCAAACCCTGTGATAAGATGGCCGAAATCAACAATAATCAGGCATGTTAATTGCGTATATCAATGTTATATAAATAAATTTCGCAATTAACCGGTAACAATTTTTAATGAAGGCGCCATGAATCAATCGAAGTGTAAGGATTGACCGGGGTCTTTTACACATTTTGGTACAGGCTATGAACAAATACGGATGCTTTCATACAGCGTCGTTGCGGAGGATTTCCGCGACAGTTTTGTTCTGCTTCAGCATGGAGTCCGTACTGGTTCTGCCCGCATATGCACAGCCTGTTGGCGGGGTGGTCAGTGCGGGTACCGGCACGATAGACCAGTCGGTCGCGAATACCACCACGGTGAATCAAACCACCCAGAACCTGGCCATCAACTGGCAAAGCTTCAATACCATCAGCAGCGAGACCGTGCAATTCACCCAGCCCGGCGCATCCTCGATCGCATTGAATCGCGTGCTGGATGGGAATCCGACTTCCTTTTTCGGCAGCCTCAGTGCCAATGGTCAGGTGTTTGTGCTGAATCCCAACGGTGTTCTGTTCGGAAGCACGGCGCAGGTGAATGTCGGCGGACTGGTCGCTTCCACGCTGAGTCTGAGCGACACCGATTTCATGGCGGGCAATAACGTATTCACGAATGTCGGTGCAGTCGGAACCGTTGACAATCAAGGCACGCTCAATGCCGCCAGCGGGGGCTATGTAGCACTGCTCGGCCCGGCAATCAGCAACAACGGAACCATTACGGCCCCTTCGGGTGTTGCGCTGCTGGGCGCCGGCGACCAGGTTACGCTTACCGTTAGCAACGGTTCGCTGCTTTCGTATAGCATCGATCAGGGCACGCTCAATGCACTGGCGGAGAACAATCAGCTGATCCAGGCGGACGGCGGGCAAGTCATCCTGTCCGCCAAGGCTGCGGACACGCTCAGCACGGCAGTGGTCAACAACACTGGCATTGTCGAAGCGCACACCATTCAGAACGTCGGTGGCATCATCAAGCTGATGAGCGACATGCAAAACGGTAGCGTCAATGTCGGCGGTACGCTGGATGCCTCGGCACCGAACGGCGGAAACGGCGGCCTTATCGAGACCAGCGCCGCGCACGTCAAGATCGCTGATGGCAGCAACGTCACGACCGCGGCTCCACAAGGGCTGGCCGGAAACTGGCTGATCGATCCCTACGACTTCACCATTGCGGCAACAGGTGGTGATATCACAGGTGCCGCGTTGTCCACTGCGCTGGGTGTCGGCGCGGTAACCATTCAGACAGCAGCCGGTTCGGCCACATGTACCGGCGCCACGTGCGGAACCGGGAATGCGGCAGGCATCGGCGATATCATCGTCAATGATCCAATTGCCTGGACCGCCAACACCACGCTGACATTGAGTGCTTATCACGACGTGAATGTCAATCAGATAATAGACGCCAGTGTAGGGGCAACGGGGGCTGGCAGTGTCGTCTTGCGTGCCGACAACACAGGGAATGGTCCCGGTGCAGCAGCAGGAACCGTGAATTTCTCCGGTGCTGGCGCTGTGGCCTTGAATACGGGTACAGCAAATTTTTTCTACAACCCGAGTTCCTACGCTACGCCCACGAACTATGCCACTAACGTAACTGGCGGCACACTGAATTCCTACATGTTGGTGTTCGTCGACAACTCGTCGGCAACTGCGCAAAACAAAACTTACGATGGCAATACTACTGCAACGCTAAATACCCCGTTCACATTCCTGGCCGGCCCCGACGGTCTCTCTGCTGGTCAATTAGTAAGCTTGTCTGCAGGAGTGGCAGGCTTTAACAGCAAAGATGTGGCGACGGCTACAACCGTTAACTTTTCGGGCTATGGCCTCGGCGGCACAGATGCCGGCTTGTATTCCCTGTTTAGTCAGCCAGCAAGCCAAGCGGCGCGCATCACCCCCGCGACACTGACAGCGACGATCGCTGCACCGAACAAGGTGTATGACGGCACCACTACGGCGACACCGACGTTCACCATCACGGGCGGACTGGTCGGCACGGAAACGGTGACGGC
>Ga0335084_10002154_pt1 | contig 18857 bp, 19 predicted proteins | sample Lox_Sample_44_FD_206721 | JGI IMG/M metagenome (GOLD analysis project Ga0335084, IMG submission 206721) | Soil microbial communities from Loxahatchee National Wildlife Refuge, Florida, United States - Lox_Sample_4.4 | ecosystem: Environmental > Terrestrial > Soil > Wetlands | place: USA...
CGGAGGGCTTCACCACCGGCGCGATCCCGCTGTTCTCGCGTGCGGAGCCGCCGAAGGAGCGGGGCGGCCTTCCTGGCGGGGTGCTGCTGGCCGCGCTGCAGACTCCGGCCGGCCAGGTCGCGGAGCCGGTGCGCGCCGAGGGCGGCGTCTACGTGGTCAAGACGCTCGAGCGGCAGCCCGCCGCCGCGGACGGCTTCGACAAGGAGCGGCCGGAGCTGGAGAAGCAGGTGCTCGAGCAGAAGCGCGCGCTGACGTGGGACAACTGGATCCGGGGGCGGCTGGCGACGTCCAAAGTCGAGATCGGCGGCCAGCCGGCCGCCGTGACCCGCTGATCTGCGCTCACCCGCCCTCATGGACAAGACCGCGCTGCTCATCATCGACGCCCAGCAGGAGTACTTCGCCCCGCTCGGGAAGGTCGTGCTACCCGACGGGCCCAAGGCGGTGACGCGGATCGCGGACACGCTCGCGTGGGCCCGGCAGGCGCGCGTGCCCGTCTTCCACATCGTGCACGAGAGCCGCCGACCCGGCGCCACCACCTTCGTGCCGGGCAGCCCCGCGCTGGCCATTCACGAGGCGGTGACCCCGGCGGCCGGTGAGCCGATCATCACCAAGCACCTGCCGGGCGCCTTCACCAACACCGCGCTGGAGGCCGAGCTGCGGCGCCTCGGGATCGAGCGCGTGATCGTCTCCGGCTTCATGACCCAGATGTGCTGCGACACCACCACGCGCGAGGCCGCGCATCGCGGCTTCAAGGTCACGCTGCTGTCGGACGCCACCGCGGCCATGGACGTCAAGGGGCCCGACGGGGCGGTCATCCCGCACGATCAGGTCCATCGCACGCACCTGGGGAGCCTCAACGGCTTCCTCGCGGAGGTCAAGCGGAGCGACGAGGTGATCCGGTCGTGAGCATCCAACGGACGCCGATGACGCGCGCGGGCTACGATCGGCTGCGGGACGAGGTGGAGCGGCTCAAGAAGGAGCGCCCCAACATCGTCCGGGCGATCGCGGAGGCGCGGGCCCACGGCGACCTCAGCGAGAACGCGGAGTACCACGCGGCGCGCGAGCGGCAGGGCTTCATCGAGGCGCGCATCAAGGACCTGGAGTCCAAGGTCGGCACCGCCGAGGTGATCGACCCACCGACCTCCGGCGACCGCGTCACTTTCGGCTCCACCGTGAAGCTGGAAGACGAGGACGGCAAGACCACGACGTATCAGATCGTGGGATCGGACGAGGCGGACCCCAAGCGCTCGCTGATCTCGATCATGTCCCCGCTGGCTCGCACCCTGATCGGCAAGAAGGTCGGCGACAGCGTGACCGCCCAGCTCCCCGGCGGCAAGAAAACCTTCGAGATCCTCGGCGCCAACTTTCGGCTGGAACAGCCGTAGCCGGCGGTCAGCCGATCGGGGGAGGGCGGGGGCCAGCGTCTGGGTTGTCCGCGGTGTGGGGGAGTGCGGGGGGGGCCAGCGTCTGGGCCCCCGCAGCTGAAGAGAAGTCCCGGTAGCTTGGAGCGCTACGCGTTGCGCCAGCGTCGGGACGTCCGTTCGCCCGCGGCCACTAGCTCCGCAATGCCTCGCGTAGCTCACGGGTCAAGGCTTCCACCGTCCCCCGTGTGCCACCCGCGAGCTTGCTCTTCCACTCGCCCTCGGTCTCGAAGCGACGGTCCTTGAGCCGGTCACCCCACGGCTTCACCGCCTCCCGGATCGCGTGGAAGTCGAAGGCGTCGCGCTTGAGCTCCCGGGCGCGTGCCATGACGTCGGGGGCTACCCGGATGAAGGCGCGCAGGGCGGCACCGGTCTTGATCGAATACTTGCGGCCCGCCCATGCGGTCGGGAACACTCCGGCCACCGCCTTCATGTAGCTCAGGAAGAAGCGCTTGGCGTGCTGGCGCACCTCGTTTATGCGCGCGCCGCCGCCGATCTTTTCGACCGTCTCCAGGAACTCCACGATCTCCTCGGCGAGCGGAGCCTGCGAGACGCGGCCGCGCCCGGTGCCGAGCATCTTGATCTCGCCCGCGAGCGGGGAGGTCTCGTCCTCGTTGAGCGAGCGGATGACGTCGTGGGCCAGAGCCTGGTTGGGGTCCGGGTAGAGCTTGCGGCCGGCCAGGCTCACGATGTGCGAGGGATTGAGCCGCGTGTGCTTGGCGTTGATCGTGACGAACAGCTCCACGATCTGGCGCGCGTCGAGCCGGTCGAAGAGCACCGCGGGCACCTCGATGCCCAGGTTCTCACCCGCCTGGGTCAGCGCGTGCAGCGCGAGGAGGCGGTGCTGGCCGTCCAGCACGCGCAGCACCCCGTGCTCCTCGGGGATCTGCAGCAGCCCGAGGTCGTGCTGGCTCGCCATCGGCGTGAAGGTGAAGCGCTTCTCGGAGGTGATGATCACCGCACCGGGAATCGCGGGCAGCGTGCCTGCGTCCTTGCAGTCGCGGTAGTAGTTCACGAGCTCGTCGATCTTGCGTCGGATCACCGGCCGCTGGTAGGCGACTTCGCTCTCCCCGATGCGCTTCTCGAGCGCTTCCCAGTTCACGCGCGCCCGGTTCACGCGCTGCTTGCCCTTGACGGGCGGCTGGCTGTCGGCGCCGCCGTAGCCCAGGACCTCGAACTTGACCAGCCGGTCGATATCCTTGGCCGAGAACGACGCCTGGAAGAATTCGACCCCGAATTGCTTCACGCGGTGCGCGGGAACCGTGATCATCGGCCGTTTCCGCCTCCGTGGGGACGGGTTTGGGCAGCGGGGGAACTCGCCCACTGTAGTCGATGCGCAAACCCCTGTCAACACGTACGTTTTCGGCCCTGGAGCCAAAGCGTATCACCCCCACGAGTTGGGGTCGCGTCACACCTTATCCCCAAGATGTGGGTAGGCTGGGGATACGGGAAAAGCTGTGGATAGCTGTGGATGAATCCCGGCTCACGACACCGCCAGCGCAGCGGCCAGAGCGGCGACGCCCAGGATCAGGAAGAGCGCGGCGGCGATCCGGCGCAGCAGCGTCGGTGACATCACGCGCATGAGAGCGAACCCGCCGAAGACCACGACGGCGTCGGCGGCCAGCATGCCGAGCGTCGTGCCGACGGTCACCCAGCTCGCCGACGCGAACCGGGCTCCGAGCGCCACCGTGGCGAGCTGAGTCTTGTCGCCCATCTCGGCGAGGAAGAATACGACGATGGTGGTGAGGAGCGGTCCCCAACGCTCGCGCTCCCGCGTCTCGGGCGCGTCGTCCGGCACCAGCGTCCAGACGCCGAAGGCGATGAATCCGATGGCGAGCACCCACGTGAGGGTGACGGGCGGCAGCAGCCGCGCGATCCAGACGCCGGCGGTGGCGGCGAGCGAATGGTTGAGTACCGTGGCGACCAGGATGCCGAGCATGATGGTCCACGGGCGGCGATAGCGCGTGGCGAGGGCCAGCGCGATCAGCTGGGTCTTGTCGCCCATCTCGGCCAGGACGACCACGAGGAACGAGGTCCAGAGCGCGGCCACGCGCGAGCTTTTCTGCCCGCGGAAGCGAGACCGAGGGCGCCACCGTACTATACCGGCGTGAGTGCGCGCGAGATGGCCATGCGCGATCACCATGTCGGGGGCCGTCGCGTTGACAGCCCCCGGAGCCGATGCTAGGCTGCCGGCCATCCGATCATACGATCTCCCTCCGGAGGACACGATGTCGAACGACCCACGCCACCTCGACGCACGCTCTCTCGGCCGTCGTCGCTTCCTCACCACCATCGGAGCGGCCGGCGCGGTGGCCGCCCTCGGGACCCCCGCGGTCGGGCGGGCCCAGGCGCGCGAGGTCAAGGTCGGCTACCTCCTGCCCGTGACCGGGCCGCTCGCGTTCGAGGCGCAGCTCGCGCTCAACGGCCTGCAGCTCGCGGTGGACGAGATCAACGGCGCGGGCGGCATCAAGTCGCTCGGAGGCGCGCGCATCACGCTGCTCCCGGGCGACACCCAGAACAAGGTCGAGCTGGGTAACTCGGAAGCGGCGCGCCTGATCGATCAGGGGGCCACCGCGCTGATCGGCCCCTTCTCGAGCCTGGTGGCGTTCTCGGTGCGTCAGGTCACCGAGAAGAACAAGACCCCGTTCCTGCTGCTCGCCACCGTGGCCGACAACGTGCTGGAGGGCGGCCTGCGGTACACGTTCCGCATGCAGCCCAACGGGCGCGCCATGGCCACGCTGACGATGGGAAATATGATCGAGATGGCCAAGAACGGCGGGGTGACGATCAAGCGCGTGGCCATCATGCACGAGGACGGCAACTTCGGCACCACGATGGGCAACCACGTGGAGGCGTTCGCGGGCAAGATGGGCTACGAGGTGGTGCAGCGCGTGCCCTACAACCTGCGCTCGCCCGACTTCACCGCCGAGCTGTCGAAGGTCAAGGCGGCCCGGCCGGACTTGCTCGTGATCAGCGGCTATTACGGCGACTCCAAGCTGATCGCGGAGACGGCCTCCAAGCTGCGCATCGGGGTCAACGCGCTGGTGGGGCTGGCCAATGCGGCCTACTCGAACCCCAAGTTCATCGCGGAGAACCGGGATCTGACCGATCTCCTGTTCGACGGCAACTACTGGCACAACCCGCAGAGCGCGCGCGCACGCGCGGTATTCGAGGCCTACCAGAAGCGCTTCAACTCCACCATGTCCAATCACGGGGTGCAAGGCTACCAGGTAGTGTTCGTGCTCAAGGACGCGCTCGAGCGAGCGGCCTCGACCGATCGCGAGAAGGTCCGCGACGCGATCGCCAAGACCAACCTCGCCGATCACATCCTCACCCAGGACGCGATCCGCTTCGACGACGCCGGCGAGAACGTCAACGCGACGCCGGCCCTGCTCCAGGTACAGGGCGGCAAGCCGGTGGTGGTGGGCCCCGCGCGCTTCCAGGAGGCCAAGCCGGTCTTCCCGGTCCCCAAGTGGAAGGGCTAGCCGCCGCGAGGTGACCTGGCTCTTCTTCCAGGCCGTCGTCAGCGGCCTGCTGCTCGGCGGCGTGTACGGGCTCGTCGCGAGCGGGCTGTCCCTCATCTTCGGCGTCCTGCGCATCATCAACTTCGCCCACGGGGCGGTGATGATGCTCGCCATGTACACGTCCTACTGGCTGTTCGTCCTCCTGGGCGTGGATCCGTATCTCTCGGTCCTCGTGACCGGGCCGCTCTTCTTCGCGCTGGGCGTCCTGATCCAGCGCCTGATCATCGAGCCGAACCGGGCCGCCGCGGAGCACAACCAGCTCCTCCTCACGCTGGGCGTCGCCCTCTTCCTGGAGAACCTGGCCCTGGTGCTGTGGCAGGGCGACTTTCGCACCCTGCGCGTGTGGTACTCGAGCTCCTCGTTCATGGTGGGCGACGTGCTGGTGGAGGTGCCGCGTCTCGTCGCGGCGGGCGGGGCGGTGCTGGTCGGCCTCGGCCTCTGGGGGTTCCTGCGCACGACCGACGCGGGCAAGGCGATCCGGGCGCTGTCCGAGGAGCCGGAGGGCGCCCGCCTCGTCGGCATCGACGTGGCGCGGATCCGCGGCGTGGCCTTCGGCATCGGCTCGGCCTGCGTGGCGGTGGCGGGGGCGCTCATCACCCCGTTCTTCTACGTGGCCCCCGACGTGGGCGAGAGCTTCAACATCATGGCCTTCGTGGTGGTGGTGCTCGGTGGCATGGGCAACTTCCTGGGCGCGCTCGCGGGCGGCTTCATCGTGGGGCTCGCCGAATCGCTCGGCGCCGCCTTCCTGCCCGGCTCGCTGAAGCAGCTCGTGGTCTTCGGCCTCTTCGTGATCGTGCTGCTGTTCCGGCCCGAGGGTCTCTTCGGCGCGCGTCGTGGCCGCTAGACTGCTGACCGTCCTCGGGGTGGCCGCGCTGCTCGCGCTGCCTCCGCTCCTGCCCAAGTACGCGCTCGAGGTCCTGATCAGCGTGCTCTTCTTCGGCTACCTGGGCTCGTGCTGGAACATCCTCGGCGGCTACGGCGGACAGTTCTCCTTCGGACACGCCGCCTTCTTCGGGATCGGAGCCTACACCTCGACGCTGCTCTTGCTCCACTGGGGGCTCACTCCGTGGCTGGGCATGCTCTTGGGCGGCGCGCTCGCGGCCGCCTTCGGGCTCTTCGCAGGCTACCTCTCCTTCCGTTACGGGCTCCGCGGCCCCTACTTCTCGCTGGTGACCCTGGCCTTCGCGGAGATGCTGCGGGTGGTGGCGGTGAACTGGAAGGCGGTGGGCTCCTCGCTCGGCCTCGTGGTGCCGAGCCGCGGGTCGGCGCCCGCCATGTTCCTGTTCGCGGACAAGCTGCCCTACTACTACGTGATCTTCGCGATGGCGCTGGGTGCGGTCTGGATCACGCGGGTGATCGAGCGCTCGCGCATGGGCTACGCGCTCGCCGCGGTGCGGGAGAACGAGGACGCAGCGGAGGCCGCGGGGGTGGATGCGCTGTCCACCAAGCTGTCCGCGATGGCGGTGTCGTCTTTCCTGACCGCGCTCGGGGGCACGTTCTACGCGCAGTACTTCGCCTACATCGATCCGAGCCTCACCTTCGGGCCGGCGATCTCCATTGGCGGCCTGCTCCCCGCGATCGTGGGCGGCGCCGGCACCGTCGCGGGACCGCTGCTCGGCTCCTTCGTGCTGACCCCGATCTCCGAGCTGACTCGCGCGGCGCTGCGGGGCCGCGCCGGCGCCGACATCATGCTGTACGGGCTCATCCTGATCCTGGTCATCTCGTTCCTGCCCAACGGGCTCGTGGGATGGTTCCGCGGCCGGCGGGCTCACGCGGGGCGAGCCGCGTGAGCCCCGCCGGCCTCGAGGTCCGCGGGCTCACCAAGCGTTTCGGCGGACTCGTGGCGGTGAGCCGCTTCGACCTCACCGTCGCGCCGGGCGAGATCGTCGGCCTCATCGGGCCGAACGGCGCGGGCAAGACCACCGTCTTCCATCTGGTCGCGGGCTTTCACCGGCCGAGCGAGGGATCGATCCACTTCGAGGGCGCCTCCCTGGTAGGGCTCAAGCCGCACGCGATCTGCCGGCTGGGCCTGGCGCGCACCTTCCAGCTCGTCCAGCCCTTCGCCGGGCTCACCACGCTCGAGAACGTGATGGTGGGCGCGTTCAATCGCGACCGCGACGTGGCGGCCGCGCGCCGGCGGGCCGCCGAGATCGTGGACTTCGTGGGCCTCGGCCCCCGGCGCGAGGTGCCCGCGCGGAACCTCACGCTCGCCGATCGCAAGCGGCTCGAGGTGGCCCGCGGCCTTGCCACCGACCCGCGTCTCCTGCTACTGGATGAGGTGATGTCCGGGCTCAATCCGACCGAGATCGAGGCCATCATTGGCCTGATCCGCCGCATCAATGCCCAGGGGGTCGGCCTCTTGATCATCGAGCACGTGATGCGGGCGATCCTCGCCCTCTCGCACCGGCTCGTGGTCCTGCACCACGGCGAGAAGATCGCCGACGGCCCGCCCGCCGCGGTCGCCCGCGACCCTCGAGTGGTGGAGGCGTATCTGGGCGAGGCGGTCGCGGAGGAGCGGCGGTGAGCCTGCTCACCCTGCGCGCGGTGGACGTCGCGTACGGCGACCTGCCCGCCCTGAGCGGCGTCGACCTGGTCATCGAGCCGGGCGAGATCCTCTCGGTGGTCGGGGCCAATGGCGCGGGCAAGACCACCATGCTTCGCGCGATCTCCGGCCTGCTGCGGCCGCGCGCCGGGGAGATCACGCTGGACGGTGAGCGCCTGGATCGGCTGCCGAGCCACGTGGTGGTCGAGCGCGGCGTGGTCCAGGTGCCCGAGGGCCGCAAGATCTTCCCGAGCCTGACCGTGCTGGAGAACCTCGAGCTCGGCTCCTACGCACGCGCGGCGCGGCCCCACCGGCGCGAGAGCCTGGAGCGCGTGCTCCGCCTGTTCCCGATCCTGGCCGAGCGGCGCCGACAGGCGGCCGGCACCATGTCGGGGGGTCAGCAGCAGATGCTGGCCATCGGGCGCGCGCTCATGGCCCGCCCCCGGCTGCTGATGCTCGACGAGCCGTCGCTCGGGCTCGCGCCCAAGATCGTGCAGGAGATCTTCCGCATCATCGGCGAGATCAACCGCGCGGGGACCACCGTGCTCCTGGTCGAGCAGAACACGCGGCAAGCCCTGGCGCTGGCCGGGCGCGGCTACGTGCTCGAGAACGGCCGCGTCGTGCTGTCAGGGGCCGGGCGCGACCTCCTCGACAACGAGCACGTGCAGAAGGCCTATCTCGGGATGTGACGAACGGAGGGAAGAACCCATGCCCGACATCGATCTGAACGACCCGACGGCCTCCACGCTCACGACGTTGGCCGGAGCCATCCGTGCGGGGAAGCTCTCGCCGGTGGCGCTGACCAAGGCCTATCTCGACCGCATCGCCCGCCTGGACGGGACGCTCCGCGCCTACATCACGGTGGACGCGGACGGCGCGCTGGCCACGGCGGCCGCGCTCGAGCGCGAGGCGGCGGCGGGGGCGTGGCGCGGGCCGCTGCACGGGGTGCCGCTCGCCCACAAGGACCTCTGCCTGATCCCGGGCCTGCCCACCTCGTGCGGGACGCGGACGAGCGACTACTTCGTCGGCGCGCCGCCGTGCACCGCGGTGGCCCGCCTGGTGGCGGCGGGCGCGCTCACCCTCGGCAAGCTGAACATGACCGAGCTGGCCCTGGGCCCGTTCGGCGACAACGCGCACCACGGCGACGTGCAGAATCCGTGGCGCATCGGCCACGTGTCGGGCGGCTCGAGCAGCGGCTCGGGCGCGGCGGTGGCGGCCGCGCTCGCGGCGGGCGCGCTCGGCACCGACACCGGCGGCTCGATCCGGCTGCCCGCCGCCTGCTGCGGGCTCGCGGGGCTCAAGCCGACCTACGGCCGGGTCAGCCGGGCGGGGGTCATGCCGCTGTCGTGGTCCTACGATCACGTGGGTCCGCTCGCGCGCACCGTGCGCGATGCCGCGCTCCTGCTCGGCGTGATCGCGGGCCACGATCCGCTCGACGCGACATCGAGCCGCCAGCCGGTGCCGGACTACCTCGCCGCGCTCGCGGGCGGTGTCCGGGGGCTGCGGGTGGGCGTGGCCGGTGACTTCTACACCGACGGCCTCGACGCCGAGGTGTCACGCGCGCTCGCCGACGCGGTGGCCGCCCTGCGGGCGCTCGGAGCGACCGTCGAAGCGATGGCGACTCCCGATCCCCGCCCGATGGTGGAGGCCTGCAGTAACGTGATGGTGCGCGCGGAGAGCGCGGCCATCCACTCGCGCATCCTCAAGGAGCGCCCGGGCGAGCTGCAGCCGGCGGTGCGCGACCGGATGGCGCCGGGCCTGACGGTTACCGCCTACGAATACCTGCAGGGCCAGCGCTTGCGCGCCCGCTTCGCCCGCGAGTTCATCGACGCCGTCTTCACGCGGGTCGACGTGCTGGTGACGCCGACCATCCCGGAGCCGGCGCCCGCGCTCGCCGAGGCCAAGGCGGGCGCCGCCGCCGACGTCATCGCGCGCATGGGGCGGTTCTCCCGGCTGACCCGGCCGTTCAACGCGCTCGGGCTGCCCGCGCTGTCGATCCCGTGTGGCGCGTCGGCCGACGGCCGGCCGCTGGCCATGCAGGTGGTGGGTCGCCCGTTCGACGAGGCGACGCTCCTGCGCCTCGGCCACGCCTACGAGGGCGCCACGCCGTGGCATCGCCGCCGGCCCTCGCTGACGTGATCGCGGTCTTCTGGGTCGCGCTCTCGGCGGCGCTCGCCCTGGTGACCGCCTCGCCACCTGGCGCGACGCGGGCCGCGGCCGCCGATGCGGTGCCCAAGGTCGGCCTCGTGACCACCGTCCCCGCGACCCGCGACGCCTTCGTCGGCGGGCTCCAGGACCTCGGGTACCAGGACGGACGTAACATCGTGCTCGACTGGCGCCGGGCGCCGGAGGACGGAGCGGGCGATATCGAGGCGCTTGTTCGGCAGGCGCCGGCCTGCCTGGTCCTGCCCGGGCCATTCCGGCTCGCGCGGGGGCTGAGCCTGACGACGACGATCCCGATCGTCGCCGTCGATCTCGAGAGCGACCCGGTGGCCAGCCGCTTCGTGGCCAGCCTGGCCCGCCCGGCCGGCAACGTGACCGGCATCTTTCTCGATCTGCCGGAGCTGGCCGGCAAGCAGATCCAGCTCCTGCGGGAAGCAGTGCCGCGGCTGACCCGCCTCGCCGTCCTCTGGGACGATCGGGTCAGCGGTCCTCAGCTGCGGGCGGCGGAGGCGGCTGCGCAGGCCGCCGGCATCACCCTGATCCCGGTCGCGATCCGATCCGCGGCCGACCTGGACGACGTCGTCGACCGCGCGATGAAGGGGCGCCCGCAGGCGCTGCTGGTCCTGACGTCGCCCGACGTCTTCGCAGCGCGGGTCCGTATCGCGCAGGAGGCGCAGCGCCATCGGCTTCCCGCGGCGAGTATCTTTCCCGCCTTTGCCGACGCGGGCGGGCTCCTCGGCTACGGGCCCGATCTCCTGGAGATGTACCGGCAGGCCGCGAAGTACGTCGATCGCATCCTGAAAGGCGCGCGCCCGTCGGATCTGCCCATCGAGCGGCCGAGCAAGTTCCAGCTCGTCGTCAACCTGAAGGCGGCGCGGACCCTCGGCCTCACCATCCCGGCGTCGCTGCTCGCCCGGGCCGACAAGGTCGTCGAGTGATCGCGCCGTCGCTTCCAGTCGTTGACGACCCGCGGGACCTGGGCTAGGCTCCGTTCGTGCTCGATCTCGTGATCCGCAACGGGCAGGTGATCACCCCGCAGGGCGTCGGCGTCTGGGACGTCGGCGTGCGCGGCGAGCAGATCGCGGTGATCGCCGCGCCCGGCACGCTGCCGACCGACGGAGCGCGCGTCATCGACGCGGCCGGCCGGATCGTCTCGCCGGGCGGCGTGGAGCCCCACGCGCATCTGGCCCACGGGATCATGTCGCATCCCGAGGAGCCCGCGATCACCCTCGGCCCCGAGGACGACACCCGGGGCATGGCGTGCGGCGGCACGACCACCCACATCGACTTCGCCTACGTGCGGCCGGGCACCGATATCCAGCCGGTGATCGAGCAGCGCGCCGCGCGGTGGAAGGGCAACTCCTACGTCGACTACGCCTTCCACCTGACCCTGGCGGGGGCCCTGCCGATCCGCGTCTTCGATCAGATCGGGGAGGCGATCCAGGCGGGTCATCCGAGCTTCAAGGTCTTCACCACCAACGTGCTGCCGCCGCATCCGAAGCGGGCAGGCAACCGCATCGACTTCGGCCGCATCCATTTCGCGATGGAGAAGGTCGCCAAGGCGGGCGGCATCATGGTCGTGCACGGCGAGGACGAGGACCTCGTCCAGTTCAACTACGAGCGCTTCCGCGAGGAAGGCCGGATGGATGGCGCCAACCTCCATCTCGTGCACACCAAGCTGTCCGAGCTGCTCGCGTTCCGCCGGACCGTCGCCCTGGCCAAGGCGAGCGGCGCCGGGGTGTACTTCGTGCACGTCTCCGCCCGCGAGGGCGTGGAGACGGTGGCGGAAGCCCGCGCGCAGGGGCTGCCCGTCTACGGCGAGACCCTGCACCAGTACGCGTGCTTCAACGCGGAGTACTACAAGACCCCGCGCGGTTTCTGCTCGCACACCTATCCGTCGCTGAAGTTCCCGGAGGACCAGCAGGCGCTCTGGGACGGCCTCGTGCACGACGGGCTCTCCACGCTCGCCACCGACGAGTACCCCACGAGCCTCGCGCTGAAGCTGAAGGGGCGCACGATCGAGGACGTCACCGGTGGCAACGTGGGGGCGGAGGCGCGGATCGGCATCGGCTTCAGCGAGGGCGTGGTCAAGCGCGGCATGTCGCTCACGCGCTTCGCTGACATCACCGCCACCAACGCGGCGCGGATCCTCGGGCTGTACCCGAAGAAGGGTGTCGTCGCTCCGGGGAGCGATGCCGACCTCGTGCTCATCGATCCGACGATTCGCAAGACGCTCGCGAAGGACGACTTCCACGTGACGGACTACAGCCCCTGGGAAGGCTGGGCGGTATCGGGCTGGCCGGTCATGACGCTGCTGCGCGGTAAGGTCATCGCGGAGGGGGGGCGACTGCTCGGCCGCCCCGGCGACGGGCAGTGGGTGGCGCGGCGCATCGATCCGGCCGTGCTCCGCCGTCCGGCCTGCTAGGCCCCCATGACGACGGATTACGCGGGGCAGTTCAATCCAGGATTCCGTCTGGACGCGGCGCGGGCGGCGCTGGTGGTCGTCGACATGCAGTACGCGAGCGGATCGCGCCACGAGGGCCTGGGCCGGCTCCTGAAGGACCAGGGGCGGGAGGAGCAGGGAACCGCGCGCTTCGACCGGATCGAGACCGTGGTGGTGCCGACCATCCAGCGGCTCCTCGAGGTGTTCCGGGCCCGCGGTCTCCGCGTAGTGTACCTCACGGTGGGCTCCGAGCTGCCCGACTACAGCGATCTTCCGCCGCACATGCGCCCGATGGCGGAGGCCGTCGGCAACACCCGGGGCCGGCGCGAGCACGAGATCCTGGACGCGCTCGCACCGCGCCCGCACGAGCCGGTGCTCAACAAGACTACGATGAGCGCGTTTCACTCCTCGGGCTTCGAGCGCCTGGTGCGCGCGTGGGGGGTGGAGCAGCTCGTCTTCACCGGGGTGTCCACCAACTCCTGCGTGGAAGGCACGGCCCGGGACGCGGCCGACCGCGGCTTCCGCTGCCTGCTCGTGGAGGACGGCTGCGGCGCGGCCAGCCGCCGGCTCCACGACGCGGCCTGCGAGAACTTCGCCCGCCTGCTCGGGCGGGTGGACTCGAGCGCCCAGGTGATCGCGGAGCTCGGCGCCGTTGCCGCCGCCGCGCGCTGAGCCGCCGACCGCGCGCGACCCGCCCAACCGCAAGGAGGCCGACGATGGCCGGCAAGCTGTTCGAGGAGCTGGAGCTCGGTCAGACCTTCCAGCACCAGCCCGGACGCACCATCACCGAGTCCGACAACGTCTTCTTCACCTGCATGACCATGAATCCGCAGCCGCTGCACATCGACTTCCACGCGGCCCAGAAGGCCGAGTTCGGCAAGCCGCTCGTGAACAGCCTGCTCACGCTCGGGATCGCGGTGGGGCTGAGCGTGGGCGAGACCACTCTCGGCACCACGGTGGGCAACCTCGGCTTCGAGAAGGTCGAGTTCCCGAAGCCGGTGTTCCACGGCGACACGATCTACTCGGAGACGGAAGTGGTGGAGAAGCGCGAGTCGAAGTCGAGGCCGCAGTGGGGTATCGTGATCTTCGAGCATCGCGCCCGGAACCAGCACGGTGACGTGGTAATGCGCTGCCGTCGCGCCGCCATGATGCGGCGCCGCGCGTCCTGACCGATGCGCCGATCGCTCCACTTCGTGCCGGGCGGCAACGAGAAGATGATGGCCAAGGCCCTCACCCTGCCCGCGGACGGCCTCATCCTCGATCTCGAGGACGCGGTCACGCCCGACCGCAAGGCGGCCACCCGCCCCATCGTGCGGCGCTGGCTCGAGACGCTCGACTTCGGCGGCCGCGAGCGGTGGGTTCGGATGAATCCGATCTTCACCGGCCACGCGGAGGGCGATCTGGCCGAGACCATCGCCGGCCGCCCCGACGGCTACGTGGTGCCCAAGCCCCGCCGGGCCGAGGACATCCGCCAGGTGGCCGCGCGGCTGGACGCCCTCGAGCAGAAGCGCGGGCTGCCCTTCGGCTCGACGCGGCTGGTCGTGATCGCGACCGAGACGCCGGAGGGGCTGCTGAACATCAAGGAGATCGCCTCCGCGAGCCCCCGGATCGCCGCCGTCTCCTGGGGCATCGAGGACCTGGCCGCCGCGATGGGGCTGCCACGCACGCGCGACGGGGAGGGCCGGTACCTCGACATCCCGCGCTACGCGCGCGTGATGTGCGCAGTGGCCGCGTCCGCGGCGGGGGTGGAGGCGCTCGACACTGTCTACACCGACATCCCCGACCTCGAGGGCCTGCGGCGGGAGTGCCGTGAGGGCGTGGCGATGGGCTTCACCGGCAAGATCTCGATCCATCCGGGTCAGATCGAGGTGATCAACAGCGAGTTCACTCCGTCGAGGGCCGACGCGGAGGACGCGGCCGCTCTCATCGCCGCGTTCGAGGAGAACGCGCGGCGCGGCGCCGGCGCCTTCGCCTGGAAGGGGCAGATGATGGACATGCCGCACCTGACGCGCGCCCGGAAGATCGCGGAGCGGGCGCGTCGGGCGGGGGTGATCTGAGTCGGGCTCGGGCGGCGGCGCTGATCACGCTGCTGCTCCTGTCGGCACTCGTGCTGTTCGGCCTGCCGGTGGGCCGGCGGCCGCTGTTCAACCAGGACGAGGCCCGCTTCGCCCTCCTCGCGCGCGAAGGGGTCGAGCACGGCCACTGGTTCCTGCCCCGTGTCCGCGACGTCATCTACCTGAACAAGCCGCCGCTCTACTTCTGGACCGTGGGTCTGCTCGCGCTTCCCTTCGGCGTGGTCAACGACGTCACCGCGCCGCTAGCCTCCGTCCTGGCCGCGCTCATGACGCTGCTCGCGGTGGTCGCGCTCGGCCGCCGGCTGTGGGGGGTAGAGGTCGGCCTGGGCGCGGGCCTGGTGCTCGCCACCGCGCCGTTCTTCTACTTCATGTCGCACCAGGTGCTCTCCGACATGATGCTGACCGCGTGGCTGACGTGGGCGCTCTACTGCCTGTTGAGTGCGCGGCTCGCGCCGGCGCCGGGCCGCCCGCTGGTCGCCTTCTACCTCTGCCTGGCGGGCGCGCTCGCCACCAAGGGGCCGGCCGCCCTGATGGGGCTCGCCGCCGCCCTCGCGGTGGTGCTGGTCGAGGACGGCTGGCGCGGGCTGCGCTGGCTGCGGCTGCCGCTCGGCCTCGGCATCCTGGTGGTGTCGACCCTGCCGTGGCTGCTCCCGTACCTGTTGCAGACCGAGCGGAGCTACGTGGGCGGGGTCGTCGTCGGCCACTATGGCGAGTGGTACTTCCGGGAGAAGCGCAGCTCGCGGATCCTCGAGCTGCTGGACAACCTGGCGCGCTTCCTGCCCTGGGCCCTCTTCCTGGCCCCCGGTCTCTGGTGGTGGTGGCGCGACCGTGATCCACGCCGGCGGCCGGTGCTCGTGTGGACGGCCGTCGTCACGGTGGCGGTGAGCCTCTCCGGCGAGCAGCGCGCGCGCTACTTCCTTCCGGTGCTGCCGCCGCTGGCGATACTGGTCGCCGAGCTCCTGGTGCGGGCGCCGCTCGCGGCGGGCCGGCTCGGCCGCCGCCTGATCCTGGCCTCGTACGGCGCGCTCCTGCTCGCCGCCGCCGTCGTCGTCGCCCTCCTGCTCCGGTTGCGGGCCGGCGGCGGCGACGAGTTCACCCCGGCCGTGGGCGGGGAGCGCTGGCTGGTCGGCCTCCTGATCCTGGCCGGTCTGGGCGCGGCCATCTGGATCATGGGCGCGCGCGGCTCCGGCTTCGGCGCGACGGCGGCGCTCGCGCTCGCGCTCGGAGGTATCCTGCTCATCGAGGGATGGAGCTACCCGTCACGCTACGCGGAGCGATCGAACATCCGGGGTTTCACCGCCGCGATGGCCACGCGACTGCCCGCCGAGGGGCGGGTGCTGGCGTATCCCGACGCGGGCCTCTCGTATGACTTCTACCTCCGGCGGCCCGTGCGCGAGCTTCCGGGTCCAGCCGATCTGGAATCGGTCCTTGCCGATCCGCGGCCCGGGGACGTGCTGTTGATGCGGGAACCGGGCTGGGCGGCGATGCGGCCGCGGGCGGAGGCCCGCTGGCAGGTGCTGCTGAGCGATCGCGTCGGCCGGGATCGGATCGTGCTGCTCGGCCCGCGGTCATGAGCGCGTCGGCCCCCGAGCTCTCGGTGGTGCTGCCCGCCTTCAACGAGTCGGAGAGCCTGCCCCAGGTCTGGTCCGAGGTCTCGGCCGTGCTCGACCAGCTGGCCCGCTCGGCCGAGGTCATCTTCGTGGACGACGGCAGCGTCGACGCGACGCCCGACATCGTGCGGGCCTTCCGCGCGGCCGACCCCCGGGTCCGCCTGATCCGCCTCGCGGCCAACGCGGGGCTCTCGGCGGCCCTGGACGCCGGCTTCGCGCGGGCGCGCGGTGGCATCATCGTCACGCTCGACAGCGACCTGCAGAACGATCCCCGCGATATCCCGCGCATGCTCGAAGCGCTCGAGGGCTACGACGCGGTGACCGGATGGCGCCAGCGGCGTGACGATCCATGGCTGAAGCGCGCCTCCTCGCGCATCGCGAACGCGGTGCGGAACGCGATCACGCGAGAGGACGTAAGGGACAGCGCCTGCACGCTGCGGGTGATCCGGCGCGGCTGCCTGCCCTGCCTGCCGCGCTTCCGCGGGTTCCATCGCTTCATGCCCACCTTGCTCCGGCTGGCCGGCTGCCGCGTGCTCGAGCTGCCGGTGGGGCACCGCGCGCGGCGGTTCGGGGTGTCGCACTACGGGATCCGCAATCGCGCGGTGGTGGGCTTCGAGGATCTACTCGCGGTGCGGTGGATGCAGAAGCGGTGGTTGCGCTACGAGGCGACGGAGGAGCCGTAGACTCGCATGGGGCGGGCGCGGGGCGGCGGGGGTGCTCCCCGGGGACACGCTGACTCGCGAGCGTGGTGGCCTCTCGATCGGGCCACGAGATGGGAGCGGGCGCCTTCGATTGCGCGCAGAAGACACGGTCCCCGGGGAGCACCCCCGCCGCCCCGCGCCCGCCCCCATGCGAGCGTTGGCGGTTCTTGGCCTCTAGAGCTTCTTGGAGGGCGGGAGGCCGCTGAGGCGGGCGATGACGTCGAAGATGACCGCGAAGTCGTATCGGGCGAGGCCGAGGCCTTTCGCGGCGGTGAGCAGCTCGTGGGTGAGTGAGACCGAGGGGAGGGTCACCCCGGTGGCGCGCGCCATATCGAGGGCCAAGCGCAGGTCCTTCTGGATCATGTCGACGTCGAACCATGCCTCGGCGGGCATGCCGAGCACGAATGGGCCGCGGTACTTCACCATCGGCGAGGCCACCACGCTCTTCAGCAGCACCTCCACCGCGCGCTCCCGATCGATGCCGGCCTTCTCGGCGAGCACCACCGCCTCGGCGAACGAGAGCATCTGGATGGCCAGCCCCTGATTGACCGCGATCTTCATGCTCTTGGCGAGCCCGGCCGGTCCCACGTGCGTGATCGTCGGGCCGATCGCGAGCAGGAACGGGCGCGCGCGGTCGAGGACGGCCGGGTCGCCGCCGACCATGAACGAGAGCTGACCGGACTCCAGCGTGGCGGGGCTGCCGGACACCGGCGCGTCGAGCAGCGCGGCACCCCGCCCCGCCACGTCATCGACGAGGCGATGAATCACCGCCGGGCTCACCGTGCTCATCTCGACGAGGATGGCGCCGGCGGACAGCCCGGCCAGGAGGCCCTGCGGACCCCGCGTGACCGCCTCGAGCGCGGCGTCGTCCGTGACCATGGTGAACACGACGCCGGCGCGCTCGGCGACCTCGCGTGGCGAGGCGGCGAGGCGCATGCCGGCCCGCACGAGGTCGGCCGCCTTGGACGCGGTGCGGTTGTAGCCGTGGACGGTGTAGCCGGCGTCGATCAGGCGCCGCGCCATCCGGCCGCCCATCGCACCGAGGCCAACGAAGCCGAGGGAGGTGGTCATCTCTTTCGGCGCGAGGTACTGCGGCGCCCTGTCTTGCGTCTACTTCCTTTGGGCTTTTTGGGTATTTGCTCGGCTCGCCTTTGGCTGCGCCTCGCCCTGCCACTGCGGACCCTCGCCGTGGCTTCACCATCCGCCACCGCCACTACGCTGATCTCGATCTTGCAGTTGGCGTGGGTCGCGAGGCGGGAGACCTCCACGGTGGTGGTGGTCGGCCGGTGGGCGCCCAGGTAGGCGCCCCACACCGCGTTGAGATCGTCCTGCTCGGCGACGTCGGTGAGGTAGCGGGTGGCCGACACCACGTCGGACAGCGTGCAGCCGGCCGCGGCCAGCGTGGTCTTGAGGTTCTCCATCAGAAGCACCGCCTGCTCCCGCATGCTGGTCGGCAGGTCGAACTCCTCCTCGCGGTGCGGGTGGCTGTGGTAGACAGGGGCCGCGGTCAGGCCGGAGAGGAAGAGCAGGCTCCCCCGTCGTACCAGCAGCGCAGGGGCGTATGGCATCTCGACGCGGCGCTTGTCCGGATGGTGCACCGCCCGCACGTCCTTGGCCATGACACGGCATGATTGACGCTCGCCTGGTCGGCGTCAAGCGGCTTCGGGCCCGGAACCTTGACACCCCGAGCCATCTTTGCTAAAAGAAAGGCCCATTCCAGCCACCACCCTCGATTCGCTCGAGAACGTCCCGAGGAGGAACCGCATGACGATGACATCTTTCAAGCGCATGGCCCCGATTGCCCTCGCCGGCATCGTGTTCGCGTCGCTGCCGCTGCCTGCGGCGGGCCAGACCCCCATCAGGATCGGCGCTTCGCTCTCGGTGACGGGCACCTACGCCAAGCCCGGCACCCAGCAGAAGGAAGGCTACGACATCTGCGTGGACGAGCTGAATGCCAAGGGCGGGCTGCTCGGGCGCAAGATCGAGTTCGTGGTCTACGACGATCAGTCGATGCCGGCCACCGCGGTGAAGCTCTACGAGAAGCTGATCACCGAGGACAAGGTCGACGCGGTCATGGGGCCGTACTCCTCGGCGGTGAGCGAGGCGGTAGCCAACGTCACCGAGAAGTACAAGAAGGTCATGGTGGCCCCACTCGCGGCCACGACCTCCATCTTCAAGAAGGGCCGCAAGTACATCTTCATGATCATCTCGCCGGCCGAGGTGTATCTCGAAGGCCTCGTGGACATGGCGGCCAAGCGCGGCCTCAAGACCGTCGCGATCATCAACGAGGATACGCTGTTCCCGAAGGCGTCGGCCGCGGGCACCGCGGAGGCGGCCAAGAAGCGCGGCATGCAGGTGGTGCTGCAGGAAGCCTATCC
>Ga0335084_10002156_pt1 | contig 18849 bp, 14 predicted proteins | sample Lox_Sample_44_FD_206721 | JGI IMG/M metagenome (GOLD analysis project Ga0335084, IMG submission 206721) | Soil microbial communities from Loxahatchee National Wildlife Refuge, Florida, United States - Lox_Sample_4.4 | ecosystem: Environmental > Terrestrial > Soil > Wetlands | place: USA...
CCCCCAGCACGTCGGGATGGCTCTGGTCCATGAAGGCATGGAGCTCCTCCTCGAACGAGCGGACCTGCTCCAGTGGGATGTCGTCCGCATACCCGTGCACCGCCGCGTAGAGGGTGACGATCTCCTTCTCCAGGGGGAGCGGGTCGTGGGCCGCCTGCTTCAGCAGCTCGAGCTCCCGCTCTCCCCTCCTGAGCTGCTGCAGCGTGGCCTGGTCGACCTCTGCGCCGAACTTCACGAACCTCGCCATCTCGGCGTGCTGGGCGAGGTCGATGCGCAGACGACCGGCCACCTTCCGCATCGCGGGCGTCTGCGCCATCCCACCGACCCGGGAGACGGAGAGGCCGACGTCCATCGCCGGCCTGAAGCCCTCGTTGAACGAATGCGCGTCGAGGAAGATCTGCCCATCACAGATCGAGATGACGTTGGTGGGGATGAAGGCCGAGATGTCTCCCGCCAGCGTCTCGACGATCGGGAGCGCCGTCAGCGAACCGCCTCCCAGATCGTCGCGGAGTCGGGCGGCGCGCTCCAGCAGCCGGGAATGAACGAAGAAGATGTCGCCCGGGTACGCCTCCCGTCCGATGGGGCGCTTGAGGAGGGATGAGATCTCGCGATAGGTCACCGCATGCTTGGTGAGATCGTCGTAGACGACCAGCGCATGGCGGCCCTTGCGCATGAAATCCTCGGCGATGGCACAAGCCGTGTAGGGCACCACATAGCGAAAGGCCGGTGGCTCGTCCGCGAACGCGACGACCACGATGGTGTAGTCCATCGCGCCTCGCTCCCGCAGCAAGCCGACCACGCGGGCGAGCGTGGAGGCCTTCTGCCCGATCGCGGCATACACGCACACCACGCCTGAGCCCTTCTGGCTCAGGATGGCGTCGACGGCGACGGTCGTCTTGCCGACGTGGCGGTCGCCGAGCACCAGCTCGCGCTGGCCGCGCCCCAGCGGTACGAGCGCGTCGAGGATCTTGATGCCGGTGTGGAGAGACTCGCAGACCGGTCGCCGCTCGACCACCCCGGGGGCGAGTCGCTCGATCGGGGCCGTCTGGTCCGTGCGGATCGGCCCACCGCCGTCGATCGGGCGTCCTAGAGCGTCGACGATCCGCCCGACGAGGGCCTCGCCCACCGGGACTCGAAGGAGGGTTCCGGTCCGCTTGACGGTACTTCCCTCCTGGATCGGCTCCTCCGGTCCCAGCGGGAGGCAGCCCACGGCGTCCGCCAGCAGGTTGAAAGCGATGCCTTCGACACCGCTCTCGAAGTGCACGACCTCCTGCGATTCCACGCCGGCGAGACCCTCGACGAGCGCGACACCGTCTCCGACCTCCAGCACCGCTCCCTGGTCGGCGGCCTCCTCGACGCGCAGCCCTGGGCCAGCCTCCTCGATCGCCGTGGACACGAGTCGCCCCGCTTCCTCGACCGTGGTGGGCGCCAGCTCCAGTGCCCGGGCGGCGTATCGCCGCGCGAGATCGGCGAGGAGCCTGGGCTTGGGATCGAGATCGATCCGGGCACCTCCGCCGAGGTGAAGCGTCGTCCCCGCCCTCAGTTGCGGATTCACCCGGACGTCGACCGCGATCTCCTTGCCCGCTGCGGCGGACAGCTTCTGCCGCACGCGCTCGACGAGCGCTGGCCCGAGGGCGATTCGGCACTCGAGGGTCACCCGGCCGTCCTCCACGCTCCGCAGAGCCTGGCGGAGGCGCATCCGCTCCTCGCGAACGCCTTCTGTCTCTTCGTCCACCACGCCGGTCACTCCTGGGACCGTGGAAGGGGCCCGCGCTCCAACCCCTCCAGACTCTCGAGGATGGCCTTCTCGGTCATCGAGCGACGCTCGTCCTCGCTCAGGAATTCGTCGAGGTAGCGTCGGGCGATCTCGGTCGTGAGCGTCAGCAGCCGCTCGGAGGCCTCGGCGGCGACCTTCGCCTTCTCACGCTCCACGGCCTCGCCGGCGAGACGGATCCCCTCCTCGGCCTCGGCTTGCGCCCGGGCAATACCCGCCGCGCGCTCCTTCGCGGCCTCCGCGCGCGCGGCCGCGAGGATCCCCGGTGCTTCTTCCTCGGCCTTCGCCACCGCGGCCCGTGCTTCCTCGCCCAGGAGGACGAATGCGCGCTCGTCGCGCTCCGCCTCCGCCAGCTCCGCGGCGATCTTCTCCCGGCGCGCGGCGAGTCGCTTGGCGACCGGACGGTGCGCCGCCCAGCCGATCACGCCCACGAGGATCAGGAACTGGACGACCTCGGCGAGGTACGGCAGCGGCCTCGCCGTGACCTCATGCAGCGCCGCTCGGAGCGCTTCTCCCATCCCCTCACCTGGCTTCCTTCTCCGCCAGTGTTCGGGTCACCAGGAACCGCACGGTCCTCTCGTCCACGCGCCCAATCATCTTGGCCACGGTCTGGCCAACGCACGCACACAGCTCCTCGGCGAGCCTGGTCTCCGCGGAGCGCCTCAGGGCGAGGACCTCGTCCCGTCCCCGGGCACGGATCGCCTCGACCTCGGGGCCGATCTCGGCCCGCCTCGCCTCGCTCACCTTCACGCTTGCTTCCCGCGCAGCGTCGGCCAACCGGGCGCCTTCGTCCCGGGCCGCCTGGAGGAGGGCCGCCGCCCGGCGCTGGGCATCCTCGAGCGACCGCTCGGCCTCCGCTCTCCGACTGCGCGCGGTCTCGATCCGGAGCGCCCGCCTCTCCATCACCTCGATGAGCGGTCCGAAGAAGATGCGGCGCAGCAGGAAGTAAGTGATGAGGAACGCGACGGCAACGCCGCCGATGACGACGAGATCGATCTGCTTCAGAGGGTCGAGCGCCATCGGCGCTACACCTTCGCGGCCATCATGAGCGCGATGACCAGGCAGTAGATGACCAGGGCCTCGACCAGGGCCATGCTCACGATCATCGAGGTGAACAACTGGCCCGCGATCTCCGGTTGCCGGGTCATCCCATCCAGTGCCGTGCTGGAGATCTTGCGCATGGCCAAGGAGGCTGCGACTGCGGGTGGCACCACGGTGAGGGTCGGAATCAGGACCAGCAGGAACTCTTTCATCGGGCGCTCGCGTTCAAGGTGTGGTGATTCGGTGGACGTTCATGGCTTCCTCCGGAAGCTTCGGCTTCTCCCCTCGCTGGAGCGCGGTCGAGAGGACGTTCGCCGTCAGCAAGGTGAAGACGAACGGCTGGATGACGGCGGGGAAGAGGCCGAGCGCGTGGACGAGCAAGGGGATCCCGTACGGGACGACCTGCGCCACGAGCAACGCGACGATGAACTCCCCGCCGATGTTGCCGTAGAGCCGCAGCGAGAGCGAGAGAGTGTGGCTCAACTCCTCGACCAGCTGGAGCGGGTTCGGCCAGACGAGATGCTTCAGGCCGGCGGTGATTCCCCGAAGCTTGGCGCCAATCACCAGCGCGCCCAGCACCGCGATTGCCGCCAGGGAGAGGGGCACGCTGTAGTAGGCGGTCGGCGGAATCTGGAGGACGGGAACCGGAAGCACGCCCAGGAGGTTGCTCAGGAGGATCACCAGAAAGAGGCTCGCGAGGAACGGCGCGATGATCGGCACGGCCCGGGGATCGATGCTCCGGGCCTGGGCGACGAACCAGTCCAGGACGAGCTCCGCGGCGTTCTGGATGCCGCCGGGGAGCTCCTTCAGGGGGCGAGCCGTCGCGATCCGGCCGAGCACCAGGAGCAGTGAGCACACGACGAGGAAGTTGAGGAGGACAACGTAGGGAAGCTTGTTTGCGAGCGCCTCGGGCATCGAGAGCGTCCTCAGGACTTCTTGTCGAAGATTTCCTTCTTCAGTCTCAGCATGTCGCGGATCGCGAGGGCGAAGCCGATGATGAGTCCCGCGGTCATGATGAGCGGGAAGGTGTGCAGCCAGCGATCCAGGCCGTAACCGATCAGCCCTCCGGCGAGCGAGTAGGAGGGGATGAGGGACCACACCGCGAGGGTCTTGAGGGGCGGCATGGAGGTCACGGCGAGGCTCCTTCGTGGACAGCCGCCTCGTCGGCCGGCAGTGCCGGTTCCGGCCGCTCGGGCCTCCGTCGCCAGATCCTGGAGATCCACGGTGCGGCGAGGATTGGCCCCGCGGCGTGGGTGAAGAAGGGCAGCAGGCCGTCGCGATAGGCGCCGAACGCGGCCTCGTTCGTCGCGGCGACCCCGGCGAGGTGCACGGCCATCAATGGGAGCGTGATGGCACCCAGGACGAGGCCCACGAGCTCGCGGCCGTGTGCCGAAAGCGCGGCCACAGCGATGGAACTCCCCGCCGCCAACCCTACGAAGCAGAGCAGCAGGTATTTCCGCCAGTCCAGGGCCCAGGTGAGCCATGCGAGCACGCCGACGACGACGAGGATGATCAGCGAGGTTACGGTGCTCTTGAGGACCACCCCCCAAAAGTGCCGCTCGCGGGCCTCCTCGGTCTCCTCTTGCATCGCCCTCTCCTGCGTCCGGGGTGTCGAAGCGCTACGTGTCGGCACCGCGGCAATGACGTCCGAACGCCACCGGCAAGCAGAGGATCCGGCAATGCTTGCGGCCAGCGCCAAGGCAGGCGCAAGACCTGCCGTCGGGAGCATTCCGATCAGCACAACTTACCATCGAACCTCCCTCTGGAGGCCGGCGAGACGGTGGGCTGCATCGCGTGGGCCAGCCCGGGCTGCGACGCCTCCTAGCTCTCTCCTGAGCCGTTCCACTGCGCGTTGCATGGCGGAGGTGGGGGCCTCCTTCCGGCGGTAAGACGGTGCACGAGCCCGCCGGGGACGAGCGGTCGTCCGCATCTCGGTGAAGTAGCAGTCGGTTCGGCGGAGGGAGAAGGTCCCGTGGGAAGTTCTCCGCCTTGACCACGCGCTGGCTGGAGTCCAGGACAGCGCACGTTTCATCGTGCTGAGAGGGGAGGGTTGGACCCCTCAAGCTCCGCGCCAGCAGATTGTGACCTCAGCGCCAGTAGGCGGGCGGCAGACGAAGAAGCTCGGGCTCGCCCGCGTGCCGGCCGGCTAGCAGAGGAGTGGCGAGAGCGCCACGGCTGGGCGTGCAGAACGCTCACACTCCCAGGCACTCCGGCGGCGTGGAGTGTCGACGACCGGGAGGAGTTCCCGGTCAGATTGTCTGCTCTGTCACCTGCGCGACAGGGTGGGAGCACCGGGCAGATGTGCCGGGTGGCGCCAGGAAGCACCGTCCGGGCGCCCGTGCGCCCGACTCCGGACATCCTCCTCGTCGACGACGAATTGCTGCTCCTCGAATCGCTCCAGGAGGCGCTCGAGTTCGCGGGCCAGCGGGTCGCGGTCGCCCGGACCGGAACAGAGGCGCTGGCGATGCTCGACCGGATGTCCCGGCCGGCGCTCATCGTGCTGGACCTCCAGATGCCGATGATGGACGGGCTCCGGTTCCTCCGCGAGCTGCGTCAGCGCCCCGACCACGCCGACTTCGAGGTCCTGGCGATGTCGGCGGCGGTGGACGGCGAGTGGCTCGAGAACACGCCGGGGGTACGGCGCACGCTCCGCAAGCCGTTCCAGGTGCAAGAGCTGCTGTCCGAGGCGGAGGCCTTCGACGCGCGCCACGCGGCCCGGGCGGGCTCGGTTTCCACCGCCACCGAGCAGACCACCCCGGTGCTCGGCCCCGAGACGAAGGCGGCAGGGCCCGAGGCCGATTGATGCCGGGCTGGATCGACCCCGCACGCCGTCAGGGTCAGCTTCTCGACGAGTGCCTGCAAGCGCGGGTCGCGAACGGCGCGCGCCGGGCGCCCGCTGTGCACGCAACGAGGGAGATCAGCGGGTCGCAGGAGCCGGGCGCGGGTCCTCGTCCTCGCGCGCCTGCCTGCTCGGACGCCTGCGGCGGGCGACCTCGAGCAGCTGCTGCACCCACCACACCCCCACCGCGCGCGCCAGGACTCGCCGCCCGGGTCTCGGGGGAGGCCTCTCGGCGTCGGACGACGGGGCAGTCGGCATGGCGGGCATCCTCCGCCCAACCGAACACGGGCGACCCCCCCGGGTCATCCCGGCCGGAACTGCATCGGGCCCATGCCTTCACGACCCGAAACGAAGCGACATGCCGCGGTGGATGACAGCCCGCGCCCGGTGGTGCAACCGGACGGCGTCCGGACGGCCGCTCAGGCGACGTGCTGCTGCGCTGGCTCGCTGGGCGCGCTCAGCACGTGGAGCGCCCACTGCGCCATCGTCTCGGCGCTCGGGTCCCACGTGGAGAGCCGGGCGTCGAGGCGGGCCCACAGCTGGGCCTTCATCGCCTGGCGCTCCTCGGGCGTGTCGCGCTCGGTACCCTTCAGCTCGCGGCGCGCGCGACATGCGACCAGAGCCTGGACGACGGCATTGGTGTGAGGGGACGGCTTCATGCCCCGGGGACCTTTCACGTCCCGGGCCAGCGGGAGGGCCGCGGGGGAACCCGTGCATTCTCTGGGGGATGGACCAGCGCCCACCGTCCGGTGGAGGCGCCGGGGTGGGTCAGCCCTGCACACCGGGCCAGGTCCGACCCTGGCGCGGGCGGCCCGGCCTGGCGTCAGGCCGCCGGACCGGGGGGCGGGAGCGGAACTCCGTCCTGCTCCACCCGCTGGTGCGGAAGCCACTCCGGCGTCCGCCGCAGGAAGGCGATGAGCCGCTCCCGGACCAGGCAGCGCAGGTCGAAGATGGAGTCGACGTAGCCTCCGAGCAGCACCCGGAGCTGCATCGTCCGCTCGGACGAATCGACCACCTGGACGGTCCCCAGCTTCCCGTCCCACATCCCCTTCCCCTCGCTGGCGAGCACCCGGGCCAGCTCCTTCCGGACGGCGTCGATGTCGGTGGTCCAGTCGACCTGGAGCACCACCGGCCCGAGCATCTCCACCCCGCCCTTGCTCCAGTTCTGGAACGGCTTCTCCAGGAACTGGATCACCGGGATGATCAGCCGCCTCAGGTCCCAGGTGCGGACCACCACGTAGGTGAGGCTGATCTCCTCCACCGTGCCGAACTCGCCCTCGACGAGCACCGAGTCCCCGATGCGGATGGGCTGGGTCATCGAGATCTGGATGCCGGCCAGCAGCGCGCCGATGGACTTCTGCGCCGCGAGCCCCAGCACCACCCCCGCCACGCCGGCGGAGGCGAGCAGCGAGACGCCCACCGTCCGCACCACGGTGAACTGCATCAGCAGCGCGGCGATGGCGAGGATCCACACCACCACCACCAGCACCCGGCGCAGCACCGCCAGCTGGGTGCGCACCGCACGGGCGTTGGCGACGTTCTCGTGCGCCCTGGCCACCCGGCTCTCCAGCACGCCCGAGGCGAGGTCGAGGAAGCGCAGGGCGAACCAGGCGGCGGCGATCACCAGCAACGACCGGTTGAGCACACTGAGGCCGTGGGCCCACACCGGCGGCAGGAGCAGCGGCGGAGTGGCCACGCTCAGGACCAAGGCCCAGATGGGCAGCCGCAGCGGCCCGCGCGCCGAGTGTACCAGCTGGTCGTCCCAGCCGACGCGCGTCATCCGAGCGAGCCGCCCCAGCACCGCCAGGCCGACCTTCTCCAGGAGCCACCCGCCGACGAACGCCGCGCCGAAGGCGAGGACCAGGCCCAGCCACTGCCACAGCTCGAGGTCGCCCAGTGGCTTGGCGAACAGCACCTCGGGCAGCACCTCGCCGAGCGGCGGACCGTAGGCATCGTAGAGGGCGTCGATGGCGCGCACGGTGATCTGGCTGAAGACCCAGGTGGGCTTGCCGTCGACCTCGTACTTGCTCACCCGGATGGGGACGTTCTGCTTCTCCAGGGGGATGGTGCCGAGCTGGTCGTATCCGGGCTTCGCCGGGTCTCCCTGCGGCTCCTTGCTGATCGCCGCGAGGTCGAGGAAGAGCTTCCGGTCGAGCACGAACCGCAGCCGGCGCGCCAGGCGCGGGCCCTCCGTCTTCTGCTTCTCCTTGGGGAGCCAGTCGAGCGCCAGGTAGAAGGCGGCGAGATCGTAGTCTCCGTGGTGGGCCGCGGTGAGGAAGCCCTGCGCGGTGGCCAGGGGGGAGCTGCGGTCCACCTCCGCCGGGACCGGGCCCAGGCCGTCGTCGAGCGCACGCGCGGGCGCGCCGAGCAGCAGGAGTCCCGCGGTGAGGGTGAGAGCGAGCGGTCGCATGATGAGCAGCCCCCAACGATGACCACGCCGGCCCCCGGAGACCAGGGGCGTTGCTGGCTCAGGTCCGGCCGCGAACCTTGAGCCGTTTCACCTTGCGGGCCAGGGTGTTCCGGTCCACGCCGAGGAAGGAGGCGGCCGCCGAGAGCTGGCCCTCGCTGCGCTCCAGCGCCTGGCGGAGCACGGCGCGGTCCACCTGCTCCAGCAGCACCCGGTACAGCTCGGGGACCTTCCGGCCGTGCAGCTGGTCGAGGAACTCCCCCAGACGCAGGTAGAGCAGCTCCTCGAGCGGCAGCTTCATCGGATCTGCGGGGGGCGGGGCCAAGCGCCCCGCTCAAACCAATTCCGTCGGCGGTCTGTCAACGACTCGCGTGGGTCCAGCCCGCAGTGGTAGACGGGGCCGTCCTTCCGCGGACGGAACTTTGCAGCTCCGCTCGGTCTTCATTGCAGCCACACTGCTCGCGGCCTGTTCCCGCGGGGGATCCGGAGGCGCTCCGCCCGCCGCGGCCGGCGGGTCGCCGGCGTCCACCCGCTTCACGGTCTTCGTCACCGCGGACGTGCGCGGACAGATCGCACCCTGCGGATGCAGCGAGGCGATGCGGGGCGGCCTGGGGAAGACCGCGGCGGTCATCGGGAAGACCCGCGCCTCGGGGCTCCCGGCGCTCTTCGTCGACGCCGGCGATGCCCTGTTCGAGCGCACCGGCTTCGCCGCCGACGAGGCGGTGGGTGAGCGCCGCCGGGCCCAGGCCATCGCCGAGGCGTACCGCGCGATGCGGGTCGGCGCCCTGTTCGCCGGCCCTCTCGATGACGCGCTCGGGCCGGACTTTCGCCGCTCGCTCGGGCTCCCCGAACTGGGTCCCGGGCAGACCCGGCTGCTCGACGCCGGCCGGTGGAAGGTGGGCGTGGTGTCGGGCACCAGCGCCGCCGAGCTGACCGAGGGCGCGGCGAGCACCCGGGCCTCCGGCGGTCGCTTCGTGCTCGGGCTGTTCGCGGGCGCTCCAGGCGAGGCGAAGGAGGCCAAGGGCGTGGACCTGATCGTCGCCGCCCAGGCCCCGGAGACCATCGGGGCGGAGTGGGAGGACGGCCGGCTCCTCCGGGGCTCGGTTCCAGTGGCGCAGGTCCAGAGCCGCGGGCGCTCGATCCTGCGGGTGGACGTGAGCCCCGGACCGGACGGCGCGGTCCTCCAGCTCGCGCGCGGACAAGGGGACATCGAGCGCGAGTTCAACGCCCAGGGTCAGCGGCTGGAGCTGCTGAGGCGCGAGCTGGGGACGCTCGGCCTGTCGAGCGAGCGCAAGCGCCTCCTCGACGCCCGGCTGCACGACCTGGTGCTCCGCCGTGAGCAGCTCGCCACGCAGGCCCAGGCGACGGCGCTCCAGCCGGGGACGTTCACCGTGCGCTTCGTCCCGGTGGAGGCGGCGCTGCCCGAGGACCCCGGGGTGCAGAAGATCATCGCCGCCTACGACCGCGACGTGGCCCAGCTCAACCTCGCCTGGGCGAAGGAGCACGGCGAGCCCTGCCCTCCCCCGGCCAGGGGCGAGCCCGCCTACGTCGGCAGCGAGGCCTGCCGCAGCTGCCACCCGAACCCGTTCACCGTCTACGAGAAGACCGGTCACGCCAGGGCGTACGCCACGCTGGAGTCGGTGCAGAAGCAGTACCGGCTGGACTGCGTCGCTTGCCACGTCGTCGGCTTCCAGCAGGCGGGCGGGGTGTGCCGGGTGGACCAGGTGGAGGAGCGGAAGAACGTGGGCTGCGAGAACTGCCACGGCCCGGGGTCGATCCACGTCGTCGACGGGACCGAGAAGTCGGTGCTGCGCCCCCGGCCCGGCCCCGGCGTGTGTGTCGGATGCCACACTGCCGAGAACAGCATCCACTTCGACTACGCGACCTACCTGCCCCGGGTGCTCGGACCGGGACACGGGGCCGAGACCAGCACCGCGACACGGCGTTGACCCACCTGCGGCGGCCCGCTTAGCATTCGAGGTCCGTTTGTCGCTCGCCTTCGCCCTCCTCGTGCTCAGCAGTGCCGCGGCTGCGCCCGCGCCCGCGGCGTCGCCGACCGCGCCGCCACGCGCACCGGTGCAGGTCGGCTCTCCTACATCGCCCGACGACGTCGACGCCGACGACGAGCCGGCCTCGGAGGAGCTGGAGGAGATGCGGGCCCTCGAGGACGCGGTCCTCGATCCCGCGGCCAAGCCCAGCCCCGAGGTGCTGCGCTCGGTCCGGGCGCTGGGCACCGCGAGCCCCCTCCGGGCCCGCCTGGAGGACGGCGCCGAGGTGCTTTCCGGAGACGAGCCGGTGGTGAACCTGGGCCTGGTCACCGATCTCTCCACCTTCGACGTGGGAACGATCGCCCCCGAGTACGACATCCCGATCGAGATGCAGCCCACCGTCGCCCAGTACGTCCAGTTCTTCCAGGGCCCGGGGCGCAAGTGGTTCCGCAAGTGGATGTCCCGCTCCACGCGGTACATCCCGATGATGACCCCGCTGCTCGAGCGCGGGGGACTTCCGCGGGACACTGTGTATCTGGCGATGATCGAGAGCGGCTTCTCGCCCGGCGCCACCTCCTGGGCGCGGGCCGCGGGCCCGTGGCAGTTCATCTCCGCCACCGGCCGCCGCTTCGGCCTCAAGCAGGACTTCTGGGTGGACGAGCGCCGCGACCCGCTCAAGGCCACCGTGGCCGCGGGCCGCTACCTGACCGAACTCCACGGCGCGCTGGGCCACTGGTACCTCGCCTGGGCCGGGTACAACGCCGGCGGCGAGAAGCTCCGCCGGATGATGGTGCGTCGCGGGACGGCCGACTTCTGGGCCCTCAGCGACGGCAAGGGACTGGCCAAGGAGACCAAGCACTACGTCCCGAAGCTGATCGCCTGCGCGCTGGTGGCCAAGCACCCCCGGGCCTTCGGGTTCACCGACGACGAGTTCGATTTCCAGGAGCCGCTCCAGTTCGACGAGGTGCCGGTGGTCGAGCCCACCGACCTCGACCTGGTGGCGCGCGCCGCCGGCACCAGCACCGAGACCATCCGGGAGCTGAACCCCGAGCTGCGCCGCTGGTGCACCCCGCCCGCCACCACCGCCCGCCCCTATCTGCTGCACGTGCCCCGGGGAACCAAGGACACGGTGATCGCGGCGCTGGCGCGCATCCCGGCCGGCGAGCGGCTCAGCTACCGCATCCACCACGTGCGCAAGGGCGACACGCTCTCGCGCATCGCGCTCCAGTACCACTCCGCGCCGGAGGCCATCCTCCAGTTCAACCGGCTGCGGAGCGCCAAGACCCTGCGGATCAACAGCGAGCTGGCCGTCCCGGTGCCCTCGGCCCGTGCGCTGGCCGACGCCGGCCACGGTCTCGAGCGGCAGGTGGCGCGCGCCCGCGCCCAGGGGTACCTCGCCCCGGCCCCCGAGGACGAGATCCCCGCCGGCACCCGGAGCGGCCCTCCGCGCGCGCTGGCGCAGGGCACCGTCAAGACCGAGGTGGTCGACGGCAAGACGCGCGTCCAGTACGGAGTCCAGAGCGGTGACTCGCTGTGGACCATCGCCCAGCGGTTCGGGGTCTCGGTCGAGCAGGTCCAGACCTGGAACTCACTGGGGAAGAAGGCCCGGAAGGGGCTCCAGGTCGGCACGGTGCTGACCGTCTGGCCGGGCCCGGCCGCGGCGCCCATCGAGGTGAAGCCCGCGGCGGTCGTCGCCCAGGTCGACCGGCCTGCCACTCCGGCGCATCCTCCGGTGGCATCCACCCCGGCGTCTGCTGCCGGCGCAAAGCCGGGGATGCACCAGCTCGCCGAGGGCGAGACGCTGTGGAGCGTGGCCCAGCAGTACGGGGTCAGCGTGGACGACCTCAAGCGCTGGAACCGCATCCGCCACGCCCGCTCGCTCCGTCCGGGGCTCAACCTCCGGGTGGGCGGGCCCGCGGACTGAGCCACGGTCGGCCGTTGCACGCGGAGCAGGTCGTGCCAGAGTGCGCGGCCTTGATGACCTTCCGGCCTGCCCTCCTCGTCCCCGTCCTGATGCTGGCCGCCTGCGCGGCCGACCGCGCCGCGGCGCCGCGCGCGCCTGCTGCTCCATCCCCGGTCTCGGCCGCCCCGCCGCCCCCGCCGGCGCTGGTCGCCCCCGAGGGCATCCGGCTCCCGCGCACCTTCCGCCCCGCCAGCCAGCGAGTGTCCCTCACCGTGGTTCCTTCCGCGCCGGGCTTCTCCGGGCGCGCGGAGATCGACGGCACCCTGGACGCGGCGACCGACGTGGTGTGGCTCAACGCCGACGCCCTGGAGGTCCGCTCGGCGGTTGCCCGGCTCGGCACCGAGGAGGTCCGGGCCGAGCCGGTGGTGCGCCCCGACGAGCGGGTTGCGCTGCGCTTCCCGCGGCAGCTCCCGCCGGGTCCGTTGACCCTGGTGCTGGAGTTCGAGGGCACCCAGTTCACCCAGGAGGACTCGGGCATCTTCCGCCAGCAGAGCGGGGGCGACTGGTACGCCTTCACCCAGTTCGAGGAGACCGACGCCCGGCGGGCGTTCCCCTGCGTGGACGAGCCCTCGGCGAAGATTCCCTGGGAGCTGACCCTCCGCGTCCCTGCGGGACTGACCGCGGTCTCCAACACCCCGGTGGCCAGCGAGACGGCGGCGGGCGAGGGCATGAAGGACGTCCGGTTCCGGCCGACCCGGCCCCTGCCCTCGTACCTGGTGGCCTTCGGCGTCGGTCCGTTCGAGATGAAGGAGGCCCGGCCGGCGGGGAAGAAGCGGGTCCCGGTGCGCATCGTCGCCCCGCGGGGGCGGGCGCACGAGGCGGCCTGGGCGGCACGGGTGACGCCGGAGATCCTCGAGGTGCTCGAGGACTACTTCGGCATCGCCTACCCCTACGAGAAGCTCGACGTGCTGGCCATCCCCTTCACCGTCCAGTTCGGAGCGATGGAGAACGTGGGGCTGGTGACCTTTCGCGAGACGCTGGTCCTCACCCCACCGCTCCAGGAGCGGGTGGAGCGGCGCCGCGACTACGCCAGCGTGGCGGCGCACGAGTTCGCGCACCAGTGGTTCGGAGACCTGGTGACCGCCGCCTGGTGGGACGACATCTGGCTCAACGAGGCGTTCGCCACCTGGATGGAGACCAAGGTCATCGAGCGGTGGGCGCCGGCGTGGGGAATGGCCGCGAAGCGCGTCGAGCAGCGGAACGTGGCGGCGCAGGTGGACACCCTGGTGAGCACCCGCGTCATCCGGCAACCGGTGAACAGCTACGACGACGTGAAGAATGCCTTCGACTCCATCACCTACGAGAAGGGCGCGGCGGTGCTCCGGATGTTCGAGCAGTGGGTGGGGCCGGAGACCTTCCGCCGGGGCATCCAGCGGTACCTCCGGGCCCACACCGACGGGAACGCCACCGCCCGTGACTTCCTCCACGCCATCTCCGAGGCCGCCGGCCGCGACGTGGCGCCGGCCTTCGACACCTTCCTCGACCACCCCGGCATTCCGCGGGTCCAGGCCAGCGTGCGCTGCGGCCCGCAGGGCGCAGTGCTCCAGCTGGCCCAGGACCGGTGGCTGCCCGCCGGCTCCACCGGGGACCGCACCGGGGTCTGGCAGATTCCCGTCTGCACCCGCTGGAGCAGCCGGGGCAGGGAGCAGACCCGCTGCACCCTGCTCGACACCCCGAGCGCCGAGGTGACGCTCGAGTCGCGGAGCTGCCCGGACTGGGTGCTCCCCAACGCAGGGTATGCCGGGTACTACCGGCTCCAGCTCGACCCCGCGTGGCGCAACCGGCTGGTCCGCTCGGCCAGGCTGGACGACGCCGAGCGGGTGGGGCTGCTCGGCGACACCGACGCGCTGGTGCGGGGCGGAGCCCTCTCCCGTGCCGAGGGCCTGCAGCTGGCGGCCCGTCACGCCGGTGCCCGGGAGCACCACGTCCTCGAGGCGGCGATCAAGCTGGCCACGGTGCGCGAGGACTTCCTGGCCGGACGCCTCGGGCCAGCCTACGCGGCCTGGGTCCGGCGGGTGTTCGGCCCGCAGGCGCGGGCGCTGGGGTTCCGGAGCAAGCCCGCCGAGGACGACGAGGTGCAGCTCATCCGCCCCGAGCTCACCGGGTTCGTGGCCCGCCGGGGTGAGGAGCCGCAGCTGGTGGCCGAGGCCCGCGCGCTGGCCGAGGCCTGGCTCTCCCGGCCCGGGGCGCTCGCTCCGGAGATGGTCTCGCCGGTGCTGGAGACCGCCGGTCGGTTCGGCGGGCGTGACCTGCACCAGGCCCTGGTCCAGCGCCTGGACCGCACCGCGGACAGCGACACCCGCGACTGGCTGCTCGAGGGTCTCGCCAGCACCCGGATGCCGGAGCTCCTCGACGACAACGTCGCCCTGGCCACCTCGGGCCGGCTCAACCCGCGGGAGGTCGGCAAGCTGCTGGTGGGCGGAAAGTGGAAGGAGGCCGAGCCCCCGCTCGATTCGCCGGTGGGGCGCAGCCGGGTGCTCGCCGGCGTCGACCGTTCGTGGAGCACCCTGGTGGCGCTCATGCCCCGCGGCGGGCTGACCCGGTTCTTCGCCCTGGCGAGCGAGTCGTGCAGCGCGGACGAGCGCGCCCTTGCCGAGCGGGTGTTCGGACCTCGAGTCTCGTCGGTGCTCGGCGGACCGCGGCGGCTCGCCCTGGCGCTGGAGAGGCTAGACCTCTGCATCGCCGAGCGGACCCGCGAGGTGCCCGAGCTGGAGAAGTTCTTCCCCGCGCCCCGCCCGGCGCGGGCCGCCACCGGTGGCTGAAGCTCAGCAGGCTCAGCCCCCCAGGCTCACCGTTCCTCGAGCAGCAGCTTCAGCTCGCGGATCCGCCGGGTGACCGTGTCGCGCTCCATGGTCCGGTAGACCTCCGGCAACAGCTCCCGGCTGGTGCACTCCTGCACCGCGGCCAGGTTCTGCAGCTCGATCTCCAGCGGGTACGACGGGGGGACGAAGTCCGCCACCACCGCCCGCACGTCGTCCTCGGTCGGCTCCTCGCGACCGGCGGCCAGCGCGCGGAACTTGGAACGCACCAGCACCGCCTCGATGTCCGCGCCGGACAGCTGCGCCCCCTTGGGCAGGAGCGCGGCGAACGAGGGCAGGTGCGGCACCTTCACCTTCTTGGCCACGATGCGCGCCAGCTCGTCCCGCTCGGCGTCGTTCTGGGGGTAGAAGAGCGCCAGGTGCTCCTCGGCCCGGCCCTGCCGCTTGAGGTCGACCGGGAGCAGATCCGGCCGGGCGGTGAGGAGGAACCAGACGATCTTCCCCCGGTACTCGGTGTTCCCCATGAACGAGGCGATGGAGGCGAACACCCGGCTGGAGGTCCCCGAGTCGCCAGAGGCCTCGCGGTTGCCGAGGAAGGCGTCCGCCTCGTCCACCATCACCGCCACCGGCCACAGCGCCTTGAGGAGGTTGAAGATCTTCTCGAGGTTGGCCTCGGTCACGCCCTGCCACTGGCTGCGGAAGTTGAGGAACTTCACGCAGGGGATGCCGATCTCCCCGGCGAAGCAGGTGGCGAGGAAGGTCTTCCCGGTGCCGACCGGACCGCTCACCAGATAGCCCATGGGGAGCACCTCGATGCGTCCCTTCTTCAGCGCCGCCGCCGCCTGGCGGAGCATCTCCTTGGCCCGGCCGTGCCCGGCGACCGAGTCCAGGGTGTGCGCGGGCTCGATGAACTCCAGCAAGCCGTGGCATTCGGCCTGGATGATCTCCTTCTTCTTCTCCTTGAGGAGCTCGGGGGTGATCCGCACCTCCCGCTCGGTGGCCTCGGTGAGGATGCGGTCCAGGTTGATGCGCGACAAACCGGCGCTCATCTTCGCCAGCGCCGGCGCGGGAACCTCGGAGATGGAGGCCAGCCGCTTCCCCTGGAGCTTGGCCTGGACGTAGTCCTGCCTCTCCTCCTCGGTGGGCAAGGGCAGCTCGATGCTCGAGACGTATGGGTTGCGGGCGATCCGTCCGGAGATCTCCGCCAGGTTCTCCACCAGGAGCACGATGGACAGGTCGCCGGCGAGAAACTGGGGGTCGCTGGCCCACTTCACCAGCGTGGCGAGCGCGAAGCGGTCCTCGGCGGAGAGGCTGCCCATCTCGCCGCCGGGGGCCAGCGTCTCGGCGAAGTCGATGATCAGCGCCAGCGACTGAGCGTCGGACAGTCGCATCCGCAGGTAGTTCTCGAGGATCTGCAGCGCCCGGCCCGGGTCGCGGGGGAGCACCTTGGCGTAGTCCGTCCCGTAGAGCGTGTCGTAGGCGCTGAGGGTCCGGGTGAAGTCCTTCTGCGAGTCGGGCGTGGCGGCGCGGATACCGCTCGAGCGGTCGTAGTGCAGCACGTGGCTCCGGCCCCCGAAGAGCTCCTCGGTGAGAAACTGCTTCAGCGGGCCATACGACCGGTCGGCCGCAGGCCCCAGCGGCTGGAGGTCCCGCACCGCGCCGTGGAGCAGGAAGGTGCTGACGGTCTTGGTGTAGTAGGCCTGGGCCAGCTTCTGTGCCCAGGGCGGCAGGTCGGCCAGCGGGTCGGTGGCCTTGCGGGAGCGGGATGCCATCGGGAGCCGGACTCTAGCGGCAGCCGGGCACCTTGCGCAGCGTCGCCCGGACCGGAACCCGGGCACCCGGCTGCTCCGGCAGGCGCAGCGGCACCTGCGCGGTCTCGAAGCAGCGCTTGCGGATGGTGAGCGCCGTGGCAGTGGCCGGTACCCGGGTGGAGAGCGGGGTCACCCCGATCAGCCGCTCGCCGCTGAACACCACCGCCCCCGGCGGCGCGGAGCTGACGAGCAAGGGGAACTCCAGGGGCTCGAGCGCGGTGCGCAGCTCCACCGGCTCCTCGGCGCTGCGCGCCCGCACCTGGGTCTCCATCGGCTTGTAGCCGGCGCGGCGGATCTGCAGGCTGTGCTCGACCCCGGGCACCAGCTCGCCCACGAACAGCCCACGCGAACCGGAGCGCTTCACCACCTGGCCGTCGAGCCGCACCTCGGCGTCGTCCGGCTCGGGGAGCACGGTGAAGCGGGCCACGGTGGCCGCGCGCTGCAGCGCCACCAGCACCGACGTCGGGGCGCTGCCGCGACCGACGGTGGCCTCCACCAGCGCCGGCTTGAACCCGTCCGCCGAGGCGAGGATCTCCACCTTCCCCACGGGAGCAGCCTGCACCACCGGCCAGTGGGTCGGGACGCCGAGGTCGGTTCCGGCCACGGTGAGCCGCACCCGGCCACGCGCCTCGGGCGGGCTCACGTCGAGCACCACCCGCCCCGTGGCGGGCTCGCGCCCCAGCACCCAGGCGGCGCTGGCTGCCCCCAGCACGGCGATGCCGGCCGCGGCCCAGGGCCAGACCCGCCGGCGCTTTCCCGGCGTGCCCAGCGCGGCGGCACGGTCGAGGGCTTCCAGCTCCGCGGTGGGCGACGCGGTCCCAGCCAGGGCGGGCGAGACGAAGGGGAACTCACCCGGAGCGGCGGTCCTCGGGGGCGCCGCGGGAGCCTCGGCGACCGAGGCGGCGCGCTCCGGGGCCGCCTCGACGACCACCGCAGACGAGGCAGGGGCCGGAGCGCCGGCGGTGCCCAGCACCGGGATGCCGGCAACCTCCTCGACGGGAGCGGCCGTGGGCGAGGGCGATGCCTCGGCCACCGGCGCCGCGGGAGGGGGCGGCGCGGGTGGGAGCGGGGGAGGGCCCGCCGAGGGCGCGCGCTCGGAGGGGAGCGGGGTCGGGCTTCCGGGACGCAGGCGGACGATGGTCTCGTCCACCGGCGAAGCCGGGACGTCCTCGCCGGGCTCGCGCCCCTGGCCGGGGGCGCCGGCGGCGCGCTCCGGGTCGGTCTGCGGCTCGGAGCCGGCGATGGGCTGCACCAGTGGCCGCGCCGCCTCGACCGAGGCGAGCACCTCGCTGCCGTCGACCAGCAGCGTGCCCTCGTCCTCCCTGGGCTGGGGCACCGGGGAGGCCGCGGTCAGCCGGGGGAGCGAGGCGCTCTTCACCACCGCGGGCGTGGAGGGCGGGGTCGGCACCGCGGCGAGGATGGGCCCGCTGGTCCGGGCCAGCACCGGCACCCCCAGCCCGCCCTCGCTGAGCATCCCCTCGGGAGCCTTGATGTCGGCGTACTCCGCGATCCGGGCCCGCTCGCGCTCCACCTCCTCGGCGAAGGTGGACTTCATGTACTGCATGAGGTCCTTGCGGCTGAAGATGCTGTCCGAGGTGATGAGGAAGCGCTGCAGCTCGTCCGCCAGCTCGCTGGCGTACTGGAAGCGGTCCGTGGGATCCTTGGCCAGCGCCCTGAGCACGATGCGCTCCAGCGCCTCGGGGATCTTCCGGTTGTAGGTGGAGGGTGGGAGCACCTCCGCCTTCCGCACCTTCTCCAGGACCTGGAAGTCGCTCTCGCCGACGAACAGCCGCTCCCCGGTGAGCAGCTCGTACAGACACACCCCGATGGCGAAGACGTCGCTCCGCCGGTCCAGCGGGAGCCCGCGGATCTGCTCCGGGCTCATGTAGCCGAACTTGCCCTTGAGGATGCCGGCCTGGGTCTTGGTCACCTTCCCCGCGGCCTTGGCGATGCCGAAATCGATGACCTTCACCTCCCCCTCGAAGGAGATGAGGACGTTCTGGGGCGAGACGTCGCGATGGACCACGTTCAGGTCGCGGCCGTGCTGGTCCTTCTTCCGGTGCGCGTAGTCCAGGCCCTCGCAGAGCTTGCCGATGACGTAGCAGACCAGCGGGACCGGGGGCGGCTCGCCCTTCTTCCGGGCCCGCTCGAAGATGGAGCGGAGGTCCTTGCCTGGCACGTACTCCATCGCGATGTAGAGGCTGGGGCCGATCCGGTTCAGCTCGTAGATCTGACAGATGTTGGCGTGAGTCAGCTGGACGCTGATC
>Ga0335084_10002157_pt1 | contig 18849 bp, 13 predicted proteins | sample Lox_Sample_44_FD_206721 | JGI IMG/M metagenome (GOLD analysis project Ga0335084, IMG submission 206721) | Soil microbial communities from Loxahatchee National Wildlife Refuge, Florida, United States - Lox_Sample_4.4 | ecosystem: Environmental > Terrestrial > Soil > Wetlands | place: USA...
CGTCGTATACGAATCGACGGTCTATCCGGGTGCGACCGAGGAAGTCTGCCTGCCGATCGTCGCGCAAACGTCTGGGCTCAAATTGAACGTCGACTTCTTCGCCGGCTACAGCCCCGAACGCATCAATCCCGGCGACAAGATGCATCGACTCACGTCGATCATGAAGGTCACTTCCGGGTCGACGCCCGAAGCGGCGGAACTGATCGACCGACTGTACGCGTCCATCGTGACGGCGGGGACTCATCGTGCATCCAGCATTCGCGTCGCAGAGGCCGCGAAGGTCATCGAAAATACGCAACGGGACTTGAACATCGCGCTGATCAACGAGTTGACGCTGATCTTCGAAAGGATGGACATCGATACCGAAGAGGTTCTAAAGGCAGCCGAGACCAAGTGGAACTTCTTGCAGTTCAAGCCCGGATTGGTCGGCGGTCACTGCATCGGCGTAGATCCTTACTACCTGACCTTCAAGGCGCAAGAGATCGGCTATCACCCGGAGATCATCCTCGCCGGCCGTCGCATCAACGATTCGATGGGCCAACATGTCGTCGACCGCGTGATCAAGTTGATGACACATCGCAAGATTCATGTCGTCGACTCGAAAGTGCTAATCCTGGGGCTCTCCTTCAAGGAAAACTGCCCTGACATCCGGAACACGCGCGTCATCGATCTAATTCGCGAATTGCGGAACTACCATGCCGAAGTCGACGTGCACGACCCGTGGGTGCACGCAACGGAAGCGCACGACGAATACGGCATCCGAATGATCGACTCGCTCCCCGAGCGCCATTACGACGCAATCATCATAGCGGTCGCCCACAATCAGTTCCGGGACATGGGGGTCGAAGCAATCCGCAAACTCGGAAAATCCGATTGCGTAATCTTCGACGTCAAGCACCTGTTCCCAAAGCATTGCACTACCGGTCGGCTCTGAGAGGACTCGCGTGAAGGTTCTCGTCACCGGCAGCGCAGGATTCATCGGATCGCACGTCGCGACGCGCCTGCTCGATCGCGGTGACGCGGTCGTCGGCATCGACAATCTCAACGACTACTACGACGTCGCGTTGAAAAAGGCGCGCCTCGCCCGGCTCGTCGGGCGACCCGGCTTCGCGGACGAACGCGTCGACATCACGGATACGGCAGCGCTCTCGCGAGTTCTCGAACGCGAGCGACCCAACCGGATCGTCCACTTGGCCGCGCAGGCGGGTGTGCGTTACTCGCTCGAGGAGCCGCAGGCTTACATCGACGCAAACGTCACCGGGTTTCTCAACGTCCTCGAGGGTGTGCGCCGCCACGGGACCGAACATCTGGTCTATGCGTCATCGAGTTCCGTCTATGGCGCAAACACGCGGATGCCATTCTCGGTCGACGACAACGTCGATCACCCGGTCAGCCTCTATGCGGTGACCAAGAAGACAAACGAATTGATGGCGCACACGTACAGCCATCTGTTCGATGTACCTACGACGGGGCTGCGGTTCTTCACGGTTTATGGCCCCTGGGGTCGTCCCGACATGTCGTTGTTCCATTTCACCCGCTGTATTCTCGCGGGCAGGCCGATCGACGTCTTCAATCACGGCCGCCATCGGCGCGATTTCACCTACGTCGACGACATCGTCGAAGGCGTCATCAGGGTCCTCGACAAGATTCCAAAGGCCGATGCGGCGCTCACCGAGGCGACTCCAGCGGGGTCACGGACAGCGCCGTATCGCCTATACAACATAGGCAGCAACAATCCCGTCGAGCTGATGCGCTACATCGAAGTTCTCGAACACGTCTTGGGCCGCAAGGCAGAAAAACGTCTATTGCCGATGCAACTCGGCGACGTCCCGGAGACCTTCGCTGACGTCGCCGCATTGGTGCGCGACGTCGGCTATTGCCCTTCGACGCCAATCGATGTCGGAATTCGGAAATTCGTCGATTGGTATCTCGACTTCTACGGCCAGCCGGGCGACCGTTGAGTCATGGCCGCCCTTAGTCTGTTGGTCACCGGCGGTGCCGGCTTCATCGGAAGCCATACGTGCGTCGAGTTGCTAAATGCCGGGCACGACATCGTAGTACTCGACAATCTATCCAACGGCTCCATTAAGGCGCTGGATGCCGTGCGCCGCGTTACCAACCGAGCGCTCGAGTTCGAACGAGGTGATCTGCGCGATGCGGATTGTCTGCACAGGTTGTTCGAGATGCGCAGGTTCGATGCCGTCATTCATTTCGGGGGATTGAAGGCCGTAGGGGAGTCAGTCGAAAAGCCGCTGATGTACTACGACAACAACGTTGCGGGTACCCTGCGCTTGATCGATGCGATGCGTGCGCACGGCGTGAAGACGATCGTGTTCAGCTCGTCAGCTACCGTCTACGGTAATCCAGAGCGGGTTCCCGCGACCGAGGATTTGCCAACGCGCGCGACAAATCCGTACGGCCGCTCGAAATTGATGATTGAACAATTGCTGTGCGATTTGCACGCCTCCGATCCTAGCTGGCGTATCTCATTATTGCGCTATTTCAACCCGGTCGGTGCGCATGCAAGCGGCGAGATGGGTGAAGATCCGCGCGGTGCCCCCAACAATCTGATGCCGTACATCGCTCAGGTCGCTGTCGGTCGTCGCCCGCATCTGCGTGTGTACGGCGACGACTATCCGACTCCCGACGGCACCGGCGTGCGCGACTACATCCACGTGGTCGACTTGGCGCTCGGCCACCTCGCTGCACTCGAATATCTGCAGCAAGGTCCACGCCTCGCGGTTCACAACCTCGGAACGGGCAAGGGCACGTCGGTGTTCGACGCGTTGCGCGCCTTCGAACGGGCGTCAGGGAGGTCGATTCCATACGTCGTCGAGGGTCGTCGCCCAGGAGACATCGCGACCAGCTACGCCGACACGTCGAAGGCGCGCCGCGAGCTCGGTTGGTCCGCCCGCTTCGATCTCGACGACATGTGTCGCGACGCATGGAGATGGCAGTCGAAGCATCCGCTCGGTTTCGGGTGAAGCATCCGGGACTATAATTCGCTGCCCGGAGGGGTGGCTGAGCGGTCGAAAGCACTGGTCTTGAAAACCAGCAAAGGGCGACCTTTCGTGGGTTCGAATCCCACCCCCTCCGCCAATAAAAGCATCATGGTATCTGCCACAGTTCCTCATCATCGCGTACGCCACTGGCATGCGCCGCACAGAGTCCGTACGTCTTTGCCAACACCAGTGCTGCGTATATCACCGAACGCCGCGCAAAAGGCTGCGCGGGAGCATGCCGGCATCGGTCCCGAATGCCGGGCTGGCGACGATGCGCCTATACCTCCAACATCACCGGATCCCGAAGATTTTCCCGACGCTGCATCTCAAGGCAATGCAACTGCGCGGACTACCGCAAGCGCGTCGTGACGACGCGCCCGTGCGAGATGAGTTGAACGTCAATCCCATGATCTCGCCCGTAAACCATAGCGTTGGATGCCGCGGTGTTCCGTGTCACGTTCGCGCAGAAATAGCCACTGACCATTCTCGGAGATTCACGCGCTCAGCTTTGCCATAGGTTTTTGAGTGCGTGTGTGATGTCCTGCCACGCCGTTCGCTTCACGGGCTTCTTGCCCATCGAGCCGTCTGGCTTCGGCTCTCCGTCGATCATGTACGGGTTGTATGCCATCCAGCTGAAAGTCACGATGTGGGAGATGTCCCACCAAAGCCGCTTTAGGTGCGGTGACTTGTCGTCCCTCCGTGGTTGTTGTTCCGAAATCTGCGGCGCTTGAAGCACGTCGACATCTGACTCGACGGCGGACGTCGCGGTCTGCATCGTGACCGCGAGCACCGCGATCGCGACGATCACAAATTGACGTATGGCCAACCCCATAGGGCTTCTCCGCGAGCTCAATTGCGCACCATCGAGCATTCCCCCGGTTGATCAATTCGTCTGTAACAACTTCCGCCGCGGCCTTCACGAATGTGTTCGGCGCGAGACGAGTCAACGAGCCGCGTCCGGGCTTTCCAAACAATGCGTCGGCTTCATCGACCAGCAGCATTGTTCGGTGCCTTTACGCGCCTGCAAACAGACGGTTCGACACGATCTCGTGCAGGCCTTTCGGGGGATTTGTCGGTGTCACACTACAATTCGCTGACAGATTGCATTGTTTTCGCCCTCTAACATCGTCCAACGACATGGACATGCGTTCGGAATGATGCGATCGGATGCGCGAGTCGATTGTTTGCCCCAAGGAAGGAAAACGAAATGACGAAAGAAGATGCAGATCAGTCGCGTCGTAACTTTTTGGTCAAGGTGGCCTACACGGCGCCGATAGTCGCCACGTTGACGGTTATGCCGAGCGTGGCGTCAGCCGGATCAGCCAATCTGAATGGGCCGCGACCGACAGCGTTTACCAATACCCAACACAAAAGACATCACCACAACGGCTGGAAGTTTTGGTAATGGAAGGCGCCGATTCCCAAATCGGCGCCCTCCACTCCCGCGCAACAACGTTGGATCGTCAGCAGCGCCGCCACACGTGCTACACCAAGCCTTGCGGTGCAAAACACGAGCGTCTCGTTTTCGCTGCCTTGGGGAAATCCATCGCGGCTGGCCGGTGCTATGGCATCGTCCGGTCGGCTAGGCCGGCTACTTCCCTCTGATCCGCTTCGTCTGGACATCTCACGGCCGCGGCAACAGAGCGCGCGGCTTCGAACTGTTTCCGAGCCGGCGCGCCATCGCTGAATCGTTAGGCAGCCTATTGCGCACCCAGAGGGTTATCGAATCCGTACTCAGTATCGGCACCACTACGAACAGTCGGGATGCGATAGCAACGGCCGCAAAACGGTCGTTCAGTCGCCCGTATCGCAGAGCGAAATTCGCGCGACAATCACACCACGCCGTAGGCAATCATCGCATCGGCGACCTTAATGAAACCGGCGACGTTGGCTCCTCGGACATAGTCGACGTAGTCGCTGCCCGCTACGCGGCCATGTTCGACGCAGCGTTCGTGAATTCCTCTCATGATTTCGCGCAGTAGCCGCTGCAGTTCCTCTTCCTTCCACGTGATGCGCGCGCTGTTTTGACTCATCTCCAGACCCGAAACCGCAACGCCGCCCGCGTTCGCCGCCTTACTAGGGGCGAACAATACCTTCGCGTCGGTGAATTTGTGGATCGCCATCTGCTCGCTCGGCATGTTGGCACCTTCGGAAACCGCGATGCAGCCGTTCCTGATCAGCGTCTCGGAATCGGCGACGCTGATTTCGTTCTGCGTAGCGCACGGAAAAACCAATTGTCCCGCGACTCGCCATGGCCGTTCCCCTGCATGGAAGCTCGCGCCGAATTCCTTTGCATACACCTCGAGGCCGCCACGTCGATTCGTCTTCAGATCGATGACGTACGCGAGACGCTCTGCGTCGATGCCGTGCTGGTCGTAGACGAAGCCCGACGAGTCGGACAGCGTGACCACCTTTCCGCCGAGGTGGTTGATCTTTTCTATTGCATAGGTCGCCACGTTGCCGGCGCCCGACACGAGGCAGGTCTTGCCTTCAATGCTTTGGCCCACCCGCTCCAGCATGTCCTGCATCATATAGACGGTGCCGTAGCCCGTCGCTTCGGTACGAATTGGGCTGCCGCCGTATTCGCGCCCTTTGCCGGTGAGCACGCCGGTGAACCGGCTCGTGAGGCGTTTCCATTGCCCGAACATGAAGCCGATCTCGCGAGCACCGACACCGATGTCACCCGCAGGTACGTCGACATCTTCGCCCACATGACGGTACAACTCCGTCATGAACGACTGACAGAATCGCATGACCTCATTGTTCGATTTGCCGCGCGGATTGAAATCGGAACCGCCCTTGCCACCGCCCATCGGCAAACCCGTCAGGCTGTTCTTGAACGTTTGCTCGAAGGCGAGGAACTTCATGATGCTTTGGTTGACGGTTGGGTGAAAACGAATCCCGCCCTTGTAGGGGCCGATCGAGTTGTTGTTCTGCACCCGATATCCACGGTTGACTCGAATGTTCCCCTTATCGTCTTCCCAACAGACTCGAAAACTGATGACCCGGTCCGGCTCGGCGATCCGCCGCAGAATCTGCATCTCGTGATAGATTTTCTTGTCTGCGATGTAGTCGAAGACATTCGCCGCGACTTCATACACGGCCTGATGAAATTCGTTCTCACCTGGGTTGCGCCGCTTCAGGCCATCCATGAATTGCTCGAGGTTGACGTGGTCTGCGGTGGCCATCGGGAATCTCCTTTGGATGAAGGAATCGGACGAACAAAGGCAACGCTGCGGCAGCGAGGTGTCGAATGCGAGGTGGCCTTGTTTCCCCGAGAACGCTCACCGAGCATAGCGCTCGACCTAGAACTCAACAATGCAGCGTTTTCGGCAATAGCCTTGGGCATGTACTCCACGAACCGTAACGATCGATCCACAGCTCACACCCGGCGAGCCCCATGATCGAACCGTTTGGAGCAGCCCGCGTCCAACATTCGCAACGCCTAACGCCATTGCGGCGGCGCGAGGACTAGCGTGGCGGATACGCAAGCGTCGTTCGACACGCTGCCCGTCGGCTATCGTCTCGACGATTTCCGAATCGTCGCCGTGCTCGGCAAGGGCGGTTTCGGAATCACCTACCGGGCCGTCGACGAGCGCCTTGCGCGCGACGTCGCGATCAAGGAATACCTGCCACGCGAGTTCGCGGTCCGCGGCAACGCGTCGGTCGTATTGCCGCGCGACGGCGAAGCAAAACAGACATTCGAATGGGGACTGCGGCGATTCGTAGACGAAGCGCGCGCCCTCGCCTTGTTTCGCCATCGGAACATTGTGTCCGTCTTGCGGTTCCTCGAGGCGAACGGCACTGCGTACCTCGTCATGGAATACGAGGAAGGGGAAGACCTCGAACGCTGGCTCGCGCACCGGTCAGGAGTGACCGAGGCCGAACTCATTCAACCAATCGTCATGCCGATACTCGATGGGCTCGAGAAGGTGCATGCGAAGCAGTTGCTCCACCGCGACATCAAACCCGCAAACATTTTCATACGCAGCGACGGCTCGCCGGTGCTGATCGACTTCGGAGCCAGTCGCGCACACGGTGCTCAGGCTACCGCCAACGTCACCACCATCGTCTCGGCCGGCTATTCACCGTTCGAACAATACGGTGCAGGGACCACCCGACAGGGCCCATGGACCGACCTATACGCGCTGGCCGGCACCATGTATCGCGCGATCGCCGGGGCACCTCCCGTCGATGCGATTGCGCGGATGCAGGGCAACGCCTTGGTGCCGGCAACCGAGGTGGGCAAGGGTCGCTACTCACCGTCAGTGTTGGCGGCGATCGACCGCGCGCTCGCGTTGGACGCGAGCGACCGGCCGCAGAGCGTGGCGGAGTTCCGGGCGTTGCTAACGGCAAACGCATCCGAAGCGACGCGGCCATCGACAAGCGACCAACCGACCGTCGTGCGGGGTACTGTGTCCGTCGAGCCGAAGCGGTCGTCGCGGGGTCCGACGTTGATCGTCGGTGCGGTTGCCGCGCTCGCCGCGATCGTCGCCGGATGGTGGTATTTGCGGGAAGGGAGCACAGGCCCCACCGAACCGACAATCGCCGCCGCGCCGGCCCCGCAGATGCAGCCAGATCTTGGCGCCACGCCGGCACCTTCGCCTCCCGCTCCCGACAATTCGACAGGGGGGCAGCCGGAAGAGGCGCGGGCCGATCCCGAAGACCTGATCCTGCAAGGCCTGGACATGCCAGCGGACGTACACAACTTTCGTCGCAGCCACATCGCCGGAACACTGCTCGCATACATCGAGAACAAAAAGCAGTTCGACCAATGCCAGCAAACAGGTTGCCCCGATCTCGCAAGACTGATGCAGAACGTGTTGGGAAACCAACAGGCAGATTGGAAGGATCCACCCGGTTGCCAAGACCAAGCGTGTCAGTTCGCTGGCACGGTCACGGTCACGAACCCACGGCACTTGGACCGCGCGGATTGCCCGTACCTCATCGACCTAACGGAAGTCCTCAGGCACGTCGGCACAGAGCGCAAACAAATACGCACCTATTGCACTGGCAACGGCTGGGATCGGGTCGTCGATCATGCTGGCCCAGTTACGTGAGGCAACGCCACTGACGCAATGAATCGGCTACCATTTGCGCCGGCGAGTTCTGGTTGGGGGTCCTCCGTGGCACAGAGACTGGGCTTTCTTTGTTTGCTGCTGCTTTGCTCTGCGTGCGCCAGCGATCAGGCAGGCGGAGTGATGGGTCAGGTGTTTGGGCAAGCCGCCAATAGCGCCGCTCAGCAGGTGATGACGCGCAGCGTCGGGACCGTAATGGCCTCGCCGACGGTTGCGTCGACGACGCGGAGCCTGTGCGGCTCCGACACGTGGGGCGTTTGCCACAACATGACCGCGCAGGTGCTGACCGGGTTCAGCGAGGAGTTCGTCAGACGGATGACCCAGGAAGACGTCCGTATGGCGGCGAATGCCCGCGAGCAAGCAATCGATTCTGGGAAGACACAGACGTGGAGCAACGCGCAATCGGGCGCGAGCGGCACGGTCGTGAGTCAGCCCGCCGCGCCCCGTCCGCCTGCTCCAGTCAAGATTGCGGCACAACCAGGTGTCGTCGGTACACCGCCCGAATTGGAGGCCGTAGGGGAGCCTTATGTGGTGAAGGGTGGGAAGCCAATCAATGTACGTGGCGGTCCCGGCACGACCTTCGACGTCGTGGGCTCACTGGCTCCCAACGAGCGAATCAAGGCGCTTGCAAAGGTCAAGGCGAGCGACTGGTACCTGGTCGGCCGAGGAGATGTCGCGATCGGCTACGTGTCCGGGTCCCTCATGCAACGCGCGGATTTGTTCGCGCCGCCCGCGCAGGCGCCTGTTCCCCAGCCTACGACGCCGCCGGCAAACGTCGAACAGGTGAATGTCACGATGTCGGCCGAGTGCTACACGACGACGCAGACGGTGCGACTCGGCGACGGCACATCTCAGGAAGCAAAGGTTACGTCGTGCCGTACGCCGAATGGATGGGCTCAGGTCTGACGACGAGTGCTAGAACGTCGGAAGCTCGGACGAGCATTCGTCATATGTCCGCCGACAATTCGCGGATCTCGCGATTCAATATTCGATCGTTGTCGGAATAATCGATCGGCACTTCGATCAAGTCGACGCCCGGACGGTCTAGCGCCTGTTTGATGAGATCGCCGAGTTCACCGGCCGATCGAGGACGGTGACCTCGTGCGCCGTACGTCTCCGCGTACTTCACGAAGTCGGGATTCGTCATGTCCATTCCGAAGTTCGGGAACTGCATCCCCGCCTGCTTCCATTTGATCATTCCGTACGCATCGTCGCGCAACACCATCACCGTCAACTGCAGATTGAGGCGAACGGCAGTCTCGAGCTCCTGCGAATTCATCATGAAGCCGCCGTCTCCGCACACCGCGATGATCTTCCGCGTGGGATGCACGAGCGCCGCTGCGATCGCCGACGGCAATCCCGCGCCCATCGTTGCGAGTGCATTGTCGAGCAAGAGTGTATTCGGCAAGCGACAGCGGTAATAGCGCGCGAACCAGATCTTGTACATGCCGTTGTCGAGAGCAGCGATACCGTCGGCCGGCAAAGCGCTGCGGACTTCGGCGACTATTCTTGCGGGGTGCAGCGGAAACCGAACGTCGTCGGTGTGTTGGTTCAAATGCTTCTCGAGGTGTTCGCGCACCGATCTGAAGTACTCGAAATTCCAATGCAATTGGGGTTCTAGTCGTTGCTTCAGGCGCCACACCGAGTTGGCAACGTCGCCAACGACTTCGATCTGTGGGAAGTAAACGGTATCGACCTCGGCACCGAAAAAGTTGATGTGGATGACGGTGCGCCGCCCGCGATGCATGAAAAACGGCGGCTTCTCGACCACGTCGTGACCCACATTGATGATGCAATCGGCCTTGTCGATTGCCCGATGCACGAAATCGCCGTCCGATAGCGCGGCGTTGCCGAGCCAGAGAGGGTGAGTCTCATCGAGAACACCTTTGCCCATCTGCGTCGTGAAGAACGGAATCGCAAGCTTCTCGACGAATTCACCGAGCATCTTGCTGGTCGTCTTTCGGTTGGCTCCGGCCCCCACCATGAGCAGAGGTCGGTTCGAGTTCGAAATCGCGTCGACAGCGCGTGCAATAGCCTTCTCGTCCGCAAGCGGTCGGCGCGAGTAACTGGCGGGAATCAGGAATGCCTCCGCGTCCTCATGCGCGATGTCTTCCGGCAGTTCGAGGTGTGCGGCGCCCGGCCGCTCCTCCTCCGCGCGCCGAAATGCTTCCCGCACCCGAGCCGGGATGTTCTCGGTCGAGACGATCTGCTTCGTATACTTCGTCAGCGGCTTCATCATGTCGACGATGTCGACGATCTGAAAATGTCCCTGCTTGCTGGCCTTGATCGGCTTCTGACCGGTGACCATCACCATCGGCATGGCGCCGAGTTGCGCATATGCCGCCGCGGTCACCAAATTGGTAGCGCCAGGCCCGAGCGTCGCGAGACACACGCCCGCCTTGCCCGTCAGTCGCCCATACGTCGCTGCCATGAACCCTGCCGCTTGCTCGTGTCGCGTCAAGATCAAACGAATGTTTGACGTACGCAGCGACTCGAGCAGATCCAAGTTCTCCTCGCCGGGGATGCCGAACACGTACACGACGCCCTCTGCCTCGAGTGCCCTCACGAACAGATCGGACGCCTTCATTGCTCCACCTCGATCGCCGGTACGCTGCGACCGGATTGTCTTTGGAGCGCCACGGATCTGCAATGAACGTCGTCGATTTGCGAACCCACGGCTCACCGCAGGGAATCGCCGCGTACGTTAGCTCGTCGATTCGAGTAGTCGTACTATCCGCGAGTAGCGAGTCGGGGGCGCTTCATGCAAGGCGTCGGAAACCCAAATGCACCAAACGCGCCGAACACCTCGATCCGATCGATCGGGATTCGCGTCCTCCTACATCTCGGATCGCTACTGGTCGCGATCGCATGCTTCGTCGGATATCAGCATTTCAAAGTCGCGGGCCAGACGACCGTGTCGTGGGTTTGCCTTGCAGCGGCCGGAGCCTTCGGATTCACACCGCTTCGCGACATGGCTCGCGCGGTGTTTGCGGTCGAAGGCAAAGCCCTGCATCTGTTGCATGCCCTTGGGGGAGCCGCGCTGATCGGTTTGCCCGTTGCAGGTGCCGTGTCGGGGACGCCTGTTCTGACGGCGGCGGCAAACGCGCCCTTTGCAATCATGGGCGCCGCGCAGGCTCTGATGCATCAAGACCATCCGCGCAATGCGAAGCAGGCCGCCGCGTTGCAACGCTTCGCCGAAAGTCTCCCGGCGGTTGCACAGTTCGCGGGCACGAAAGACATAACCTCACCGGAAAATGCGAGACGCGCGATCGCCGTACTGACTGACATCGTTGCAAAGGCGCAAGCGCTCGGGGAGACGGAACTAGAGTCCGATTCGGGGTTTCAGAACGCATTGACCGAGGTCACGACACGCTTTTCGGCGATCCTCGGGCTCGACGCGGTCGATCTCGTGCTCGGGCGACTTGCGGCGAACCCAGCGAACGCCAACAGCACCGCCCGGCTTCGCACGCAGATTGCAGCGGCGCGCCAGACGTTCAAAGACGCGGGTACCCGCGGGCCTACTCTCGGCCATCCGAGCTAGAACGGCGAAGGTGGTGTAATACCGGGCTGTTGGCGTAGGCGTCCAACGACGCCACAATTGGCGATCTCGATGCGATCAGAGTGAAAACGCCATTCGGGTCAGGGAATTCATTGCCGAACTCAATCAGCGCGGCGTCTTCAAGGTGGTCAGCGTGTACGTTGTCGCCGCGTGGGGCGCGATTACCGGCGCCAGTCAATTCTTCCCTTCAGTGGGCGGACCGGCATGGGCGGTCGAAGCGCTCGCGGTAGTCGCCATTCTCGGATTGCCCATCGCCGGCGTGATTGCGTGGCTCTTCGAAGCGACGCCCGACGGCATCGTGCGCACTCGTTCTGTTCAGGCACCGCCGCCGGAGACGCTCTTGCTCGGGGCACACGGTTTCGTGCGCGTCACGTGGCACGATGCGGAGGGGCGTGAAATGGGGCGAGTACTCCACCAGCCCTTCACGATCGGCCGCGAACCAGACTGCGAGATCCGCATAGACGATCCGCTGGTGAGCCGTCGCCACGCGGAGGTCGGCCTGACTGACGGGCGGTGGTACGTCCAAGACTGCGGCAGCCGAAACGGCACGTTTCTCGACGGCCTCAAGATCACCACCCGCGCGCCCCTGCCGAAACGGTGCGCAATTCGCCTCTCGGACCAAGGACCACTCGTCGACCTGGAACTCCGCGCCACACAAGCGGCGACGACCGCGCTAGCCCCGCCCCGTGACGGATGATCCGGGCTGTATCAGCCAGATCACTTGTTGCCATGGGAACTTCTCGTAGTCGAAAGAATGTTCGATCGTCGGCTTGACCACCGAAAAGTACGGCGACAGATCGAAATCCCGCGGCGTGAATGTCGAATGATGGCGGATCTCGTAGTAGAACCCGTCTGCGTCGGGCAGCATCCCGTGTGGGACATTGGGGAGGATGGGATACGGGATGGACGAAAACGCTTCGGCGATCAATGTGGAACAGATCGCACGGGTCGGATCACCGCTCCCTAGACCGAGCATGTGCCTGCGCATCGACGCGGGGACCGGCGGTCTCGGCAGCAGATAACGGGCCAGATCGAACACGTTCTTGAGGTCGTATTGCAGACCCAACCGACGAACCGCGAAGTTGACCAGCCGGCGACAGTCGGCGCTCGTGAGGCCGATCGGCCGACAGATTCGCACGTTCGCGCCGTGGTACTTCTCGAACGGGATCGAAATTACGCCTTCCGCTACGTCCGCTTCGACGAGCGGATGCTCGGCGGCATCCCCCACACACAGCGCGGCGTGTGACCAGGTCGACTGAGTGAGGTATTTGATCGCGGTGCTGATGCGTGCCGTTCCTTCAACCAACAGAACGTCGCCGGGGCGAATGTAGTTCCACCAATGCGCTTCGCGCCCAACGACGACCGTGGGCTGCGCGCCTTTGGGCTCGGCAGTCAAATATCGAGCAAGGCGATTCCCAAGTCGTTCGAGGAAGCCAGACACGTTGTGCGTTCCGCGAGGTGCGACCACTCGATGCTAGCGCACGGATGATCGCGCGAGGCGTCGCGCGGAAGCAACAGCACTCAGCGTCCAGCCATGAGCCACCACACGGCAGCCAGCACCACCGCGGTCGCAATGAACGAAACGACGGCGGTGACCCACCAACGTCGCTGTCCGCCACCGTCTTGACGCCCCCCAGCCGGCAAATGCAAGTCGCATTCGACCGGTCCGAACCGCACCACGTGATCCCCGGTCGACAGGAAATGCACGCTGATCTTCGTCCCGTCGACGAACGTGCCGTTCGCGGACATCTGATCCGTGAGCTTCCAGCGCGCCCCTTCGTGGCGCAGGGTCGCGTGATATGCGGACACTCCGTCGTCGGGGATGCCGATGTCGCGTGCCGCGTCGCTTCCGATCGTCCACACGTTCTCGTTCGCGGAGACCGATAGTCTCAAGATCTCGCCCGCACGCTTGCCCGATTTCACTCTCAAATGGGCGCCGGCGATATCGTCGAGCGCGGGTGCGCCGGCTGCCGCACCGCCTGACCGCAACATGTTCTTCAACTCGTCCGGATCGATTAGCCGGGTGCCCGGTCCACCCTTCGACTCGTCATACACCCAACTCCCCGGCGTCGCCTTTACCGGATCCGTCTTGGGGACGTCCGGTGTCGGGGCGCCTCGAACGACCGTTTTTGGCGGCTCCGCGACTCCCGCGCCGATCAACTCCCAAATCTCGACGTCGAACCGGATGCGATCACCCGGCTTCAACTCGACCGGCGCATGGATCCTACGTTCATTGACGAAAGTGCCGTTCGCAGATCCGAGGTCTTCGAGCCAAACCGAGCCGTCCTTGAGGGTGATCTGGGCGTGACGGCGCGACGGATGCCCTTGCTCGAGCACAATATCCGAATCCGGATTTCGTCCCGCGATCAAGCGCTCTTTCAATTCGACGCGCCGGTCCGAGGGTCCCTTTAGCAACATTTGAGCCGCCATCTACTTACGTAACCTTCAACAACAGCAAAAATACGATACCTAGCAGCAGGGCAGCGACGACGCCGAGCACTGCCGGCGCGATCCCGGTCGCGCTCAGCCGACGCCATCGAGCCGCAAGATCATCGTACGAAACGGCCACCACGACCACGCTGACGTTGTCGCGTCCGCCCTTCGCCAATGCCGCATCGACGAGTCGCGAGACAGCATCGTCGATCGTCGCACTGTCCGCCAACACCGCCGACATCTCCGCGTCATCGAGCTCGTCGTGCAACCCATCACTGCAAAGAATCAACCAATCACCGCCACGCAATTCGACGTGCGCACTCGAGGGAACGGGTTCGCCGTGGCCAAGCGTCTGTGTGACCAGGTTGCGCTGCGGATGCGTTTGAATCTGTGCTTCGCTGAGTTCACCTGCGCTGCGTAGCAGTTCTACGACGGAGTGGTCGCGGCTCATGCGCTTGAGCGTTCCCGCGCGCCAAAGGTAACTTCGGCTGTCGCCGACCCAGACGATCTCCGCTTCGTGGTCCCGAAGCGCCATCGCGACGACGGTTGAACCCATACCTTTGTAGTGATCGTTGGCCGCCGCAGCTGCAACGACGGCTCGATGCGCCGCGCTGACCGCTTCCGTCAGCGAGAGGCCCTGCGCCTGAAGAATCGTATCGCGGACGATCGCACTCGCGACCTCCCCGCTGGAGTGTCCTCCCATCCCATCGGCGATGAACCAAATGTTCCGTGCCTCGTCGACGCCGATCACATCTTCGTTGTCTTCGTACACGCGACCGGGATGCGTACGCGTCGCAAACCGCATCATCCGAGTGCGCCCAGCAAGTTCTTTGCGGCGGCCGCGAATTGGGTCGGATTGAACGTTCGATCGCTTTCGACGGTCTTGAACAATGCATCGAGTTGCGCGCGGATTCGCGTCGCATCGCCTATGTACAAGCTCAGGCTCTCGATGCCGAGAAAGGTCTGCTCGGCCGCTGCGAAGTCGCCCATGCGCCCTTCCGCGGCATAGCGAGCAAGGCTGCGACGGACCTGACCAACCTCGCTCTTCGTGAACACGCGCGCAATCCACTCCGCGCGTTTCGCCGTTGCCCACTTGCCGATCGTAGCGCTCGACTCGGTGACCGCTGCTACACTGCGTTGTCCCGCCATGACGAAGTCGTTAGCGGCACGCAGAATCGATTCGGACGATCCGGGATCGAGCGCGTCGGCAGTCGCCGCCAGGACGAGTAAATGATCGGTCTGCAAACGCAAGCTCCCGGGCGGAACACTCGAGCCGACGATCCGTCGATCCCAGCGATGATCGTCCATCTGATGGTGGCATGCGCTGCAGGTGTAGAAGGCAAGCTCCGGATACATCGGTTGCGTCCCACGGAACCAATGGCTAGACGCCAACGCGGAGAAACGCCCGGCAGCTTCCAACTGCCCCGTCAACCATAAGTTGAAACCTTCGATGCGGCCTTTGCGTTTGACGTAATCCTCGTCGACCACGTAGTGAGCCGGCTGATTCGTCGAAAACGCGTCGAGTTCGAAACTGAGCCGAGGGTGTCCGGCTCCCATGATCTCGTGCGTCGCAAACCGATCGTCCGCACCGAGATGACAGCGCAAACACAAGTCCGCTCGAGCGGCCGGATTCTCGGTCGGGTACATCCCCCTTGCGAGGTTGCCAGCGTGCGTCGCCTTCGCTTCCGTGTGCGTTTCAATCCACCGAGCACTGCCGCCATGACAAGCTTCGCATTGAATGCCATCGCTCAATTGGAACTTCGGGCCACGGAGGGTTTGCTTGACGTTGTCGGTGTGACAATTCAGACAAAGATCGGACGTTTGCGCACTCGGGATTCGGAGTTTGTCGGCGATCTGCTTCGATTGTGCAGAGCCGAGCGTCTGATACGCACGCGCATGTCTGTCCTCGGCCGACCAAATCCGATACTCGTTGAGGGCGACGTTTCTGTCCTTTTGCGGAGTGAGTTTGCCGTGGCATACGCCGGTTGCGCAGCTGGCAACGCCGAGATGCACGTCATCGTCGATTGCGTTTGCGGCATGTGTCCAATCGCCGAGAGCTAGCGCGAACACACCGATCATCCACGCGAGTATGCGGCGCTTCAATGCGCTTGCCCTGCCGGCTGATCGACGACACTCCACACCTTGCCCGATCCGTCCAAGTACATGCGGCGCATTTCTTCGAGCGTGAATGGCCGCGAGCCGAGCCGCCCGAAGACGGCGATCTGACCGCCCGTTTCGTCGACGCCGCGATCCCTGTCGAGTCCCTTCGAAAGTGCGATCGCGGGTCTGCCGGTGGAATAGGTCGCGATCAGCTCCGGTTTCGGCTCGGGGCTGAAGCCATAAAACTTCGGCTGCGACGTCGGCGACGTCAGTTGCAAGACTTTGAGTCCACCCGCTCCATCTGCCACATAGGCAAACAACGAAGCGTTCGTCGAGGCTACGACGACATCTCGGCTATCGATCAGCCGCCCTTCGGCGGTGAAGCGCATGTAGTCGCGCATGTGCTCCGGCCGTTCGACATCGACGATCACCAAGCCTTCGGCGCCCGCGGCGACGTAGGCGTAGGTGCGCGCCACATACACGCGGTGCGCGTTGCGGATCGCGACGGTGTTGTTCTCAACCAGACGCGGCTTGGTCGGGTCCGTGACATCGATCGTCTTCAACCCGTCGCGATCGGTCACGAAGAGATACCGGAACTGCAGCGCCGAGGCGCGCGCATCGTTGAGGGGGACCGTGGCAACCGCGTTCGGATGCAGAGGATCGTTCAGGTCGACGACGACGAGTCCCGCGTCGGCGATGATGTACGCGTAATAGCCGCCCAGCGTCACGTGACGCGCGCCGTTCAACACGCCGCCGGCGTTCCAAGTCAACGCACGGTCGAGATCGTTGTTGCGCGGTTCGCCATCGGCAAGCGTGGTCACGTCTACCAGGATCAGTCCCTCCTTGGCATCCGTGACGACCGCGTAGCGATAGATCGGATGCAGCGCCTGCTCCTGATTCGTCACACGCATCAACTCGCCTTGATTGCGCAGAGGATTGACCGGTTGATTCGTCGGCAACGCGATGCAGGTCGCGTTCTTCGACGCGACGTGGGTGTGTTGACCCAACGGGCTGAACGGTGCGGTGATGATCCCCTCGGAGACTCCCTTGTTGCCGATGCTTGCGACATCGTAAGCGCGAGCGCCGTCCGGCCCCTCTGCAACGTATAGATATTCGCCGCGCAACTGCAGGCAATTTGCATTTCCTGCCGAATGACTGTGTCCGATCTTCAGTTCGCGATTGTTGGCCTGATGCGCGGCGTACCAATCTGGGTACGCATAACGGTGTAGATAGCTGCCGATCACCGCTTGCGGCTCGTCCCACTCCGTCACCTGCACGGCGCTGATCTCACCCGCTTCGCCGACCCACGCATGCATCCCGACGAAGTTGACGAAGTTCGTCCCCAACATCAAAAGCTGGGCCATGATCGCGTTGTTGTCGCCGGACGCCGACAAATGGCAATCGGAGCACGTTTTCGTCTCCGTCTTGCGTTCGGTATGCGGATAGTGCGGATTGAATGCTTGCGAACTGAAGCCGCTGGCGGCAACCGGCGGCTGTTGCACGTAGATGTGTTCGCGATTCGCGTTCGTCGACGACAATACTAGTGCCGATGACGAACGAACGGGAGCGATCTTACTCCCCTTGTTCGGCCCGCGACGTCCCAACAGGAACATATCGTCGCGCGCTACTTGCGGATTGTACGTTGCGTAGTTGCGGGTGGCGCCGCCCTCGTAGTGGTTGCGCTCGGTCTTCCAGTTCGCCTCAATCGGAAGGTGACAGCCACCGCAACTGTTCGTCCAGGACGTGTGACATGAGTAGCACTCCATGTCGTCGTACGAATGCGCCAGGTCCGAGGGTTTGACGTCAGCGCCCCAGTGCTGGGTCGTTGGGTCTTTCGACATCAACTTCGCGCGTGCTGCCTTCGCGTTGTAGTGCGGGCTCGTCGGATCCACGCTGTCCTTGACGAGACTCACCTTCCACTCGAGCTTCGGATCGAGCATCGAACGCTGATAGAGGACGCCGCCGTTCCACTCGAATCGTTTGCGACCGTCAGGTGTGCGCAATACGCTCAAGTCCATGCCGCCGCCAAGTGCGGCCGGACCCGACGTGTACAAGTTAGGGTAACTCTTGACGGTGCCATGACAATCGACGCAACCGACCTCCACGGCCTGCGCGACTTCGCCGTAGATGTGCCCGTTGCCGTGGTTGTCCTGCGAGAAGTGACAATCGACACATTGCATGCCGACGTCGACGTGAACGGACGACAAATGCACGGCCTTCTTGAATTTGGCGGGATCGTCATCCGAAACCACCGACCCGACCGCGTCGAGCAAATCGCCTTTCCGATCGCGTTTGAACACCGCTCGGAAGTTCCAACCATGTCCGTGATAGTCGGCGAACTGCGTGTCGTGCAGCGTCGGGTTCAAGTCGGCGACGCCACCCAGAAATTGGACATCGGCCCATTTGCCACGAGGCGCCGCCCCCTCGGGGTTGCGGTCGAGCACCTGCCGAACCCGAGCGTCCGATGGATATTGCTGCTTTTCCGGCCACATCGCCGGCGCGTCGGACTCGTAATCCCACATCGTGTAGCCGAGGAAGCTGTTCATGAACATGTTCGGCTGGTGCATGTGACAGACGATGCATTGGCTCGTCGGAATCGACCGCGTAAACGAGTGTTCGAGCGGGTGCCCGGAAGCGGCATGATCGATCGTCGGGTCTACGGTGATCGAGCGGCCGT
>Ga0335084_10002158_pt1 | contig 18842 bp, 21 predicted proteins | sample Lox_Sample_44_FD_206721 | JGI IMG/M metagenome (GOLD analysis project Ga0335084, IMG submission 206721) | Soil microbial communities from Loxahatchee National Wildlife Refuge, Florida, United States - Lox_Sample_4.4 | ecosystem: Environmental > Terrestrial > Soil > Wetlands | place: USA...
CCTACGCCGCCGCGCATATTCCCGGCAGTGTCCACAGCGATTACGACAAGGCTGGCTGGCGTGTCACCCGCAACAATGTGCCATTCATGGTTCCGACCGCTCCGGAACTGGAAAAACTCATCGGCGATCTTGGAATCGATGAAGACTCTCACGTAGTTGTCGTACCGGCGGGGGTGAACGTTCTGGATTTCGGATCGGCGGCGCGAACGTATTGGACACTGAAATATGCCGGCGTGAAAGATGTCTCGATCCTTGATGGCGGGGTCGCTGCCTGGCAACAGGCCCGCCTGCCTCTGGAGAGCGGCGTAACGGCGCCATCGCCGAAAATTTTCACGGCCACGCTCGACAAGAGCATCCTGGCCGAGGTTGGTGACGTCGAGACCATCGAGGGCAAGGGCGGCGCTACGCTTGTGGATGCGCGGCCTGCCACATTCTTCCACGGCAAAGAGAAGGCACCGGCCTCGCAGGCCTACGGCCACATCCCGGGCGCACTCAACGTTGACAGTGCGGTGTTCTACGACGCGAAAACCAACCGGCTGACGCCAAAGGCAGAGCTCGCGTCAAGCGCCGACACTGTACCGGCCGGGCCGGTGGTGAGTTACTGCAACACCGGCCATTGGGCGGCGACCGACTGGTTCGTTTTGCACGAATTGCTCGGCCGGAAGGAAGCGCGGCTGTATGCTGGCTCGATGGTCGAGTGGACCAGCAATGCGGGCCGGCCGATTGAATCCTCGCGCACGAAGTGGGACGATTTGAAGAAGACCCTCGGCCTCGGCTCCTGATCCGCGCTCTGGAGTTTTCATGTCAACGGCAAGCTTGACTGCGTCCAAACAGGACGCAGTCGTTCGTATGGATCGTCTTTTCCTCGGCCTCGCGCTCGCCTCCACCACAATTCTGGTCGTGTTGGTGTTGCTCGATCATCAACCGCTTTCGGCGGCACTGATCCTCGGCGGTTTCGGTCTCGGCGTCGTGTTTCTCAAGGCTGAATTTAGTTACACCGCATCCTGGCGACGCTTTCTTACGCGCGGGGAGGCGGGCGGTCTGCTCGGTGGATTGATCGTGATAGCGGTCTGCGGGCTTGCGGTGGTACCGGTGGCTGCATTGAGTCCAAAATTTGGCGGAGCCATTGCACCTCTTGGTCCCTCGCTGATCGTCGGTGCGTTTGTCTTCGGTATTGGCATGCAGCTGGCCAATGGTTGTGGGTCCGGCACGCTTTACACGGTCGGGGGCGGCTCGGGACGCATGCTGATTGCATTGTTGTTTTTTGTCATCGGCAGCGTAGCCGGCAGCCTGTCGCTGCCGGCGTTTCTCGCGCTTGGCGGAGTCGATCCGGTGTTGGCATCGGACTATCTCGGCCCTTGGGGCGGGCTTGCAGCGACACTTATCAGCACTGCCATCGCGGCCGCACTTATTATTGCGGTTGCACGCAAGCGCAGAGCCAATTTCGTGCCGTCACGTAACTACGTGATTGGTGGCATCGCCATCGGGTTGTTATGCATCGCGGTGTTCGCGGCCGGCGGTCATCCGTGGAGCGTGACATTCGGCTTCACGGTGTGGGGCGCCAAAGCCGCGGCCGCACTTGGATTCGATCTTTCGCACTCGGCTTTCTGGCAATGGCCAGGACCAAAGCGCGCGCTTGTCGAATCGGTATTGTCCGACACCTCCAGCCTTACGAATTTTGGAATGCTGTTCGGTGCCATGGCTGCAGCCGCGGCCAGCAAGCCTTTTGCCGCCGGCGCATGGCCTCCCGCAAAATCGCTGTTGGCGGCGGGCATTGGCGGCTTGCTGATGGGCTGGGGCGCACGCCTCGGTTTCGGCTGCAATATCGGTGCGTTCGTTGGCGGCGTCGCCTCCGGCTCGCTGCATGGATGGATCTGGTTCCTTGCGGCGCTACCTGGCTGCCTGATCGGCATACGCCTGCGGCCGCTGTTCGGCTTGTCGCGGGAGTAGCCGATGCGCACAGTTTATATTGTTGTTGTGCTGATTGGCGTCGCGGCCATCCTGGTCGACCACCTCTCGAGCCCCTCGAGCGGCCGCGCGGTGTCGCCGGAAGATTTCGTTGGCGCCTGTGCGCCCTGCGGCGCGCCTTGTCCATCGGCGCAAAAGAAGTAGCTGCCATCGTTTTTGCATCGGCGTAACATGTCGCTTTCAATAGACGGGGGCGCCATGCTGACCAGACGCGACGTACTTAATCACCTCGGCGCCGCTGGCGTTTCGGCTGCGGCCTTGCATGCCGGAGTCGCTGCCGCCGCCATGCCGTCGGAACGCGCCGCGCCCGATTTTCAGGTACCGAATGGCGCCTGCGATTGCCATGTGCACGTGTTCGGCGATCCCGCAAAGTTTCCATTTGCCGAGAAACGCATCTACACGCCGCCTGGCGCCTCAGTCGAAGAATTACTGCAATTGCAGAACTCGCTGCACGTCGATCGTGTGGTTGTGGTGCAGCCAAGCGTCTATGCGGCTGACAATTCCTGCACCGTCGATGCCGTTCGCCGTATGGGCGCTCGTGCACGCGGCGTTGCCGTTATCGATTCTTCCACGCCGTCAGCGGCGCTCGACGAAATGGCCACCGCCGGTATTCGCGGTGTCCGGCTCAACCTCGAGACCAATACAGCGGGAAAATTCGATCCTAATTCGGCCAAGGCGCTTCTTGATACGACTGCAAAGCAGATCGCAGGCCGCGGCTGGCATGTTCAGTTCTACACGCGCCTGACGACTATCGCGGCGCTGAAGGATGATTTCGCGCAGATGCCGTTCCCGCTGGTGTTCGATCATTTCGGTCGTGCCTCGGCAGCGGATGGTGTGAACCAGCCGGGCTTCGATGCCCTTCTCGATCTGGTCAAATCGGGCCACGCCTACGTGAAAATCTCCGGCGCATATCGCTGCTCGAACAGAGCTCCGGACTATGCCGACGTTACGCCGCTGGCGCAGGCGTTGGTAAAGGCCAACCCGGACCGCATCGTTTGGGGTACCGACTGGCCGCATCCAAACTCGGATGCGGGACGCGGCAAGCCGCTCACCGATATCACCGCGCCGTTCCCGATCGACGACGGTTTGCTGTTCAATCAAATGGCAAAATGGGTGCCGGACGCGGACACGCGCAAAAGGATCCTGGTCGACAATCCGGCGCGGCTTTACGGATTCGAGAACAAGGCGACCTAGTTTTTCGCCAGGAAGGCGTCAACTTCGGCACGTCTCGGCGCGCCGGAGGCGCCGCCAAATTTCGTGCATTTGAGGGCCGCGGTCGCGCTGGCAAAACGCAGAATGTCGGGGAGTGTGCGACCTTCCGCGAGCGCCAGCGTAAAGCCGGCATGGAACGCGTCACCGGCGGCGAGCGAGTCGATCGCCTTGACCTTGAAAGCCGGCAAGTGACGCAACGCGCTGTCTTCAAGCCAATAGACTCCTTTCGGACCGTCGGTAATGCCAACAAATCCGGATAGATGCTTGGCGAGCCCCCCAAGGGCCTCCCGGTAATCGTTCAAACCGGTCATTCCGAACAACGCCTCCGTCGATGACACCACGTGGGTGCCGAGCGCGAGCAGAGGATCATCTATCTTTGTCGCCTGATCGAGATCGATGACGATGGGAATTCCGCGTGCCTGGGCGGCGCGGCAAATCGCGGTGACGAATTCCGGAAAACGGTTGTCTACGAGCACCGCATCGGCGTCCGCAACCAATCTGGCAGGGTCGTTCGGCAGAACATTACCGAGATTGACGCCGCGGCGCGTTGCAATTGTTTTTTCGCCTGTCGCATCGAGCAGAATCAGCGAAACCGACGCCGTGCCGCCGTTGACGCGCACAACCCCGGTGCAATCGACACCCTCCTTCTCGAGGTCGGAGAGAATGCGGTTGCTTATGGCATCTCCACTGCCGCCGAGCGGCCCGGCAAATGCCGCGCACCCGTTGAGGCGCGCGACAGTTACCGCTGCATTGGCGGCGCATCCGCCGCCAGTGATGATAAATTCGCTCGCCGAGACTTTGGTGCCGGGCGCAGGGAAATTCTGGACTCGCATGACGATGTCCTGGACGGCAATGCCGGCGCAGAGAATTTTTGGCGTTCGATCAGTCAAAGCTGATTTCGTCCTCGATCCAGGCACGGATAATGTGATGCGCAATCGCTACGGGTGGCGGAGTGGTGAGCCCTTGCGAATGTTTGCGCATCAGCATCGTCTCGATCTCGCTCCTGCTAAACCACCGGGCGTCTTCGAGTTCCTCGCGATCGACCACTATCTCGTGCGTGAGCGCCTCCGCATGGCAGCCGATCATCAACGAGGTCGGAAATGGCCAAGGTTGTGAAGCAAAATAGGCGACGCGCCCGCAAGTAATGCCGGCTTCCTCGCGCGTTTCCCGACGTACGGCGTCCTCGATGGATTCACCCGGTTCCACGTAACCGGCGAGGCAGGACCACATCGTCGGCACAAAACGTGGCGAACGTCCGAGCAGGCAGCGTTCGCGGTCGGCCGCCAGCATGATCACCACCGGGTCGGTCCGCGGAAAGTGTTCGGCTTTGCATTGCGGGCAGTCGCGCCGCCATCCTCCGGATATAGGTCCCGTCGCTGCGCCGCAATTCGGGCAAAAGCGGTGGCGTGCGTGCCAATGCAGCACGGCCTTGGCCTCGGCAATCGGCGGCAAATGGTCGGGGGCGACGAGGCCCTGTACCGCGATCGAGCGAAGATCGGTGACGTGCAGGTCATCGCGCCCTTTCAGCGCCTCTGCTGTCTGCTGTGAAATGCCATGACCGAACCGCGGCGCGCCATCGAGCAGGCCAAGGAAAATTGTCTCTGTCGCGGGCGAAAGCGCCCGAGCGTCGTTCAGCGTGAACAAGGGCTCATTGAGCGGAGAGCCTTTCCGCATCACGATCGAGTCGCCGCCGATCACGTAGGCTCCCGCGGCTGGATCGCGCATCAGTTTGGCAACGGCGGCAGCATCGGTGCGAAGCTCCGCGGCGCGCTCGATGCGGCTGCCGGAATATCCGAGACGGGGTTTGGGACCAAGGTCTGAACGAGAAGACATATGCCGCGCAAATTCGCACGACAACTTCGTTCGCGCAACGCTTACTCCGCGGGCTGGTTGCGTGGGCGCGGGTACATGGCCTCGCGCAGTTCCGGCCGTTGCCACTGCGGGCCGAGCACACCCTGCTTTGCGCCGTAGCTGAGCGCCGAGGTCACGGTATCGTTTGTTGCCCGCATTTCCCGCGGACGGTCGAGACTCACATCGACCACGAACATGCCGGCGACGGTGCTCTCGAACAGGATTTCTTCCGGCGTCGCCACCATGGCGAGGCCGCGCTCGGCGTGACTGAAGAGGTTCTGCGTAGTGACAACGATCGCAAGGTTTTCGATGGCGCGCGACCACATCAGATTGCGCCACGTTGCCCACAGCCGCCGCTTGTCGGTTCCGGCCGGCATGAAGATCAGTTCAGCGCCTCGCAGCGCCAGTGCGCGCGTAACCTCGGGCATATAGGCCTCGCTGCACATGGCGAGCCCGACCTTACCTTGCTGCGTGTCAAAGACGGGAAATTCGTTGCCCGGCACGTATTGGAATTCCCACCACTGGCCGCCCGTATAGATCCAGGGGCCATTCGGATGGGTGCGCCGGTAGCTAACCGGCGCGCGGCCGTCGCCATAGGCCATGCAGATCAGGTTGTGTGCGGTCCCTTCATTGTGGCTCAACGGCTCGATCGTCCCGTAGATCGCGTTGATACCGTGCCTCGCGGCAGCTTCCGCAATGCGCGGTGTCGGATCGAATTTTGCGGGCATGCGCCATGGACCGGGGTAGGTTTCCGGAAAACAGACGAATTCGGCGCCTTCCGCCTTGGCGCGGGCAATATAACTCACCGCATCGGCGATATTTTTTTCCGCTTCCTCGATCGGATTGGCGATCGGCTGCACGATGGCGATGCGAAAAGTCATGTCTTGCTCCAGACAGGTCCAAGCGTCGGCATGAGCTTGAAGTGGACAGGTGGTGCGGTCAAGCGAGAGCCTGGTCGATCGCCGCCAGCACTCGATCGGGCATAAGTTCGTCGAGGCAAGCGCTGCGGCTGCGGATATTACGCTCGCAGCCTTCGAAGGTGCAGGGCATGCAAGGCAAGGGATTCTGTACGATCCAGACATTGCCGCGATTTTGCAGCGTGCCGCTGACCGCCCACGGCGCTGAAAGTCCGCCGATCGGCCAAGGCCCCCAGACACGCGGATCGGTTGGGCCGAAGAGGGCAACCGTCCGGCATCCCGCCGCGGCGGCAAGGTGAGTGACCGACGTATCTGGCCCAAGATAGACGCGCGCCGTCATCAGCAGATTCATCATCTCAGCCCACTCCACTTGATGAATCGTCGCGATGCCGCGCCAGACATCCTCAAGATATCGACGCTCGGCTTCGCCCGGACCGCCGACCGCCACCACCGAGAGACCGCGCTCTCCGAGGCCGGCGGCGACTGTGCGCCATCCATCTCTTGTCCATTCCTTGTAGGCGAACATTGGTGCGGCGTGGACCAGTGCAAATTGACCACCAGCGACTATGTTCGAAGACGGCGCGGAAGCGGGGCATACGAGTTCCGCAACGCGCGGGATTTCAAGAGCGTCTGCAAGGCGTAGCATCTGCTCGACGCGATGGAGTTTGTCGGCTGCCGGAACGGCTCGGTGCAACACAAAACGTTTCAGCATGCGCGCGAGCCAGGGATCGTCGTCGGTGACCACGCCGGCACGCAGCCCCGCGGCAGCAAAAGCAAAGGCGGTCGGCCGATCGCCGCTCTGCGTCGAAATCGCGATGTCATAGCGCCGCCACAGCCGTGAAAAAAGATGCGCGCTCTCCACCATTGTCGGTCGCTGCGGCATGGCAATCACATTGCTGATGTCCGGATTGCCTGCGAGAATCCCCGCGGTATTGGCGAAGACGAGCACGTCGATATCCGAATCCGGGAAAGCGCGGCGCAGGCTGCGGATCAACGGCGTCGTCAACAAGAGATCGCCGATGCGGCGCAGAGAGATGACGAGGATGCGGGAGGGTATGGGGGCCATGACAATTTTTCGAAGCTAACGGCCTATCCCGGCGAGCCCGTCAGATTTGAGCAACTGGCGTAGTGAGCCAAGCAGGGTTGACCGCGCGCCATCGTCGTAGGCTAGCGGCGGTTTTGCGCCCCACACCGGCATCGGCCACGCCGCGTCGGTTCGTCGGCGCGCGATAACGTGCACGTGCAATTGCGGCACCTGATTGCCAAGCGTGGCAATGTTGAGCTTGTCGCATCCAGTGACGGTTTTGAGCACGCGCGCGGCTGCCGCGATTTCGCCAGTCAGCTGCACCTGCGCGTTCTCCTCAAGGTCGATGAGTTCGACAAGACCGGGCAATCGCGGAACAAGGATCAGCCACGGATAATTGGCGTCGTTTGCCAGAAGCACGCGGGCGAGTGGCATGTCGCCAACCGGAACCGTCTCCTGCGCGAGCTGCGGGTGTAACGACCAGCCCTTCGTAACCCCTGAATCCATTGAACAAATCCACGCGATTCTTTCGGAGGAAAGCTATCAGAGACGCCGCCCCGCTGCTTGCTTTCCAGCTTTATTGGCCCGATATAGATCACGGGAGGTTGGCGGTGGACGAGCCACTCGCCAACCGGGTCAGATCCGGAAGGAAGCAGCCCTAACGAGCGCGGTTCGGGTCGCTCGTCAGCCTCCCACCAATTCCTTGACTCGTTCGCAATGAGCCCGCGTTCCGCGCGGCAGCGAAGCGGATGGCACTATGAGCGAGCCTAAAAAATCTGCTGCTTCCGGTTCCGTCCCGGTCGATGTCCCCGCCGACGGGTATCGTGTGCTCGCACGCAAATACCGCCCGGCAAGTTTCGAGGATCTTATTGGCCAGGACGCCATGGTGCGGACAATCTCGAACGCATTCGAGAGCGGGCGCATCCCCCAGGCCTGGATCCTTACCGGCGTACGTGGCGTTGGAAAGACAACGACCGCACGTATCCTCGCACGCGCGCTCAATTACGAATTGCCGGATGGGTCGGTGAAGGAACCGACTATCAGAATGCCTGTTTTGGGTTTGCACTGTCAGACCATCATCGAAAGCCGGCACCCGGACGTGCTGGAGATGGACGCTGCCTCCCACAACAGTGTCGAGGACGTCAGACAGATCAACGACGCCATCCGCTACGCGCCGATGAGCGCGCGCTACAAGGTCTATATTCTCGACGAGGTGCACATGCTCTCAGGCGCGGCCTTCAACGCGCTGTTGAAAACGCTTGAAGAGCCGCCGCCGCACGCCAAGTTCATCTTCGCCACCACGGAAATCCGCAAGGTGCCAGTGACGGTATTGTCCCGTTGTCAGCGTTTCGATCTGCGGCGCGTCGATGCGGTCGCCCTGGTCAGGCATCTCGAAAGTATCGCGGCTAAAGAGAGAGTCGAGGTCCAACCGGCGGCGCTGGCATTGATTGCGCGCGCGGCGGAGGGTTCGGTGCGAGATTCGCTTTCGCTCCTCGATCAGGCCATTGCGCATGCTGCGGGAACGGTGCGCGCCGAAGATGTGCGACGGATGTTGGGATTGGCCGACCGTGTGCGTGTGGTCGATTTGTTTGAGGCGCTTATGAAGGGAGACGTCGCCGCCGCCCTCAAGGAGCTTCGCGAGCAATACGATATCGGCGCCGATCCCGCGGTTATCCTGAGCGATCTTGCTGAATTCACTCATTTTGTTACGCGAGTCAAAGTCGTTCCCGCTGTTGCCGATGACGTGTCGCTGTCGGAGGCCGAGCGTACACGCGGGCGCACATTCGCGGCCCAGCTATCGATGCGGGTGCTCTCGCGCGCATGGCAGATGTTATTGAAGGGTATTTCCGAAGTGCAGGCGTCCGGCCGTCCGGTCGCCGCCGCCGAGATGGTACTTGTGCGCATCGCCTATGCCGCCGATCTGCCGACGCCCGACGAAGTTATACGCTCGCTCGGCGAAACCGACGCAGCCCCTGCGCGTCCGCAGGGTAATGGTGGCGCGACACCGACGCAAAATTACACCCCACGCTTTGAGGCGCCCCGCGCGTCGCCGCGTTCGTCCGCCGCGGTATCGCCACGACCGGCCGACGATCCGGTTGCGCGGCTCGATGAGCCTGCAGCCGCGCCGACGCTTTCCATCGGCTCATTCGAGGAGCTGATTGCGCTGGCCACAGACAAACGCGACATCGCCGCCAAAATGGCGCTCGAGCGCGATGTCCGACTGGTGCGCTGTGAGGATGGCCAGCTCGAAATTGCACTGGAAGCGAGCGCGCCGAAGACGCTGGTTCACGATCTCCAGCGGAAACTAACCGGCTGGACCGGCAAGCGCTGGATCGTCGTCGTCTCCAAGGAACAGGGCGCACCGACGATTCGCGCGCAGGCCGAAGCCCAGCAAGCCGAAATTGAGCGCGGCGTTCAGAGTGACCCGCTTGTCCAGGCGGTGCTCAATCGCTTTCCGGGCGCCAAGATCGTCGGTGTGACACAAAATGCACCCGAGGGCGCGGAGAGCACATCGGAGCACACTCCCGAAAGCGAGCACGAGGATTAGCGCATGATCCCGAAAAGTGGGAACCGGTTTCCGGATAAGATCATGCGCAAAAGGACGTGACCTATGGCGGATTTTCTGGGCCTGATGAAACAGGCCGCGCAATTGCAATCCAAGATGCAGACCATGCAGGCCGAACTCGACCAGATTGAGGTCGAGGGCACCGCTGGCGGCGGCATGGTCACGGTAACGACCACGGCGAAGGGCGACCTCAAGGGCGTCAAAATTGACGATTCACTTATGAAGCCCGCAGAAAAGGAAATCCTCGAGGACCTTTTGATCGCCGCGCATGCTGAGGCGCGGCGGAAGGCGGAAGCCGTACTGCAGGAAAAGATGAAAGCTGTTACAGGCGGCCTGCCGCTGCCGCCGGGATTGGGATTGGGATGAAAATGCTTTGCAAGCGCCTCTCATTCGTCATGCCCGCCCTTGCGCCGGGCATCCACGTCTCGAGAGGTGTAACAGGCAAGACGGCCGGGACAGGCCCGGTCATGACGGATTGATATGCCGACCGCTGTTGCCGGGCCTGAAATTGAACGCCTGATTCAGCTGCTCGCGCGGCTACCGGGGCTGGGCCCGCGCTCGGCGCGGCGTGCAGCGCTGCATCTCATCAAGAAGCGGGAATTGCTGATGGCTCCGCTTGCCACGGCGCTTGAGACCGCGATGGAGAAGATCGAAATTTGCAAAATCTGCGGCAATATCGACACGCAGAATCCGTGCACCGTGTGTACCGATAGCAGACGCGATGCCTCCATTATCGTCGTCGTTGCCGATGTCGCCGACCTTTGGGCGCTGGAACGCGCGCACGCGATCAACGGCCGCTATCACGTCCTCGGCGGAACGTTGTCGCCGCTCGATGGCGTCGGCCCGCAGGACCTTTCCATTGAGACATTGATCTCGCGCGCGCATGAGACGCCAGTGAAAGAGGTAATTCTGGCACTCAATGCCACGGTCGATGGCCAGACGACCGCGCATTACATCACCGAGCTGTTGCAAGGCGCCAACGTGAAGGTGACGCGGCTCGCGCACGGGGTGCCAGTCGGCGGCGAGCTCGATTACCTCGACGAAGGCACGCTCACCGCCGCGATCAAACAGCGGACGCTGTTCTAGCTGGGCCTCGTGTCCCGGGCGCAGCAGCGCCATAAGCGCGTTCACGCGCGTCTTCGACACGCTATGGCGATGCACTGCAGAACCGGGACCGTCATAGACGCTGAATCCGGTACGGCCCCGGATCTGCGTCGCATCACTTCGCTTACGCTCGTGCTGCGCCACGTCCGGGGCACGACAACTCATGATTTTTGCGGCTCCAGCCGTTTGAAATGTCCGCGCCGCTGTAGCCAGGCGAGCAAACACAGACTCGGTATGCCAGCGAGCGCGCAGATCACGAAGAACCAGACCCACCCGGTCGATTCGGCGATGAATCCTGCGCCGGACGAGAGATAGGTGCGTCCCACCGCGGCCAACGCCGTCAGCAGTGCGTATTGTGTGGCCGTATGTAGCGGGTTCTGGCACAGCGCGGAGAGATAGGCGACGAACATCACCGTGCCGACAGCGCTTGTGAAATTCTCCGCAATGATTGCCGCTGCAAGCATCATCGTATTTGTGCCGGCCACCGCCAATGCACTGAACGCAAGGTTTGCAACAGCCTGCAAAACGCCACCGATCCACAGACTGGTGGCGAGCGGGACGGCGCGCGCAATGAAACCACCGGCGAAACCGCCTAGCAGCAGCGCGGCGAGCCCGACGCCTTTTACGATTGCGGCGTATTCGTTGCGCGTAAATCCAAGGTCGATCACGAATGGTGCGGTCATGGCGCCCGAAAGCGCATCGGTGAACTTGAACAGCACGACGAAGGCCAGCATGACGAAAGCGAGTTCGTGGCCAAGAAAGTCCCTGAATGCGCCGACCGCGGCCTCAGTCACACGCGCGAACGGTTTGTGCCGGGCGTGGCTCGCTTCGGCCTGCGCCGACCGCTCCGGTTCGGTCGCGAACAACGCGGTCGCGGTGCCGATCAACACCAGGCAGGCCATCGCCACATAGCCCCAGCGCCAAGCCGCCTGTTTATCGAAACCGGAGGCTTCGATGGCGCTCACCAGAAACAGCGCGCCGGCCGTGGAAATCAGCATCCCGATGCGATAGGCGGCGACATAGGAGGCCATGCCCGCAGCCTGCTCATTCTCCGGCAGGCTCTCGACGCGAAAAGCATCGACCACGATGTCTTGCGTCGCCGAGGCTGTGGCCACCAGCAAAGCACCAAGAGCGACCAGCCCTGGCGCAGCAGCGGGGTTACAAAAGCCCAGGAACACGATGGCCGCCATCAGCAGGATTTGCGTGAACACCAACCAGCCGCGGCGGCGGCCGAGCGCGCGCGATAGCAGCGGCACGTCAAGTGCGTCGGTCAGCGGCGCCCAGAGGAACTTCACCGTGTATGGCGTGCCGACCAGCGCAAAGAGGCCGATCGTGCCGAGATCGACACCGGATTCGCGCATCCATACCAGCAGCGTCGCGCCCGATAGCGCAAGCGGCAGCCCCGACGAGAAGCCAAGGAACATCACGATCAGGACGCGTGGCTTGAAGTAGACCGCCAGCGCTTCGGACCATGATGGCCTCGCTTGCGCATCTGGGGAAACAGTCATCACGCTATTCGCCGGCTTCCAGCTTGCGCTGACCGGGCCCCGGCAGGATGTCGGCACTCGGCGGGTCGTCTCCGAACTCGACATCCCGAATCCTCTCGCCGCGGTTCACGACCTTGTCGGCGGAAATGAGGATCTGTTTGACGTCAGCGTTGGCCTGGCCGAAGTGCTTGTCCAGATTCTCGACCCGATCCCTCAGACGATTGACGTCTCCGACCAGCAGACCGACTTCGACCAAAATTTTGCCGGCGGCCTCGCGCATACGGGCATCCCTGCGGATCTGCTGGATCACCTGGATTGCCAGCATCAACAACGACGGTGAAACGATAATCACCTTGGCGCGATAGGCTTTCTGGAAAACGTCGTCAAAACCGTCATAGAGCTCGGCGTAGATCGATTCCGAAGGTACGAACATCAGCGCCATGTCCTGGGTCTCGCCCGGGATAAGGTATTTGTCTGCGATGTCGCCGACGTGCCTGGCGATATCCGTGCGCACCCGGGCAATCGCAAGTTTGCGGTCGTCTTCGCTCTTCGCCTCGCGAAACGCAGTCACCGCCTCGAGCGGAAACTTGGCGTCGATGACCAACGAAGGGCCATCGGGAAGGTGCACGACGCAGTCTGGCCGGGCGTTGTTGGTGAGGGTCGCCTGGAACTCGTAGCAGTCCTTCGGCAAGCCGTCCTGAATGATCATTTCCATTCGCGCCTGCCCAAAGGCGCCACGCGTTTGCTTGTTGGCGAGAACATTCTGCAGGCTCGTCACCTGCGAAGCGAGATCCGTGATGTTCTTCTGCGCGCTGTCGATCACCGCCAGGCGCGCATGCAACTGCTGCAGATGATCGGTGGTGTCCTTGGTCGATGTGCGCATGGAATCGCCGAGACGGGCTGTCACCGCATCAAGCCGTTCATGCACCGTTTGTTGCAATTGCGATTGCGCCTGGGCGAGGAGCTGGCCCATCGCCTGGACCCGTGCATTGAGATCGGCCATCCGCTGCTCGGCAACTGGGTCCGGGGGCGGCTTGCGCGGCCACAACAGCATCACAATGACGACGATGAGCCCGATCGCGACAATCGTGCCGATGGCGAGGGTGAGGGCCGGCGCATGCGCCAGGAGCGCGTCGAGCAGGGTCTGGAAATCGGTCATGAACCGCTTCTACAGTGATTCGCCCGCCGAGCGAACGAACGGCGAACGGTAGGGCGATTGTGCCGATGGCTCAAGGGCAAAGGCGCATTGACCGCGCGGGCCCTACCGCTTACATCGCGCCCATGGCGGTGCGCGACATCCTCATCATTCCCGACAAACGGTTGCGGCTTAAGTCCGAGGCGGTAAAGACCGTCGATAAACCGTTGCGCGCCCTCATCGACGACATGTTTGAAACCATGTATGCGGCGCCCGGCATCGGTCTTGCCGCTATCCAGATTGGCGTGCCCAGGCGCGTGGTCACGATGGATCTCGCGAAGAAAGACGAGCCGAAACAGCCACAGGTCTTTATCAATCCCGAAGTGGTTTGGGAATCCGAAGAGAAAGCAATTTACGAAGAGGGCTGCCTGTCGATTCCCGAATACTACGAGGAAGTCGCGCGGCCGAAAGCCGTGAAAGTGAAATTTCTCGACGCCGACCTCAAGCCGAGGGAGATTGAGGCCGAGGGATTGCTTGCCACGTGCCTCCAGCACGAGATCGATCACATCAATGGTGTGTTATTCATTGATCATATCTCGAAACTCAAGCGCGATATGGTGATCAAGAAATTCAAGAAGGCGGCGAAGAAGACGGACGGCGGAAAATCGCTGGCCGAGGACCAAGAGCCTTCGCATCATATCGGCTGAGATGCATTCCGTCGTCATGCCCGGCCTTGTGCCGGGCACCCACGTCTTGAGATACGAAGGAAGTCGTGGATGGCCGGGACGAGCCCGGCCATGACAAGCCATTAGTTTTTTGCTGGATGGACCATGCCACTCCGCCTGATCTTCATGGGCACGCCCGACTTCGCGGTACCGACGCTGATCGAACTCGCGGCGCGCGGGCACGATATCGCGGCGGTCTATACCCGCGCGCCCAAGCCGGCCGGCCGCGGCATGGATATGCAGCACACGCCGGTCGAACGGGAGGCACGGCAGCTGGCGCTCACAGTCAATACGCCGAGGTCATTGAAAGACGGCGAGGCGCAGGAAATCTTTCGCGCCTACAATGCAGATGCGGCGGTGGTGGTGGCCTATGGCCTGATCCTGCCCAAGCCGATCCTCGAAGCGCCGCGGCTTGGTTGCTTCAACGTGCATGCCTCGCTGTTGCCGCGCTGGCGCGGTGCCGCGCCGATCAACCGCGCAATCATGGCGGGCGATCCCGATAGCGGCATCACTATCATGAAGATGGACGAGGGGCTCGATACCGGCGCGATGGCCATGGCCGAGCGTCAGCCGATTGGCCCGGACATGACAGCGGGCGAGTTACACGATGCTCTCTCGCGGCTCGGCGCTGATCTGATGCTGCGCGTGCTGGCGGCCGCGGACCGCGGTTCGCTCCAGCTCACGCCGCAACCGCAAGCAGGCGTTACGTATGCCGAGAAAATTTCCAAAAATGAAACGCGGATCGACTGGGAGAAGCCCTGGAAACAGGTGCACGACCATATCCGCGGCCTGTCGCCATTCCCCGGTGCCTGGTTTGAACTCGACGGCGTCCGCGTGAAAGTATTGCGCTCAACCAGAGGCGAAAGCTCAGGCCCGCCGGGCATACTTCTCGATAACAGGTTGACGGTCGCTTGTGGCCGCGGGGCGGTGCAGCTTGTGCAGGTGCAGCGCGCGGGAAAACACCCGATGAATGCCGATGAATTTCTGCGCGGCACGCCGGTGCCGGCCGGCACACGGGTTGCCTGACAATGCCGCGTTACAAGCTCACCATTGAATATGACGGCGCACCGTTTGCCGGCTGGCAAATTCAGGCCGACCAGCTCACCGTGCAGGGCCTGCTGACTGCGGCTGTCGAGGCATTAACGGGCGAGAAAATCCTAGTGCAGGGCGCGGGGCGTACCGATGCGGGCGTGCATGCGTGCGCGCAGGTGGCACATGTTGACCTGACGAAAGAATGGGACACCGACACTGTGCGCGACGCGCTCAATGCTCATTTGCGGCCGCACCCCATCGCTATTCTTGTGGCTGAACGCGCGGCCGATGATTTCAACGCGCGCACATCTGCGGTCAAACGGCACTATCTGTATCGCATCGTCAACCGCCGCGCCGATCTCACCCTCGAGGCTGGCCGCGCCTGGCGCGTACCGCGTCCGCTCGATACCGGCACCATGCACAAGTCCGCCCAACGTCTGATTGGCAAACACGATTTTACGACATTCCGCTCAACCGAATGCCAGGCCAAGTCACCGGTGAAAACGCTCGACGTGCTCAGCGTTGAACGCAACGGCGAGAAAGTGACGATAAGCGCTGTCGCACGCTCGTTCCTGCACAATCAGGTGCGTTCAATGGTCGGTTCCCTTGTTGCCGTCGGCGAGGGCAAATGGGGCGCTGACGACCTTGGCAAGGCGCTCGAAGCGCGCGACCGTTCGGCTTGTGGTCCTGTGGCCCCGCCGGATGGTCTCTATCTCATGCGCGTAGATTACTAGGCGAAATAACGGTCGATAATTTTCCGGTAGATCGTCGTTAGCGCACGCAGATCGGCAATCGGCACGCGCTCATCGACCGCATGCATGGTCTGACCGACCAGCCCAAACTCGACAACCGGGCAATAGGCGGTGATGAAGCGCGCATCGGAAGTACCGCCGGTCGTTGATAATTCGGGCTTGCGTCCCGTCACTTCGGCAACGGCTTTTGAAACCAGGTCGGTCAGCGGACCAGGTTTTGTCACGAACACACCGGCATTCGATGGCTCCCACTGGAATGCGAATTTTATCTTTCCGCCGGACGCTTTTGCTGCGCGTTGCTCGATTAGTGTTTTCAGGGATTCGAGCGTATGCTTGTCGTTGAAGCGGATATTGAAACGCGCCCGCGCTTCACCCGGAATCAGATTGACTGTCCGGTTGCCGACATCCACCGAGGTGAACTCGAGGTGCGAGGGTGCAAATTGCGCGCTGCCTTGATCGAGGGCCTCGGCTTGCAGGGCCGAAACCAGCGCCACTAGCCCACGGATCGGATTATCCGCGCGTTGCGGATAGGCAACGTGGCCCTGCCTGCCCGTCACAATCAGATGGCCATTGAGCGAACCGCGCCGGCCAATTTTGATCGTGTCCCCGAGTTCTTGCTGGTTGCTTGGCTCGCCCAGAATGCAGTGGTCGAATTTCTCGCCGTGCTCGGCGGCCCATTTCAGGAGCTTGGGCGTACCATTGACGGCGATGCCTTCCTCGTCGCCGGTGATCAGGAACGAAATCGATCCTTTCGGCTTCCCACCGTTTTGACCGAGATGATCAAGCACCGCGGCAATCGCGCAGGCAATGCCACCCTTCATATCGACGGCGCCGCGGCCGTAAAGCTCGCCGCCAGCGACCTCACCGGAAAACGGCGGGTGCTTCCAGGCCTTTTCGTCGCCCGGCGGCACCACATCGGTATGGCCGGCGAACACAAGGTTGGGCTTCGCCGTGCCGATCCGGGCATAGAGATTTTCGACAGCATCAGTGCCGGCCTCGCTGAATGTCATGCGATGTACGGTAAAGCCGGAGGCCTTCAACGTCTTTTCGATAAACGCGAGCGCGCCGCTCTCCGCGGGCGTCACCGACGGACAGCGCAGCAAGTCGCGGGCAATAGCAACGGGGTCAGCGGACATCGTCAATTTCCGGCAAATTTGTCATCAGCCGTCCGTCCCCGCGAAAGCGGGGACCCTGGGCAATCAATTGCTGCTTCGACTGTCGCGCCCTGGATTCCTGCTTACGCGGGAATGAGCGGAGCAGACTCGAGCAGCACATTTCCTAGTCCCTCAGCAATTCGTTGATGCTGGTCTTGGAACGGGTGCGTTCGTCGACGCGCTTGACGATAACCGCACAATATAACCCTGGGCCGCCGCTCTTTCCCGGCAGCGTACCGGGCACGACGACCGAATAAGGCGGCACTTCACCTTGCGTAATCTGTCCAGTTTCGCGATCGACGATGCGGGTCGACGCGCCGAGGTAAACGCCCATCGACAGCACTGCGCCGGTGCGCACGACCACGCCTTCCGCCACTTCAGAGCGCGCACCCACGAAGCAATTGTCCTCGATAATCACCGGGCCCGCCTGCAAAGGCTCCAGCACTCCGCCGATACCGGCGCCACCCGAGATATGGCAGCTCTTGCCGATCTGCGCGCACGAGCCGACTGTCGCCCAGGTGTCGATCATGGTGCCGCTATCGACGTAAGCGCCGAGATTGACGAAGGATGGCATCAGCACCACGCCGGGCGCGATGAAGGCCGAACGGCGGACTACGCAGCCCGGTACTGCGCGAAATCCAGCTTTGCGGAAACGCGCGGCGTTCCAGCCCTTGAATTTGGAATCGACTTTGTCCCACCACACCGCTTTTCCGGCCCCACCCGGGATCACACTCATGTCGTTGAGGCGAAACGAGAGCAACACGGCTTTCTTTAGCCACTGATGCACGTGCCACTGGCCATCAGCCCCTCGCTCGGCGACACGCGCCTTTCCGGCATCGAGCAGGTCAAGCGCGGCGTTCACCGCCTTGCGCACGGCACCCTTGGTCTTCGGTCCGATCTTGTCGCGTTCTTCGAAGGCCTCGTCGATGATGCTGGCAAGCTTGTCGTTGGCCATGGGTGCTCCGGCTCGTTCGGTTGCGGTTTGTCGGTGGCGGGGCAGGGGATGTCAAGCCGCGCTTGAGCGGCTAATCTTGCGGCGGGGAGAAACGTGCATGAATCGACAATTTCGACGCTTGAGTCTGAGCCTGATCGTGCTTGCGTTCAGCGCCGCGCCGGCCCTCGCGCATCACCTGATGGGCGGCCACACACCGTCGACCTTTGGAGAAGGCATTCTCTCGGGGCTCGGACATCCGGTCATTGGTCTCGATCACCTCGCCGCCGTTGTGGCCGTCGGCTGCCTCGCCGCCATGCATCGGGCAGCGTACGCGCTCGCCGTTGCGTTCGTGCTGGCAATGATTGCCGGCGTGGCGCTGCATTTGCACGGTGCGACGGTGCCGGGCGCGGAAATCCTGGTCGCGTTTTCGGTGATCGCGCTCGGCGCGCTGATGCTTTCCCGCCGGCAGATGCCGGCCGCCGCCGCTCTCGTTCTGTTTGCGATGGTCGGCATCGTCCACGGCTATGCGCTTGGCGAATCGATATACGGCGCCGAGCCGACGCCACTCTATGCGTATCTGCTGGGTCTTGCGGTCATTCAAAGCGCAATTGCGCTTGCGGCGGCGAAGATCGCAGGCGGTCTCTTGCGGCGGTCATCCGATCTCTCGCCGCTGCGCCTTGTCGGCGCCGGGATTGCCGGCATCGGGCTTGCCGTTCTGATGCAGCAGGTCATTCCGGCCGCGTAGTCACCGCCGCACAATCTTTTCGAGAAAACCGGCGAGATCGTCGGTCAGATGATCGACATAGGGCGCGTCGCGCCCTTCCAGCTCCCAGGCTTCGCGGAACACTTCGCGTTGTCCTTCCGGCACGACCAGCACGGTGGTCATGCCGAGCGCGTGCGGCGTCTCGAGGTTGCGTGCCAGATCCTCGAACATCGCTGCTTTCGCGGCATCGACACCATGGCGGGCGAGGAAACGCTCAT
>Ga0335084_10002159_pt1 | contig 18832 bp, 19 predicted proteins | sample Lox_Sample_44_FD_206721 | JGI IMG/M metagenome (GOLD analysis project Ga0335084, IMG submission 206721) | Soil microbial communities from Loxahatchee National Wildlife Refuge, Florida, United States - Lox_Sample_4.4 | ecosystem: Environmental > Terrestrial > Soil > Wetlands | place: USA...
GTGCATGCGCGCCGGCATGCGCGTCGAGTCGGCGTTCCAGTAGAGCAGGTCGAACGGGAACGGGTCCTTGCCGAGCAGGTAGTTGTTGACCACGAACGACCAGACGAGGTCGTTCGCGCGCAGCAGATTGAAGGTGCCCGCCATCTCCGAGCCCTCCAGATAGCCGCGCTCGTTCATCTTCTTCTCGAGGTTCGCCACCTGCTGCTCGTCGATGAACACGCCGAGCTCGCCCGGCTGGGAGAAATCGAGCAGGCTGACGAAGAACGTTGCGCTCGCCACCCGGTTCAGTTCCTGTCTTTCATTCAAATAGCCCAGCGTAGCGCCGAGAAGCGTGCCCCCCAGGCAGTAGCCGATGAAGTTGACCTCCTTTTCGCCGGTCGCCTTCTCCACCGCGTCGAGCGCGGCGAGCGGGCCTTCGCGCATGTAGTCCTCGAAGCCCTTCTCGGCGAGGCGCGCGTCGGGGTTGACCCAGGAGATGACGAAGACGGTGTGCCCCTGCTCGAGCGCCCAGCGGATGAAGGAGTTGTTCTCGCGCAGGTCGAGGATGTAGTACTTGTTGATCCAGGGCGGGATGATGACGAGCGGCCGCTTCCACACCTCGGCCGTGCGCGGCTGGTACTGGATCAGCTGCATGAGGTCGTTCTGGAACACGACGCTTCCCGGCGTGACGGCGACGTTGTGGCCGAGCTTGAAGGCGCTTTCGTCCGTCATCGAGACGCGCAGCTCGCCGCCGCCCTTCTCGATGTCGCGCAGCAGGTTGTCGAGGCCCTTCACCAGATTCTGGCCGCCGCTCGCGAGCGTCTCGCGCAGCACCTGCGGGTTCGTCATCAGGAAGTTCGACGGCGAGAGCGCGTCGACGTACTGGCGCGTGAAGAAAGCCACCTTCTTCTCCGACTCGGGCGAGAGGCCTTCCACCTGCGACACCGCGTGCTGGATCTGGCGCGCCGCGATGAGATAGGACTGCTTCAGGTGGTCGAAGAGGAAGTTGCTCGACCAGTCGGCGTCCTTGAAGCGGTAGTCGCCCTTCGCCGGCTCGACGACCGGCGCCGCCTGCAGGCCCATCATCTTCATCCAGGTCGACTGCCACAGCCGCGCGTAGTCGACCCACAGGTTGGCCGACAGGCTCGCCACCGCGGCGGGATTCGACGCCATCTGCGCGTAGAGATCCATGAACGCGCGCGCGATGCCCATCTCGTCGCGCACCACCGAGGAGAGCGTGGCGGCCTGCTTCTGCGCGAAATCGCCGAGGATGCGCGAGGTGCGCTCGGCCACCGACTGGCAGACTTTGGCGAGCTCTGCGGACTCTTCGGGATCAGCTGGCTGCATACCGCATGATGCCATCGGCGCCGGCGCGGCGCTGCAGGCGTCCCGCGTAGTAGAGATAGTGAAGATGGGCTATCGCCTCGCCCATCGCGAAGAAAGTCTGGTGCGCGTCGAGCGGCCGCTTGAAGAGCACGCCGAGGAGCTCGCCGGCGCTCTTGGGATTTCCGTTCAGGTCGGCCATCAGCTCCCGGAAGCGCTCTTCATGGTGCGCCTGCAGCGCGGCCACGCGCTCATGCGCGCCGCGGAACGGCTTGCCGTGAGACGGCAGGACGAGAACATCCGCGGGCAGCTCCTTGTAGCGCTCGAGCGACTGCAGGAACAGCCGCAGCGGATCGCCCTCCGGGTCGATCGACCAGACGCTGACGTTGGTCGAGATGGTGGAGAGCAGCATGTCGCCGGCGATGACGACGTTGAGCGCCTCGCAGTAGAGCGACAGGTGCTCGGGGGCGTGGCCGTGGCCGATGAAGGCGCGCCACTCGTGGCCGCCGATCTTCACCCGGTCGCCGCCGATGATGCGCCGGTAGGAGGTCGGAAAGTCGGGCACCAGCGCCGCGTAGCGGTTGCCGCGGCCGACCATCTTCGCGGCTCTGGCCGGGTCGAGCCCGTTCTTGAGGAAAACGTCGATCACCGCCTCGCTCGTGTAGCCGGCGCTCGACTCGCGCACCGCATGCGCGGTCAGGTATTCGCCCTGCGTCGTCCAAAGAGGGACGTTGAATTTCTTGCACAGCCATGCCGCGTTGCCGGCGTGGTCGGGATGGTAGTGCGTGAGGATGACCCGGTCGATTTTCTTTCCGGCAAGAATCGTTTCCCAATGACCCCGCGTCTTGTCGTCGCCAATCCCCGTATCGACGATGGTGTCATCGACGATCCACAGGTTGATGTGATCGAGCGCGAACGGCAGCGGCATGGAAAGCCAGCGCACTCCGGGCGCGACCTCGATCGTTTTGCCCGGCGCGGGCGTCTCCGGGTGGGGGTAGACGAGAGCGGACATTCAACGCTTGAGCTGCTTGCGCACCCGCTTTTCGAACGTCTGGATCTCGGAAAGTTGCGCCTCGATGTCGGCGCGCTGCTGCAGCAGGCTCGCGCGGTGCGACTCGAGCACGGCGAGGAAGCGCTCCAGCTGCGGGCGCTCGTCGCGCCCGGGCTCGTACATGTCGATCAGCTCGCGGATCTCGGACAGCGACAAGCCGAGCCGCTTGCCGCGCAGGGTGAGCTTGAGGCGCGTGCGGTCGCGCGGCGTGTAGATGCGCCGCGTCCCGTCGCGGCGCGGCGAGATCAGCCCCTCGGCCTCGTAGAAGCGGATGGCGCGCGGCGTGACGTCGAACTCGCGCGCGAGCTCGCTGATCGAGTATTCGGCGCGCTCCTGTTCCTCGAGCTGCAGCATGCAGGCGCCAGTATAGGCCACGTTGACGTTTACGTAAACGTAAAGCTCGCCTATACTGCCGGGCTCGCATGGATCACGTCCGGGACAGCTTCGCGCGGCAGAAAGCGATGAGCCTGATCGGCGCTTCGCTTTGCAGCGTCGAGCGGGGCGAGAGCGAGATCCGCCTGCCCTGGCGCGCCGACCTCACGCAGCAGAAGGGCTTCGTGCATGGCGGCATCATCGGCATGATCGCCGACTCGGCCGCGGGCTATGCCGCGTACAGCCTGATGCCGGCGAGCGCATCGCTCGTCACCGTCGAGTACAAGATGAACATCCTCGCGCCGGCGCGCGGCGCGCTGGTCGCGCGCGGCAAGGTGATCAAGTCGGGACGCACGCTTACCGTCGCGCGCGCCGAGGTGTACGCTGAGGACGGCACGCACGTCGCCTCGATGCAGCAGACGCTGATGATGCTGGCCGACACCTCCGATCGCCCCGAATGAGTTATCTCAATTTCGACCACGGCGAAACCATCGCCATGCTGCGGGAATCCGTCAGAAGCTTCTCTGCAAAGGAGATTCTTCCAAGAGCGAACGAGATCGATCGCTCGAACCAGTTCCCGCCCGACCTGTGGCGAAAGCTCGGCGCGCTCGGCGTGCTCGGCGTCACGGTCGAGGAGGAATACGGCGGCACGGCGATGGGCTACCTCGCGCACATCGTCGCCATGGAGGAGATCTCGCGCGCCTCGGCGTCGATCGGCCTGTCCTACGGCGCGCACTCGAACCTGTGCGTGAACCAGATCCGCCGCAACGGCTCGCCGGCGCAGAAGAAGAAATACCTGCCGAAGCTCGTCTCCGGCGAGCACGTCGGCGCGCTGGCGATGTCGGAACCGGGGGCGGGCTCGGACGTGGTCGGCATGAAGCTGAGAGCCGAAAAGCGCGGCGATCGCTATCTGCTGAACGGCAACAAGATGTGGATCACCAACGGCCCCGACGCGGACACGTTCGTCATCTACGGCAAGGGCGACGGCATCACCGCCTTCATCGTCGAGAAAGGCACCCGGGGATTCACCACCGCGCAGAAGCTCGACAAGCTCGGCATGCGCGGCTCGAACACCTGCGAGCTCGTCTTCCGCGACTGCGAAGTCCCGGCGGAGAACGTGCTGGGTGAAGAGGGCAAGGGCGTGAAGGTGCTGATGTCGGGCCTCGACTACGAGCGCGCGGTGCTCGCCGGCGGGCCGCTCGGCATCATGGCCGCCTGCCTCGACGTCGTCATGCCTTACGTGCACGAGCGGAAGCAGTTCGGCCAGCCGATCGGCGAATTCCAGCTCATGCAGGGCAAGATCGCCGACATGTACACCACCTTCTCCGCCTGCCGGGCCTACGTCTACGCGGTCGGCCAGGCGCTCGACCGGAACGAGACCACGCGCAAGGATGCCGCGGGCGCGATCCTCTACGCCGCCGAGAAGGCCACCTGGATGGCGGGCGAAGCGATCCAGGCGATGGGCGGCATGGGCTACATCAACGAGACGCCGACCGGCCGGCTGTGGCGCGACGCCAAGCTCTACGAGATCGGCGCCGGCACTTCCGAGATCCGCCGCTGGCTGATCGGACGCGAGCTGTTCGGAGAGACCGCTTGAGCCTGGGCAAGCTCCTCGAAAACAACCGCGCCTGGGCGGCGGAGATGCTCGCCCAGGACCCGCAATTCTTCCGCCGCCTCGAGCGCCAGCAGACGCCGCAATACCTCTGGATCGGCTGCTCGGACTCGCGCGTGCCGGCGAACCAGATCACCGGCCTCGCGCCGGGCGAGGTGTTCGTCCACCGCAACATCGCCAACGTCGTCGTGCACACCGACCTCAACTGCCTGTCGGTGATCCAGTTCGCGGTCGACATCCTCAAGGTGCGCCACATCATCCTCTGCGGCCACTACGGCTGCAGCGGCGTGCACGCGGCGATGACCAAGCACCGCATCGGCCTGTCCGACAACTGGCTGCGCCACGTGCAGGACGTGGCGGCCAGCCACGAGCCCGAGCTCGTCCGCATCCGCGACGAGGGCGACCGGCACCGGCGCCTGTGCGAGTTGAACGCGCGCAAGCAAGTACAGAACATCGCCGAGTGCACCGCCGTGCAGGAAGCCTGGGAGCGCGGCCAGCCGCTCGAGCTGCACGGCTGGATCTACGACCTGAAGGACGGCCTGCTCACCGACCTGGGAGTCTCCCGCTCGTCATGAAGGACATGCTCGAAACCTACCGCGGCGCCGTGTATCCGTGGCACTGCGACCAGATGGGCCACATGAACGTGATGTGGTACGTCGGCAAGTTCGACGAGGCGACCTGGAACCTGTTCGCCTCGATCGGCATCACCACCGCCTACCTGCGCGAGAACAAGCGCGGCATGGCCGCCGTGCAGCAGGACATCACCTACAAGCGCGAGCTCCTCGCCGGCGACACGCTCACCGTGCGCTCGGGCCTGCTCGAAGTGCGCGACAAGGCGGTGAAGTTCGTGCACGAGATGCGGCACGCGGTGAGCGGCGAGGTCGCCGCGGTGTGCGTGCTGACTGGTGTCTCGATCGACACGCAGACCCGCAAGTCCTGCCCGCTGCCCGCCGACGTCCTCGCGCGCGGGCGCGAGCGCGTCACCACCTACGACTTCGGCGGGCGCTGACCATGGCCCGCGTCGCGACCGAGTTCTCCGGCAAGCTCGGCCTGCGCCTGCCGCTCATCGCCGCGCCGATGGCGGGCGGCCCGAGCACGCCCGATCTCGTCGCCGCCTGCTCGGCCGCGGGCGCGCTCGGCTCGTTCGGCTTCGCTTACACGCAGCCCGACGAGATGAAGCGCCAGGCCGCCCTGGTGCGCGCGAAGACCGACCGGCCCTTCGGCATCAACCTCTTCGTCTCGCCCCAACCGGGCGCGATCGACCCGGCCTCTCAACGGAGCGCGCTCGAGGCCGTCGCCGCCTACTACACGGAAATGAATCTTGCAAAGCCGGAAGCGGTGAAGCCGCCCTACGCGCCGGATCTCGAGGCGCAGCTCGCCGCGGTCGAGGAGATCAAGCCGGCGGTCTTCACCGTCCATCTCGGCGGCCTCAAGCGCGAGCAGGTGCAGCGCTTCCAGGCGCAGGGCGCGCTGGTCGGCGGCAGCGCGAACTGCGTCGCCGAAGCGAAGGGCCTGCAGGCGGCGGGCTTCGATTTCGTCATCGCGCAGGGCGGCGAGGCCGGCGGGCATCGCGGCAGCTACCTGCGCGACCCCTACCAGTCGCTCACCGGCACGCTCGCGCTCGCGCGCATGATCGTCGAGGCGGTCGAGATCCCGGTGGTCGCCGCCGGCGGCATCATGGACGGCGCCGGCATCGCCGCCGCGCTCGCGCTCGGCGCGGAGTGCGCGCAGATGGGCACCGCCTTCATCCCCTGCCCGGAGAGCGGCGCGGCGCAGGCGCACAAGGACCTGCTGGTCAAGCTGACCGAGGACGAGACCGCCATCACCGAGAAGTTCTCCGGCAAGCCCGCGCGCGGGCTCGTCAACCGCTTCATGAAGGAAATGGCGTCATCGCCGCAGCTCGCCTTCCCGGCGCAGAACGCGCTCACCGGCAAGCTGCGCCAGGCGTCGGCGAGAGCCGGCAAGCCCGACTTCATCGCCCTCTGGGCCGGGCAGGCGGCGCCGCTCGCGCGCGCGTTGCCCGCGGCCGAGCTGATCGCCGCGCTGGAGAAGGAAACGCTGCGAGCCCTCAAACACCTGAAAGGCCTGGTCCATGAATCCTGATCCGATCGTCATCGTCGCCGCGGCGAGAACGCCGCTGGGCGCTTTCCAGGGCGAGCTGAAAGGCTTCGCCGCCCCCGAGCTCGGCGCCGCCGCCATCCGCGCCGCGGTCGAGCGCGCCAAGGTGAAGCCCGAGGACGTGCAGGAAGTGATCATGGGCTGCGTGCTGCCGGCCGGCCAGGGACAGGCGCCGGCGCGCCAGGCTTCGCTCGGCGCAGGGCTGCCGCTCGCCGCGGGCTGCACCACGGTGAACAAGATGTGCGGCTCCGGCATGAAGGCCGCGATGTTCGCCCACGATCTGCTGGTTTCGAACTCCGCAGAAATCATCGTGGCGGGCGGCATGGAATCGATGACCAACGCGCCGTATCTGCTGCCCAAGGCTCGCTCCGGCCTGCGCATGGGCCACGGCCAGGTGATCGACCACATGTTCTTCGACGGCCTGGAAGACGCGTACGACAAAGGCCGCCTCATGGGGACGTTCGCCGAAGACTGCGCCGGAAAGTATTCCTTTTCCCGTGAAGCGCAGGACGAATTCGCGATTCGTTCCCTGCAAAGGGCCCACCAGGCAAATCGCGAGGGCTGGTTCGCGTGGGAGACGACTCCCATCGCGATCAAGGCGGGCAAGGAAGAGAAATTCGTCGAGCACGACGAGCAGCCGTTCAAGGCCAACCTGGAGAAGATCCCGACGCTCAAGCCCGCGTTCCGCAAGGACGGCACGGTGACGGCGGCGAACTCGAGCTCCATCTCCGACGGCGCGGCGGCGCTGGTGATGATGCGCCGCTCGACCGCGGAGCGGCGCGGCCTCGCGCCGCTCGCGCTCGTCATGGGGCACGCGACGCACGCGCAAGAGCCGGCGCTGTTTACGACCGCGCCGGTCGGAGCAATAAAAAAATTACTGGAAAAAACAAATTGGACTGCAAGCAGCGTCGACCTTTATGAAATCAACGAGGCGTTCGCGGTGGTCGCGATGGCGGCGATGAAGGAGCACGGCCTGCCGCACGACAAGGTGAACGTGCACGGCGGCGCCTGCGCGCTCGGCCACCCGATCGGCGCCTCCGGCGCGCGCATCCTGGTCACGCTGATCGGCGCGCTGCGCAAGTACGGCCTGAAGCGCGGCGTGGCGAGCCTGTGCATCGGCGGCGGCGAGGCGACGGCGATGGGGATCGAGCTCGCTTGAAAAAGGCGCTGCAGAAAATGCTCGACCGGTCCCGTTTCCTGCGGCCCTACGGGTTCAGGGTCGTTTCTCTCAAGAAGAATTCTTGTACCCTGGAGTTGCCGCATAAGGCTGACCTGGAGCGCCCCGGCGGGATCATCAACGGCCCGGCGCTGATGGCGGCCGCGGACTGCGCGATGTGGCTCGCGATCAAGGCGCGCATCGGCATGAGCAAGGATGCGCTCACGGCCGAGCTCAACACGGCGTTCCTCGCCCCGGCGCGCGGCGAGCACGTCTACTGCACGGCGAGAATCCTCAAGCTCGGCAAGCGCCGCATCTACGGCACCGCCGAATGCCACTCGAAGAGCGGCGAGATCTTCAGCCACCATACCGTCACCTACATGGCGATCTAGCGATGGACATCCGTGAAGCGGTCAGGCGCTTCGCCGCCGAGCAGCTCGCGCCGAACGCCGCGCGCTGGGACAAGGAACGCTACTTTCCGCGCGAAGCTCTCAAGGGCCTCGCTGAAATGGGCCTCAACGCCGTGGCGATCCCGGAGCAGTGGGGCGGCGCCGGCCTCGACTACACCGCGCTCGCCGTCGCCTGCGAGGAGATGTCGGCCGGGCACTGCGCCATCGCCACCATCGTCTCGGTCAACAACCTGGTGGCCGGCATCCTCGCCGGCTATGGCAACGAGAAGCAGAAGCGGCAGTTCCTGCAGCCGCTGGCGCAAGGCAAGCTCAACGGCGCCTTCCTGCTCACCGAGCCGGCGGTCGGCTCCGATGCGTCGGCGATCACTACGCGCGCCGAGCGCGAGGGCGACGGCTACGTGCTGAACGGCGTGAAGCAGTTCATCACCTCGGGGAAGAACGCCGACATCGCGGTCGTCTTCGCCGTCACGGACAAGGGCGCCGGCAAGAAGGGCATCAGCGCCTTCGTCGTGCCGACGAAGGCGCCGGGTTACCTCGTCGCGCGCCTCGAGGAGAAGACCGGGCAGCACGCCTCCGATACGGCGCAGATCGTCCTGGAGAACTGTCGAACCGCGGAGATTCTGGGGATGGAAGGTCAGGGGTACCGGATCGCCTTGGCTAACCTCGAGTCGGGCCGCATCAACGTCGCCGCGCAGGCGACGGGGGTCGCGCGCGCCGCGTTCGAAGCCGCCCTCGCCTATGCCCGCGAGCGCAAGAGCATGGGCAAGCGCCTGATCGAGCACCAGGCGGTGAACTTCCGCCTCGCCGACATGGCGACCGGCATCGAGGCCGCGCGCCAGCTCTACCTGCACGCGGCCGCGCTGCGCGACGCGGGCAAGCCCTGCATCAAGGAAGCGTCGATGGCGAAGCTGTTCGCCTCCGAGATGGCGGAGAAGGTCTGCTCCGACGCGATCCAGATCCACGGCGGCTACGGCTACGTCGCCGACTTCCCGGTCGAGCGCCTGTGGCGCGACGTGCGCGTCACCCAGATCTACGAGGGCGCGAGCGACATCCAGCGGCTCGTCATCGGTCGCACGCTGGAGGAAGGATGATCAAGAGCAGGCTCGATCCGCGCGCGGAAGAGTTCAAGGCCAACGCCGAGAGGATGCGGGGGCTCGTTTCCGACCTGAAGGAGAAGATCGCGACGGTTTCCCTCGGGGGAGACCAGGCGGCGCGCGATCGCCACACGAAGAGAGGCAAGCTCCTGCCGCGCGAGCGGGTGAACAAGCTCCTCGACCCCGGCTCGCCCTTCCTCGAGGTCGGCCAGCTCGCCGCGTGGGGCATGTACGGCGGCGACGTGCACTCGGCTTCGATGATCGCCGGCGTCGGCCGCGTGTCGGGCCGCGAGTGCGTGATCGTGGCGAACGACGCCACCATCAAGGGCGGCACCTACTACCCGATGACGGTGAAGAAGCACCTGCGCGCGCAGGAGATCGCGGCGCAGAACCGGCTGCCGTGCATCTACCTCGTCGACTCGGGCGGCGGCTTCCTGCCCGAGCAGGACAACGTCTTCCCCGACCGCGAGCACTTCGGCCGCATCTTCTTCAACATCGCCAACCTGTCCGCCGCCGGCATTCCGCAGATCGCCTGCGTGATGGGTTCGTGCACGGCGGGCGGCGCCTACGTGCCGGCGATGTCCGACGAGTCGATCATCGTCAAGGGCCAGGGCACGATCTTCCTCGGCGGCCCGCCGCTGGTGAAGGCGGCGACCGGCGAGGTCGTCACGGCGGAGGAGCTCGGCGGCGCTGAAGTGCACACGCGGGTTTCAGGCGTGGCCGATCACTACGCTCTCGACGACGCGCACGCCCTCTCCCTCGTTCGCAAGATCGTCTCGAATTTGAATTTCAAGAAACAGGTCCTGCTGGACGTCAGGGAACCGCGCGAGCCCCTCTATGCGGCGGAAGAGCTGTATGGCGTCATTCCGGCGGATCCGCGCAAGCCCTACGACGTGCGCGAGATCCTCGCTCGCCTGGTCGACGGCTCGGAGCTCGACGAGTTCAAGCAGAACTACGGCACCACGCTCGTCACCGGCTTCGCGCGCATCCACGGCTACCCGGTGGCGATCCTCGCCAACAACGGCATCCTCTTCTCCGAGTCCTCGCTCAAGGCGACGCACTTCATCGAGCTGGCGGCGCAGCGCGGCATCCCGCTGCTCTTCCTGCAGAACATCACCGGCTACATGGTCGGCAAGAAGTACGAGTCGGGCGGCATCGCCAAGGACGGCGCGAAGATGGTCACCGCGGTGGCGACCGCAAGAGTGCCCAAGTTCACCGTGATCCTCGGCGGCTCGTTCGGCGCCGGCAACTACGGCATGTGCGGCCGCGCCTACGGCCCGCGCTTCCTCTGGATGTGGCCGACCGCGCGCATCTCGATCATGGGCGGCGAGCAGGCCGCCTCGGTGCTGGCGACGGTGAAGGGCAATTTCCCGTCGAAGGAGGCCGAAGAGAAGTTCAAGCAGCCGATCCGCGACCAGTACGAGACTCAGGGCCATCCCTATTACGCCAGCGCCCGCTTGTGGGACGACGGCGTGATCGATCCCGCCGACACGCGCCGCCTGCTCGGCCTCGCCATCTCCGCCTCGCTCAACGCGCCGATCGAGGAGACGAAGTTCGGCGTGTTCAGAATGTAATGCTGAAGGTCGAGAAAAGCGGCGGCGTCGCCCGCGTCATCCTCGATCGTCCGGAAGTCCGCAACGCGTTCGACGACGCGCTGATCCAGCGCCTGCACGCGACCTTCGTTTCTCTCGGCGAAGACCGCGACGTCCGCGTCGTGGTCCTGGGAGGAAACGGCCCGGCCTTCTGCGCCGGCGCCGACCTGAACTGGATGAAGCGCATGGCGGGCTACCGCCGCGAGCAGAACGTCGCCGACGCGCGCGCGCTGGCCGAGATGCTCGCCGCGCTCGACCGCCTGCCGAAGCCGACCGTCGCGCGCGTGCACGGCCCGGCGTTCGCCGGCGGCACCGGGCTCGTCGCCGCCTGCGACATCGCCGTCGGCACGCCCGAGGCGAAGTTCTGCTTTTCGGAAGCGAAGCTCGGCCTCTCGCCCGCCACCATCAGCCCGCACGTGCTGCGCGCGATCGGCGTGCGCGCAGCGCGGCGCTACTTCCTGACGGCGGAAGTGTTCGATGCAGCCGAAGCGTACCGGATCGGCCTTTTGACGCTTCTCGTTTCCCCGGGGGACCTGGACGCGGAAATTCAGGAACTCCTGCGGCATCTGCTCGCCGGCGGCCCGGAGGCGATGAAGAAGATCAAGCAGCTGATCCGCGACGTCGCCGGCCGCGCCGTCGGCGACGCGCTGATCGCCGATACCGCCGAGCGCATCGCCGAGATCCGCGCCTCGGCCGAGGGCCGGGAAGGCATCGCCTCGTTCCTCGAGAAACGGAAGCCCGCGTGGACTTCAAAAAAATCCTGATCGCCAACCGCGGCGAGATCGCCTGCCGCGTGGCGCGCAGCGCGCGGCGCATGGGCCTGCGCACGGTGGCGGTGTACACTGACGCCGACCGCGACGCGCTGCATGCAAGGAGCGGCGACGAAGCGAGGCGGATCGACGACTACCTCTCCATCGACTCCGTGCTCGCCGCAGCGAAGGACTCGGGGGCCGACGCGATCCATCCCGGCTACGGCTTTCTCTCCGAGAACGAGGACTTCGCGGCGGCGTGCAGGCAGGCGGGCGTGGTCTTCGTCGGGCCGACGCCCGAGGCGATCGCGGCGATGGGCGACAAGGCGGCGGCCAAGCGCCTGATGGAGAAGGCCGGCGTGCCGCTCGTGCCCGGCTACCACGGCGAGGCGCAGGACGCGGCGCACCTCGAGCAGCAGGCGGCGAAGATCGGCTTCCCGGTGCTGATCAAGCCCTCGGCCGGCGGCGGCGGCAAGGGCATGCGCATCGTCCATCACCGCGGCACTTTCCGCGACCTGCTGGAAGGCGCGCGGCGCGAAGCGAAGTCCGCCTTCGGCGACGACCGCGTGCTGGTCGAGCGCTACCTCGAGCGCCCGCGCCACATCGAGATGCAGGTGTTCGGCGATTCGCACGGCAACGTGGTGCACCTGTTCGAGCGCGACTGTTCGGTGCAACGCCGCCATCAGAAGGTTCTCGAGGAAGCGCCCGCCCCGGGCATGACCGAGAAGCGAAGGAAAGAGATGGGCGACGCGGCGGTGGCGGCGGCGAAGGCCATCGGCTACACCGGCGCGGGCACGATCGAGTTCATCGCCGAGCAGAGTGGCAAGTTCTACTTCATGGAGATGAACACCCGCCTGCAGGTCGAGCACCCGGTGACCGAGATGATCACCGGGCTGGACCTGGTCGAGCTCCAGCTGCGCGTGGCGGCGGGCGAGAAACTGCCGTTCGCGCAGAAGGACCTCTCGTTCAAGGGACACGCCATCGAAGCGCGCATCTACGCGGAAGACCCGTCGCGCGATTTCCTGCCGTCGACGGGCAAGCTCGTCCATCTTGCGTTCCCGGAGGAAAAAGATGGCGTGCGGGTCGACACGGGGGTCGCGCAGGGCGGCGAGATCACGCCGTGGTACGACCCGATGATCGCGAAGCTGATCGTGCACGGCCCCGACCGGGCGGCGGCGCTCGGCCGCCTGCGCGCCGCGCTCGACGCGGTGGAGATCGCCGGTCCGGCGACCAACGTCGAATTCCTGCGCCGCGTCGCCGCGAGCCGCGCGTTTTCCGCCGCCGAGCTCGACACCGGCCTGATCGAGCGCAACCGCGCCGAGCTGCTGGCGCGCGGGAAGACGCCCGCCGCGCTCCTCGCCGCCGCCGCGCTCGCCGAGCTTGCCGAGGAGGAAGCGCAGGCGCGCGCCCGCGCCGCGCAGTCGGGCGAGCCGCATTCGCCCTGGCACCGCGTCGACGGCTGGCGACTCAACGCCGAGTCTCACCACGATTTCGTTTTCGTCGAAAACGAGACGGCGCATGCGGTGCGCGTACGCTTCCTCGACAGCGGCCTGCGCATCGTCGTCGACGGCAATGAGCACGGCCTGGACGAGAGGCCTGTGAAGGCCCGCACGATCCGCGAGGGGCGCGACTGGCACGTGTTCTGCGACGGTATCTACCGCCGTCTTGCGCTGAAGGACGAGCTCGCGACGCCGGCGGACGACGCCGGCGCGGGCGCGCTCACCGCGCCGATGCCGGGCAAGATCGTCAAGCTGATGACCAGGCCGGACGCGAAGGTAAAGAAAGGCGAGCCGCTGCTGATCCTCGAGGCGATGAAGATGGAGCACACCATCGCCGCGCCCGCCGACGGCACGGTGAAAGAGATACGCTACGCGCTCGGCGAGCAGGTGCTCGAAGGCGCGGAGCTGATCCGACTGGAATGAAATTGCCCACGAAGGTCCGGCTGGTGGAGATGGGACCGCGCGACGGCCTGCAGAACGAGCCGCGCGAGGTGCCGACCGCGGTCAAGCTCGAGCTGATCGAGCGTCTCGCCGACGCCGGCCTGCGCGCGATCGAGGCCACCGCCTTCGTCTCGCCGAAGTGGGTGCCGCAGATGGCCGACCACACGGAGGTGCTCGAGCGCATCCGGCGCAAGCCGGGCGTGTCCTACCCGGTGCTCACGCCGAACCTGAAGGGATTCGAGTCGGCGCGCGCCGCCGGCGCGACCGAGGTCGCGGTGTTCGGAGCCGCCTCCGAGGCGTTCTCAAAAAAGAACATCAACTGCTCGATCGCCGAATCGATGGATCGTTTTCGGCCCTTGATCGATGTCGCCTTGAACGAAAAGGTCAAGGTCAGAGGTTACGTCTCCTGCGTCCTGGGCTGTCCCTACCAGGGCGAAGTCGAGCCGGAAAAGGTCGCTGAAGTCGCCGGCGCCCTGCACGACATGGGGTGCTACGAGGTCTCGCTCGGCGACACGATCGGCACCGGCACGCCGGGCAAGACCCGGGCGATGCTGGAAGCCTGCGCGCGGCGCGTGCCGATGGCGCAGCTCGCCGGGCACTACCACGACACCTACGGCCAAGCCCTGGCCAATGTTTACGCTTCTCTCGAGATGGGCGTCGCCACGTTCGACGCTTCGGTCGGCGGCCTCGGCGGCTGTCCCTACGCCAAGGGCGCGACCGGCAACGTCGCTACCGAGGACGTGGTGTACCTGCTGCACGGCCTGGGCATCGAGACCGGCGTCGACCTCGACCGGCTCGCCGACACCGGGCAGTGGATCTGCGGCGTCATCGGCCGCGAGTCCTCGTCGAAAGTCGGCCGCGCGCTCGCCGCGAAGAAGAAATGAAATCGCCCTGCGTGAAGGTCTGCGTGATGGACCCGCAGCGCGGGCTGTGCCGCGGCTGCTACCGGACGCTCGACGAGATTGCGCGCTGGGTGGCCATGAGCGACGCGGAGCGGGAGAAAATCATGAAGGAGCTAGATCTCCGTGAAGTCGCCGTGCCGCCCCTTGCCTGAGGCGAAACGGGCGGCGCCCGCCGCGCCTTCGGCCTTGAACGTGGGGATGCCGTTGTACCACTCCTTGCGCATCGCCTCGCGCACGCTCAGCCCTTGCTGCGCATAGACCGAGCGCCGGTCGGCGCGCATGCACGCCTGCGGGAAGCGGGCGATCTCGTGCGCCATCGCCTCGGCGAACTGGCGCGAGCTTGCGTCCTCCACCACGTGCTCGCAGGCGCCGATGCGCAGCGCCTCCTCCGCCGGCACCTTGCGGCCGGTGAGGATGATCTCCATCGCGCGGCCGACGCCGACGATGCGCGGCAGCCGCACCGTGCCGCCGTCGATGAGCGGCACGCCCCAGCGCCGGCAATAGACGCCGAAGTAGGCCGACTTCTCCATCACGCGCACGTCGCACCACAGCGCGAGCTCGAAGCCGCCGGCCACCGCCGGCCCGGCCACCGCGGCGATCACCGGCTTGTCGAGCTCCAGGCGCGTCGGGCCGAGCGGGCCGCGCGGGATCGCTTTTCCTTCGCTCAAAGGAAAATCGATTTCGTGAATGCGCTCGACGTCCTCGAGCAGCGAAGCCCCGTACTTCAGGTCCCAGCCGGCGCAGAACGCGCCGCCCTCGCCCCAGAGCACCGCGACCCGCGCTGCGGGATCCCTGTCAAAGGCCTCGAAAGCGGAAACCAGAGCGTCCGCGCTCTCCGGATCCATCGCATTGCGCGCCTGCGGGCGCGAATGAATCACCGTCCAGACCTTGCCCTTCTTCTCGATCCTGACCGCCATGGCCACCTCCTCGACGCCTAGCATAGATTGGTATTTCGACTTCGTATCGCCGTTTTCGTATCTCTGCCTGCACCGCATGCAGGGAATTCCGGCCGAGATCACCTGCCGCCCGGTGCTGTTCGCCGGGCTGCTCAACCGCTGGGGGCAGAAGGGGCCGGCCGAGATCCCGGCCAAGCGGCGCTACACGTACCGCTGGTGCCACTGGTGGGCCGAGCACCTCGGCATCCCGTTCCGCTTCCCGGCGGCGCACCCGTTCAACCCGCTGCCGCACCTGCGCCTCGCGCTCGCCGCCGGCCCGACGCGCGAGGTGGTGACGCGCATCTTCGACGCGATCTGGACCACCGGGCGCGACGCGGCCGAGGGCTTCAACGAGCTCTGCCACGAGCTCAAGGTCAGCCCGGAGCAGCTCGGCACCGCGCAGGTGAAGGACGCGCTGAAGAAGAGCACGGAGCTCGCCGCCTCGCGCGGCGTGTTCGGCGTGCCGAGCTTCGTCGTCGAGGGCGAGGTGTTCTGGGGCGCCGACTCGATCGAGTTCGTGAAGGCCTTCCTCGCCGACCCGAAAGTGCTGACCAACGCCGAGATGCGCCGCGTCGACGCGCTGCCGGTCGCCGCCGCGCGCAAGTGAATTAGACTGCGAGGAGGAGGAGACGGCCTGAAGGAGCTGCGCGAGACGACCCGGGGCGGCGAGCGGGTGCTCGTGCGCCCGGCGCGCGCCGAGGACGCGGCGCTCTACGCGGAGTTCCTGCGCTCGGTCGACGCCGAAGATCTGCGCATGCGCTTCTTCGGCAACGTCGAGGAGCTGAGCGCGGACGAGCTGGAGAAGATCGCCCACCCCGACTACGTGCACGAGATGGTGCTGGTCGCGCTCGACGAGGGCAGCGGCGAGCTGCTCGGCCTGGTGCGCCTGCTCGACGAGCTCGACGAGCAGACGGCGCAATTCGCCGTGCTGGTGCGCTCGCGGCTCAAGGGCCACGGCCTGGGCTGGCTGCTGATGCAGCGCGTGATCGCCTACGCGCGGGAAAAGCGGCTGCGCCGCGTGTACGGCACGGTGCTCGCGGAGAACAAGGCCATGCTGGACATGTGCGCCGAGCTTGGCTTCGTCGCCGACGACATCGGCTCGGGCATGGCGCGCGTGCTGCTGAAGCTCGAGCCTAACGGTAGAACCAGGTGAGCTCGTAGGTGTAGCCAGGCTCCGGCGCGAGCAGCTTGAAGGCGAGGATGGTGTTGTCCTCGGCGAGGAACTCGGTGACCGGCTTCACGCTCTCGGCGGCGTCGGGCTTGCCGGTCGGGAAGTGCACCATCTGCCAGCTGCGGTACTGGCGGCCGCGCGGCAACAGCAGCCAGCGCGTCAGCTCGATGGTCGGGGTCTCGACGTCGAACGCCAGCGTGTCGGAATCGAGGCCGCCGCGCAGGAAGGTCCCGGGCGAAAGGTGCTCGTACATGATGTCGACCGACTCGCCCGGCGGCACCTTCTGGAAGTCGACCTCCACCTGCCAGCGCAGCAGCTTCTCGCCGGCCGGCGAAGGCGCGAGGGTCGTGAAGTAGAGCTTCGGGGTCAATTGCTGCGCGGGGAAGCGCACGCGCGTCTGCGGGCTGAAGGCGAGCACGCTGGCGCGGAACCGGCTGTTCGCCGTGTTGTCGCGCTCCTTGCGCACCTTCAGGCGCCGGTAGCCGTACAGGAACGAGTCCGGCCGTGCGGCGGTAGCCGACTGCCAGTTGCGCAGGTCGATGATGCGCGCGTCCTGCAGAATGGTGAACCCCGTCTGCGTGAAGGCGTCGCCCGCGGCCAGCTCTGCGCCCTTCGTGCCCATCCAGTTCGGCGAGGGCGCCTCGAGCAGCTGGCTCATCACCTCCAGGTCCTTGCTGCCCTGCGCGAGCGACTCGACGATCTGCGTGATGCGCTGCGAGCGCTCGTAGTACTTCACCGTCAAGTACGGCAGCAGCACGATGATCGGCACGAGCAGCGGCACGTAGACCCAGGAGGTCCAGTCGCGCCAGTCGAGGAGAGTGCTCCAGATGCGCCGCACGCTCGACTCGTGCAGCGAGCGCGCCTGCTTCGTGGTCTCGCTCGGGTCGCGCGAATGCTGCCCGGCATGCGCGGGCGGCGCCTCGCTCGCCGCCGCGCCCGCTTCGAGCGCGGGAGCCCACGGCGGGTTGTCCGGCAATTTCTCTCCGAACACGGCGGGCAGCTTGCGGCAGGTGTTGCGGCCGACGCAGTAGCCGTGGCGGATGAGGCTCGTGATCTCGAGCGGCGAGAAGCGGTCGAGGTCGGTGCGAATGGTCGGCAGCTGCCGCTGCAGCTCCGGATGCAGCGCGGTCGGATCGTCCTTCGGCTCGACGACGTCGGTGATGCGCGCGAAGAGGAAGCCCGGGTCGTCGCGGAAGGTCTCGTTCTCGAGCTGCCAGACGCGGTCCATCAGGATGTCGCTCGCGCGCATCGCGGTGCGCACCAGGCCGCCCGCGCTCGAGCTGCTCCGCACCTGGAACGGCTTGCCCACGTCGCTCACCAGCACCGCGTCCCACGGGCGCTCGTCCCGGCCGGCGAACTGGGCGAGGAAATGGAACATGCGCACGCCGAGGTTGTCGTAGACGCCGCCGTCGGTGTACGACTGCCGGCCGAACTCGCCGCTCCTCGCGCCGACGTCCTCGCCGGTCAGGCTCATCGGCGGGAAGAAGCCGGGGAACGCCGACGACGCCGCCACCGCCATCGGCACCGTCGCGAGCCCGATGCGCACCTGGTCGATCCGGAACTCCTGCCCCGCGTCGCGCCGGATCATCCACAGCCCGTCGCGGTTGAACGAGGAGAGGCGGCCCTCGCTCAGGTTGGTGGCGAGGATGTGCAGCTGCGGCGTCTCGGGCAGCTGGAACAGGCTCGTGTCGCCGAACAGGTGCTTCTCGTAGTGGTATTCGAGCAGGCCGGGCCGAGTCAGCTTGCGGTTCGACAGGCGCGCGAGGCGGCGCAGCGCGCGCCACGGCAGGGCGAGAGGGAAGCGGCGCACGATGCGGTTGCGCACATCGAGCGTGATGAAGGCGAGCAGCTCGGCGGCGGCCTTGTCGAATTCCCCGGCCGAGCCCGTATAGCGCTCCCAGTTGAGGGCGAGGTGCGCGGCGATGATGCTGCCGCCGGAGACCGAGGTGATGTGGCTCACCTGCGGCAGGATGCCCGCGTCGAAGAGGAAGCGGACCAGGCCGAGGTGATAGACGGTCGCCCGGAAGCCGCCCCCCGACAGCGCGAGCCCGATCTTCGGCGTCATGGCGCCATGGTCGGCGCTCGGCGCGCGGCGGAAAATAGGACCTTGGTCCTAAAAATAGGACCTTGGTCCTGCCAGGAAGCGCTCCGCGCGTTCAACCGTACTTGCGCAGGTCCTCGATCACCTTGCCGTCGTTCGGCAGGCTGCCGGGCGCGACGAGCTCGACCTCGCCGCGCAGCTTGGTGATCTCGCGGATCGAAGCGACGACGGCGCTCTGCAGGTCTTCGGAGGGTTCCCCGACTTCGCACTTGAGCGTCATCTGGTCGGCGCCCGGATCGCCGGAGACGACCAGGCGCGCGCGCACGATCTCGCGGTGGCGCTTCACGATCTCGTCGACCTGCTTGGGCGTGACGAACATCGCGCGCA
>Ga0335084_10002160_pt1 | contig 18832 bp, 16 predicted proteins | sample Lox_Sample_44_FD_206721 | JGI IMG/M metagenome (GOLD analysis project Ga0335084, IMG submission 206721) | Soil microbial communities from Loxahatchee National Wildlife Refuge, Florida, United States - Lox_Sample_4.4 | ecosystem: Environmental > Terrestrial > Soil > Wetlands | place: USA...
TGACGATCAGGACCAACAGCACTGTCGAGGCTGCCGGATAGTTCAGCAGCCGCAAGTAGGTCTGAATGTAGAAGCCAATACCTCCTCCCCCGACGAAACCAAGAACGGCGGCGGCTCTGATATTGGTCTCGAAGCGGTAAAGGGTGAAGGAAACAAACTCCGGTCCGAGCAGTGGCAGAACTCCCCAACGCAGGACCTGCAATCGTGACGCCCCTACGGCCTGCACGGCTTCCACCGGTCCCGGATCCATGGCCTCGATGGCCTCGGAGTAGAGCTTCGCCAGGACAGTCGCGGTATAGACGACAACAGCCAAGACTCCGGGGAATGGCCCGAGACCAACTGCCGCAACGAAGAACAGCGCGTACACCAGAGTATCAATGGCCCGAAAGGCATTCAGCGCGCTTCGAGTGCAATAGAAAAGCCAGCGCGGGGCTGTATTCCTGGCCGCCGCCAGTGCAAGCGGGACAGCCAGTACTGCCGCGACCGACGTGCCAAGAAGCGCAATCTGAAGGGTCTGAAGGGCTCCATGGAGCGCCTGGCCCAGCACGCTCGGGTCTGGTGGGAGCATGCGGTGAATGAAGTCCAGCATGAACGGCGCTCCCTCGACGAGGCGCCTCACCGATACATCCGTGGACCACAGAGACCACATCAAAGCCGCCGCCATGGCCAGCCCGCCCGCCCAGCGGCCAGCGGAACTCATGGGCGCGCGCCCCCGAAGATCAGGTCAGCCACGGAGGAGGTCATGGCGGCGGGGGGCCCGTCGTGGACTATCTTGCCCGCACGCAGGCCGACAATGCGCCCACCGTAGCTGATCGCCAGATCCAGCACGTGGAGCGAGGCGATTACCGTCAGCCCGTCCTCTCTATTGATGTATTGGAGCAGCTCCATAAGCGATCGCGAGAGGGCCGGGTCGAGACTTGACATGGGTTCGTCGGCCAGAAGGACACGAGGCTCCTGGACCAGTGCGCGCGCGATGCCCACTCGCTGCTGCTGCCCTCCGGAAAGCGTGTCCGCCCGCCGATCTTCGAGCTCCAGGAGCCCTACCCGTCGCAACGCCCTCCTCGCCCGCTCAGTTTCCGTCCCGGGGAAGTGGGCCATCAGCGATGGCCATATGCCAAGGCGCGATAGCGTACCGACGCGGACGTTATCGAGGACGCTTAAGCGCTTGAGCAGGTTGAAGTGCTGGAAGACGAAGCCGACCCTAGCGCGCACCGCTCGGAGCCCTTCCCGCGAGGCTCCCGTAACGGGCTCGCCGTCCACCACGACCTCCCCGGCAGTGGGCGTGACGAGCCCGTTGATGCAGCGGAGCAGAGTGGACTTGCCGGCACCGCTCGGGCCGATGAGCGTGATGAATTCGCCGGACTGGACGTCGAGGTCGATACCGTCGAGCGCCGCGGCGCCCCCTGCATATCGCTTGGACAGCCCCCGAATCCGGATCACCCCCGCCGCCCGGCCGTGAGATGGAAGTGCAGATGGTAGACGACCTGCCCTCCCTCCGGTCCCGTATTGGACGAAAAGCGGTAGCCGCGCTCCCCATAGCCCAGGCGCTCCGCCAGGAGCTGCGCCACGCGCACGCAGTGTCCCGCCACGACTTCGTCGCCCGGTTCTAGCTTCGCGATGGACTCGATGTGACGCTTTGGGATGATGAGGAGGTGGATCGGCGCCTTGGGATAGAGGTCCTTGAAGGCGAGGACTTCTTCGTCCTCGTACACGATCTCGGCCGGGCTCTCCCGGGCGACGATGCGGCAGAAGACGCAACCCTCGGTCACCCCGTACTCCGGGTCGTGTATACTCTCGAAGTCGGCGGTAGACGGCACAGATCAATCATCGAAGGAGACCCGGATGGGTACCTGCCCGAAGTGTAAGCTCAGGATCCACAAGAACGGCAACCACGTTAAGCTTGGGTCCATCTGGTATCACAAGATGTGTCCCGCGAAGCCGGCGCGCGCCACCAAGTAGCGCATCCGCGTCCAAGACCAAGACGGGGCGCCGGATCTCTCCGGCGCCCCGACGGCGTACCCGAATGGTGGAGGGTAAGGGAGTCGAACCCTCGACCTCGGCGTTGCGAACGCCGCGCTCTCCCAACTGAGCTAACCCCCCGAAGCAACCCGTTCATTCTACCCGCCCCGCTCCCCGCCTACAAGAGGAACGGCGAGCGCCGCGCACCCGATCAGCCCTTGGGCGCCTGGCTCTCGCCGAGCGCGCGCAGGAGCGGCGCGAACAGGTCGATGGGGAGCGGGAAGAATGTCGTGGTGTTCCGCTCCGATGCAATCTCCCGCATCGTCTGCAGGTACCGGAGCTGGACCGCGATGGGGAAGCGGGTGAGCACGTCGGCGGCCTCGGCCAGCTTCGCTGCGGCCTGGAACTCGCCTTCCGCGTTGATCACCTTCGCCCGCCGCTCGCGTTCCGCCTCCGCCTGCTTCGACATCGCCCGCTGCATGTCCTGCGGCAGGTCCACGTTCTTGACCTCGACCGCGGCGACTTTCACGCCCCAGGGGCTCGTGTGCTGGTCGATGATCCGCGTCAGCTCCTCGTTGATCTTCTCGCGGGAGGCGAGCAGATCGTCCAGTTCCTGCTGGCCGAGCACGCTGCGCAGGGTGGTCTGCGCCATCTGGGAGGTCGCATACAGGTAGTCCTCGACGCTGATGACCGCCTTGTTCGCGTCGAGGACGCGGAAGAAGATCACGGCGTTCACCTTGACCGACACGTTGTCCCGAGTGATCACGTCCTGCGGCGGGACATCCATGACGACCGTCCGGAGGCTCACCTTGACCATCTTGTCCACGAACGGGATCAGGAGGATGAGCCCGGGCCCGCTCCCGTCGCCACCGGGATTGATGATGGCCGGCGACTGCCGGCCGAAGCGAAAGATGACGGCCCGCTCGTACTCGCGCAGGATGCGCACCGAGTTGAGAAGGACGAAGAGCGCGATCACGAACACCGGGATCAGACCCAGCGTCCAGTCGAGTCGCATGGTGAGTGCCTCCTTGTGGACTAGGGCCTGTCGCCAGCACGGCTGACCTTGAGCGTCAGCCCATCCACCGCCGTCACGCGCACCTTTTCGCCTGCGGGAATCGCTTCCCCTTCGCTCACCGCCCGCCAGATCTCACCGTCCACCTGCACCTGTCCTTCCGGCCCCAGCGCTGAGCGGGCCACCGCAACCCGGCCGATCATACCCGCGGGCCCGGTCACCGGACTCCTCATCATGGCGCGCACGCCTGCCGACACTGCCCACACGACCAGGCCCGCCATCGCGCCCACCGTCGGCAGGATGACCGTCCACGAGACGCGGAAGCCCATCTCCGGGGCCTCGTAGAGCATGAAGGAGCCGAGGACCATGGCGACGATCCCCCCGATGGTGAGGATGCCATGGCTCGCGATCTTGATCTCGGCGATGAGGAGCGATATGCCAAACAGGATGAGGAGCACGCCCGCCCAGTTGATCGGCAGGCTCTGGAAGGCGAAGAAGGCGAGGATGAGCGAGATGCCGCCGATGACGCCGGGCAGGATCGCGCCGGGAGTCTGGAGCTCGAAAAAGATGCCGAGCATACCGACCATCATCAGGATGTAGGCGATGTTCGGATCCGTGATGAGAGCGAGGAAGCGATCGCGAAAGCGGACCTCGATGAGCTTGACCGCGGCGTCGCGAGTGGTGAGGGTGACGGGACCGCGGGTCGTCTTCACGGTGCGCCCGTCCACCTTGGCGAGAAGGTCGGGGACGCTCTCGGCGACGAGATCCACCACCTTGAGCTTCACCGCTTCGCGCTCCGTCACCGATACCGAGGCGTGCACCGCCTTCTCTGCCCACTCGACATTGCGCCCGCGCTCGGCGGCAAGACTGCGCGCGAAGGCCGCCGCGTCATTAGCGATCTTCTTGCTCATCTCCCTGCCGGTCTCCCCGCCTATTGCCACGGGGTGAGCCGCTCCGATGTTGGTGGCCGGCGCCATCGCCGCCACGTGCGCGGCCATGGTGATGAAGACTCCGGCGGAAGCCGCCCGCGCTCCGGTGGGCGCCACATAAACAATGACCGGAATCTCCGAATTCAGGATGGTCTGCGCCATGGTTCGCATGGAGCGCTCGAGCCCGCCGGGGGTATTGAGCCGGACGATGAGCGCCTGCGCCCGCTCGCTCTGGGCACGTTCGATTGCCGCCGTCAGCAGGCGCGCGGTCACGGGGGTGATGGCGCCGTCGAGGTCGATCATCGCCACGGGTTGTGCCGCACCGGCGGGGTCCCGCCCTGCCAGGGCGAGCACCACGAGGGCTACTGCGGCGACGATCATCCTGCGCATGCCATTCCCCCTTGCCACAGGACCCGGGCCGGGAAACGGATCAGAGCGCGCCGCGGACGCCCTTGACCGCCTCGGCCAAGCGCTCGACCTCGGCGGGAGTATTGTAGACGGAAAAGCTCGCGCGCAGGGTGCCGACGATGCCGAGGCGCTTCATGAGCGGCTGCGCGCAGTGATGTCCCGCGCGTACCGCGATGCCCTTCTCGTCGAGGAGCGCCGCGCCGTCGTGCGGGTGAATGCCTTCCACGTTGAAGGCCACCACGGCGCCCTTGATCTCCGGATTGCGCGGGCCATAGAGCGTCACGCCGGCAATGCGCCCGAGAGCGTCGAGGCACCGGGCGGTCAGATCACGCTCGTGCGCCGCCACACGCTCCATGCCGAGCTTGCCGAGATACTCCACCGCCGCACGCAGGCCGACGGCTCCCGCGATGGGCGGCGTGCCGGGCTCGAAGCGCCACGGAAGATCGTTCCACTGAGCGTGATCGATCCACACTTCCTTGATCATCTCTCCCCCGCCCCACGCGGGCTCCAGGGTCTCGAGCACTTCCCGGCGCCCGTAGAGAACGCCGACGCCCGTCGGTCCCAGCATCTTGTGCCCCGAGAAGGTGTAGAAGTCCGCGCCCATGCCCGCCAGGTCCAGCGACAAGTGCGGTGCGCCCTGCGCGCCGTCGATCAGCACGAGGGCGCCCGCCTCGTGCGAGCGGCTGACGATCTCGGCCACCGGATTGATGGTGCCGAGGACGTTCGACACGTGGGCCGCGGCCACCAGCCTGGTCCGGGGGGAGAGGAGCCGCCCGAACGCCTCCATGTCGAGGAAGCCGTCGCCGATGACAGGTACCGCCTTGAGGCCGGCGCCGTGATCGCGGCAGGCCATTTGCCACGGAATCAGGTTCGAGTGATGCTCCATCTCGGTGACGATGATCTCGTCGCCCGGCCGGAGCGTTCGCGCCACGCACTGGGCCACGAGGTTGATCGCCTCGGTGGTCCCGCGCGTGAACACGATCTCCTCCCGGAAGCGCGCCCCGACGAAGGCCCGCACCGCGTCGCGCGCTCCCTCGTAGAGATCGGTCGCTTCCTCGCCCAGCGTATGGATGGAGCGGTGGACGTTGGCGTGGCTGCGCTCGTAGTACCCGGACACCGTCTCGATCACCTGGCGCGGCTTCTGGCTCGAGGCCGCCGAGTCGAGATAGATGAGCGGCCATCCGTTCACCACCCGGGACAGGATGGGGAAATCTGCACGGCACGCCTCGCCCACGCCGCTCATCTGGCGACCTCCCTGCCGTCGAGGGCTCCCTGGAGCACGGTCAGCGGCAGCGTGACGCATCGGATCCTCGACGCCCGCACGTCCGCCTCCAGCCGCTCGAGCAGGTCGGCGGCGGTGAGCCGGGAGGCGAGATCGAGAGGCTCTCCGATCGCGCGCTCGAGCAGCACATCGGCAGAGGCGACGCAGATCGCGCAGCTATCGCCGCGATGGCGCGCGTCGGCGAGCCGTCCGTCGGCGACTCGGCACTCGATACGGATCCGGTCGCCGCAGAGCGGATTCACGTCCTCGAAGGCGGCGTCGGGATGCTCGAGGGTGCCACGGTAGCGCGGATGTCTGAACCGTTCGCGGATGAGGTTGCTGTAGACCACGCCTTACTCCGGCAACTCGCCGCGCGCGGCGCTCTGGCGGTAGGGCGGAAAGCGCCAGGCGCTGTCACGCGAGAGGAGGCCACCATGGCCGAGTCCCGCCAGCTCCGCCGTCCTGATGTCGTCGCCGGTCAGCATCCGCGGCAGCACCAGGTCGAAGGCCGTCGCCTGGGAGAACATGCCGCAGGCCGGCATGCCAAGGACTGGACGACCGTGCCAGCGCGCGACCCAGAGCAGGCTGCCGGGGTGGGCGGGGACGCCGTGGCGAATCATCTGCCCCCCGGCCAGACGAAGCCCCTCGAAAATCGAATCGAGCGGGTCGAGCGAGGCGGCGCCCGCCGCGATCAAAACGTCCGCACCGTCACCCGCCAGCGACGCGAAAGCCACCGCCACCGCCGCCGCGTCGTCGTCGCAGTACTGGACAGGCAGAAGCCGGGAGCCGAGCCAGTCCACCTTTTCGGTGAGCGCCGCCTCGAAGCGCGATCGCTGCTTGGGCTCGAGGCTCGAGCGGGTCAGCGCGCCGATCTTCCGCGGTTCGAAGGGCTTCACCGTGAGGAGGCCACCGGCAGCCCATGCCCGCTCTTCCGCGCGCTTCACGAGCGACTCGGCGATGGCGAGCGGCGAGATCTTGGCGCGGGCCACGGCCTCCCCCGCCTCCACCGGCTGGAGATCGTAGAGCGTAAAGACCGCCATGCCCTCCTGCGTGTTGACGTGGGCAAGGGCGTCGCTCCGGACATGGAGCAGGCCCCGGCGAGATGCTGCGAGCGTCCACTGGCCCCCGCTATAGCCCTTGACCGTGACGCCCTCACCGGCGGCGGCCTGCGAGAGCCGCGCGCCCGCGGGCTCCTCGTGGAGATCTCCCGGCTCCAGCTCGAGAAGGTGGAGCTCCTGCCACGGCAGCGTGAGGAGGCGGGTCACGGCCGCGCCGTCGAGCACCTGACCCTTTTCGACGGCGATCTTGCGGTCCGCGTCGCGCACGTCATGGCAGATCACGCGCCCTTCGAGAGTCGCGGCGGTCGCACCGGCACGCCGCAGCGCGATCGCCTTCACTTGATCCCCCGTCTGACCTTCTCGCTGATCGGAAGGCCCGTGGCGCCGCGCTGGACGGCGAGGACCTCGGCCAGCACCGCCAGGGCGATCTCGGGGGCCGACTGGGCGCCGAGGTCCAGCCCGATGGGCACGTGCACCCGGTCGAGCGCGGCCTCGCTCACACCGTCTTCCCGGAGGAGGTCGAGGATGGCCTTGCCCCGCCGGCTCGAGCCGAGAAGCCCGATATAGCCCACCGGCGTCTCCAGCGCGTGGCGGATCACGGGCAGATCGTACTTGTAGTCATGGGCCACGAGGACTAGGGCCGTCGAGGCGACCAGCGGCACGTCGCGGACCAGTTCGGAGGGAATGCCGATCTTGAGGTCGTCGACATCGGGAAAGCGCTCCCGCGTGGCAAAACGAGGCCGTCCGTCGATGACGATGGTCTTGAACCCGAGCACTCGGGCAAGCGTGACCATCGGCATGGCGACGTGCCCGGCGCCCACTATGAGCAGGATGGACGCCGGGACGAAGACCTCGGCGAAGACACGCACACCCTCGACCGTCAGCGTGGCGGACTTGCCCGCCTTGATGGCGACCTCCGCCGCGGCGCCCGCCGCCGCGTCGAGCGCGGCGTCGCCTAGTGAACTCTCGCGCGGCCCATTGTCGAAGACGAGCATCTTGGCGCCGTCGGCTGATCCTTCGAGACGGGTGAGCATCGCGCCCCGGCCTCCCGCCTCCGCATGGGCCTTGAGGCGCTCGTAGAGAGCCAGCGTGGCGTCGTCGGGCTTCTCCAGATCCACCGGCTCCACGAAGACCTCGATGGTCCCGCCGCAGGTGAGCCCGATCTCCCACGCTTCCTCGTCGCCCAGGTCGAGCTGGAGCAGGCGGGGTTTGTGGGTAGACAGTACGGAGGCCGCCTCCTCGATGACCTGAGCGTCCACGCAGCCGCCGATGGTGACGGAGCCCAGGATGCGCCCGCCCTCTCCCACGAGCATCTTGGCGCCTTCCTTGCGGGGTGTGGTCCCGCGCGTGTTCACGAGCGTGGCCAGCGCCACCTTGCCTTCCGCGCTGCGCAGCCGGTCGAGATGCTCGAAGAGCTCGCTCATGACTCTAGCGGAGGATCAGGTGAGTCGCGAGCTCACGGAGGCTCGACAGGTTGTGCGCGGCGGCGAAGTGATCGACGAGCGGCAACGCGGCGGCCATCCCGCGCGTCAAGGGCTCGTAGGAGGGATTGCCCAGGAGCGGATTGAGCCAGAGCACCCGTCCCGCGCGCCGCTTCAGCGTCAGCATTTCCTGGGCGAGCACGTCGGGCTCGCCCGTGTCCCAGCCGTCCGACAGGATGAGCACAATGGTCCTCCGATCCACCAGGTGTCCCCACTCCTGGTTGAAGTCCCGGATGGCGTCTCCGATGCGCGTGCCCCCCGACCAGTCGCGCACCTCGGTGAGGCGCTTGAGGGCCCGCTTATAGGATGGTCCACGGAGCAGATCGGATACACGGGTCAGGCGCGTGGCGAAGGTGAAGGTCTCGACCCGGCCGAAGACGTTCTGGAGCGCGTACAGGAACTGGAGCAGGAAGCGGCTGTAGAGGTCCATGGAGCCGGAGACGTCACAGAGCAGGACCAGGCGTACCTTCCGGCGCCGCCGCGCGCGGCGGCGCAGGTCGATGATCTCGCCCTTCATGAGATTCGCCCGCATGCTGCGCCGCAAGTCCACGACCCCGCCCCGCCGCGTCGGCTTCCGGCGCCGGCTCACCCGGCGTGCGAGGCGCTTGGCAATCAGCACGGTCAGCCGGGCGACCTCGTCGAGCTGCTCGGCCGGGAAGGTCGAGAAGTCCTGCTCCATCAGAACCTCACGATCGGAGAGCCCCGGCACTTCGAGCGGCTCGTCCTCGGAGGCCTCGCCCTCGTCCCAGTCGTCGAGTGCGATCTGCGCCTGCTTCTCCTGCGCCGACTCGACAAGGTCGGGGGCGTGCTCCTCATCGGCGCGCGCCGGCTGGGCCGTGGTGATGAGTCCATCCAGACCCTGGCCCTCGTCGGCCCGGTATGTCCAGAACGCCTCGAAGCAGCGGTCGAAGGCCGGCTGCTCCTCCATCCGGTTCACCAGCACCGTCCGGAGGGCGAGGTAGACCTCGTGGCGATCCATCAAGTCGACGACCTCGAGGGCGCGCACCGCGTCCATGACTTCCGGGGTGGTCACCGGCAGCCCGGCGGAGCGCAGCACTCCGCCGAAGGCCAGCACGGCGCGCATGAGGTCGCGAGGGGACTGCATGCCGCTCAGCTCTGGGCGGCTACGAAGCGGCCGATTCCGCCGGAGGCCAGCTCCCGCTTGAGACGCTTGATGTCGTCGGCGTCCTTGACCACACAGCCGAGGGTCTCGGCCACGAGCTCCTCGTCCAGATGGTCGGCGTGCAGGGAGGACAGCGCCTGCGCCCAGTCGAGCGTCTCGGCGACGCCCGGTACCTTGGCGAGCCGGATGGTGCGCACCGTCTCCATGAAGCGCGAGATCTCCCGCGCCAACCGCTCGTTCACACCGGGGACCTTCCGGGTGACGATGCGGACTTCCTTCTCGAAGCCGGGAAAGTCGATCCACATGTACAGACAGCGCCGCCGGAGCGCGTCGGACAGCTCCCGCACCCGGTTCGAGGTCAGGATCACATAGGGCGGCTGGGTCGCCTTGATGGTGCCGATCTCGGGAATGGTCACCTGGAAGTCGGACAGAACTTCGAGCAGGAAGGCCTCGAACTCCTCGTCCGCCCGGTCGATCTCGTCGATGAGGAGCACGGGCGGCGCTCCGGGCTGGCTGATCGCCTGCAGCAGCGGACGCCGGATGAGAAAGGGTGGCGAGAAGATCGCCGCCTCCTTCTCAGACGTCGAGTGCGTCGTGCTCTCCTCGAGCTTGATGTGCAGGAGCTGCTTGGGGTAATTCCACTCGTAGAGGGCCTGGGCGGCATCGAGCCCCTCGTAACACTGCAGCCGTATGAGGCTGGTCCCGAGCATCTTCGCCATCACCTTGGCGATCTCGGTCTTGCCCACGCCCGCATGCCCCTCGATGAGGAGCGGCTTCTTGAGGGTCATGGCCAGATGGACGGACATTGCGATGGCGGGGTCCGTCACGTAGTCTGCCGTTTCCATCATGTCCTGGATCTTCTTGATCTCGGCTCTCATAGTCCTCTCAGTTTACCGCGAATTGTCGGGGGTGCTGAGCCTCTCGTAGTCTTCAGGCGTGTCGAGGTCGCTCGGCATGGGCGCGGCGACGTCGACCACTGCGAGCCGTGACGGGTCCTTCTCGACCACGGAGCGCGCGCCCCGGTCGCCGGCGAGCTCCAAGAGCTCCGGGAAAACCTCCGCGGCGAAGAGCACGGGATTGCCCAGGCCGTCGGCATAGCGGGGCGCGGCGATGCTCTTGCCCGTGTTCTCGAGCGCCTCGCGTAGCTTCCTGATGACGTCGATGGAGAGGCCCGGCTGGTCGCCCAGAGCGATGAGGGCGGCTCCCGTTCCCGGAGGCAGCGCCCGGATGCCGGCACTCACCGACGAGCCCTGCCCCGCCTCTGGAGCCGGATTCACCACGAGGCGCACATCGAGCCCCCCGAGCGCTTTGCCGAGCGCGTCGTGCTGTGGGCCGACGACGACCAGCACCTGCTTCAGCCCCGCGGCGAACAGACGCTCGGTGGTGTGGCGAATCACCGGCTTGCCACGAAGATCGAGCAAAAGCTTGGGCCTCCCCATCCGGCGCGAGAGGCCGGCGGCCAGCACGATGGCGGCGGTCACCAAGGCCCCCAAACAAAAGGCCCCGCGGAGGTGAGTCCGCGGGGCCTGATGGGATCGTCTCCCGTCACTTCTTGGCGACCGCCGCCTCGATGGCCCGCTTGGAGAAGACCTTGAGCAGATGCTTCTTGTACTCCTCCGAGCCCTGCAGGTCGGCCTGCACGTCGACGCCATCGGCCCCCTTCTCCGCCGCGGCCTGTATCGAGGCGGCGTCCGCGGCCTTGCCCGCGATGGCGACCTCGACACCCTTGGCCCGCGTCGCCTTCGTGCCCGCACCCGTGATGCCGATGCTGGCCTTGGCGATCTTGCCGCCGTCCATGGTGAGAACCGCGGCCACTCCGACCACGGCAAACCGCGAGGCCGGATGAGGGAACTTCGCGTAGGCGCTCTTGACGTTGGCGCCGCCCGACGGAACTCTGATTTCCGTTAGAATCTCGTCATCTGCAAGCGCGGTGGTCAGAAGACCCTTGAAGAAATCGTCCGCTTTGATGGTCCGCTTGCCCTTGGGCCCCTCGGCGACCATCTCCGCGCCGAGCGCGATCGCCGCCGCCGGCCAGTCCGCCGCGGGGTCCGCATGGGCGAGGCTACCGCCGATGGTGCCCATGTTCCGCACCATGGGGTCTCCGATATGTCCGGCGACTTCAGGAAGGAGCGGGCACTTGCTCTTGAGCAGCGCCGAGACCTCGATGTCGCGGTGAGTCGTCATCGCGCCGATGACGAGCGTGCTGCCGTCCTCCTTGATTCCGGCCAGCCCGGACACCTTACCGATGTCGATGAGGTGCTTGGGCTGGGCCAGGCGGAGCTTCATGGCGGGCAGGAGACTATGGCCCCCGGCTAGGAGCTTCGCCTCGTCCTTGTATTTGCCGAGAAGATCGAGCGCTTCCTTGACCGTCGAGGCCTTGTGGTACTCGAACTGGGCTGGATACATGGCGTCTCCCTTACTTCTTCGATTTGGCGGCCTGGAGGGTCATCCAGACCCGCTCAGGCGTGAGCGGCATGGTTTCGATGTGATCGACACCGAACCCGGCTAGCGCGTCCACGACGGCGTTCATGACGGCGGGAGTGGACGCGATGGTCCCGGTCTCCCCCGCCCCCTTGACGCCGAGCGGGTTGACCGGTGTCGGCGTCTCGGTGCGGTCCGTCTCGTACATCGGCAGCATGTCGGCCTTCGGGATGGCGTAGTCCATGAGGCTGCCCGTCACCAGCTGGCCAGACTGGTCGTCGTACACCGCGCCCTCCCAGAGCGCCTGGGCTGCGCCCTGGGCGATCCCACCGTGCACCATGCCGTCGACGATCATGGGATTGATCACGTTGCCGACATCGTCCACGGCGATGTACCGGACGATCTTGACGTGGCCGGTGTCAGGGTCGACCTCGACCACGCAGGCATGGGCCCCGAACGGGAAGCAGAAGTTCGACGGATCGTAGAAGCTGGTCTCCTCGAGGCCAGGCTCGAGGCCCTCGGGGAAGTTGTGCGGGACGTAGGCGGTCAGGGCGACGGCACCGAAAGGCACCGCCTTGCCCGGTGCGCCGCGCACCTGGAACTGGCCGCCGACGTACTCGATGTCGCTGGCCGAGGCCTCGAGCAGGTGCGCGGCGATCTTCTTGCCCTTTTCCTTGATCTTGTCGACGGACATGTGGAGCGCCGTACCACCCACGGAGGCGGAGCGGCTGCCGTAGGTACCCATACCGAACGGGATAAGGCCGGTGTCGCCGTGTACGACCTCGACCTGGTCCATGGGGATCTGGAGCTCGTCCGCCACCAGCTGCGCGAAGGTAGTCTCGTGCCCCTGCCCGTGCGAGTGGGAGCCGGTGTATACCGTCACCCCTCCAGTCGGGTGCACGCGCACCTTGCCGGACTCGTAGAGCCCCGCCCCGGCGCCGAGAGCACCCACGAGCTTCGACGGCGCAATGGAGCACGCCTCGATGTACGTCGAGAAGCCGACGCCGAGGTAACGGCCCTGCTTCCGCGCCTCCGTCTGCTCAGCCCGGAACTTCTTGTAGTCGAACATCTGGAGCAGGCGGTCGAACGCCCTCGCGTAGTCGCCGCTGTCGTACGACACCGCCACGTGCGTCTGATACGCGCCCGAGAACTTCGGGATGAAGTTCTTCTTCCGGACATCGGCGGGGTCCATCTTGAGGGCGGCCGCGGCGGCGTCGATCATGCGCTCGAGCACGTAACAGGCTTCGGGCCGGCCCGCGCCCCGGTAGGCATCGACGGCAGTGGTGTTCGTGAAGACGCCGGTCACCTCACACTTGATAGCGCCCATGACGTAGACGCCGTTCAGGAGCGTGCCATAGAGAAAGGTCGGAACGGCAGGGGCGAAGGTCGAGAGGTAGGCTCCCAGATTCGCGGTGGTCTTGACGTGGAGACCCAGGATCTTGCCGTCCTTGGACATGGCCATCGCCGCGTCCGTGATGTGGTCGCGTCCTTGGGCGTCCGTGAGGTACGCCTCATGGCGGGTCGCCGTCCACCGGATGGGTCGCTTGATCTGGCGGGTCGCCCACGAGCAGACGACCTCTTCGTTGTAGAGGAAGATCTTGGAGCCGAAGCCGCCCCCCACGTCGGGAGCAATCACCCGCACCTTGTGCTCCGGGATGCCCAGGACGAAGGCGCACATGAGGAGGCGATGCACGTGGGGGTTCTGGGACGTGACCCAGAGCGTCAGCTCGCCGGTTGAGTCGTCGAAACGCGCGACGCACGCCCGCGGCTCCATCGCGTTGGCGACGAGACGCTGGTTCACGATGCGCTTTTTCACCACGACATCGGCGCTCTTGAAGGCGGCGTCGACATCGCCGCCCCCCAGCTCCCACTTGAAGGCGACGTTTCCGGGGGCGCCCGCGTGAACCTGCACGGCACCCGACTGGGTCGCGCGGTCGGTCGCCGTTACCGATGGCAGAGATTCCCACTGGACGTCGACCAGCTCGGCCGCGTCGAGGGCGGCGTCCTGGCTGTCCGCAATCACCACCGCGACGGGGTCGCCCACATGGCGGGCGACGTCAGAGCTCAATGGCATGTGGGGGACCATGACGAGGTCCTGCACCACGCCGGGGATGTTCTTGTCCTTGCGGAGATCCCACCCGCAGGGTAGCGAGTTGACGCCGGTCATGTCCTTGCCGGTGAAGACCGCCACTACGCCGGGGTACGCACGGGCTTTCCCCGTGTCGATCCTGGCTATCCGGGCGTGGGCGTGCGGGCTCCGGACGAAGGCCGCATAGGTCATGCCCGGAAGCTTGAGGTCGTCAGTGTAGTTGCCCTTGCCGGTGATGAAGCGCGGATCCTCGCGCCGCTTGACGCTTGAGCCCAGCAACCTTGCTGTGGCCATGGTCGCGCCTCCCTACTTCCCCGCCATCTTCTCGGCGGCGTACTGGATGGCCTTGACGATATTGTGATAGCCCGTGCAGCGGCAGAGATTGCCGTCCAGCTGGTGGCGGATCTGATCCTCGGACGGCTTCGGATAACGCTCGAGCAGCTGCGCCGCCGACATGATCATGCCCGGGGTGCAGAAGCCGCACTGGAGCCCGTGCTTCTCCCAGAAGGCGTCCTGGATCGGATGCAGCTTGCCGTCCGTGGCCATGCCCTCGATGGTCTTGATCTGGGCGCCCTCGGCCTGCACGGCCAGCATGGTGCAGGACTTCACCGCCTGGCCGTTCAGGTGGATGGTGCACGCGCCGCACTGGCTCGTGTCGCAGCCCACGTGCGTGCCCGTCAATCCAGCCAGCTCGCGGATGAAGTGCACGAGGAGCAGCCGCGGCTCGACCTCGTGCGTGTGCTTGACGCCGTTGATGGTGATGCTCACGGACTTTTTCACCGCGCGTACCTCCTCAGAGGGCTGGTTGCAGGTCGATGAACGCCGCCTCACCGTCGAGGGGACGAGGCCGGCTGAAGCGAGCAAAACCTTAGTCCTGACAGGTCCCTATGTCAAGGCCGGGCTGTCGGGTCAGCCTGCCGGCTAGAATTTCCGCAGTCGCTCGAGATCTTCAAGGGCCGTCTGGACGGGCGTCCAGGTGAGGAAGGTCCCCCGCAGGGCGGCCTCGGGCGCCCGGTCGGCGATCGAGCGGATCGTCTCGGCGGCCAGTGCGGCCAGAGTCTGCACCTCGTCGCCCTTACTCCGGGCGGCGCGCTCGTCCGCCGCCCGCGACGCCAGGGTGAGGGCCAGGCCGTGGGCCGCGGGCCAGATCAGATTCGGATACTCGGTGCGGCGGGCGACGTCGAGGGCCTCGCGCAGCTCGATCTCTCCAGCCGCCCCGTCTCCGCCGGCCAGCGCGATCCGCCCTCGAAGCAGGTGGGCCTTCCCGACATACTTGAGCGAGCCGGTCGCGCGCGCGCCGTGGAGAGCCTTGGCCGCCTGCGCGAGCGCCTGTTCGGGCCGGCCCAGCGCCAGCAGGGCTTCCGCGAGGTAGGTCGCGAGGTGCATGGCCCAGCGCCAGCGGTGGGCTCCGAAAGCGGATCTCTCCACGCGGACGAGGGTGTCCTCGAGCACGGTCAGCGCCTTGTCGGTCTCGCCCAGGTGGAAGTGGTCATAGGCGACATTGATGATCGCGCTCACCTCAACGTTCTGGTTCTTGATCTGGTGTCCCAGCTCCTGACTTTGGCGGTTGAGCTCGGTTGCGCGACCGAAGTCACCCAGCTCCTGGTAGAGCCATCCCAGCGAGTTGGTCAGCCGCCCGATCACCCAGACTGATTCCCTGTCCCGCGCCTTGGTCAGTCCTTCGTCGATCACGGCCAGTCCCTGCTCGTAGTCCGCGAGCCCGATCAGGGCGAGGCAACGGAAAGACAGCGCGATCAGCTCGGAGAAGCCGTCGTGATTCTCCAGGGCTGTCTCCTCCGCCCGGCGACAGAGCGGAATGGCCTTGCGAAACTCTCCCCGCCAGGCGGCGTGGGCTCCGAGCCAGGTGAGGTCCTGCGCGATGGCGTCCTTGAAGCCGCGGGCCTCGCTGATGCGAAGCGACTCCTCGAGATTTTCGTCCCCCCTCACGAGATCGCCTTCCACCTGATAGACGAGCCCGAGGTAGGACAGGCTCTTCGCCACGACCTCTTCGTCGTCGATCTCGCGGCCGATCCGGAGCGCCTCCTCGGCACACGATTTGGTCAGCGGCGCACCCTCGGCGGAGAACCGCAGCCAGTGGGAGAGCGAGAGATCCACCAGGGCCTGGGCCTCGGCGAAGCGGTCGCCCGCCTCGCGGGCCATGGCAAGCATCCGCTCGAGATCGCCGACGGCGTTCCCCGGCCGGCTCATCAGCCGCCAGACCTGCCCGCGCCGCTGGTAGATGTCCATGGTCCGCCGCGGCGGCAGCGGCGGCGAGACGCGAGCGGCGACCTCGAGAGCCTTGCCGTAAGAGTCGAGCGCCGTCTGGTTCGCGAAAGCGTCCTTGGCGCGATCTCCCGTCCGCATCAGGTACTCGAAGGCCTTGGGCCAGTCCTCGCCGTTGACGAAGTGGTGGGCCAGCTCCTGATAATGGTCGGCGAGCCGGTCCGGGTACAGCTCTTCGATGGCGCCGCCGACAGCGCGGTGCAGCTCCCTCCGGCGCTCTTTTAGAAGACTGCTGTAGGCCACGTCCTGGATCACCGCATGCTTGAAGATGTAGGCGGGCTCGGGCAAGAGCCCCTGCTCGTAGATGATCTCCAGCGCTTTCAATTCCTGGAGGAGTCCCTCCAGCTTCCCGGACAGCCCCGCGATGCGCTCCAGCAATCGCTGGAGGAACTGGCGGCCGATTACCGAAGCGAGCTGCACCGCGCGCTTTCCGTCCTCCCCGAGCCGGTCGAGGCGCGCCATGATGATGCCTTGCATGGTTTCGGGCACGCTCACCTCGCCCATCCCCTTGACCATGCGGAGGCCGCCGTTCTCGCGCCTGAGGACGCCCAGATCGAGAAGCGTCTTCGCCACCTCCTCGACGAAGAGTGGCACGCCCTCGGCCTTGTCCAGGAGGGCGGCCTTCAGCTCTGTCGGCAGCTGGTCCGTGCCCAGCACCTGGCCGGCCATGTCCATGGCCTCGGCCGCCGAGAGCGTCTGCAGGGTGAGAGTCGTGTAGAAGCTGCGGCTCCCGAACGGCGGATTGTACCCGACCCGGTAGGTCATGACGACCATGATCGGCGCGCCCGCCACGGAGCCCATGAGGGCATTGAGATACTCCTCCGTGCTGGCGTCGATCCAGTGCAGGTCCTCGAACACGAATACGATGGGCTGAATGGACGCTCCCCTGAGCGCCATGGCGCGCATCGCGTCCAGCACACCCTTCCGTCTGGCGGGCGCGTCCATCGCGGCCACGGCCGGGTCGCCCGGATCCACGGACAGCAGGTACCGGACGAAGGGGATATACGCCTCGAGCTGCCCCATGCGCCGCATGCCGTGCTCGACCTTGGCGATGATCTCGGGCTCCCCGTCGAACTCCTCGATGCTGAAGTTCTCCCGAAGCTGGTCGAGAAGCGGCAGAAACGGTATGGACTGGCCGAAGGAGATGCACTGGCCCTCCAGCCACGTGACGGCCTCGCCGGCCTCGGCCAGTCGCCGGCGGAACTCGAGCAGCAGCCGTGACTTGCCGATACCGGCGTCGCCCGAGATGAAGACCACTTGTCCCCGGCCGGCCTTGACCTGGTTGAAGCGCTCGAGCAGGGTGGCGACTTCGTGAACCCGGCCCACCAGAGGCGTGAGCCCGCGCTCGACGGATGCCTCGAAGCGCGACCGCCGCAACTTGGGCCGCAGCACCTCCCAGGCCCGGACGGGAGCGTGGCCCTTGACCTTGACCTCGCTCAGGTCGAGGGTCTCGAAGAACGACGAGATCGCCCGGTGCGTCGCCTCGGTGACCACCACGCTCCCCGGCCGGGCGATCTGCTGCATCCGCGCCGCCAGATTCGTCGTGTCGCCGACCGCGGTGTAGTCCATGCGCAGGTCGTCGCCGATCCGGCCCACCACCACGGGCCCGGTGTTGATCCCGATCCGCATCTGGAGCTCCGGCCCGCCCTGGGCGCTGAGCTCCTTCCCATAGTCCTGGATCGCCCGCTGGATCCCGAGCGCGGCGTGGACCGCCCGCCGCGGCCCGTCCTCGTGGGCGATCGGGGCGCCGAACAATGCCATCGCCCCGTCCCCCGTGTACTGGTTGACGGTGCCCTCGAAGCGGTGGACCTCGGCCGTGATGACCTCGAAGCACCGGTCCATGATCCGGTGGACGTCCTCGGGGTCGAGCTTCTCGGCCAGCGGCGTGAAACCCGCCACGTCGGTGAAGAGCACCGTCACCTGACGACGCTCGCCCTCGAGAGCGGAGCGGCTGGTCAGGATCTTCTCGGCCAGGTGTTTGGGAGTGTAGGTGGCGAGCTTGGCCTGGAAGTCCGCCGCGACGGGCTCGGCGATGGGACCGGGAGCCGGGTCGCCTCCGATTGCAGCGAGGCGATGTCCACACTCGAGGCAGAACTTGGCGCCCGGAGGCAGCTCGGTGCCGCACTGCGGGCAGGCCGCTACGAGCCGCTGACCGCATTCGAGACAGAACTTGGCGCGCGCGGGGTTGTCGTGCCGGCAGGCCGAACAGATCATGGCTGGAGCAGCCTGCGCCCTTCGGCCCGCGCCAGGTCGAGCACCTCGCGCACCGGCAGCCCCTTGGCGCGCGCGATCCTGCGCACCTCGTCGAATTCCGGCGTCGCCGTGACCACGCGGCCTTCCAGGCGCGAGACCTTGAACGAAATAGCGCCGTAGGCCGTGGTGAGCCTCACCATCTCGCGGGCGAGCCGCTCCCGCTGGTAGGCGGTCCAGCGGACGCCGATGGTCGGCGACTCCTCGAACAGCACGCGCGAGAGGTCGGTCACTTTGTCGGGGGTGCAGAGCGCTGTGAGCACCGTGCCCGGCCGGCTCTTCTTCATCACCACCGGCGTCAGGTAGACGTCGAGCGCGCCCGAATCGAAGAGCCGCTCCATCACGACTTCCCAGAGCTGGGGCTGCATGTCGTCCACCGTGGTCTCGACTTGCATGATGGTCTCGCGTCCGCCGGAGTCGGCCGCGCGCCCCACGAAGACGCGGATCACGTTCGGCGCCTCGAGATCCATGTCGCCCGCCCCATATCCGACCGCCTCGACGGTCATGGCGGGCATGGTCCCCGCCGAGGCCGAGAGCGTTGTCAGGATGGCCGCGCCC
>Ga0335084_10002161_pt1 | contig 18831 bp, 19 predicted proteins | sample Lox_Sample_44_FD_206721 | JGI IMG/M metagenome (GOLD analysis project Ga0335084, IMG submission 206721) | Soil microbial communities from Loxahatchee National Wildlife Refuge, Florida, United States - Lox_Sample_4.4 | ecosystem: Environmental > Terrestrial > Soil > Wetlands | place: USA...
CTCGGCATTGCGACGCGATCGGCGCCGCGGCGGCAGCGGGAATGACGCCCGCGCGCGCCTCGGCGCGCGCGAGCGCCGCCTCGAAGTCGAGCATGCCCTGCAGCCGGCCGCGGTCCGAGAAGACCGTCCGCATCCGGTCCGTCGTGAAGAGCGGATCGAGCAGCTGCGTCGAGGTGCCCGCGCTCACGCGAGACCGCTGCCGGTCAGACGTCGAAGAAGACGGTCTCTTCCGCCCCCTGAAGCATCACGTTCCACTCGAGAGCGCCCTTCCCGCCCGGGAGCTTCTTCGCGATCAGCGTCGACCGCCGCTCTGCCGGGACGAGCTTGAGCACCGGATCGTCGGCGTTGGCGGGCTCGTCGGGGAAATAGATCCGCGAAACGAGCTGCTTCAACTGGCCGCGCATGAACACGGTGACTGCGATGTGAGGTGCCTGCAGCGCCCCGCCGGGGCCGGGCACCCGCCCGGGCTTGATCGTCCGGAAGCGGAACGCGCCGTTGTCGTCGGTCGCGGACCGGCCGAAGCCCTTGAATCCGGGCTCGAGCGGCTTCGACTGCCGGTCCTCCGGGTGCGCGTACTTGCCGTGCGCGTTCGCCTGCCAGATCTCGACCAGCGCGTCGTTGACCGGCTTGCCGTCGCCGTCGAGCACGCGGCCCTGGATGGTGATCGGCTCGCCGGTGACGCCCGGGCCGACGAGGTCTTCGCGGATCAGCCAGGTGAGGCCGATATGGAGGTACGGGCCGACGGTCTGGGAGGTGGTTGCGTAGAGGCTCATGGTCGTCCCCCTATTCGCCAGGGCTCGGGTCGCGCGGCGTCTCGTCGCGGCCCCGCAGAATGACGTCGAACTTGTAGGCGAGCGCGAACTCGGGAACCGTCGTCTCCCAGTCGAAGACCGAGACCAGCCGCTTGCGCGCCTTCTCGTCGGGGACACACAGGTACATCGGGTCGTAGTCGAGCAGCGGATCGCCCGGGAAGTACATCTGCGTGACGATGCGGGTCGCGAACGCCGGCCCGAAGAGCGAGAAGTGAATGTGCGCCGGCCGCCAGGCATTGTAGTGGTTGCGCCACGGATACTCGCCGGGCCGGATCGTGATGAATCGGTAGCGTCCCTCGGCGTCGGTCAGCGTGCGCCCGGCGCCGGAGAAGTTCGGATCGACCGGGGCGTTGTGCTGGTCGACGCGGTGCGGATAGCGGCCGGCCGCGTTCGCCTGCCAGACCTCGACCAGCGTATGCGGCACCGGCCGGCTGTTCTCGTCCAGCACACGGCCGCTTACGATGATCCGCTCGCCGATCGGCTCGCCCTTGTGCTGCTTCGTGAGATCGGCGTCGGACGGCTTCACCTCGTCGTGGCCGAAGATCGGTCCGGTCAGCTCGGACAGCGTGTGCGGCAGAACGACGAGCGGCTTCGTCGGTGCCCGCTTGACGGTGGACGCGTATCTCGGGAAGAGATGGTCCGGCTGGGTTCCGACGTAGGGGCGCCGATAGGCCGTGGGTTCACTCATGTGCGGACTCCTTCAATCTCGATGTCCTGGCGGGCTGTACGGTGCGCCGGGCGTCTCGCGTCCCGGTCGCCTATTTCGTTGCGTGCTGCAGCGGCGCGCCGGTGCGCCGCTGCAGCTCCTCGAGCGTGAGGCCGTCGACCATCTCCACTACGCGGAGGCCCTGGGGCGTGATGTCGATCACCGCCAGATCGGTATAGACGCGGGTCACGCAGCCGATCCCGGTCAGCGGATACGAGCAGCGCTCGACGATCTTCGGTTCGCCCGTCTTCGTCTGATGCTCCATCATGACGAACACCTTCTTCGCGCCGATCGCGAGGTCCATCGCGCCGCCGACCGCCGGAATCGCATCGGGCGCGCCGGTGTGCCAGTTCGCGAGGTCGCCCGTCGCCGACACCTGGAAGGCGCCGAGCACGCAGATGTCGAGGTGGCCGCCGCGCATCATCGCGAACGAATCGCCGTGGTGGAAGTAGGCGCCGCCGGTGAGCAGGGTCACCGGCTCCTTCCCCGCATTGATCAGGTCCCAGTCCTCCTCGCCCTTCGCCGGTGCCGGCCCCATGCCGAGGAGGCCGTTCTCGCTCTGCAGGAAGATCTCCCGGTCCTTGGGCAGGAAATTGGCGACCCGGGTGGGGAGGCCGATGCCGAGGTTCACGTAGGCGCCTTCGGGGATGTCGCGCGCGACGCGGGCGGCCATCTGGTCACGGGTGAGTCGGTTCATGGCTGGCTCCCGGGGATCAGGCAGCCGCCCTGGCGGCCGCGGCGATCGGGACGACGCGCTGTACGAAGATTCCCGGGGTCACGATGGCTTCCGGATCGAGCGCACCGAGCGGCACGACCTCGGATACCTGGGCGATGGTGCACTTCGCCGCGCGCGCCATGATCGGGCCGAAGTTCCGCGCCGTCTTGCGGTAGACGAGATTGCCCCACCGGTCGCCCTTGTACGCCTTGATCAGCGCGAAGTCGGCGTGGATCGGGTACTCGAGCACGTAGTTGCGGCCGTTGATCGTGCGCGTCTCCTTGCCCTCGGCGAGCAAGGTGCCGTACCCGGTGGGCGTGAAGATCCCGCCGAGCCCGGCGCCCGCGGCCTCGATGCGGCACGCGAGGTTGCCCTGGGGGACCAGCTCGAGCTCGATCTCGCCGCGGCGGTACAGCGCGTCGAACACGTGCGAGTCCGACTGCCTCGGGAATGAGCAGATGATCTTCCGGACGCGCTTCGCCTTCAGCAGCGCCGCGAGTCCGGTCTCGGCGTTCCCGGCGTTGTTGTTGACGATGGTGAGGTCGCGCGCGCCGCGGGCGATCAGCGCGTCGATCAGCTGCGCCGGCATGCCCGCGGTGCCGAAGCCGCCGATCATCACGGTCGCGCCGTCGCGGACGTCGCCGACCGCCTGCTCGATCGAGTTGACGATCTTGTCGATCATGGTTTCCTCCGCACCTCGTACGGCGTCGTCGATACTATACCGAGTCGTCCGGATTTTCCGCGCCCGCGGTCATCCGCGCCTCACTCGCTGCCCATCGACAGGAAGTGGCGGCGCATCCGCTCGGCGTCCGGTTCGATCCCGGTAAAGAGGCGAAACGCGCCGACCGCCTGGAACACCGCCATGCCGCCGCCGTCCACCGTCCGGCAGCCCTTCGCACGCGCGACGCGGAGCAGTTCCGTTTCGAGCGGGAAGTAGACGATCTCCGCCACCCAGTGCCGGCTCTGCAACAGCTTCGCGTTGAGCGGCAACCCGGGCAGCTTCGCCATGCCGGTCGGGGTGCAGTGGATCAGCCCGTCGGCGTCCGCCATCGACGCCGCGAGGTCGGTGCCGCCGACCGCCCTGCCCTCGCCGAAGCGCTTGGCGAGGCTCGCTGCGAGCTCGGCCGACCGCGCGCTATCGACGTCGAAGATCGTGAGCCGCTTCGTCCCCATCATCAGCGCCGCGTGCGCGACCGCTGCGCCCGCACCGCCGGCACCGAGCTGAACCACGCGGTCGAGCTTCGCGTCCGGCAGGCCGCGCCGGAACCCTTCGGCGAAACCCGACCAGTCGGTGTTGTGGCCGATCAGCCTGCCGTCCCGGATGACGACCGTGTTCACCGCGTTGAGCGCCCGTGCATCCTCCGACAGCTCGTCGAGGAGCCGGATGATCGCCTGCTTGCACGGGTAGGTGATGTTCAGCCCCGCGTAGCCCATCCGCTTTGCCGCGGTCAGGAGCTCGGGGAGCGCCTCGGCGCCGAGGCCGAGCTGGTCGAGATCGATGCGCTTGTAGAGGTAGCGCACCCCCTGCTCGTCGGCCTCGCGCTCGTGCATGGCCGGTGTGCGCGAGGCCTGGATCCCGGCGCCGATGAGACCGCAGAGGAACGAGCTGCCGGTCGGCTTCACGATTGCGTGGTCCCGGGCAAGGTCGTCACTTGCGCAGCTTGGCGAGCTCGCCTTGCAGCGCCTTCACGGTGTCGGCGCCGACGACCTCGGAGTGCTTCGCAATCACCGGCTTCATCTTCTCGCGGAACTTGTCGAGCTCGGCCGGGGCGAGCTCGGTCACCTGCACGCCGTTCTTCTTCAGGTTGTCGAGCGCGGTGCCCGCCGCTTCACGCGAGGCCTGCCGCTGGAACTTCGCCGCTTCCGTCGCGGCGTCGGCGAGGATCTTCTTCTCGTCGTTCGACAGCGTGTCCCACACCTTCTTGCTGAAGATCACCGATTGCGGGTTGTACTGGTGGTTGGTCAGCACCAGGTTCTTCTGCACCTCGTAGAACTTGTTGGCGTTGATCACGGTCACCGGGTTCTCCTGGCCGTCGATCGCCTTCTGCTCGAGCGCCGCGTACACCTCCGGGAACGCGAGCGGCGTGGGGTTGGCGCCGAGCGCCTTGACCCAGTCGACGTTGATCGCGTTCGGGATCACGCGCAGCTTGAGCCCGGCGATGTCGTCCACTTTCGTGATCGGGCGCTTGCTGTTGGTGATGTTTCGGAAGCCGAGCTCCCAGTAGGCGAGGCCGACGATCCCCTTGGGCTCGAGCTTCTGGTGCATCGACTTGCCGAACGCGCCGTCGACGACCGTATCCGCCTCCTTCGAGTTCGCGAACATGAACGGGAAGTCGTAGACCCCGAACTCCTTCGCCTGCGAGGCGAGGATGCCGGAGTTCAGCACCACCATCTCGATCGTGCCGCCCTGCAGCGCCGACACGTTGGGCGCGTCGCCACCGAGCACGCCGCCGGGGAACAGGTTGATCTTGATCTTGCCGCCGCTCTTGGCGGTCACGATCTCGGCGAACTTCTCCATTCCCATCACGATCGGGTGGCCTTTCGGGTTCTGGGTCGCGAACTTGAACGTGCGCTCCTGGACCTGGGCATGCGCGGCGGCGGTCGCGAGCAGCGCCGCAGCGGCGGCGAAGGTAAAGCAGCGAACGAGGCGAATCATCTGCGGTCTCCTGGGGTGACGAGTCGAATGGAAACGGTCATTGATGCGTTGAGGGCCCTGCGGCTTCAGCCAGCGAACCATTTTGCCGGGACGGTGACGAGCTGCGGGAAGATCACCATCAGGAACATCACGGCGAACTCCGCGATCATGAACGGGATCACGCCGCGGGTGACCTCGTCGAGCTTCATCCTGCCGACGCCGGCCACCACGTTGAGTACGGTCCCCACCGGCGGCGTGACGAGGCCGATGGCGTTGTTGATGATGAACAGGACGCCGAAGTACACCGGGTCGATCCCGGCTGCCTTGACCACGGGCATGAGCACCGGGGTCAGGATCAGGATCGTGGGCGTCATGTCCATCGCCGTCCCGACCGCCATCACCAGCACCATGATGGCGACGAGCAGCAAGGTCTGGTTCCCCATGAAGGGTTCGAGCAGCGCGGTCAGCTGGGCCGGGATGTTGGCCACGGTGATCAGCCATGCGCTCACCATCGCCGCGGCGACCAGGAACATGATCACCGCGGTGGTCTTGGCGGCGCTTGCGAACACCTCGTAGAGCTGCGACAGCTTGAGCTCGCGGTAGACCACGGTCGCGACGAAGAGGGCATACACCGCCGCCACCACGGCCGCTTCGGTCGGCGTGAACACGCCGAACTTCAGCCCCACCAGCACGATCACCGGCAGGAACAGCGCCCAGGTCGAGTCCCGGAGCGCTTTCCAGCGCACGGCCGACGTGGCCTTCGGCGGCGGCTGGCTGCCTTCGCGCCGCGCGACCCACCACCAGGTAATGGCGATCGACACCCCCATCAGCAGCCCGGGGACGATCCCGGCGAGGAACAGCTTGCTGATCGAGACGTTGGCGGCAACGCCAAAGATCACGAAGCCGATCGAGGGCGGGATGACCGGTGCGATGATTCCCGCCGAGGCGATCAGTCCTCCCGCGCGCGCCTTGTCGTGGCCGGCCTTGACCATCATCGGCAGCAGGAGCGCGGCGAGCGCAGCGGTGTCGGCGACCGCCGATCCGGACAGCGCCGCCATCAGGCACGCCGCCAGGATGGTCACGAAGCCGAGGCCACCGCGCACATGGCCGACCAGCGTCAGCGCCAGGTCGACGATGCGCCGCGACAGCCCGCCCACGTTCATGATCTCGCCGGCGAGCATGAAGAACGGCACCGCGAGCAGCGGGAAGCTGTCGGCGCCGTTGATCACGTTCTGCGCGAGGATCTGCGGGTCGAACGCGTTCAGGTGCCACATCAGCGCGACGCCCGACAGCAGCAGCGCGAAGGCGATCGGGATCCCGAGCGCCATCGCTACGAGGAGCGAACCAAGGAAGATGGTGACGGTCATGGCCGGCTCCGTTCAGCCCTTGCCGTTGCCGGGGCCGGGCTCGCCGATGTGCAGGTCGTGCACCTGGGCGAGATCCTCCGACTCCTGCACCATGACCAGTTCGGCGTCGGTCGCCTGGCCGCTCACCGTGCGCCACAGCTCCCGCAGCAACAGCACCCCGGCCGAGACCGCGAACACCACACCGACGCCGTAGAAGATCGCGACCGAGGCGCCGGTCACCGGCGCCTCCACCTCGAGATTGATCATCGTCTGGGACCAGCTGCCCTTCAGCAGCAGCCAGGTCACGTAGATCATGAGCACCTGGCCGATCAGCAGGCAGGCCTTCTTGCCCGCCCTGGGAAGCCGCGCGACCAGCGCGTCGGTGCCGAGGTGGCCATGCTCCTTCAGCGCGACGATCGCGCCGAGGAACGTCGTCCAGAGGAAAAGCCAGCGCGAGAGCTCCTCGCTGACCGTGATGCCGGAGTTGAAGGCATAGCGGAGCACCACGTTCCCAAATACGAGGACCACCATCACCGCCAGCATGAGGACCATGGCGAGAGTCAGCAGCCAGCAATACCCGTCGATGACGCGGTTCACGCTGCAACCTCCTTTGAAGTTGGTCCGCGGACGGCCAATCGAGCGGCGCCGCGTAAGTGGGTCGACCGAGTTCGCGGTCCCGGCCTCGGGAGCCGGCGCTTCGTATCGCGCTCGTATCTTGCACGCATCCTACGTTTTGGCGTACCATCGTGTCAAGGGCGATTATCGATTGAATGGGCGATTAACGAACATGACTCTTCCGACAACCAGCATGGACCACGGCTCCGAGATCGCCGCCGCCGGTGGCGACCCCAATTTCATGACCTCGCTCGCGCGCGGCCTGGCGGTCATCCGCGGCTTCTCGCGCGAGAAGCGACACATGACCATCGCGCAGCTCAGCCACAAGACGGGCATCCCGCGGGCCGCGGTGCGGCGTTGCCTCTACACGCTCGAGCGTCTCGGCTACGTCGCCTCCGACGGCGGGCGGAACTTCAGCCTCCGCCCCAAGCTCCTCGGGCTCGGCCACGCCTACCTCTCCTCGACCCCGCTCGTCGTCTCCGCCCAGCCGTTCCTCGACCAGGTCAGCGAGGCGGTCAACGAGTCCTGCTCGCTCGCGATCCTCGACGGCGACGACATCCTGTACGTCGCGCGCTCGCTCACCTCGCGCATCATCTCGGTCACGCTGAACGTCGGCGGCCGCCTGCCGGCCTACTGCACCTCGATCGGCCACGTCCTGCTCGCGCATCTGCCGGAGGACGAGCTCGACGACTATCTCTCGCGCGTCAAGCTCCAGCCGTACACTGAGCGCACCATCACCGACCCGGACAGGCTGCGCCAGCAGCTCGCGGCGGTGCGGGACGCCGGCTACGCGCTCGCCGACCAGCTTCTGGAGCCGACCGTGCGCTCGATCGCGGTACCGGTCAGGAACGCCGCCGGCACCGTGGTCGCCGGCATGAACGTCATCGTGCAGGCCGGCCGCATCGCGCTGCGCGACATGCGAACGCTGTATCTGCCCCCGCTCCAGGCTGCGGCGCGGGAGCTCGGCGCACAGCTCGTGCCCTGATCGAGAGGAGATCATGACGGTCCTTGAGCGCAACCCCGAGCCGAGCAACCCGCTCGGCATCGACGGCATCGAGTTCATCGAGTTCGCGACCTCCCAGCCGCAGGGGCTCGGCGCGGTCCTGCAGACGATGGGCTTCATGCCGGTGGCGCGCCATCGCTCGCGCGAGGTGATGCTCTACCGCCAGGGCGGGATGAACCTGATCGTCAATGCCCATCCGGACGCCCTCCCCGGCCTCGCGGCCCCGACGAGCACCCCGGCGCTGTCGGCGTTCGCGCTGCGCGTCCGCGACGCCGGCTACGCGTGGCGCCACACGCTCGATCTCGGCGCCTGGGAGATGCCGACGCGCGCCTCCGCGATGGAGCTCAGCATCCCCGGGATCCGCGGCGTCGACGACAGCCTGATCTACTTCGTCGACCGCTACCGCGACTTCTCGATCTACGACGTCGACTTCGTGCCCCTGCCGGGCGCGAACCCCAAGCCCCCGGCGATCGCCGGGCTCCACTACTTCGGGATCGTGCAGACGATCCTCGACGAGCGCACGCGCGAATGGGTCGAGTTCTACCGCCAGCTCTTCGGCTTCTCGGTGCTGCCGGGCGGACAGTTCTTCGGCATCCTGCCGAAGGGCACCCTGCTCGAGAGCCCGTGCCACAAGTTCTACCTGCAGCTGATCGAGCCGCCGCCCGGCGCGGAGGACATCGAGTGGGACGAGCGCCTGCTCCGCATCGGTCTCGGCGCCCCCGACGCGCTCGCGGCGACCCGGGCGCTCCGCGACCGCGGGGTCATCTTCGTCGATCGGGATCCGGTGCAGCCGACCGAGAAGGGCGCGCTCACGCAGGTCTACCTCGGCGGGGTCACCTTCGAGCTCGTCGTGAGCCATCTCAAGGCTTGAGCGGGAGGGACGCGCGATGAACATCGACGACTTCGGGATGGACACGATCACCCTCGCCGGGCCGCTCGAGGCGAAACTCCGCGCGATGCGCGAGGCGGGCTTCACGCAGGTCATGATCTCGGCGCGCGACATCGCGGGCCATGCCGGCGGCGAAGCGGCCGCGGCGCGCCTGGTACGCGAGAGCGGCCTCCGTGCGACCGGCTTCCAGGTGCTGCGCGACTTCGAGGGACTGTCGGGCCATCTCCACGCCTACAAGGTCGACATCGCCAAGGCGATGCTCCGCATGTGCCAGGCCCTCGGCGCGAAGGTGCTCCTCGTCTGCTCGTCCACCTCGACCCACGCGACCGGCGACCGCGCGCACCTCGCGCGCGACCTCCGCAAGCTCGCGATGCTCGCAGTGCCGCTCGGGATCCGCATCGCCTACGAGGGGCTGTCGTGGGGGCGGCACGTGAACGAGTACACCCAGGCGTGGGAGGTCGTCGAGGCCGCCGACCATCCGAACCTCGGGCTCGGGATGGATTCGTTCCACGTGCTCGCCACCGACACCGGGCTCGACGCCCTCGACCTCCTCGACCCTGACAAGATCTTTCTCGTCCAGCTCGCGGACTTCATGTGGCAGGAGACCCGATCGTCGGAGGAGCGGATGAATACCGCGCGCCACTTCCGCGTATTTCCCGGCGAGGGCGTGCACAGCGAGCAGGTCGCCGAGCTCGTGCGCCGGCTCGACGCGATGGGTTACCGCGGCGACTACAGCTTCGAGGTGTTCAACGACGACTACGTGCAGCTGCCGCTCGCGGTCGTCGCCGAGCGGGCGCGCACGTCCGTCAGGTGGCTTACCGGCCAGGTGCCCCGCCGCAGCCTGCCGGTGCGTCGGACCGTCGTGCGGCGAACGGGGATCCCCGGCGCCTGAGCACGGCCGCCGCGCCGGGTCACCCGCTCCCGCGCGACTCGACCTCGATCATCGACGCGAGCAGGCGCCGGCCTTGCGTCGGCCCCGCGTCGGCCCTGATGGTGACCTGAAGCGTGGGCTCGGTCACCGGGCCGATGATCCGCTGCTGCGCCTCGAGCATCTCCTTGTCCTCGTCGAACGTGCGGCGGACGTTCTCGCGCAGGAACTCGGTGACCGCGATCTCGTCGAGCCGGAAGTTGCGCGCGAACGCCCAGAAGTAGTGCGACGACGTCGGCGTTTCCGGCGTGATCAGATCGATCACCCGGCCGTCGACCCGGTTCGACCCCGGCACCGGTTCGAGCGGCTGGACGCCCACGTCGATCACGATGTAACCGGGCGGGATGTACACCGTGTGCTGCCAGCGGTCGACCTTGTCGCTCGCGGAGACGCGCGCGAGGTACTGATAGAACGGCGGCGGGTTGCAGGCCCTCATCTCCTTGTCGACGTACACCGCGTTCCCTTCGGTGCGGAAGCCGAACGGCGTCTCGGCGACCGAGTCGTGCCCGATCGTCTTGCCGTGGACGTAGGTCTCGTGCGAGAGATCGAGCAGGTTGTCGTTCAGGAGCTTGTAGTTCGCCGCGACGTGGTGATAACCCTCGGCCGCGACCCAGCCGGGCGAATCCATCCAGTGGACGTCGGGCACGAGCGCCGGATCGGCCTTCTCCGGGTCGCCCATCCAGATCCACACGAGCTTGTAGCGCTCGACCACCGGGTAGGTCTTCACGAATGCCTTCGCCGGGATGCGATCCTGCCCCGGAATCGCGACGCACTTGCCGTCGGGGCCGTACGTCAGCCCGTGGTACATGCACCGCACGGTCTCGCCGATCAGCGTCCCTTTCGAGAGCGGCGCGTAGCGGTGGGGGCAGCGGTCCTGGAACGCCACCACGCGCCCGTCGCGCGCGCGGAAGAACACGATCGGCTCGTCCAGGATCCGCCGGGGAAAGAGCTCGCCGCCGATCACCTCGGTGGTGAACGCCGCGACCTGCCAGCAGTTGCGTAACCACATACCTCCTCCTTTCCACCTCAGCGCGACGGCCCGCCGACCAGCCGCGCCACCGCCTCGACCATCGCCTCCGCGCTGGCGCGTCCCTGCCCCGCGATGTCGAGCGCCGAGCCGTGGGCGACCGACGAGAAGAGCACCGGCGTGCCGATCGTCAGGCCGGCGCTACGATTGGGCGCGAGCAGCTTCGCCGCGATGTGGCCCTGGTCGTGGAACATCACGACGAACGCGTCGTAGCCAGTCTTGTGGAACATGGTGTCGGCGCCGAACGGCCCGTCCGCGTCGATGCCGGCGGCGCGGGCGTCCGCCACCGCCGGCCCGATGATCGCCCGGTCCTCCTCACCGAACATCCCGGCTTCGCCGGCGTGCGGGTTGAGGCCGCCCACCGCGATCCGCGGCGCGTCGATCCCGATCCGGCGCAGCGTGTCGTGGACCGCCCGCACGACCCGGCCGACCCGCTCCGGCGTCACCAGCTCGATCGCGCGCCGCAGGCTCACGTGCAGCGTCGCGTGCGCGATCCGCATCGCGTCGAAGCAGATCATCAGGAACGCGTCGTCCGGTGGAACACCGGTGCAGCGCGCCACGAAGGACGGGTAGCCGTCGAACTCGATGCCCGCCTGCCTGATCGCAAGCTCGGTCTGGGGCGCGGCGACCACCGCCGCCACGTCGCCCGCCATTGCGGCCTCGATCGCCGCCCGCGCCGCGTCGACCGCGGCGCGGCCGTGCGCGGCGCGCACCTGGCCAATCGCGAGCGGCTCGTCGCGGAAGTGATCGAGCGCGACCGTCTCGACCTGCCGCGCGATCCCCGCCGCGGCTGCATGCGCCGCGATCGCCCGCCGATCGCCGAACAGCACCGGCCGGCAGATGCGCGTCACGCGTTCGTCGAGCGCCGCCTTGAGCGCGATCTCCGGCCCGACGCCGGCCGGATCGCCGATCGCGATGCCGACGCGCGGGAGCACTGCGGGGGGCACCGGGCCTCCTAGACGCTCACCGGATCGGTGCCGAGCGGACGGAAGAGCCCGTCCTTTGCGCCGTCGACAAAATGGACGTCCTGCGCCAACTCGATCGCGCACGAGCGGATGCGCTGGGAGGCGGGCGCGAGGCCGGGAATCGGCCTGCCCTCGCGGCTCGCCTTGGCCGCCTGCAGCAGCGCGCGGCGGGTCATGATGATGCCGTTGTCCGTGGGCACCAGGTTCTCGCGCGTCCGGTCGGCGATCGGGCCCATGCTCTCCTGCAGGGAGGCGTCCTGCATCGCGATGCCCTCGACGCCGCTGAAAGTGAGCCCTGCGCGCTGCGCCGCGCGGTCCATGAGGTAGTCGTTGTGCTTGTTGGCGAGCGGGATGAAGGTGCCGGGGACGTACTCGACGTGGATCCCCTTCCCCTTGCGCATCGCGGTCGTCTCCTCGAGCGTCAGCTCGCGCCGCGGGTGGTAGCTCACGCTCCACGCCCAGCAGCTCTCGTCGTCGATCGGCACCCAGGCGTGCCCGCTCACCGGGTACCCGCCGCGCGGCGGGATCAGCGTGTAGAACGGCGCGATCCACGGCGTGATCCGCCAGTAATAGCGGCCATCGTCCGCGTTGCGGCGCGCGCCGATCAGCAACCCGCCGTCGAACGGCGCCACCTCGAACACCGGCATACGGTCGCGCTCGTTGTAGACATTGCCCTTCGCGCCGACGAACAGCGGATCGCGCTTGAGCGACGCGCCGTGAAGGAACGACACGTGGCTCGAGTCGATCCCGCCTTCCAGCGCCTGCAGGTAATTGCACTCCTGCAGCCGCTTCGACAGGAACCGCTGGCCGGGCGCGACCATCGCCCATTCGAACTCGGGCGGCTCGGGTTTCAGCTCGGGGGGCCCCATGTAGGTCCAGATCACGCCCCCGCGCTCGAGGCACGGATAGCTCTTCAGCCGGATGCGTTGCCGCCGGCCGGTCGCTTCCGCCTCCGACGGCAGGTCGACGCACTGCCCGGTCACGTCGTACTTCCAGCCGTGGTAGGGGCAGCGCAGGCCGCATTCCTCGTTCCGGCCGAACCACAGCGACACCCCGCGATGCGCGCAGAACTCGTCGAGCAGGCCGAGCCGGCCGTCGGTGTCGCGGAACGCGACGAGCTTCTCGGAGAGGAGCCGAACTTTCACCGGCGGACAGTCCGGTTCCGGCAGCTCGTCGGCGAGGAGCGCCGGGATCCAGTAGCGCCGCAGGTAGTCGCCGAGTAGCGTTCCCGGTCCGGTGCGCGTCAGCTGCTCGTTCTGGCTCTTACGCATTGGCGTCGATTCACTTCAGCGTTTTCGCGAGCGGCGTCCAGCGGGCGATCTCCGCCCGCACGAATTCGGTGAACTGCGCCGGGTCGAGGTCGTTCGGCTCGATGCCCTCGGGCCGCAGGCGCTCGCGCACGTCCGGCAGCTGCAGGAGCGCGCGCACCTCCGCGTTGAGCCGCGCCGCGACCGGCGCCGGCAGCCCCGCCGGCCCGGAGAGCCCGAACCACACCGTCGCGACGAGCTCGGGGTAACCGCTCTCCGCGAACGTCGGCACGTCGGCGAACTCCGGCAGCCGTTGCGCCGACGAGACGGCGAGCGCCCGCGCCCGCCCGGCCTTGATCTGCGTCGCTGCGGTCGTGAGCGTGGTCGAGGCGGCCGGGATGTGTCCGGCGATGAGGTCGGTCATCGCGAGCGCAGCGCCCTTGTACGGCGCGTGCGTCAGGTTCGCGCCGGTCTGCGCCTTGAGCATCTCTGCGGTCAGGTGAGCCTGCGTCCCCTGCCCCGGGGACCCGAAGACGATTCCGCCCGCGCGCGAGCGTGCCAGTTCGACGAACGACTTGAGGTCGCGCGCCTCGAGGCCCGGATACACCACCAGCACCGTCGGCGGCCCGCCGAACAGCGCAATGTGCGTGAAGCTCAGGAGCGGATCGAACGGCGCCGGCGACATCGCCGGCGCGATGACGTGCGACGCGATGCCCGATACGACGAGCGTGTACCCGTCCGGTGCGCTCTTCGCGACGAACTCCGAGCCGATCGTGCCGCCGGCGCCGGGCCGGTTCTCCACCACGACGTTCTGACCGAGCCGGCCGGTGAGCTTGTCGGCGGCGATGCGCGCGAGCGAGTCGGCGGTGCCCCCCGGTGCGAACGGCGCAACGATCTTCACCGGGCGCGCCGGCCAGTCCTCCGCGTGCACCGGCAGCATCGCGGCGCAGAGGATGCACAGCAGGCAAAGGCCCCTCATCACCGCACCGCATGCCCCTCAACCCGTCTGCCGGGGCATGTCCGCGTCCCCGTAGAGGAGCTCGGCGTTCGCCTCGGGCGGGATCGACGGCATCGAGGCCGCCCACGCCTCGTACTTCGCGCGCAGCGCTTCGAGCCGCGCCGGCTCGCGCCGCGCGAGGTTCGCGCGTTCGCGGCCGTCGCGCGCGAGGTTGAAGACATACTCGTAGCCGTCCATCGACAGGTACTTCCAGTCGCCGGAGCGCACGGCGCGCTGCTTTCGGTACTTCATCCGCCAGTAGAGCTCGCGATGCGCCGTCGCCGCAGGGGAGCGCAGCATTGGCGCGAGATCGATGCCGTCGAGCGGGTAATCCGGATGCGCCTTGACGCCGGCCGCAGCGAGGAAGCTCGCGACCCAGTCCATCGTGACCGCGATCTGCGACGTGACGCCGCCCGCCGCGATGACTGCCGGCCACGTCGCGAGGAGCGGCACGCGGATCCCGCCTTCGAGCAGGTCCATCTTCTTGCCGACGAACGGCCAGGTATCGGAGAAGCGCTCGCCGCCGTTGTCGCTGGTGAACACGACCAGCGTGTTCTCGCCGGCGCCGGCGGCCTTCAGCGCCTCGAAGATGCGCCCGATGCCCTCATCCATGTGGTTGAGCATCGTGCGATAGATCGCGACCGACCCGCCGTCGACGTGATGGATCGCCTTGTGGATGCGCCGCGACTCGGCCTCGTCGGCCCGCGTCAGCCACGGCCAGTGCGGCGCGGTGTAGTGCACGCTGAGCAGGAACGGCGCGGGCTTCCCGCGTTGCCGCCCGATGAAATCGACCGCCCGGTCGGTGATGAGGTCGGTGACGTACCCCGTCCGCCGGACCTCGGCGCCGTTCTCGAAGAGATCGTGCGTGCCGCCGCGGTCGCAGTGGCTGAAGTAGTCGATCCCGCCGCCGAGCGGACCGAACGCCTCCATGTAGCCGCTCATCACCGGACCGAAGTGCGGCGGATAACCGAGGTGCCACTTGCCCGCGAGCGCGGTTGTGTAGCCGGCATCGCGCAGCAGCGACGGCAGCGTCGGATGCGACGGCGGCAGCCCCAGGTCGTCGCGCCCGCGCGCCTTGCCGGTGATCGGCTCCTCGGCCGCGCCGCGAAGCCGGTACTGGTAGCGCCCGGTCATCAGCGCGAACCGGGTCGGCGAGCACACCGGCGAGTTCGAGTAGCCGTCGGTGAACCGCAGGCCCGCCGCCGCCATCGCATCGAGGCACGGCGTGAACGGCGCGCGCGCACCGTACGACCCGAGATCGGCGTAGCCGAGGTCGTCGGCCATCATGAAGACGAAGTTCGGTCGCGCCATTTCGCGTCACGCCGCCTTCGGGGCCGAGGCGTCCTCGCGCGTGCGGAACTCGGGAATGTCGGGCCGCGAGCCCCACATGCAGAACGACTCGGGCGTGAACGGGAACTGCCGCGGCCGATAGCTCGCTTCTTCCTCGGGCTTGATCAGCCGCACACCGGTCGAGTACTCGTACACCATCGCGTCGGGCCCTTCGAAGTACAGGAACACCGCGCCGGAGGTCGGGTGGCGGCCCGGCCCGAAGACGATCCGCACGCCCTGCTCGCGCAGGAAATAATACGCGCGCATCACGTCGTCGACGCCCTGCACCTGGTGGTTCACGTGCTGCACGCCGGCGTGCGCCGACGGGAAGAGCGCGACCTTGTGATGCACCTCGTCGATGCGAAGGAGTGGCGCCGCCCCGATCCGGTCGGACACGCGCGCGCTCAACACGCCGGTCCAGAACGCTTCATCGCGCGCGGCGTCGGTCGTCCGCAGCCCGATGTGCGAAAAGCTCCACACGCCGCAGTCCCGGGACGGGAAGAACCGGCGGCCGCTGTGGTGCGGGCGGACGAGGAGTTCGTGGCGGTTGCCGCTCGGGTCGGCGAAGCTCAGGAAGTCCTCGACGTGCCGGCCGTCGCACTCGGCGCGCCGGCCCCGCCGCACCGCGATCTTGCGCGACTCGAGCTCGGCGCCGGCCGCTTCGAGCGCCGCCGTGTCCGTCACCTCCCACCCGACGGTATGATCGGCCGGCTCGCCCTTCACGTAGACAAGGGTGTGGTCGCGGTCGTCGCCGCGCAGGTAGACCGCACCGCCCTCGCGCCTGACGAGCTCGAGGCCGAGGATCCGCTGCGCGTACTCGGCAGCGGCCGCCGGGTCGCGGGTTCCGAGGCGGACGTAGCGCAGATCTTTGAGCTGGATCATGGGGACCCCTCCGCCGTCGATCTTAAACCACCCCGGCCTTGCTATCCTTGCATGGTCGACGTCACGAGGGGGCACACCCCCGAGACCAGGAAAGCGGTGCCTGCGGCATCGGTTTCGCGCTGAACGAATGACGACCCTCGACGAATACGAAAGTCACGACGCGCTCGGCCTCGCCGCGCTGGTCAAGCGGCGCGAGGTTTCAGCGGATGAGCTGCTCGATGCCGCGCTCGAGCGCGTTGCAGTGCGCAATCCGGCAATCAACGCCGTGTGCGGGATCCGCCACGACGTTGCGCGGAAGGCGATCGCCGCGGGGCTGCCGGCCGGGCCGTTCGAGGGCGTGCCGTTCCTGCTCAAGGACATCACCGCTGCCGCACGCGATTTCCCGATGAGCCAGGGCTCGCGGTTCTTCGTCGGGCAGACGACCGACGTCGACAGCGAGGTCGTGGCGCGCCATCGGCGGAGCGGGCTGGTGATCTTCGGCCGCACGACCACGCCGGAGATGGCGATCAACCCGTCGACCGAGGCGGTGCTTTACGGCGGGCCGACGCGCAACCCGTGGAACCTCGCGCACAGCACCGGCGGTTCGAGCGGCGGTGCGGCCGCCGCGGTCGCGGCGGGCATCGTGCCGATGGCGCACGCGACCGACGGCGCCGGCTCGATCCGCATCCCGGCGTCGTGCTGCGGCCTCTTCGGGCTCAAGCTCACGCGCGGGCGCACGCCCGCCGGCCCGCTCGCGGGCGAAGGCTGGGGCGGACTCACCGGCGATCACGTGATCAGCCGCTCGGTGCGCGACAGCGCCGCTGCGCTCGACGCCACCCACGGCGCCGACCTCGGCGCGCCCTACTTCGCACCGCCTGCGCCCGCGTCCTTCCTCGACGAGGCGATGCGTCCGCCCGGGCGGCTGCGGATCGCGTTCATGCGCACGACGCTGGATGGCACGGCGATCCATCCTGAGGTCGCCGCCGCGGCCGACGACACCGCGCGGCTGTGCGAATCGCTCGGCCACGCGGTCGCCGAAGCGAAACCCGCGCTCGGCACCGAGGAAATGCTCGTCCCGCTGATGAAGGTCGTGGGCTGCGGCACCGCGATGGCGATCGAGCGGCGGATCAAGGTGCTCGGCCGCGAGCCCGGCCCGGAGGATCTCGAACCGGTCACGCGCGGCGCGCTCGAGCTCGGTCGGCGCACGAGCGGCGCCGAATACCTCATCGCGCTTGCGACGCTGCATGCGCTTGGCCGCCGGGTCGCGCGGTTCTTCGTCGACTACGACGTGCTCCTCCTGCCGGTGCTCGCCGAGCCGCCGGCAAAGCTCGGCCGGTTCGTGATGACGAATCCCGACTTCATGGACTACCGCCTCGGGCCGAACGGGATTGCGCCCTACTCGCCGTTCACGCCGCTCGCCAACATGAGCGGACAGCCGGCGGCGACGGTGCCGCTCGTGTGGTCGAAGGACGGGCTGCCGATCGGTATCCAGTTCGTCGCGCGGTTCGGCGACGAAGCGACGCTGCTCCGGCTCGCCGCACAGCTCGAAACGGCGCGGCCCTGGGCCGGCAAGCGCCCGCGCCTCGGCTGACGAACGATCGAGGACCACCGCATGCAAGCGCCCAGCCTCCCCCCGCGCTACACCCTGCCGTTCAACTTCCAGCGCTGGATCGACGAGCACGCGCATCTGCTGAAACCACCGGTCGGGAACCAGCAGGTCTGGAAGGACACCGATTTCATCGTCACCGTGGTCGGCGCGCCGAACGAGCGCACCGACTTCCACGACGATCCGTTCGAGGAGTTCTTCTGGCAGTTCAGGGGGAACGCGCACCTGCTGCTGTGGGCCGCCGGGCGCTACTCGCGCGTCGATCTCGCCGAGGGGGACATTTTCCTGCTGCCGCCGCACGTGCGGCACTCCCCGCAGCGCCCGCAAGCCGGCAGTCTCTGCCTGGTCATCGAGCGTACGCGACCGCAGGGTGCGGTCGACGGCTTCGAGTGGTACTGCGCGCGCTGCGGCGGCATCGTCCACCGGATCGACGTGCAGCTCGCGAGCATCGTCGAGGATCTGCCGAAGGCGTACGCACGCTTCTACGATGCCCCGGAGGAATCGCGGCGGTGCAAGGCGTGCGGAACGGTCCATCCGGGGCGCGACGCCGCGGCCTGGCTCCGGTCGGTCGCGAGCTGAGGCGGCGGATTTCTAGACACCGCGGAGGCCCCCTTGGTAGACTCGCCGGCGACCGGCCCGGAGAAAGCCCGGCGCTCACCCAGCAATCGAGGAGGTATACCCGTGCGTATCGCGTTCCGCGCCCTGATCCTGGGGCTTACCGCCGCGCTCTTCGTCGCCCCGGCGGCTGCCCAGCAGAAGCTGAAGATCGGCTTCATCACCACGCTCTCGGGCCCGCAGGGCGTGATCGGCGAGGACATGAAGAACTCGGTCGAACTCGCGCTCGACAACCTCGGCCGCAAGGTCGGCGGCCTCGACACCGAGGTGATCTACGGCGACGACCAGGTCAAGCCCGACGTCGGCAAGCAGCTCGCCGACGAGATGCTGAAGAAGCACCAGGTCGACTTCGTCGCCGGGGTGATCTGGTCGAACGTGCTGCTCGCGGTGTCCCCGACGGTGACCGACGCCGGCAAGATCATGATCAGCACCAACGCCGGCCCGCACCAGCTCGCCGGCAAGGAGTGCAACGAGCGCTTCTTCTCGACCTCGTGGCAGAACGACCAGACGCCCGAGGCGATGGGCAAGTACATGA
>Ga0335084_10002162_pt1 | contig 18830 bp, 18 predicted proteins | sample Lox_Sample_44_FD_206721 | JGI IMG/M metagenome (GOLD analysis project Ga0335084, IMG submission 206721) | Soil microbial communities from Loxahatchee National Wildlife Refuge, Florida, United States - Lox_Sample_4.4 | ecosystem: Environmental > Terrestrial > Soil > Wetlands | place: USA...
CGAGAATGGCCGCTGCGACGCGGCGCGGGCCGCTTCGTTGCAGCCAGTAGCGCGCGCGAGAAAGAGCCACCCCGGCCACGAACAGGTTCGGCAGCGTCCCGATGCCGAAGGCAGCCATGACCAGCGCCCCCTGCCAGACGCCGCCGGCGAACAGAGCAAGCGGCAATACGCTATAGACGAGCGCGCACGGAACCAGGCCCCATACGAACCCGAGCGCGATGCGACCGCCGGGCCCGGGCCTTGCAAGCAGCGGCCGCACGGCGGGGAGGATCCGCGCATAGACCGCCGCGCCGCCGCGCTGCAGCCAGCCAAACCCTGGGCTTCTTGCGACCAGGCTCAGGCCGAGGGCGAGCAATGCGACATTCGCAAGGAGATAGAGCAAGCGCTGCACTGGGAGGAGCTGCACTGCATCCACCGTCGCTGCTCCGGCTGCGCCGAATATCGCGCCGAGGAGCGCGTAGACGGTGATGCGCGCACCGTGGTACGCCAGTTGCTCCCGCACGAGGCTCGATGCGGAGCGCAGCGGTGCCGTTGCGCTTTGGCGCGCCGACGCGTCGCGCGCCGAGGCGGCGGCGATGAAACCGCCGCACATCGCCAGGCAGTGCAGCCCGCCAAGCGCGCCGATGAGCCACGCGCCGATGAGAAGGCTCAACGCCATTGCCGGCAGCGTCCGTTGGCGTCAAGGGCGATCATCGTTCAGATCGCGTTCCGGGCGATTGACGGTTTGCTCGAGAAACACCGTCAGCGCGGAGGACGCGATGCCCATCCCCCAAAAACCGAAGAAGCCCATCGTGTAGATCGCCTGGCGCGACAGGTCGAGCGGAGCGCCGAAGAAATGCAGATCGAAGGGATCGAAGACAGTGAAGAATATGGCCTCCGCGATTCCAGCAACGAGGAAGGCTGGCCAGATCACCCACATCAGCCGCTGGCCGACGGCGCCAGGCACGGCGCCGCGCTCCTTGGCGCGCGCGGGGTCAGTCATGAGGAGTCTCCGCTGCCGCGCCGAGACGCAGCTCGTGCAGCGGTCCCTTCGCGGTCGTCGTAGGCAGCCGCCATTGATCCGTTTCGAGGATTACGATCCAGCGTCCCGCCGAATCTCCGGCGAGCGCGCCGCGAAACTCGCCATCCTGCGTCGGGACGAGCGCAATCAGTTGATCGTTCGCAGAGCGCGTCGGATGGGCGAGCCTGAGCCGCAGGCCCGAAGGCGCTCCTGTCAGTCCCTCGATGCGGACCCTGACCTCGCCGTTGGCAGCGAAGATCACGGTCGCGCCAAGCGGGCGTTCCGCGCTCGCCGCGGTCCGCCTGAGCTCCTGGTTGATGAGCAGCCCGCGCTTGTAATAGTCCTCGGCGACGAGACCGTCGTCGCTGCGGATAGCCAGCCAGGCGGAAACCAGCGAGGCGAGGACCACGACCACCGGCCCTGCGCCGAGCAGCCACGGCCACGCGCTTCGATACCAGAGGTCCGCAGCGTGTTCAGCGCGGGATGATGAAGCTGGATTGCTCATGGCGAACCACCTTGTCGTCGTTCACGGCCTGGACGATGAACTCGATCTTGTGCGGGCCGGGCTTGGTACCGGAGCCTTCCTCTTCGACGGGAGCCTGGACCCTCAGGGGCAGCAGGCGCGTTTCCGCGGCGCCGACCGCGACGGGCTGCTCCACGCCCACCACGCTCAGGCGAGGCAATCCGACGGCGGCGATCGTGAACGAGCGAGGCTCTTCGTCCGTGTTCATGATCTGCAGGCGGTAGACGTTCTCGATGATGCCGGGTGCAGCCTCGCGCGCGAGCGCGCCGCGGTCGCGGATCACGTCCACCTTGAGCGGGCTGCGCATGACCAGCGAGCCGGAAGCCGCCGCCGCAACGATGAGCAGGCCCGACAGATAGACGAGGGTTCGCGGCCGAAAGACGCGCCGCCACATCGTGCGCCGATCGAATCCCTGAGCAAGCGCGCTCTCCGTCGCGTAGCGGATCAGTCCGGGCGCATAGCCCATCTTGTCCATCACCTGGTTGCAGCCGTCGATGCAGGCGGCGCAGCCGATGCATTCGTATTGCAAGCCCTGGCGGATGTCGATCCCGGTCGGACATACCTGCACGCAGATTCCGCAGTCGACGCAATCGCCCAGTCCGCGCTCGCGCGGGCGCACGGACTTCGAACGCGATCCCCGCGGCTCGCCGCGGGCGCGATCATAGGTGATCACCAGCGTGTCCTTGTCGAACATGACGCCTTGGAATCGAGCATAGGGACAAAGGTACTTGCACACCTGCTCGCGCATGAAGCCGGCGTTGCCGTAGGTCGCCGCGGCGTAGAAAAGCACCCAGAAGGTTTCCCAAGGCCCGAGCTGGAGCGCGAGCGCCCGCAATCCGAGGTCGCGGATCGGCGTGAAGTACCCTACGAAGGTGTAGCCGGTCCACAGCGCGACCGCGACCCAGGCCGCGTGCTTCAGCGTTTTCGCTCCGAGTTTTCGCGCCGACAGGGGCGAGGCGTCGAGCCGGATCCTGGCGAGGCGGTCGCCCTCGATCCTTCGCTCGATCCAAAGGAAGATTTCCGTGTAGACCGTTTGCGGGCAGGCGTAACCGCACCACAGACGCCCAGCGACCGCGGTGAACAAGAACAGCGCCAGCGCGGAGAGGATCAGCAGGGCACTGAGATAGATGACGTCCTGCGGCCAGAACACCAGGCCGAAGATGTAGAACTTGCGCGCCGCCAGATCGAAGAGCACCGCCTGGCGCGCATTCCACGACAGCCACGGAAGGCCGTAGTAGATCGCCTGCGTCAGAAAGACCAGCGCCCAGCGCCAGGCGGCGAACCACCCGTGCACGGAGCGCGGATAGATCTTCTTGCGGATCTCGTAGAGCGCTGCCTCGTCGGCGACCGGCCGGATCGGAATGGTCGGAGGCGTGCCGTTCAAGGAACTGTCTCGCTGACACCCGGCAGCCCGACGGCTGCCGGCGTCGTTTATCGAGCGTCGCCGGCTTTGGCGTTCGACAAGCCCCACACGTAGGCAGTCAGCAGCTGGATCTTGCCGTCGTCGAGGCGGTCCTTGTGTGCAGGCATGCGTGTCACCTCGCTCGCCGCGCCGCGGCCCTTGCTGATGGTCTCGACGATGGTCGCTTCGGAGCTGCCATAGAGCCAGATCTCGTCGGTGAGGTTCGGCGCGCCCAGTTGCATATTGCCTTTGCCGTCCGGCCCGTGACAGGCGGCGCAGTTCTGGGCGAACACCTGCTTGCCTAGCTGAGCGCGCAGATTGTCGTGCGGCAACCCCGACAGCGAGCGCACGTACGCTGCAACGTTCTTCACTCCATCGTCGCCGAGCGTCGGGCCGAACGCGGGCATGATGCCGTTGCGCCCGTTGCTGATCGATTCCTTGATCTGCCCGGGCGAGCCGCCGTATAGCCAATCGCTGTCGCGCAGGCTGGGAAAGCCCTTGCTGCCTCCGGCGTCCGAGCCGTGACACGGCGCGCAGTAGTTGAGGAAGAGCCTCTCGCCCATCGCGTGCGCCTGCGGGTCCGCGGCCACCGCCTTCACGTCCATCCCGAGATACCTGGCGTAGAGCGGTTTCACCCTTTCGTCGAAATCCGTCCGCTCCGTCGCGTAGGCTCCCGCCGAGGTCCACCCGAGAACGCCGCGGAACGTCCCGAGCCCGGGATAGAGCGCGAGGTAGAGCAGCGAAAAGGCGATCGTTAGGTAGAAAAGCCACATCCACCAGCGCGGCAGCGGGTTGTTGTACTCGGCGAGGTCGCCGTCCCAGGTGTGCCCCGTCGTGCCCGGCCCCGTCTCGCCTTCCTTTCGCGCCTGCGTCGGAACGCGCTTTTTTCCCATCACGAAAAGCAGGATGGCGCAGCCTAGGATCGAGACGAGCGTGATGATGGCAACGTAGATGCCCCAGAAACCGGACGTGAAATCGCTCATCGTCCGACTCCCTGCTCCGCGACGGCGCAGCTCGGCGAATCTCTTGAGACTTTCGCAGCAGACGCGCTCGAGCTTGGCCGAGCTGTCCCTCCCGAAGCCCGCGGCGCGAGATCATCGGGCAGCGCGAAGGGCGCAAGCGCCGCCGCGTCGAACGCCCGCTTGCGTTGCTTGCCCCACGCCCACGCGACGATGCCGATGAAGAGCAGGAAGGAGACGACGGTCAGGACGCTTCCAATCACTGAGAAGGTCTGCATGGCTACCTCAGGTTGCGCAGCGCCAGTCCGAGGCTCTGCAGGTACGCCACGAGGGCGTCCTCTTCCGTCTTGCTCTGCAGCTGCTCGCGAGCCGCGGCGATCTCCGCGTCGGAATAGGGAACGCCGACGCGCCGCAGAGCGCGCATCTTTGCCTCGATGTCGTCGTTCTCCACCGCCGTTCGCGCCAGCCATGGATACGCGGGCATGTTCGACTCCGGCACGACATCGCGCGGATTGGCGAGATGCGCCCGCTGCCAGTCGTCGGAATACCGGCCGCCGACGCGCGCTAGATCGGGACCGGTGCGCTTGCTCCCCCACTGGAAGGGATGGTCGTAGACGAACTCGCCCGCCACCGAGTAGTGCCCGTAGCGCTCGGTTTCGGCGCGGAACGGCCGGATCATCTGCGAGTGGCAGTTGTAGCAGCCTTCGCGCAGGTAGATGTCGCGGCCGGCGAGCTGCAGCGGTGTGTACGGCTTGATCCCGTCCACTGGCTGCGTCGTCGATTTCTGAAAGTACAGCGGCACGATCTCGACCAGGCCGCCGACGCTCACGACCAGGACGACAAGAACGATCATCCAGCCGAGATTCTTCTCGATCATCTCTTGCGAGAACCTCATGCCTCTCGCTCCCACGTCAGGCGGCTACCGGGGCGGCTGCGGGGATCGTCGCCTCGACCCCCTTGCCGCCGCCGGCCGTCCGAATAACGTTGTAGGCCATGATGAGCATGCCCGCGAGGAAAAGCGTGCCTCCCAGCAGCCTGATCGCATAGAAGGGATAGGTCGCTTTCACTGCCTCGACGAACGCGTAGGTCAGCGTGCCATCCGGGTTGGTCGCGCGCCACATCAGCCCCTGCATCACGCCGGCGATCCACATCGAGGCGATGTAGAACACGACGCCGACGGTCGCGACCCAGAAGTGCACGGTGATGAGGCGGGTGGAGAACATCTCGCTCTTCCCGAACATGCGCGGAATGAGGTAGTAGATGCACCCCACCGAGATGAACGCGACCCAGCCGAGCGCGCCGGAGTGCACGTGGCCCACCGTCCAATCGGTGTAGTGCGACAGCGCGTTGACCGTCTTGATCGACATCATCGGTCCCTCGAACGTCGACATCCCGTAGAAGGACAGCGAAACGATCATGAACTTCAGGATCGGATCCGTGCGCAGTTTGTGCCACGCACCCGAGAGGGTCATGATTCCGTTGATCATCCCGCCCCAGGAAGGCGCGAGCAGCACGAGCGAGAAGAGCATGCCGAGCGACTGCGTCCAGTCGGGCAGCGCCGTGTAGTGCAGGTGATGCGGCCCCGCCCACATGTAGGTGAAGATCAGCGCCCAGAAGTGAACGACCGACAGCCGGTACGAGTAGATGGGGCGTCCCGCCTGCTTGGGGACGAAGTAGTACATCATCCCGAGGAAGCCGGCGGTGAGGAAGAAGCCCACCGCGTTGTGGCCGTACCACCACTGCACCATCGCATCCTGTACGCCGGCATACGCCGAATACGATTTCATCGGCCAGAAGCTCACCGGCGACTCGGCGCTGTTGACGATGTGCAGGATGGCCACCGTCAGGATGTACGCGCCGAAGAACCAGTTGGCGACGTAGATGTGCGGCGTCCGCCGCAGGAAAATCGTGCCGAAGAAGACGATCGCGTAGGCAACCCAGACGACGGCGATCAGCAGATCGATCGGCCATTCGAGCTCGGCGTATTCCTTCCCCGTCGTGAACCCCAGCGGGAGCGTGATCGCAGCGAGCACGATGACCGCCTGCCAGCCCCAGAAGGTGAACGACGCGAGCGGCGTGCAGAACAACCGCACCTGGCAGGTGCGCTGCACACAGTAGTAGGAGCTCGCGAAGAGCGCGCAGCCGCCGAAGGCGAAGATGACCGCGTTGGTGTGCAGCGGGCGCAGCCGGCCGTACGAAAGCCACGAGATGCCGGTGATCAGATCCGGCCACAGCAGCTGCGCCGCGATCACCACGCCAACCAGCATCCCAACGATCCCCCAGACGACCGTCATGATCGCGAACTGGCGGACCACCTTGTAGTTGAACGTCGCTGTAAGGCTGCTGCTCATGCCGCGGGCCCCTCGCAGAGTCGAAGGAACAAGGGGCCGATGCTACCGACGCGGATCGCCCCGAGGATTGACGAATATCAAGGCGCCGAATCGTCGTCAGCGATGATTTGGTGCGCCGGTCCTTCGAAATCGTCGAACTGGCCGCTCCTGACCGCCCACCAGAAGGCGACAGCAATGAGAAGCGCCAGCACCAGCGACAGCGGGATGAGCAGATAGAGAATTTCCATCGTGGTCAGGTCAGACCTTCCGCCGGGCGGCGGCCGACGCCGGCCCGCTCGTCCGAGCCGGCCGGTACACGCCGGAACGGGGCCCCCGGACGCGGGCCAGCCTCAGCGCATTGCCCACAACGAGCAACGACGAAGCCGACATTCCGACTGCGGCGACCACGGGCGTGAGGTAGCCGGTCGCCGCGAGCGGAATGGCAACCACGTTGTAGGCCAGCGCCCAGAGAAGGTTCTGCCGCACCGTGCGGAAGGTGCGCTTCGCGTGCCCGAAGGCACTCGCCAGGGTCTTGAGGTCCTCGCCCAGCACGACGATGTCAGAAGTCCATTGCGTGAGCGCCGCCGCCCTGCCGAACGAGAGCGAGACGTCGGCCTGAGCGAGGCTCGGCGCATCGTTCACGCCGTCGCCGATCATCGCCACGATGGCACCTTCGCGCTGGCGCGCCGCGACGAAGTCGCGCTTTTCCACAGGACGCATCTCGCCCCGAAAATCGTCGATACCGGCCGCTCGCGCGATGGCGGCTGCCGTCTCGTGGCGGTCGCCGGAAAGCAGCGACACCGCAACTCCCTCCTGACGAAGCACGGACACAAGCTCCAGCGCGCCAGGGCGCAGCGAGTCTCCGAACTCGAGGCAGGCGAGCGGTCCGCTCGCATCGCCGAGCGCGACCGCGATCCGGTCGGGGGCAACGCGGAAGGCAGCCGGCGGGGGAGGCATTTGCCAGAGCTCAGCGACCCAGTCGGGCCGGCCGATCCGGATGCGCCGCCCGGCGTGCACACCGTCGACGCCACAGCCCGGAACGGCCTCGATCCTGGCGACCCCGGGTACCGGGGCGGCCTCGGCGACCAGCGCTCGGGCGAGCGGGTGCGTCGCCCCCTGCTCCAATGCTGCGGCGAGCCCCAGGGAGGCGGCGCGATCGAGCGAGCCCAGCGTGCTCACGGCGAGCAGCCGCACGTCGCCACGCGTGAGCGTCCCGGTCTTGTCGAAGATGACATGCGAAACGCGAGCGAGTGTTTCCAGCGCGCCACCGCGCACGGCGAGGATGCGCTGCCGACCGAGGGCGCCGGCGGCTGCCGCGATCGCAGCGGGTGTGGCCAGCGAGAGCGCGCAAGGGCAACTCACGACGAGCACGGCGAGCGTCACGGCAAGCGCACGCGATGCATCGTGCTGCCACCAGAACACGAAGGTCGTAGCGGCAGCGACGAGCAGCGCAGCAACGAACCAGGCAGCCGCACGGTCGGCGAGCAAAGCCGCCGGCGGGCGCGCGCCGGACGCGCGCTCGACAAGCCGTGCGAGTGCCGCGAGTGTGCTCGCCGCGCCAGCGGCGTTCACGCGGACTATGAGCGGGCTGTCGCGGTTGAGCGTGCCGGCAAGAACCCTGTCGCCTGTGCCACAGGCGCGCGGCCAGCTCTCGCCGGTCAGCACCGCCTCTTCGAGGCTCGAACGGCCTTCGAGCACCTCTCCATCCGCCGGGACGGAGTCTCCCGCGCTCACGCGCACGATGTCGCCCGGCGCGAGCGCGCTTGCGGGCACGCTCTGCGCAAATCGAGCATCGGGATATCGCGGCAGCTTCTGCGCCGTAGCGGGCAGATCGCGCGCGATCGCCTCGATCGCATCAGCCGCCTTCATGCGCGCACGCAGCTCGACGTAGCGGGTGAGGAGAAGCAGCGCCACGAACATAGTCACCGAGTCGTAGTAGACCGCCCCAACGCCGTTGAGCGTTGCCAGAGCGCTCGCGGTGAAGGCGCCGCCGACACCGAGTGCCACCGGCACGTCCATGCCGAGGCGACGCCGCTTCAGGTCGCGCAGCGCCCCCGCGAAGAACGGCGCAGCGCAGTAGAGCACGACCGGCAGTGTCAGCGCGAGACTCGCCCAATCGAGAAGCGCCTGATACTGCGACTCGACGCCGTCGAGGGAGACGTAGGCCGGGACGGCGAACATCATTACCTGCATCATGGCGAGCAGCGCGATCGCCATCCGCAGCAGGAGCGCGCGGCTCTCGCGTCGCGCGAGGGCTTCCCGCCGTGCCGGATCGTAGGGATACCCGCGATAGCCGATCGTCGACAGCGCGCGCAGCAGATCGGACAGCTTGCCGGCGCGAGCGTCCCAGCACACGCGTGCGCGCCGGGTCGCGAAGTTGACGCTTGCCTCGAGCACGCCGGGCTGCCGTTGCAAATAGCTCTCGATGAGCCAGACGCACGCCGCGCAACGGATCCCCTCGAGCAGCAGCGAAACCTCGCGCTGCTCGCCCTCTCCCCGCCGGATCAGGTTGCCTGCCTCCGCCGCCAGATCGTACTGTGACCAGGCATCGGCGATCTGCGAAGGACGCTCCGCCACCGCGCTGCGCTGAGCGTAAAAGCGCTCCAGCTTCGCGGCGCCGATCGTCTGCGCGACCGCGAGGCAACCCGCGCAGCAAAAGACTCGTTCGGCGCCGTCGACAACCAGATGCCAGCGATCGGAGCGTGCAGGTGTTCCGCAGTGAAAGCACGCGACGCTGGCTCCATCCTGCGCTTCGTTCTGCAGAGGCGTCGCAGGCGACCGAGCCGTTCCAGTGAGCACCGCGGATGAGGGTCCCGACATCCAGCGAACGGTAATGAGCGAGCAGCCGAGGGTCAAGCAAAAATCAAGCGGTTGTCTGCTCGTTTCCGACATCGATTGATCTTCGTCAACCGCGGCGGCCGGCCCGAGTCTAGAATGGACGCAAAGAAAGACTCGCTGGAGACGATCGTGTATACCCACATCCTGGTCGCAACCGACGGCTCGAAGCTCTCGGGCAAGGCGGTAACTCACGCCATCGCACTCGCGCAGGCGCTGGGCGCACGCCTCACCGCCTTCCACGCCTCACCGGATTACCCGTTGCCCGTTTACGCGGACGGCGTGGTGTACCAGCAGGTCTCGCGCCGCGAGTACGCCGCCGCCTGCAAGAAGGAAGCGGCCAAGATCCTCGATGCCGTGGAAGCGAAGGCGCGGCTTGCCGGGATCCCATTCGCGCAAGCGCAAGCGATCTCCAGTGTGCCATGGCAAGCCATTCTTGCGGCCGCGAACCACCACAAGTGCGACGCTATCGTCATGGCCTCGCACGGGCGCCGAGGCGTGAGCGCATTGCTCCTCGGAAGCGAGACGCAGAAGGTCCTTACGCACTCCAAGCTGCCGGTGATCGTGGTTCGCTGAGCCTGCCTCGGTCGCCGCTCTGCCGGACGACCATCGCCACGCTGGGCCCCTCGAGCAAGACGAAGACGTAGAGCCTGAGCACGCGCGTTGCGTTGCCGGGCGGAGGCGGCTCGCTCCCCGAAAAGAGCCGTTGGTCGCGAGGTGCGCGTGCTCGCGGCGCTACTTGTCCGGACTTTGCTATGCTAGCTCCCAGCGTCGTCGAGCGCACTGCCCGGGAATACGTATGCGACTGAAGCGGCAGTTTTTCCGCCCCGGCCGCCGAGTCGAACAGATCGGCAGGCTCGCTGCGCACCCGTTTTTCACGCGCCGGAACGGCGCCAAAGCGGGATCGCCTGGGGTCCCGCCTGCGTTGCCGCAGGAACGACGCGGCGTGCTCGCACGGCTTGCCGAGAACGCGGGAGCGCTTTTCTCGATCACCGTATCGCTGCTCCTCGTTGCCGCATTGCTGGCACTGATAGTGGCGTTCGTGCGCGACATACGGCGCGATGCATTCGAGCTCGAAAGTTTCACCGCGCCGACGCAGATCGTCGAACGCGGTTACACCTCGACCGCGATCGCCGAGGCGATCCTGGACGAGATCCGCGCCATCCAGGTCGAGGCCTTCACGCTGCAGGCCCGACGACAGCTCGAGGTCGCGGCGACGCTGCCGGACGTCCAGGTCGCCGGCGCCGGGCTGTCGATGAAGTCGATCGTGCGCTACGCGCGCCGCCTCTTCGACCTGCCCGACAACCGCATAAGCGGCGAACTCCTCCAGAACGGGCGCGCCCTGAAGCTCGTGCTGCGCATCTGGGTGGGCACGGGCACGCGGCTCGTCGTCGTGCACAGCGCTGAGGGCGATGTCGAAAGCCTCTTGCGCGACGCGGGACGAGCCCTCGTGCAGATCGCCGATCCCCAGCTGCTGGTCGTCTACCTGTTCGGGCGCGAGGTCCGCCAAGGACATTTCCCGGCGACACGCGCTGCGATCGACTATCTGCTTGCGCAGGGGCGCCCCGAAGACAGCGCCAAGGCCTACCAGATGCTAGGGGATGTGCAGCGGCGCGAGGGCAATCCCGAGGACGCACTCGCCTCTTACCGGAGCTACGCCGCGATCGACCCGCTGTGGGGAACCCTCGCAGTCGTGCGGCAGCTGGTCCGCATGGGGCGGGATGATGAAGCACTCGGGTTGGCGCGGAAGCGGGCGACGGTCGCGTCGACCGCCGACGACTGGAACTTGGTCTCGAGCGCGATGAGCTCGCTCGGGCGCGACGCGGAAGCTTTGTACTACGGGAAGCGGGCGCTCGCGCTCGACGCGAAGAGCGTCGACGCGCACAACAACATCTCGATCGCGCTGTATGCGATGCACCGGCCGCGCGAGGCAGTCGTCGTCGCCGAGCGCGGTGTGAAGCTCAACCCGGGCGACAAGGACCTGCCGTCGACCTACGCGTTCATGCTGGCGGCCGTCGGGCGCGCTGCAGAGGCGATCGAGATTTGCAACGCGTCGCTTGCCGAGTGGCCCGGCGATCTGTGGTGCCGCGAGGCGCGAGGCGACGCGTATGCGACGCTCGGACGCGTCGACGAAGCGCTGGCCGAGTATCGCTACGCGCAGGAGAACGGCAATGCATCCCCCTACCTCGCAACTCATTTCGGCGACCTGCTTCTCGCCACGGGGAAGCCGAACGACGCGCTGGCGCAGTACGAGACGGCGCTGACCAACGAACCGCACCACTGGATGGCGCAGACCGGATGGGCGCGTGCCCAGCTCGCGCTCGGCCGGCCACAGGTTGCGGCGCAGCGTTTCGCCGAAATCGTCGCGCAGGATCCGGACAGCGCGCTTCTATATCGCGAGTGGGGGCGCGCGCTCGACATGCTCGGACGCAAGGATGACGCCACGGCCAAGCGCGCAGAGGCCCAGGCCGCGGAGTCCCGGCTCGCGATTCCGCTCGAATCGGGGTGATAGTGCGCCCGCTTCGCGCCGAGAGCGGATTGACGCCGCTTGCCCTCGACCGTCCCGTTGACCGCATCGGCGCGCTGCCCCTGCTCCTGGGCTTCGGCCAGGATGGCGGCGGAGCGCTCCCCGGGGTTGCCGAAAACCTCGCTGCGCTATTCGCGATCGCGTTGTCACTGCTTCTCATCGCCGGGCTTGGCGCGCTGCTCTACGCAGTCGTGCGCGAGCTGCGTCGCCGCACGGTCCGTCTCGACCCGATCGAGGTGCCGCCGGATCTGCATGCGCGCGGCTATTCACCGGCCGTGATCGCGGAACGATTGCTTGACGCACTACTCCAGATACAGCGCCAGGCTCCCACGCTCAAAGACCTGGGCGGAGTGGACGCGAGCGCCGCGCTGGTCGACCTTCACGTGCCAGGGCGGTTCCCAGTGCAGGCCATTGTGCGCCAGGTCCAACGGCTGCTACACCTTCCCGACCCGCACATCGGAGGAGAGATCACGCGCGAGGACGACTCCTACGAGCTCACGTTGCGCAGCCGCGAGCAGGGCAGCGTAGTAGTCGTCGGCATGCATCGGGGCACGGACGTGCGGGAGTTGCTCGCAAGCGGCGCCGAGGACATCCTGCGGGTCGTCGATCCGTGGCTGCTCGCGCACCACTATTTCGCGCGGGAGACGCGCGAACAGCCGCTCGAATTCAGGCGCACGCTCGCCACGCTCGAGCACATGCTGCAGCACGCACCGGCGTCGGAGCGTCCGTGGGTGCTCAACATGCTCGGCGTGTGCCTGACCCGACAGCGGCAGCCTCTTCCGGCGATCGAGCGCTTTCGTGAAGCGCTCTCTGCCGGGCCACAGCTGTCGTTCATTCATCACAACTGGGCCAACGCGCTGGATCTCATTGGGCGCTTCGACGAAGCCCGCGCGCATCGGGTGCGCGCGCTGGAGATCCCGGCTCGAACGCCGAACATGGTCGCCAACAGCGCGATCAACGCGTCGCTGCTGCACCGGCACCCCCAGGCGCTCGTTCTGGCACGCCGCGCGCTCGCGCTCGAGCCGCGCAGCGCACGCGCCTGGACGGCATGGGGCTACGTCCTGTTCGGACTGCATCGTCTGGAGCAGGCGGCTGCGGCCTGCGAGCGCTCGATCACGCTCGGTGCTGGCGACACGTTCTGGTCTCCGCCGCTGGCGATGGTCTATGCGGCGCTCGGTCGCGCGGACAAGGCGCTGGCCGTCGCACACGACGACATCGAGCGGGCGGGCGAAACGGACGGCGCGCTCAAGGCCATGGGCTTTGCGCGGCTCGCCGCGGGCGATGCCCGCGGCGCCTTCACAAGCTTCGAGGCGGCGCTTGCGCGAGCTCCGGGCGCCGGCGATGCCGCCTACGGACGCGCCGACGCGCTGCTCGCGCTCGGTGAAAACGAGCTTGCCCTGACTTTCTACGAATGGGCGGTGGCGATCGATCCGTTCTACCCGCAGGCCCATACCGGCTGGGCCCAGGCACTCCTCGCGCTCGGGCGCCTCGAGGAAGCGCCGCCGCGCTTCTCGGTCGCCGTCAGAGTCGACGCGGCGTACGCGCCCGCGTACCGCGGCTGGGCAAGCGCGCTGACCGCTCTCGGGCGACAGGATGAGGCACAGCCGCTCCTTGCCCAGGCGGAAGCCGTCGAGCGGCGCAATCGGAAGCTCCTGCCGCTGCGTTAGCGCACCCTCCTGGGAAGCACGCAAATTGGGTTAAAATCAAAGCTTTGCATAACAAAGCTTAGGATGCGCGCGTCCCGGTTCTTTCTGTCGACCCTCAAAGAGGCGCCTGCGGAGGCCGAACTCGTGAGCCATCGGCTGATGCTGCGAGCCGGAATGATTCGGCGGCTCGCGGCCGGAATCTACACGTGGATGCCGCTGGGCCTGCGCGTACTGCGCAAGGTGGAGGCTATCGTACGCGAGGAGATGAACCGGGCCGGCGCGATCGAGCTGCTCATGCCCGTGGTGCAGCCGGCCGAGCTGTGGCAGGAATCGGGCCGCTGGGACAAGTACGGTCCGGATCTGCGCCGTTTCAAGGACCGCCACGAGCGGGACTTCGTTCTCCAGCCGACGTCAGAGGAAGTCGTCACCGACATCGCGCGCAAGGAGATCAAGAGCTACAAGCAGCTGCCGGTGAACCTCTACCACATCCAGATCAAGTTCCGTGACGAGGTCCGGCCTCGCTTTGGCGTCATGCGCTCGCGCGAGTTCATCATGAAGGATGCCTACTCGTTCGATACCGACAAGGAGGGCATGCTCAAGTCCTACCAAGCGATGTATGACGCCTACGTTCGCATCTTCTCGCGGCTGGGCCTCAGATTCCGTCCGGTTGCCGCCGACACCGGGCCGATCGGAGGCAGCGCGTCGCACGAGTTTCAGGTGCTCGCCGATTCCGGTGAGGACGCGATAGCCTATTGTCCCGACTCCGACTACGCCGCCAATGTGGAGCTCGCGGAAGCGGCGCCGCCGTCGCCGCGCGCCGCGGCGCGGGAGGCGATGCAGAAGGTGCCGACTCCGGGCAAGTCGACCTGCGAGGAAGTCGCCGAGCTGCTTGGCCTTCCGCTCGCGCGCACCGTCAAGTGCATCATGCTGTGGGTCGACGGCAAGGTGCATATGCTGCTCATCCGTGGCGACCATTCGCTGAACGAAATCAAGGCCTCGAAGGTCCCGGGGCTCGCCGGTTTCCGCTGGGCGCGGGACGATGAGATCGTCGCCGCGCTCGGGTCTCCGCCGGGCTACCTCGGCCCGGTCGGGATGCCCGCCTCGATGCCTCTGATAGCTGATCGCGAGGTCGCGGCGATGGCTGATTTCATCTGCGGTGCGAACGAAGCGGATTTTCACCTGCGCGGCGTGAATTTCGGCCGCGACTGCCGCGAACCCGATCGCGTCGCGGATCTGCGCAACGTAGTAAAAGGCGACCTTTCGCCCGACGGCAAGGGGCGGCTCGACATCGTGCGCGGTATCGAGGTAGGTCACGTATTCGCCCTCGGCACGCGCTACTCGGAAACCATGGGCGCAACTTTCCTCGATACGGACGGTCAACCGCATCTCATGGAGATGGGGTGCTACGGGATCGGTGTCACGCGCGTCGTCGCGGCGGCGATCGAGCAGAACAACGACCAGCGAGGCATCGTCTGGCCCGAGCCACTGGCGCCGTTCGGCGTCGCTATCGCTCCGATCGGCTACGAGCGGGTGGAGGCCGTGCGCGATGCCGCCGACCGGTTGCACGACGAGCTCGAAGCGTCCGGAGTCGAGGTGTTGCTCGACGATCGAGGCGAGCGACCCGGCGTAATGTTCGCGGATCTCGAGCTCATTGGTATCCCCCACCGCGTAACGGTGGGCGAGCGAGGACTGAAGGAAGGCAAGATCGAATACCAGGGGCGGCGGGATACGACGGCGACATCCATTCCCCTCGCGGAAGGGGCAGTGCGTGTACGAGGGAGGCTTGCGCAATGAAGTCCCCGCGGATCGTGTCGGTGTCCCTTGCCGTACTCGGGCTTTTGTTCGCCGTTTCGCCGCCGGCGCATGCGGGCGCGCAGATCGAGGAGGAACTCGCCGCCAACGTGCAAAACTCGCTGCACCGCTCGGTCAGCGACTATCCGGCGCCGCATCTCGTGTTCACAACCCCGCTCGAAGGCCTGTCGTGGCTCGCGGACATGTCTTCTCGCCTCGCACCGAAGATCCCCGACTGGTCGACGCGCCGCGATTTTCTCATCACCGTGCAGTACGAAGCATCTCGCGCAGGTCTCGATCCACAGCTCGTGCTGGGCTTGATCCAGCAGGAGAGCAACTTCCGCAAGTACGCCGTCTCCTCTGCCGAAGCGCGCGGTTACATGCAGGTGATGCCCTTCTGGGTGCGTCTGATCGGCAGCCCGGAACACGACCTCTTCAACCTGCGTACCAATTTGCGCTATGGCTGCACCATCCTGCGCTACTACCTAAATATTGAAAACGGCGATCTGTATCGCGCGCTCGGCCGCTACAACGGAAGCCTGGGTCGACCCGAGTATCCGACTGCCGTCATCGCTACGATGCGACGCTACTGGACCTGGACACCCGCCCCGGCGGGGGATTCGGCCGGACCGGCGGCCGGGCCGAATGCGATGAGCGCAAGGTGACGCGAAGCGAGACGCCCTATCGCGGCCGCTTCGCGCCGTCGCCCACCGGTCCGCTCCACTTCGGCTCTCTCGTCGCTGCGCTGGCGAGCTACTGCGACGCGCGTGCGCACGGCGGCGAATGGCTCGTGCGCATCGAGGATCTCGACGAGCCGCGCAGCAGCAGGGCTGCCGCCGAGCTGATCCTTGCGCAGCTCGCGACTTACGGCTTTAGATACGACGCTCCCGTGCTCTGGCAGAGCGAGCGTGGCGCGGTGTACCAGGCCGCGCTGGACGAGCTGATCGCCGCCGGGCTTGCCTTCCCCTGCGCCTGCTCGCGCAAGGATCTCGAAACGGCCCGGATCGGCGCCGGTGGCGAACGCGTCTATCCGGGCACCTGCCGCAACGGTCCCGCACCGGGCCGCAAGCCCAGGGCATGGCGCGCCGCGGTCAACGACGAGCTGATCGGATTCGCCGATCGTCTTCAAGGACGCTGCGAGCAGTACGTTGCGAGAGAAGTCGGCGATTTCGTGGTCAAGCGCGCCGACGACCTTTTCGCTTATCAGCTCGCGGTGGTGGTCGACGATGCGAGACAGGACATCACTCACGTCGTGCGGGGCTCCGATTTGCTGGCGTCGACGCCGCGGCAGATCTGGTTGCAGAAGCGGCTGGGCTTTACGACGCCCATCTACCTGCATCATCCGGTGGCAATCGATGCGCGCGGCGAAAAGCTTTCGAAGCAGACCGAGGCCCCGCCGCTGGCGGGCGACCCTCTTCCCGTGCTGCTCCAGGCGTGGGCTTTTCTCGATCAGCCCCAACCTGCGTCGCCTCCCGTTTCGGTCGAGGCGTTCTGGCGCTGGGCGCACCGCGCCTGGAACCCCCGGCTTCTGCCTCCGGTGACCATGCTACCCGCCCCGGCTTCGAGCGTCGGTGCCGCGGTATAATTCGCGCTCACCCGGCGTGCCGCACGCGCGGCCCGCGCCCCCAGAGCGCCGTTGGTCGCCGCAGAATCGATGACCACACTCGTCGTCGTCCGCAAGAATGGAGAGATTGCGATCGCCGCCGACTCGCTCACGACGTTCGGCGACACGCGGCTTACGGCGCAATTCGATCGCGTCTTCGACAAGATCGTGCGCTACCGTGACACCTACGTTGGTTTGTGCGGCAGCGCGGCGCATCAGCTCGTGTTCGAGAGCCTGCTTGCGCAGCACAAGGACCTCGACTTCAGCAGCAAGATCGCGATCTTCGAGACCTTCCGCAAGCTGCACCCCATTCTCAAAGACCAGCACTTCCTCAACCCGAAAGAGGAGGAAGATGATCCGTACGAATCAACGCAGATCCAGGCGGTGATTGCCAACGGCAACGGCATATTCGGTGTCTACTCGATGCGCGAGGTGTTCGAGTACACGCAATACTGGGCGATCGGCTCAGGACGCGAATTCGCGCTCGGCGCCATGCAGGCGCTCTACGGACGCCTGCGAAGCGCGGCAGCCGTAGCGCGAGCCGGCATCGAGGCGGGAGCGATCTTCGACCGGAACTCCGGGCTGCCGATGACGCTGTATACGCTGCCGGTCAAGGACAAGTGAGATGGGCGCTCCGCTCGCCGACAGCCTTACGCGCTTCGTGTTCGAGCGCGCGGCGGTACGCGGCGCGGTCGTCGGCCTGGACGAAGCCTACCGCGAATGCGTCGGCAGCCACGGCTACCCTCCGCGGCTCATTCGGCTCCTCGGAGAAACCTTGGGCGCGATGTGCCTGCTCACGAACTCGCTCAAGTTCCAGGGCAGCCTCGTGCTTCAACTTCAGGGAGCGGGCTCGGTACGACTGCTTGTCGTCGAGTGCGATGCATCGCTGACGCTTCGCGCAACGGCGAAGTGGACCGGCGACATCGACGAGGCGGCAACGCTCGCCGAGCTGACGGGCGACTCGCGTCGCAGCCGCATGGTGCTCACGGTCGATCCAAAGGATGGCGGCCCGTTACATCAGGGCATCGTCGACCTCGAAGGCAGCTCGGTCGCCGCACTCTTCGAGCACTACCTCGCCGCCTCCGAGCAGATAGCGACCCGGCTTTGGCTCGACGCCACCGACGATCGAGTGCGTGGCCTGTTGCTGCAGCGGATGCCGAGCTCGACCGACGCCGACACCGAGACGTGGACGCGCGCTGTCTCTGCAGTCGACGCCGCGCCTGCGCGCTTTGCCTCGACGGATGCACATGCGCTGTTGGCGGAGCTGTTTCGTGCCGACGACGTGCGGGCCTTCCGCGCACGCACGCCGCATTTTGGCTGCTCGTGCTCTCGCGAGCGGGTGATCGACGCACTGAGGATGCTTGGCCGCGCCGAGGTCGAAAGCGTCGTCGAGGAACGCGGTTCGGTCAGCGTGACCTGCGAATTCTGCAACCGACGCTACGACTTCGCCGCCGACGAGGCTCGAGCCTTGTTCGCCGTGCCGTCGGCGAGCGAGATGCACTAGGCGCGAGGTGAGCGTCTACATCCCGCGACCGTTCGCGCAGCGCGAGGGCGACCAAGTTGCGCGCCTCATCGCGGAGCATCCGTTCGCGACGCTGATCACGCCGTCTCCCGCCGAGATGCGGGTGAGCCATCTGCCCCTGGAGTTCGCAGCGGCCGGCGGCCCGCGGGGTGTCCTGCTCGGCCATATGGCGCGCGCCAACCCGCACTGGCAGCACCTAGCCGATGGCCCTTCGGTGGCGATCTTCCATGGCCCGCACGCCTACGTCTCGCCTTCATGGTACGGCGATCCCGCCGCGGCGGTGCCCACTTGGAACTATTGCGTCGCGCACGTGCACGGCCCGGCCGAAGTCATGCACGAGGAAGGCGAGAAGCGCGCGCTGCTCGCAACAATGATCGAGCGTTACGAGGGCGCGCGCGCGCGGCCCTGGCGTCTTCAGCTCGAAGGGCGAGCGCTCGACGCGATGCTCGAAGCCATCGTCGGATTCCGTCTGCGCGTCGAGCGCATCGACGCCAAGTTCAAGCTCTCGCAGAACCGGAGCGCGGATGACCGCGAGCGCGTCATCGCCGCGCTGCGCGCGGAAGGCTACGCGGAGGCGGAGGCCACCGCAGCCTGGATGGATGCCTATGCGCGCGGGAGCTGAGCAGCCGCGTTGCGCCGCTCAGCAAAGGCGCATATTGGCCAGATCGAAGATGAATTCGGGCTGCTGGTAG
>Ga0335084_10002163_pt1 | contig 18827 bp, 14 predicted proteins | sample Lox_Sample_44_FD_206721 | JGI IMG/M metagenome (GOLD analysis project Ga0335084, IMG submission 206721) | Soil microbial communities from Loxahatchee National Wildlife Refuge, Florida, United States - Lox_Sample_4.4 | ecosystem: Environmental > Terrestrial > Soil > Wetlands | place: USA...
AGTCGCGCGCCACGGCTGCGAGCGCGGCAATATAGGCGGGATCCGTGTAATACGGCGGCACGACGCGGATCGAGGGCACGACGCGCATCGCGCGCGCGAGCTCGAACAATCGCTCGAGGCTGGACCCCGTCGTCGCGCCCGCATACTGCGGGTACATCGGAAACGCGAGGAGGCGATCGATGCCGTCGGCCCCGAGCGCCGCCAGCGCCGCCGCGATGGACGGCTCGCCATAGCGCATCGCCGTCACGACGCGGACGTTCGCGCCCGACGCGTTCAGCCGGGACTCGAGCAATGTTGCCTGACGCGCCGTCGTCACGGCGAGCGGCGATCCCTCGGGCGTCCACACTTTCTGATACAGCTGTGCCGACGCCCGGGGCCGCGTTTGCAGGACGATGAGATTGAGGATCGGCCACCACTGCCAGCGCGGCAGGTCCACGACCCGCCGGTCCGAGAGGAACTCGCGCAGGTAGCGCTTGAGGGCGGCGGGCGTCGGCGCGGCCGGCGTACCCAACTGCAGCAGCAGGATTCCGACCCTTCCGGCATCACCCATAAGTGCCAGCCTATCGGCCGTTTCCGCGGGTCCCAAGCCCCCGGACAAAACTGTGACACTTTACTGCCGGTCCTTGCCTAGGATGGCCCCATGGCGCTCGGGATCGTGCACCGTGAGCCTGGAACCGACCTGATTCCGTCAGGCGAGCCGACGTGGCGCACCTGCCTGCGCGAGGTCGTGTTCTCGGACGACGCGGTGGGCTCGGACTGGGGGCAGGCCGGTGTCAGAGCCCGCGACGCCGAGGGCCGCCGTCTTGCCGAAGGCGAGGCTTATCGCCTGATCCTCGAGATCCTCTGCGGCCTGCAGTCGCCCATGCTCGGCGAGACCCAGGTCATGGGCCAGTTCAAGGCGTTTCTCGCGTCGCTCCACCGCGACCACGCGTGGCTCGGCAAGCTGGGCCAGCGCCTCCTGACCGACGCACGCGAAGTCCGCACGCAGTACCTTCAGGGCCTGGGCTCGCGGTCCTACGGCAGCGCGGTCCGCCGGCATCTCGCCGGTTGCAGCCGCGCCGTCCTCATCGGAACCGGCAAGCTCGCGCAGGAGGTCTTGCCGTTCCTCGCCGACGAGGGCCGGTCGGTCGACCACTGGGGTCGGCGCGAGGAGGCCGCGGCGTCCACGGCTGCAGTGACCTATCGCACGCTCGATCAGATCGAGGATGTTCCCGTCGTGTCCGAGCCGGCCGTGCTGGTCATTGCCGCGCCCGTGCCGTCAGACGTCGTCCGCCAGGTGGCGCGGCGGTACGCTGCGCTGCAGTGCGTAATCGACCTGCGCGCCGAGCTGGGCGACGGACCGCTGGACTTGGCCGCGCCGGTCGTGACGCTGCAGAATCTCTTCGCTCAGATGAATTCCGCCAACGTGTTCGCCTCCCGTCACGTCGAGGCCGCCCGGGCCGACATCGCTCGCAGAAGCCGCCTGTACGAGTTCCGCGACGAGCTGCGGCCGTTCGGGTGGGACGATTTGTGCGCGTGAGGCTGCTCAGCCGGGCGAGCGACCTGGCGCGCCTCCAAGCCATGCTGGTTGCCCGGGCCCTCAACGCCCGGTTTCCCGATCTGCACGTCGATCTGCTGACGCGGGTCGCCTCGGGCGATCGCGACGGCACGACGCCGCTTGCGTCTCTCCCGGACAAGGGCGCGTTCACGACGGATTTGTCGGACGCGCTGCTGGCCGGCGAGGCCGACGCGGTCGTGCACTCGTGGAAGGATCTGCCGCTCGAGGATCGGCCGGGGACGACGGTCGCCGCGACGCTCGCTCGCGCCGATCCGCGCGACGTCCTGCTCGTGCGGCGCGACGTCGTGGAGGCGCGCCCGACGACGCTCACGATTCTTTCGTCATCGCCGCGGCGATCGTGGCTGCTCGAGCAAGCGCTGCCGGAACTGTGGCCGTGGCGCCTCGAGTCGTTTCAGTTCGCACCGGTGCGCGGCAACATCGCGACCCGCCTGACGCGCCTGGTCGAGGGCCGGGGCGACGCGCTCCTCGTGGCCAAGGCGGCGCTCGACCGACTGCTCGGCTTTGGGCCGCCGTTCGAGGCCGCGGCGGCGCAAGTTCGCGAGCGCCTCGATCGCTGCCGCTGGATGGTGCTGCCGCTGCGCGACGTGCCGGGCGCGCCCGCGCAGGGCGCGGTCGCGGTCGAAGCGCCGATCGACTCGCGCGTCGCCGATCACTTCGCCGCGATTTCACACGAGCCGACGTGGGACGCCGTGCAGGGCGAGCGCGCCGTGCTCGCGCGATACGGCGGCGGCTGCCATGAGGCGCTCGGCGTGACGATTCTGCCGCGCGAGTACGGCAGCGTCGTGTCGATCAAGGGCCGGCTGAGCTCGGGCGCTAGCGAAGACGGCTGGTCGCTCATCGGCGCCGGCCTCGTACCGCCGCGCGTGAGCGAGACCGACATCTTTCCTCGACGCGACGAGCGCCAGCGCGCGACGCGCCGGGGGCTGGACGTGGCGCCGCCGGCCGACGGCGGCCTCTGGGTCGCGCGCGCAGAGGCCCTGCCCGAGTCCTGGCGGGTGACGACCGATCGGCTCGTCTGGGCCGCCGGGGGCACGACGTGGCGCCGCCTGGCCGCGCGCGGCGTGTGGGTCAACGGCTGCGCCGACGGCCTCGGAGACAGCGAGCCGCCCGGCGTCGACCTGCTCGCCGGCCACACGATTCGGTGGCACCGGCTGACGCACCGCGCGGCGGCCGAATCCGATCCGGCGGCGCTGGCGACGTACGATGTCCAGGAAGCGCTGCCCGAGGACCTCGCCGCGCGTACGCACTTCTTCTGGACGAGCGGCACGCAGTTTCTGCAGGCGGTCGATCGGTGGCCCGAGCTCGTCAATTGCTGGCACGCGAGCGGTCCGGGCCGGACGTGGCAGACGCTCCGGCGCCGGCTCGGCCAGGACGCGCGCGCGCGCGTCTGGCTCGATTACGATCAGTGGCAAAGGGAGATTCTGACATGACGGTCACCACCCACACCCGGGCGCCGTGGTCCCAGCTCCGGCTCCGCCAGTCCGCGCACATGCGCGACCTGCTGGCCGAGACGACGTTTTCCGTGGCCCAGCTCATCCAGCCGCTCTTTTTCGTGGAAGGGCTGAACGGCACGGAGCCGATTCCCGGGATGGGGAAGAGCAACCTGCGGTTTGGCGAGGCCGCGCTCCTCGAGCGCATCGCGCGCGATCTGGACGCGGGCGTGCGGCACTTCATGCTGTTCGGCGTGCCGTCAACGAAGCGCCTGCACGACCTGCGCTTCGATCACGTGCGGCGCGTCGTTGCCGCGATCAAGGGCCGCTTCGGCGACGCGCTGCATCTGTGGGCCGACATCTGCCTGTGCTCGTCCACGGAGCACGGCCACTGCGCGATTCTCGACGACGGGGGCCACATCGATCTGGGCCGATCGCTCGAGGCGCTCGCCGCGATGGCGCTCGAGGCCGCCGAGGCGGGCGTCGACGGCGTGAGCCCGAGCGACATGATGGACGGACGCACGGCGTTCCTCCGCGCGGCGCTCGACGACGCGGGCCACCAGCACGTGCCGATCATGAGCTACAGCACGAAGTTCGCGAGCAAGTTCTACGGGCCGTTCCGCGAGGCCGCCGGATCGGCGCCGCAGTTCGGCGATCGTCGCCACTACCAGATCGACGTGCGGTCGCGGCGCGATGCGATCGCGTCGAGCGTGCGCTGCGCGAGCGAGGGCGCGGACCTCCTGATGGTCAAGCCGGGCATGACGTCGATCGACCTCATCCTGCCGATCGCGGAGGCGACGGGCCGCGCGGTGGGCGCGTACCAGGTGAGCGGCGAGTACGCGGGCTTGCTCGCGCTCGCGGAGAAGGGACTCGTCGATCTCGACGCGGCGCTCCTCGAGACGTGGAACGTCTTCCGCCGCGCGGGCGCGGCCTACCTCATCACCTACGGCGCGCGCGACGCCCGGGCCCTCGGCCTCGGAGCGTAAGCATGAGCACCGAACGGGCCAGCGCGACCTCGGCCGAGCTGCGCGCGAGGGCGGTCAAGGTCACGCCCGGCGGCGTGCACAGTCCGGTGCGCGCGTTCCGCAGCGTCGGCGGCGACCCCGTGTTCTTCCGCCGGGGCAGCGGCGCGCGGCTCGTCGACGTCGAGGGCCGCAGCTACATCGATTTCTGCCAGAGCTTCGGCCCGCTCATTCTCGGCCACGCCGATCCGGACGTGGCGGCGGCGGTCCACGCCGCGGTGAACGACGGCTGGTCCTTCGGGGCGTGCGAGCCGTACTCGCTGGATCTGGCCGAATGGATCGCGGGCCGGCTGCCGTGGGTCGAGCGCATCCGCTTCGTGTCGTCCGGCACCGAGGCCGTCATGTCCGCGCTGCGTGTCGCGCGCGCGGCGACGAGCCGCTCCGCCATCCTCAAATTCGAGGGCTGCTATCACGGCCACACCGACGCGATGCTCGTGCAGGCCGGCAGCGGACTCGCGGGCCGCGTCGCCGCGTCGAGCGCCGGCGTCCCCGACGGCATTCTCCACGACACCATCGTCGCTCCGCTGGATGACGACGACGCGCTCGATCGCTCGTTCGAGCGCGACGGATCGCGGATCGCCGCCGTCATCGTCGAGCCGCTGCCCGCGAACTACGGGCTGCTGCCGCAGCGGGACGCGTGGCTGCGCCGCGTGGCCGAGCGCGCCCGCGCGAGCGGCGCGCTGCTGATCCTGGACGAGGTCATCAGCGGATTCCGCGTCGGCCGCGGCGGGATGTCCGAGGCGCTGGGCCTCCGTCCGGACCTCGTGACCTATGGCAAAGTGATCGGCGGAGGATTTCCGGTGGCGGCCTACGCCGGGCGAGCGGACCTGATGGATCTCGTGGCGCCGACGGGCCCGGTGTATCAGGCGGGCACGCTCAGCGCCAACCCCGTCGGCATGCGCGCCGGCCTCGCCACGCTCGCCAAGATGGAGCGGCTCGACGGCTGGCGCGTGCTGAACGATCGGACGGCGCGGTTCTGCGCGCGCGTGAGCGAGGCGCTGCGCCAGGCGGGGTCGCCCGTCGAGGTCGTCCAGCACGCGTCGATCTTCTGGCTGCACGCGCCATCGCCGCGTCCCGTGCGCCGTGTCGACGCGCTGCCCGAGGCGCAGGCCACGTGGTACCGGCGGTTCTTCCATGCCGCGCTCCGGCGCGGCGTCTATCTGCCGCCGGCAGCGTTCGAGGTCTGCTTCCTGTCGATGGCGCACGACGAGGAGACGTTGAAGGAGGCGGGCGACGCGATCGTCGCCGCGGCCGCGGAGGCCGGCGCGCCATGAAACCCGCCGACAGAAGCCGCCTGCACTACGTCGCGGCGATTCTGTGGATCCTGCTCACCGTCTCGCTCGCCTCGTGGTGGATGTTCTTCGGCCTGGAACAATCCCGCCAGCTCAACGCGCTCGGCGGCCCCGAAGTTGAACGCCTCGTCCGGGTGCAGCGGATGCTGATGTGGGAAGGCGGCACGTTCATCGGGCTGCTCCTCATCGGCGGCGTCGCGCTCCTCGTGAGCATCCGGCACGAGCAGGCGCGGCAGCGCGCGGTCGGGGCGTTCTTCATGGCGTTCACGCACGACCTGAAGACGGCGCTCGCGAGCCTGCAGCTCCAGGCCGAGAGCTTGCGCGAGGACCTGCCCGATGCCGCCGGCAATCCGAACCTCACGCGCCTGCTCCAGGACACCGTGCGGCTCGGCGTCCAGCTCGAGAACTCGCTCTACTTCGCGCAGCCGGAGGGCGGGCTGTTCCTCGAGCCCATTCCGCTCGCACGATTCGTGCAGCGGATCGCCGCGGACTGGCCGCAGCTGAAGGTCAGCGTGAGCGGCGACGCGACGGCGATCGGCGACGCGCGCGGCCTCGAGAGCGTGCTGCGCAATCTGTTTCAGAACGCCGTCGTGCACGGCGGCGCGACCAAAGTGCGCGTGTCGATCGACCAGCGCCCGGACGGGCGGGTGACCGTGACGACGCAGGACGATGGCCGCGGCGCGCCGTCGGACGTGCTGCGGCTGCTCGGTCAGCCGTTCATCGGCCGGAGTCCGACCAGCCGGACGGGCGTCGGGCTCTTCGTCTCCAAGCAGCTCGCCCAGCGGATGAGCGGCGACCTCAGGTTCGAGCGGCCGGCGCCGGGCGGGGGATTCACCGCCGTCCTCGAGCTGCCGATGGCGGGCAAATGACGCGCGTCCTCCTGATCGAAGACGACGCCTCGCTGGGCCGGACGCTCGCCGAGCGGCTCGAGCGGGAGCAGGTGAGCGTGAACTGGGTGCGCACGGTCGCGGAAGCGCGCACCGCCCTCGCGGCGGAGAGCTGGAATCTCGCGATCGTGGACGTGACGCTGCCGGACGGATCGGGCTTCGGTCTGGCGCGTCTCATCCGCAAGGGCACGACGACGCCCATCATGTTCATGACGGCGCTGAACTCGGCGGAAAGCCGCCTCGAGGGCTTCGAAATCGGCGCCGAGGAGTACCTGCCGAAGCCGTTTCACCTGAAGGAATTCATCATCCGCGTCCGCCTGCTCCTCGCGCGGCAGCGCCCGCCCGATCCGCTGAAGGTCGGCGGATTCCGGCTCGACTTCGACGCGATGTCCGTCGAGTCGCCCGACGGTGAGAAGGTGTTTCTCCAGGTGCGCGACAACCGCGTGCTCAAGCTTCTCGTCGACGCCGCGCCGCGCGTCGTCAACCGGTCGGAGATCCTGGACCGCGTCTGGGGCGAGGACCACTTTCCGACGCCGCGCGCCGTCGACAACGCGATTGTCCGCCTGCGCCAGGCGTTGAAGGACGAGGACGGGCAGATCATCCGGTCGGTCCGCGGCATCGGCTATCAGTGGGCGGGGAGCAGCGAGGCATGAGCGGTCGATTCGCGCGCGCGCTGGCCGGCGAGCCGCTCGCCGTGCCCCCCATCTGGCTGATGCGGCAGGCAGGGCGCTACCAGGCCCGCTACCAGGCGCTGCGGGCGCGCCATAGCTTCGAGGCGCTGTGCCGCACGCCGGAGCTCTCGGCGGAGGTCGCCCTTGGCGCCGTTCTCGACTTCGACTTCGACGCGGCCATTCTGTTCAGCGATCTGCTGTTCCCGCTCGAGGCGCTCGGCATGCGCCTGAGCTACGACGACGGGCCGCCGAAGCTGGACGGACCGCTGACGCTCGAGCGCGTGCGCCAGTTCCGGCCGCTCGAGGACGCCGCGGCGCGCCTCGTGTTTCAGCGTGACGCGATGGCGGCGACGCGCGCCGAGCTGCCGCGGGAGAAAGGGCTCATCGGGTTCGTCGGCGGGCCGTGGACGCTGTTCGTGTACGCGGTCGAGGGCACGCACGCCGGCGCGCTCGCGCGCGCCAAATCGTCGCTCGATCTGTACCGCGCGTTCGCCGATCGCATCGTCCCGCTCTTGAAGGAGAATATCCGTCTGCAGCTCGACGGCGGCGCGGATGTCGTGATGGTCTTCGACACGGCGGCGGGGGAGCTGGCGCCCGACGCGTTCGGCCGGGACATCGGGCCGGATCTGGCGGCGCTGGCCCGGGCGTTTCCGAAGCAGCTGGGCTACTACGCGAAGGGCGTGCAGGCGGCGCACCTGGCGGCCTCGGGCTGGCATGACGCACGCGAAGGGCCCGTCCCCTGGGCAGGTGTTGGCCTCGACTGGCATTGGGATCTGGCGAAGGCGCTGACCGCCAATGGCCGCACGGGCTTCGTGCAGGGGAACTTCGATCCCTCGCGGCTGCTCGCGACGGGGCGCCAGCTCGAGGACGACATCGCGCGCTTCGTCGCGCCGCTGCGCGGCCTCAGCCCCGAGGCGCGGCGCGGCTGGATCTGCGGCCTCGGCCACGGCGTGCTGCCGGGAACGCCCGAGGCGAGCGTGCGGACGTTCGTGAATCGTGTTCGAGAGAGTTTTGCATGACGACGAGCCTGACCGAGCTGTTTGCCCGATACGACGTGCCGGTGCCGCGGTACACGAGCTATCCCACCGTGCCCGAGTGGCACGCGCAGCCGACGACCGACGAGTGGATCGCGTCGCTCGGCGCCGCGCTCGAGAAGCCGGACGCGACGCTGTCGCTCTACATCCACCTGCCGTTCTGCGAGTCGCTGTGCACGTTCTGCGGCTGCAACACGGTCATTACGAAGGACCACGGCCGGTCGCAGCCGTACGTCCAGCTGCTCCTGCGCGAGCTGGACGCGTATCTGGCGCGCGTGCCCGTCCTGGCGAAGCGGCCCGTGTCGCAGGTGCACCTGGGCGGCGGCACGCCGACGTTCTCGCCGCCGGAGCTGCTCGCGGAGATGATGGACGCGATCTTCTCGCGCCTCACGCCGCAGGCCGACGTGCAGGGGTCGGTCGAGGCGGACCCGCGCGTGACGTCGCGCGCGCACCTCGACACGCTCGGCGCCCGCGGGTTCTCGCGTCTCTCGCTCGGCATCCAGGACTTCAACGACGAAACGCAGCACCTCGTGAACCGCATCCAGTCGCCGAAGCTCGTCGCCGACCTCGTCGGTCACGCGCGCGCCAGCGGCTACGAGTCGATCAACTTCGACCTGATCTACGGCCTGCCGGCGCAGACGCCCGAGTCGATGCGCGCGACCGCCGTGGAGGTGATGGCGCTCTCGCCGGATCGGCTCGCGGTTTACAGCTTCGCGCGCGTGCCCTGGATCAAGCCGCAGCAGCGCAAGTTCAAGGACGAGCAGATCCCCGTCGGGGCCGAGAAGCGCGCGCTCTACGAGACCGTGCGCGAGCCGCTGCTCGCGCACGGCTACATCGAGCTCGGCCTCGACCATTTCGCCAAGCCCGGCGACGGGCTGGCGCGCGCGTCGGCGACGGGCGCGATGCATCGCAACTTCCAGGGCTACACGGAGCGGCGCACGACCGTGCTGCTGGGCCTGGGCGTGAGCGCGATCTCCGAGACGCCCGACTGCTACCATCAGAACGAGAAGATCATCACGGTCTACGACCGGCGCGTGCAGAAGGACGAGATCCCGACGCTGCGCGGCCACAAGCTCTCGGCCGACGACCAGCGGCGGCGCGACAAGATCATCGGGCTGATGACGACGTTCCGGATGGCGCTCGACGAAGCCGAGGAGCAGGACGCGCGCACGTACCTCAGGCAGATGCTGGACGACGGGCTGATCGAAATCGAGGGCGGCGAACTGCGGATCCCGATGCGCGGGCGGCCGTTCCTGCGCAACGCGGCCGTGTTCTTCGACGCGCACTTCCGGTCGCGCGAATCCGACGGCAAGCCGCGGTATTCAACCGCGGTATGAGCGACGTCCGCGTGATCGGCGCAGGCCTGTCGGGCCTCGCCACCGCGTGGTATCTCACCGAGGCCGGCGCGCGGGTGCATGTGATCGAGGCGGCCGCGCGGCCCGGGGGGCTGATCCAGACCTATCAGACGAAAGACGGCCTGGTCGAGACCGCGGCCCGCGCGTTCACGTCGAGCGAGCGCGCGACCGCCCTGTTTGCCTCGGCGGGCGTCACGCCGTGCCCGACACTGGCCGAAAGCAAGCGCCGCTACATTTTTCGGGATGGCAAACCGCGGCGATGGCCGCTGACGCTGGGCGAAACCGTGAGCACCGCGGTGCGCGCGGCGACGGCGTGGATCGCGCGCGGCATGAAGCCGCGCGCCGACGAGACCGTGGCCGCGTGGGGCCGCCGCGTCCTCGGGCCGGCGGCGACGACCTGGCTCATTGGCCCGGCGCTGCAGGGGATCTACGCGACGCCGCCGGATCAGCTCTCCGCGTCCGCGATCTTCGGTCCGGGCCGGCGGTCCACGCGCGGGCCGCTTTTTGCCCCGCGCGGCGGCATGGGCGAGCTCGTCGATTCCCTTCAGGCCGCACTCGTCGCGCGCGGCGCGACGTTCTCGTTCGGCACTCCGGTCGACCGGATCGATCGCTCCGTGCCGACGGTCATCTGCACGAACGCGCCGGTGGCGGGGCGCCTGCTCGCGCCCCACGCGCCCTCGCTCGCCGCCGCGATCGCCCGCATCCGCATGGTCTCGATCCTGATCGTCACGGCCTTCTTCGAGCCGCACGCGGACGACTGGCGCGGCTTCGGGATCCTGTTTCCGCGATCGAGCGGCGTCAGCGCGCTCGGCGTGCTGTGCAACACCGACATGTTTCCGGACCGCGGTGCGCTGCGGTCGGAGACGTGGATCTACGGCGACCTTTCGCCCGCCACACTGCCGACGGCCGTCAACGTGCTCGACAAACTGGCGGCCGATCGGAAGATCGTCACGGGCCGCACCGACAGACCGGTCGCGTCGCACGTGACGCCGCAGATTGGGGCGCTGCCGGTGTACGACGCTGCGGTGCTCGAGGCGCAGGCCGCGCTGGCCGCTCTCCCGCCCGGCCTGGCGATTGCCGGCAACTATCTCGGCAAGCTCGGGGTCTCGCGGCTGCTCGACGGCGCGGCGGAAGCGGCGCAGGCGGTCATCGCATCAAGTTGGAAGTGAGAAGCCAGAAGTGAGAAGTTTGGAGGCGCAGTGCTTGCGAGTAATGCCTACATTGAGTACAATCGATGCATGCAATACACGCTCCGCAAGGTCCCGAAGGCCGTCGATAGCGCCCTGCGACGCCGGGCCCGGGCGGAGGGCCGCAGCCTGAACGCGGTGGCGCTAGACGCGCTCACTGCTGGCGCCGGGCTCTCCGGACACCGCGAGGTCCGACGCGACCTCTCGGACATTGCCGGCACCTGGCGTGAGGACCCGGCCTTCGACGCGGCTCTGGAAGCGCAGGACCAGGTCGACGACGCGCTCTGGCGGTGAGACTCGCGCTCGACACCAACCGGTACACCGACCTGGCGCGTGGCCTCGAACCCACGTTAGGGCTGGTGGCGACGGCCGATGCCGTCTTTCTTCCCTTCGTCGTCGTCGGCGAGCTTCGGGCAGGCTTCGCCGTCGGGCAACACACTACCGACAACGAGCGCATGCTCAGGCGGTTCCTGCAGAAACCGGGTACGGATGTGCTCTTCGCTGACGAGCAGACGACGTTCCACTACGCGTCGCTGTTCGCGCTGCTTCGGCGGCAGGGCACGCCGATTCCCACCAACGACCTCTGGATTGCCGCGCTGGTGCGCCAGCACGGTCTCGTTCTCCACGCGCGCGACAAGCACTTCGATCATCTGTCGGAGATTCCCAGGGTCTAGCGCCGCGCGCCGGCGCCGCGACGGGGCCTGGCGTGTGCACGGTCTCTCGCCGAAGGATGCGCTGCGGGCGGAGTAAACTCGCGAGCGCTCGCTCTCGTCCAAGTTCCCGGGGGAGCCGCATGGACACCCTGTGGCAGGACGTTCGTCTCGCGGTCCGCGCCTATCTCAAGCAGCCCGGCTTCACGAGCGTCGCCGTTCTGATTCTGGCGCTCGGGATCGGCGCCAACACCGCGATCTACACGCTCGTTGACGCGGTCGCGCTTCGTCCGCTTCCGGTCACCAGGCCGGGCGAGCTCTACCGCCTCGGCGACACGCTCGACTGCTGCGTGAACACCGGTCTCAGCGAGGGCGGCAGCACGTCGCTCTTCTCGTATCCGTCCTACCTCGTGCTTCGCGATCGCACGCCGGAGTTCGTGAGCCTCGCGGCGTTTCAGGCGACCACGTCGTCGTTCAGCGTCCGCCGCGAGGGCTCGGCCGCGCCGGCGTTTTCGGTGGGCACGGAGTTCGTGTCCGGGAACTATTTTTCGACGCTCGGCGTGCCGATGGCCGCGGGCCGGGCCCTCCTCGACGGCGATGACCGGCCGGGTGCGGCTGCCGTGGCCGTGCTGAGCTATCGCGCGTGGCGCGATCAGTTCGGGTCCGATCCGTCCATCGTCGGCGCCACGTTTGCCGTCAGCGGCGCACCCGTGACGATCGCCGGCATCGCCGCCGAGGCGTTCTACGGCGAGACGCTGCGGGCCAACCCGCCCAGCCTGTGGCTGCCGCTCGGCATCGAGCCCGTGCTTCGCGGCAATCGGCAGGGCGTCGTGTCCGCGGCGGGCGCGGCGACGTCGCTCCTCGCGCGGCCCGATCAGAACTGGCTGTACGTCGTCGGCCGGTTGAGACCCGGCGTGACGCCGGCGATGGTGCAGGGCACGCTGTCGGCGGCCCTGCGCGACTGGCTGGCCGCGCAGACGTTCCTGTCCGACCACGAGCGAACGCAGCTTCCCGATCAGCACATCGTCCTCACGTCGGCGGCGACGGGCGTGTCCACGCTGCGCACCCGCTACGCGGACGCGCTGCGCGTGCTCGCCGTCGTGTCGCTGCTCGTGCTGCTCATCGCGTGCGCGAATCTCGCCAACCTGCTGCTCGCGCGGACGCAGCCGTTCCAGTTCGCGATGCGGGCCGCGCTCGGCGCCAGCCGCCTCCGCCTGGTGCGCGAGATGCTGACGAGCGGCGTCGTCCTCGCGGTCGCGGGAGGTGCCGCTGGCGTCGTGGTCGCGTACCTCGGCGTGCGCGCGATTGTCGCCATGGCGTTCCGCGGCGCGGCGTTCATGCCCATCGACGCGTCGCCGTCGCTGTCGATTCTCGCGTTTGCCGGGGCGATGTCGCTCGTGGCCGGCGTGATCTTCACGACGGCGCCGGCGTGGATCATGTCGAAGGCCAACCCGATCGACGCGCTTCGCGGCGGCGCGCGTACGACCGCCGATCGATCGACGTTGATGCGGCAGGGCCTCGTCGTCCTCCAGGTGGCGGTCTCGCTCGTGCTCATCGTCGGCGCGGGCCTCCTCACGCGCAGCCTGCTCGCGCTCGAGCAGCAGGAGTTCGGCTTCCAGACCGACGGCCGGCTGATCGTCCGCGTCGATCCGTCCGTCGCGGGCTACTCGGCCGGGCGTCTGCCGGCGCTCTACGAGCGGCTGCAGACGGAATTGCCGCAGATTCCGGGTGTCGCGAGCGTGAGCCTGTCGCAGTACAGCCCGATGGAAGGCAACAACTGGTCCGGCGGGATCAGCCTCGAGGGCAAGCCGATCGACGACCGGCATCCATATTCCTCGTCCTGGCTGCGCGTCGGGCCGCGGTACTTCGAGACCATCGGCACGCGCGTGATTCGCGGCCGGGCGATCGACGAGCGCGACACCGCCACGTCCCTTCATGTCGCGGTGGTCAATCGCACCTTCGCTGAATCGTTCTTTCCGAACGAGGATCCGATCGGCCGCCACCTCGGCTTCGGCACCGAGCCGGGCCACTCGATGGACTACGAGATCGTCGGGATCGTGGACGACGCGAAATACGTCGCGGCGGACGAGCCGGCATGGCGGACGTTCTTCGTCCCGCTGTTGCAGGAGGTGCCCTACAAGGCGGAGGGGCTGATCTCGATGCAGGCGCGGTCGCTGTTCATCCGCGACATCGAGGTCCGCGCCGCTGACTCGAGCCGGGTGGACGGCATCTCGAACGACCTCCGGCGCACGATCGCGGAGATCGATCCGAACCTGACGGTGACGTCGATCCTCACGTTCGACGAGCAGCTGAAGCGCAATTTCAACCAGCAACGGCTCGTCGCGGGCCTGACGTCGCTCTACGGCCAGCTCGCGCTGCTGCTCGCCGCGATCGGGCTGTACGGCATCACGGCGCACAACGTCGCGCGCCGCGCGGCCGAGATCGGGATTCGCATGGCCCTCGGCGCCGATCGCCGTCGTGTGCTCGCCATGGTGCTGCGCCGTGCGCTGCTCCAGACCGCGATCGGCCTCGCGATCGGCCTGCCGGTAGCGCTCTTCGCGAGCCGCGGGCTCGCAAGCCAGCTCTACGGCGTCACACCACGCGATCCGCTCGTCGTCGGAACGGCAATTCTTGTCTTGGCCATGGCGGCGCTCATCGCGAGCGTGCTGCCGGCGCGGAGGGCCGCGGCGATCGATCCGATCAAAGCCCTCAGAGCGGAATAGCATCAAGCATGCACGAGGCATGGGGATCACGGCCCGATCGACGGGCTGTCGGGCTGAACCGCTGGCCGCCTTCACGCGTTCTTCATGTCCCGGTGGGAGACTAGGCCCGCTGATTCGCTCTCAATCAGCAGGAGCCCTCCTATGCGACGATTCTGCCTTGTTCTTGCCGCGGCTATTGCGCTCGTGACGGCCACGGGCCTCGCTCAGAACGGACCGTACAAGGTCGCCAAGACCACCAAGGTCGGCGGCGCCGGCGGCTTCGACTACGTCTATGCGGACGTCGCGGGCCGCAAGCTCTACATCCCGCGCACCGGTAACCAGGCCAACGGCGTGACGCCGCGCATCACCGTCTTCGACCTCGACACGCTCGCGCCGGTAGGCGAGATCTCGCCCCACAGCGCCCGCGGCGCGGCCGTCGATCCCAAGTCCGGCCACGGCTTCGCCAGCAGCAAGCCCGTCGTGATGTGGGACACGAAGACGCTCAAGGAGATCAAGACGATCGACGTCCAGGGCAACCCCGACGGCATCATGTTCGACGCCTTCGACGGCCGCGTGCACGTGCTCAGCCATAGCGCGCCCAACGACACCATCATCAACGCCGCTGACGGCACGGTCGTCGGCACGATCGACCTGGGCGGCGCGCCCGAACAGGCGCAGAGCGACGGCAAGGGCACGATCTACGTCGACCTCGAGGACAAGGACGCGATCGCGGTTGTCGATGCGAAGACGATGAAGGTGACGGCGACGTACGACGTGAGCGCGACCTGCGGCGGTCCTGCGGGCCTCGGTCTCGACATCAAGAACCACATCCTGTTCAGCACCTGCCACACGACCGGCAAGACGAATGAAGCCGGTCACGGCGCCATGGTGATTCTCGACGCGGCGAACGGCAAGGTCCTGACGACGCTGCCGATCGGGTCGGGCACGGACGGCGGCGGGTTCAACGCCAACACGATGGAAGCGTTCAGCTCCAACGGTCAGGCCGGCACGCTGTCGATTGTCAAGGAAGAGAGCCCGACGAAGTTCGTCGTCGAGCAGGAGCTCGCGACCGTCACGGGCGGCAACTACAAGACGATGACGATCGACACGAAGACGAATCGCATCCTGCTGATCGGCGCCGAGTATCAGGCCGCGGCGCCGCCCGCGACGCCTCCGCCGCCCCCGCCTCCAGGCGGACGCGCCGGGCGCGGACCGGGTCGATCGATGGTGGCTGACTCGTTCGCGATCATGGTCGTCAGCAAGTAGGCCCCAGGCCTCAGAGGCCAGGCGGCCGGATCCCCAGGGCGGCCGCCAGCTGGCGCGCAAGCACGTGGTCGGGCTTGATGGCGAGCGCGGCACTGACGTGTGTCCGCGCGTCGTCGAGACGCCCGAGCTTGATCTCGCAGTAGGCGAGATGCGCGAGTGAATCCGGATCCTTCGGATCCAGGCGGACGGCTTCGGTGAGCTCGCGCGCGCCCTCGTCGTAGCGGCCGAGCACGGTCAGGTCGAGGCCGAGCTGTTGGCGGGCGCTCGCCTGATCCGGCCGCACCTGGACCGCGTGCTGAAAGAACGGCAGGGCCACGTCGGGAGCCTGCACCTCCGCGGCGAGCCGGCCCAGGCGCAGCCACACCTCCGGATCGGCGTCGTCTTCGGGCGTGATCTTGCGGACGACGGCGGCCGCGCCCTGCAGATCGCCGGTGGTCTGCAGCGCGACCGCGAGGTCGTAGCCGAGCAGCGGCACGGCGGCGTGATGGTCGAAGCCGTTCTGCAGATACGGGATGGCCTCTTTCGCGCGACCGGCCTTGAGCAGGGCCTGGCCGAGGACGTAGTCGATCTTCGGCTGGCCGGGGTCGAGCTCGCGCGCACGGGTGAGGTGGTCGACGGCTCGCGCGGCCTGATTGGCCGAGAGCAGCGCCACGCCGACGGTGTAATCCACGATCCCGTGCCGCGGCGCCTCGGGCTCGAGCTTCTGCACCCACTGCTCGGCCTCGTCGTACCGCCCGATGATGACGAGCCGCTCGGCCATCCGGAGCCCCTCCTCCCAGCGGCCGTCGTGCAGGCCATGGCTCAGGTTGGCGAGAACGGCGATGACAGCAAACGTCGCCCCGGGCACGAGGAGCGTGGAGCCTTGGTTCTGCCCAAGCACGCGCCACGCGAAGTCGATCGCGGCGCCTGCGCCGATACAGAGCGGAATCAGGATGGGCAGCCGGTACCGCTCGGCGACGAAAAACGCGGCCACCGAAACCGCGTAGCTCGGCACGAACGCCAGCCAGGCGAGGTAATCGGCGCGCCTGGCGGGGGGCGCCGCGAAGATCAGCCCAACCAGCCCCAGGGGAATCAGCAGCCACGGCCCCACCACGTAGAACCGCAGCATCGTCTTCGCGTCGTACGCGTAGAACGGATAGCTGTAAGGCAGCGCGATGTGCTGGGCATTGAACACGTAGCCGAGCTTGCGCGCGAAGAGCGCGATCGCGGCGCCAGGGTGCTGCCGGATCCACGTCCACGCCAGCCCGAAGAAATAGTCCGATGCCTCCGCTTCCGTGATCGGGTGCCCGAGGGCCTGCGCGGCGACGCGCTGCGCGTCTTTCTCCTGGCCGGCGATGCTCGGTGTGATGCCGGGAATCTGATGGAAGAAGCCCGTCGCCGTGTCGCTGTTGCCGATGTAGAAATTCAGGCCGCCGTGTGACGAGACGAATGACCACTCGTGCGCGACGATCACGTTGCGCACGGCCGCGGGCGACATGCCGATCAGCATCCCCGCCACCAGCACCGTGGCCGGCTTGAATCGCCGCATGAGCAGCAGCGCGCCCGCGATGCCAGCCACGCCGAGCGGCATGTTGGGACGATTGAGCGTCTGAATGCCGAACACGATGCCCGCCGCCAGGAACCACCACAGGGCGTGCTTGTCGCGTGTGAGCGCGAGGCTGACGCACAACAGGGCGGCCGACGTCAGGAACGGATCGATGGCGGCCTGGAGAATCAACGATTCGTAGAACGTGAAGAGTCCGGTCAGGCCAGCCAGCCCCGCCGCAATCCACGCGGCCCGCTCGCCGAACCACAGCTTCGCGGTGAGGAAGATGAAGCCGACGCTCGCCGTGCCGAGCGCGATCTGCAGCAGCCGTACCGCCGTGTACGACTTGGTCACCGCGAGGCCCGCGGCGAGCACATATATATAGAGCGGCGACACGTAGTAGAGCCCCGGCCCCAGTCCGAGGTCGCCCGCCAGCACCCGTTTGGCGAGATCGGCGTACGCCGTGGTGTCGAGACCCACGTCCGGCTGGACGAGCGGATGGTCGCGCAGCTGCATCACCACGATGAACTTGAGCACGAACACCGCCGCCAGCAGTCCCAGGAGCGGCCGAATCCAGCCCGGCGGACCCGGCTCGGCGGCCGGGACGGCCCGGCCTGCCGGGCGGCCTCTGGCAGGGCTGGCGGGGCGGCGTGTCACAGGCTGACTCCTGAAAGTCCTTATTAATCTGCGAGTTAGCAGAAGACGATGTACGTCGTTGACCCCAATTGTACCCGGGTGTAGGATGGGGCTCCCTGCGGTTCGTAAGCCAGCCCTGTTACCCCTGTCCCACTCGGACGGTTGCCTAGTCCGGTTCCGGTGAAGTGTGTGGCGTACGTAGCTCGGTGTGTCTGTGTGTAGTCAAGGAGGAGGAGAAATGATCCGAGTCTTCCGAGGCATCCTGCTCATCGCAGTGATCCTCGCTATCTCGGCCGGATCGGCCAACGCCCAGGCGATTGGTTCGATTTTCGGCAAGGTCACGGATCCGTCCGGCGGCGTGCTGCCGGGCGTGACGGTGACGGTGACGGGCCCGGCGCTCCAGCGCCCGTTGGTCGCCACGACGGCGGCGAGCGGCGCGTATCAGTTCCCGAGCGTGCCGATCGGCACGTTCAGCGTCGCGTTCGAATTGAGCGGCTTCAAGAAGGCCGCGCGTCCGAACGTGGTGATCACGAACGGGTTCAATGCCCAGATCGACATGAAGCTGGAAATCGGCACCGTGTCCGAGGAAATGACGGTCACGGCGGCCGCCCCGGTCGTCGATACGAAGAAGACAAGCACTGGCGCGACGTTCACGAAGGACATCCTCGAGAACATCCCGACAGCGCGCGATCCGTGGCAGATCATCGGCATGACGCCGGGCGTGCAGGCCGGCCTCAACGTCGGGGGATCGGCGTCGGGTCAGCAGGTCGGCCTCTCGGTCTACGGGACGTCGGCGAACGTGCAGTGGAACCTCGAGGGCGGGTCGATCACGGACCTGTCGTCGAACAGCTCGCCGTCGTATTTCAACTTCGACTCGTTCGAGCAGATCCAGGTGACGACGGGCGGCGGCGATGTGTCGGTGCAGTCGTCGGGCCTCTCGATCAACCTGGTGAGCAAGAGCGGGAGCAACGTGTTCAAGGGCACCGCCGTTGCGACGTTCGAGAACGACGCCATGCAGTCCAACAACGTGACGCCCGAGCTGTTCTACTCGGGCACGAGCGGTCTGCTCTCGGGCAACCCGATCTCGAAGATCGCGAACTACTCGGTCGAGTACGGCGGCCCGATCAAGCGCAACCGCCTGTGGTTCTGGGGTGCAGCCGACAAGCAGGACATCAACTCCGGCGTCGTGAACTTCTTCGACCCGAACAAGGGCGGCTTCTGCTCGTCGCTGATCGCCGCGCAGAAGGCCGGCAAGCTGACGGGGTCGTACACGTACGACCAGCTCGATTCTGTGGTGAACTGTCTCTCTAACGACCAGACGATCATCAAGGACGTGGAGTGGAAGTTCAATTACCAGCTGAACTCGGCGAACAAGATCCAGTGGCTGTTCTCGAGCGACAACAAGTACCGCAACCGCCGCGGCGCGAGCGCCAACGTGGCGCAGGAGGCCGTGACGCAGCAGACCTCAGACGCGCCGTGGGGCTTCCCGCTGCCGACGCACTCGCTGACGCACACGCTGATCCTCACCGACAAGCTGGTGTTCAACAACCAGTTCACGTATGTGGGCGGCGGGTTCTTCCTCGACTACCAGGACGTGCCGCCGCAGGGCAGC
>Ga0335084_10002164_pt1 | contig 18822 bp, 18 predicted proteins | sample Lox_Sample_44_FD_206721 | JGI IMG/M metagenome (GOLD analysis project Ga0335084, IMG submission 206721) | Soil microbial communities from Loxahatchee National Wildlife Refuge, Florida, United States - Lox_Sample_4.4 | ecosystem: Environmental > Terrestrial > Soil > Wetlands | place: USA...
ACCAATGCCGTGTCCGACGTGCAAAGCGCGGAAATCCGCACCAACGGAGCGGTCGCCTGGGCCGTGCAATATCATCCGGAATATCCATTGCGCGAGGTGGCGGCGATCGTGCGACGTATTGGCACGCGTCTGATCGAGGAAGGCTTCTTTGCCGACGCGTCCGACATCAAAACTTTCGCAGAAGATCTCGACACACTCGATCGCGACCCCGGTTGCAAGCGGTTGGCTTGGCGTCACGGCATCAGCAAGAACGTGCTCGAGAAAAAGCTTCGCGTCAGTGAGGTCGCAAATTGGATCGAATTTCAGGTGCTGCCAACGCGAGTGAAGCGCGGGCGAGGATGATCATGGATTTTTCCGGGAAACACGTAATTGTTACCGGAGGTACGGGCGCGCTGGGCATTGCGGTCGTGAACACAATAATAAGTGCAGGCGCTACGTGCACGGTGCCATTCGTTCACGAAACTGAAGCGCAGCGATTTCCGCGCCGCGAAGGTTCGAAGGCAACTCTGATTGCCGTCTCCGATCTCGCTGATGAAGCGCAGGTAGCCAAGCTTTATGCGGGAGCAAAACCCTGGGCTTCCATCCATATCGCTGGTGGTTTTGCCGCAGGCAAAGTCGCGGAGACCGACAAACGGTCGCTGATGACCCAGATCGACAATAATCTGATCTCATGCTTCCTCTGCTGCCGCGCAGCCGTAAATGCGATGCTTGCGGGCGGCCAAGGCGGCCGTATCGTCAACGTTGCGGCACGGCCGGCATTGGAATGGCGTACCGGCGCCGGCATGACAGCCTACACCATAGCGAAGGCTGGCGTGGCCGCGCTCACCGTTGGCCTCGCCGAGGAGGTCGCCAAGGACGGCATACTGGTCAACGCGGTTGCGCCTTCGATCATGGACACGCCAGCAAACCGCAAAGCGATGCCGAAAGCCGATTATTCTGCCTGGCCGAAAGTGGAGGAAGTCGCGACGACGATCGCTTTCCTCGCCTCACCCGACAATCGCGTGACGCGCGGTGCTATCGTTCCGGTTTACGGAAAATCCTAACCCGCGATTGGAACCAGCTCGAGCGGTGGACGCAACAAGCGCTGCACGGCGCCGGACGCAACCACAGTGGGTCCCTCCGCATAGGCCTCGTGGTTCTTTTCGATCTCGTCGAGATCGTAGAGATAGTTCACCATCAACCCATATGCTTGCGCCATTGCGCGATCTGAGCTGTCGGCAAGCCAGTTGATGCGTTCGAGCCGTGCGCCGTTGCCCAGGTGGAAACGTGCCACCGAATCGACCGGCATACCGCGTTGGTTGCGTGCGCGCAGGAAATACCACGCAGCCGCGCGCATGACCGGATCCTGCACATCCGCAGCCAAATCCTCATCGCGCCACCATCCGGGCTGATCGAGGGCGGTCAATATGGCTTTATCTGCTTCAGTAAGCGCTGCGGAGCTTTCTTCTGAGCGCTCACGTTTGAGCCAGCTCACGAAACTCGTCACTGGCGACAGCGTCACGAACGTTGCGAGTTTTGGCATCTCGCGGCTGACTTCCTCGACCACCTGCTTAATGAGGAAATTGCCGAATGAAACGCCAGCCAGCCCGCGCTGACAGTTGGAAATCGAGTAGAACGTCGCGGTGCGAGCCTTGTCGGTCTCAACGGTTTCGCGCTCCTTGCCGAGAATGGGTGCGATCGCGGACGGAATTTCGCGTGTCAACGCGATTTCAACGAAGATGAGCGGTTCATCAACCAGGGCCGGATGAAAAAAGGCGTAGCATCGGCGGTCGGGCGGATCGATGCGGCGACGCAGATCATCCCAATCGCGGATTTCATGTACCGCCTCGTAACGAATGATCTTTTCGAGCACGATCGCCGGCGACGACCAATCAATGCGTTGCAACACCAGAAAGCCGCGATTGAACCAGGAGGAGAACAGATGGATGAAATCTTCGTCGACCGCCCGCAGGTCGTCGCGATGGTCGAGCGAATCCATCAGTTGTTCGCGCATATGCACCAAGGCAGCGGTGCCACCTGGTGCGAGATTGAGCCTGCGGAACAGCTCCTGGCGACGCGGTTCGGAGGCGGAATGAACTTCGGCCGCAGTTGCATCCGACGGTGCAGCGCGCCACGCAGCGATCGCCTTTTCCATGCGCAAATTGTCAGTGCTGAAACGCTGCGCCAGCGCTTCGAAGAAGGCGATGCGAGGCCCAATGGTCAGTTCCCCGTAACGGGCCAGGATTTCGCGCGCGAGCGCGACGCCGGAAGCTTCGCCGCGGCCGGATAGAAGGTCTTCGCACAGCTCGACCAGGTTTTCGGAACGTGCGGACGCATCGCCACGACGGTCGCCCGCAAGCAACGCACGACCGCGCTCGGAAATCGTTTGCAGCAGTTCCCCGAAGAACGAGGTGTTCATTTAGGCCTTACGGCAACGCCCATCATACGATCAGGCAACCATGTGGCAATTTCAGGAAAGAAGCACAAGATCACGATCGCCAGCATCATGCATATGACATAGGGAAGCGTTCCCCACATTACCTTCGCCAGCGGCACGTCCGGCGCAATGGCATTGACAATATAGATATTGAGGCCAACCGGCGGATGGATCAGGCCGATTTCCATATTGATGGTTAAAATCACGCCGAACCAGACAGGATCGAATCCCGCCGCGGTGATGATCGGCAGCAGGATCGGGCTGGTCATTAGGATGATGGCGGCTGGCGGAATGAAAAACCCGCACACCAAAAGAAAGATATTGATGAGAAACATCAACACCCATTTGTTGGCATGCAGATCGGCAATCGCCTGCGCCAGTGTCTGGGTGAGATAGAGCGATGTGAGCATATAGCCGAACAAAACGGCGGTGGCGATGATGGTCAGAATCATCACTGACTCGCGCATGGTATCGCGCAGGATCAGCCAGATCTGCTCAACTTTCCAAAGGCGATAAATCAAGATCGCCAGGAAAAGACACAGCGCGGCACCGACGCCAGCCGCTTCCGATGGTGTCGCCACGCCACCGTAGAGCGCGTACATAACGCCGGCGATAATGAAAATGAACGGCGCGATCTTTGGGATTGACTGGAATTTTTCCTTCCACGAATAGCGGAAATCGATGGCGTGCGAGCGAAAGCCGCGCTTCCATATGATGAACACCGTCCACAATATGAATAGACCCGTCAACATCAGTCCCGGCAAAACGCCGGCGATGAACAGGCGGCCGATCGATGTCTCGGTTGCAATGCCATACAAGATGAACGTGATGGACGGCGGAATCAGGATCCCGAGCGTGCCGCCGGCGCAAATCGAACCAGTGGCAACGTCGTCCGGATAACCGCGCCGGCGCATTTCCGGAATGCCCATCTTGCCGATGGCTGCGCAGCAGGCCGGCGATGATCCGGTAAGCGCGGCGAAGATCGCGCAGGCGCCGAGATTTGAAATGACGAGGCCGCCGGGCAATCGGTAGAGCCAACGGTCGAGCGCTTCGTAGAGGTCCTTTCCCGCTGGCGAAGAACCAATCGCCGCTCCCATCATCACGAACATCGGAATTGCGACGAGCGTGAATTCGTCAAGCCCCGACCAGAAGGTTTCCGCGACGACATGCAGGGCATCAAAGCCCTGAAAGAGGATGAGGAATGCGATTGCAATCGCGCCGAGCCCGAACGCGACCGGGATGCCTGATACCAGCATCAGTAGTGTGACGATGAGGACAAGCGCCCCCTGCGTGGTCGGGCTCACGGCGCGCCTCCTAACGCTTCTTGCGCCTGGGCGCGGGCAATATCCTCAGCGTCCTGTTTATCCTGAATGCCGAACGGCGGTGAGCGCCCCGTGATCAGGCCGAGCAAATCCGCCAAATATTGCAAAATGAGCAACCCGAGACCGACCGGCATCGAAAGATAAGGAATCCAGAGCCGCGCACGCCACACGGTGTTGGAAAGCCAGCGCTCCGAGTAGGCCTGATACCAATAAGCGGTGCAAAGTGCGAAAATAACGAGGCAAAACGCGAGCGCCAGAAGGCTGGTGAACAAAGCAAGCCAGTACCGCGTGCGCGGACCGACATGCAACGGTAGTATGTCGACGTTGACATGTCCTCGCGTCATCAGGACGTAAGCGCTGCCGATAAAAGTTGCGCCAACAATGGAGTAAGTAACCACATCGATCTGCCAGATCGTGGTCAGGTTCAAGATGTAGCGCTCGACCACGATATCGCAAATTACGAGCACAGCGAGTGCGATGAGAAGAGCCGCGGTCACACCCGCGACGCGCGACAAAAAGTTTACAGCCCGAATGTACGTGTCCATGGGCTTGTGTTTTACAATTTGTTCGAAAGTCCGTACCGGGCGAGGCTCAACCGCACTTTAGAGGTCAGCCAGCGGGCGAAGCACCCGCCGGCTGCCATTGCCGCTATTTCACCGAGAGCGCCTCATCGATCAGTTTCTGACCATTGGGGACGTCGGTGGCAAATTTCGCGTAGGAACTCTTCTTGGCGACGTCGAGCCACGCTTGATAGTCCGCGTCGCTCAGCGTGACCACTTTGACCTTGTGATCCTCGAACGCCTTGATCGCTTCCTTATTCACTGCATCGGCCTTGCCTTCGTAGTAAGCCTGCGCCTTTTTGCCGGCAGTGATTATGGCATCCTGCTGCTGCTTGTTGAGCTTATCGAAGCTTTTCTTGGACATCAGCACCGGCTCATACATGAACCAAAGTGCGTTATTGCCCGGGGCCGTGAGGCAATCGGTGACTTCATACAGCCGCATGGACTGGAAGGTACCCAGGCTGGTGTCGGTAGCATTCACGACGCCACTTTGGAACGCGTTATAGATTTCGTTCGAAGGTGGGCTCACGATGCTGGCGCCGGCAGTTTCCCACATGCCGGCAAAAGTCGGCCCCGCAGCGCGGAACTTGCGACCTTTCAGATCATTCGGGTGTACGACACAGCCGTCCTTGGCCGCGACGCCACCTGCGAACCAAGCGTCGGATAAAACGATGACGCCGCGTTTTTCGATTTCGGCGCGCATGTCCTTCATGAACTGCGAGTCGTTGATGCGTTTGGCGCGTTCCTGGTTGCGAATTAGCCCGGGCATCAGCGTTGCGCTGAAGACGGGTACCTTTCCGCTCGCGTAATCGAGCGGAAAAAGCGTGATGTCGAGCTGCCCATTGACCATGGCGTTCCATTGGTCGTTAGGCTTGAACAGCGAAGCGCCCGGATAAACCTGAATGTCGATCCCAACATTGGCGGCCTTAACGTCCTTCGCGATCATCTGCACCATGTCGTCGCGGACGTCGCCTTTGCCACCCGGAAATTGGTGCGACGCCTTCATCGTGATTTGTGCGTGTACTGAAGCCGACAGCAGAACGAACGCGGCAGCAGTAGCGAATAATGTCGAGATTTTCTTCATCGTGTGTTCCTCCATGGGGGTCTTTTTTGGCAGCGTATACACCGCTGCGTTTGCGTGGCTTCGAACAATAACCAAAATCCCCCTCGTCGCACCCCATGTCACATTAGCTGCCAGTGAAAACTAGCGCCATAGGCTCCGCATCAAATTTGCCAATAACAGCGTGCAGATAAAAGACAATTCCCGCTATGGCCAGCATGCGCCGATGACTTTATAACCCCGCCATCGCTGTGTGTTCCGCGTTCTTCCGGGGAGTTTCTTTACATGCCAAAGCCGTTAGCGGGCCTCCGTGTCCTTGAGCTTGCCCGCATCCTGGCCGGACCCTGGGCCGGACAGGTCCTGGCCGATCTGGGCGCCGATGTTATCAAGGTTGAGCGGAAAGGCGCCGGAGACGATACCCGTGGATGGGGCCCACCCTTCGTTGAGGGTGCCGGGGGTGGCCACATCGGATCGGCCTATTTTCATTCCACGAACCGGGGCAAGCGCTCGATGGAGATGGACTTCGAAAGCGACGATGGCCGCCGCATAGTGCGCAAACTGGCAGCACGGTCGGACGTCTTGATCGAGAATTTCAAGGTCGGCGGATTGGCAAAATTCGGGCTCGACTACAAAAGTCTCGCCGCTGAGTGTCCGCGACTCATCTACTGCTCCGTCACGGGCTTCGGACAGGACGGTCCTTATGCAAAACGTGCCGGCTATGACCTGATGGCGCAGGGCATGGCCGGAATTATGGATTTGACCGGCATGGCAGACGGCGAACCTACCCGCATCGGTATTCCAGTGTCCGATATTTTTACTGGCGTTTATTCGGTCATCGGTATCCTGGCGGCGTTGGCGCAGCGCGAGAAAACCGGCAAGGGCTGCTATGTCGACACCGCACTGGTCGATTCCACTGTCGGCGTGCTGTCAAATCAGGCGATGAACTATCTCGTCTCAGGCAAGGTGCCGAAGCGCATCGGCAACGCGCACGCCAATATTGTTCCCTATCAGGTGTTCCCGGTTTCCGACGGGCATGTGATCGTTGCCACCGGAAACGACAATCAGTACATGAAGTTTTGCAATGTCCTGGGTGCGCCAGAGCTCGCGCAAAATCCGGCTTACAAGGACAATGTCGGGCGGTTGAAGCACCGTGACGAGCTGATCGGAAAACTTTCCGCGCTCACTGCGCGCATGAAGCGCGATGAATTGTTGGGCAAGCTCGAAGCGCAGCAGGTGCCGGCCGGGCCAATCAATAATCTCGAGCAGGTGTTCAACGACCCGCAGGTGAAGCACCGCGGCATGAGACTCGATCTGGCGAGCGATGCCGCCAAGGGCGGTACGATCCCCGGTGTGCGCACGCCGATCGTCATCGACGGTTGGAGGGCGGGCTCCGAGCACCCATCTCCACGCCTTGGACAGCACACGGCCGAAATCTTGCGCGAAATTGGAGAAGGCTGACTCTCCCGCACTGCACCGCTCACCCCTTGATTGCGGCTGATCGAAAGCGGAGCATCGCACAATACCGGCGCCTGTCGACGCCGGCGCCGGGAGAGACTCATGAAAATTGTTCCGTCGCTTTTCGTATGCGCGCTGTCGATAGCGCCTGCCTGCGCCGATGACCTGCCGAAATTCCAGGTTGACCCATCCTGGCCGAAAACATTGCCGAACAACTGGATCATGGGACAGGCCGCCGGTGTCGCGGTCGATGCGCAGGACCACATCTGGGTGATCCAGCGTCCACGATCCCTTACCGATGACGAGAAAGCAGCGAGCTTCAACCCTCCCCGCAGCAAATGCTGCAAACCGGCGCCGCCCGTGCTGGAGTTCGACCCGGATGGAAATCTTCTCAGATCGTGGGGCGGACCTGGGCAAGGCTACGATTGGTTCGAGAACGAGCACGGCATCAACATCGACTACAAAGGCTTCGTGTGGGTCGGCGGCAACGGCAACAACGACGGCCAAGTGCTCAAATTCACCCAGGACGGAAAGTTCGTGCTCCAGATCGGCAAGTCAGGCCCGCAGACCGGCAGCGCCGACACCACTCGGTTGGGGCGGCCGGCAGATACCGAAGTCGATCCCGCCACCAACGAAGTCTTCATCGCCGATGGGTACGGCAATCACCGCGTGATCGTGTTCGACGCCGACACCGGCGCCTACAAGCGGCATTGGGGCGCCTATGGCAAGACGCCGAGCGATGCCAAAGAGGCGCCTTACAATCCAGCCGGCTCGCCGCCGGAGCAATTCGCCAATCCGGTCCACTGCGTGAAGATCGCCAAAGACGGGCTCGTTTACATCTGCGACCGCTCGAATGATCGCATTCAGGTATTCCGCAAGGACGGAACCTTCGTGAAGGAATTTTTTGTCGTCAAGGACACGCCGGGGCAAGGCTCAGTCTGGGATCTCGATTTCTGGCCGGACGTCAAACAAACGTTCCTGATGAACGCCGATGGCGTCAACAATGAAGTGCGCACGCTGGTTCGGGAGACCGGAGAGGTTGTTGGCGCATTTGGACGCAACGGACGCAATGCCGGCGAGTTCCATTGGGTCCACAATCTCGCGGTCGACAGCAAAGGCAATATCTACACGACCGAAGTCGACACCGGAAAGCGGGCACAGAAATTCCGCTACGTCGGATCGCCGCTGCGCTAGAACGCCCACAGCGCTAAAGCTTGGCGCTACCACGTGAGGGTGCGCGCGTTTTCCGCGAAGATGAAACCTTGCGTGTATCCAGGCTTGCCCATCTGCACACCCGGTACAAGGTCATCCATCACCAACCCGAATTCAGCCATGCATGGTCCGCACATCAGGACCACCCCACCGTCGCGAATAAAGTCGGCGAGGATGTCACGCGGCACGCGCTGCATCGATGGCTTCTTCTCTTGCTCGCCATTTTTGGAAGCAAGCTTGACTGCGTCGAGATTGAGAAAGACCGCGACCGGATGACCCTGTTTCAGGGTGGCGTGTGCGAAATGAAGCCCCATCCAGCCACGCCACGAGTCGCCGGTGGTCATGTTGATGAATAGTGGATTCCTTTGTGGCGCGCTGTTCGCGAGCGTATCCGCATCATGCGCCAGACCTTTGGTAACTGCTAAAGCAGCTCCCAATCCGACCAATAATCCGAATAGGAAAAACATCGTGCGTCGCATAGCATCGCTCCCGTAAGAACGCCGGAGGCGCCAAACTGGCACTTCGATAGGAGTAGAATAACACGGCCACAATCAGCGCAGGCTCATTGTTCGCTAGGAAATCGCCGTCGGCGCCAGCGCCTCGATATCGGTGACCACATCGATGACCGCCGTGCGCTTGGCCGCAAGCGCCTGGGCAAGCGCGGGCGCAAAATCGGCGGCGCATTCCACCCGGATTCCGAGCGCGCCCATATCTTCCGCGAGATTGGCGAAATTCGTCGGATTGTAGGTCCACAACTCACGTGCTTTGGCAGTCTGCTCGCCGCCGTAGGCCCGGTCGAAGCCTCGCTTGGATTGATTGCCGCCACCGTTATTGTTGACGACGGTAACCGAGGCGAGACCCCATCGTACCGCCGTTTCAACCTCGGCAATGTGGTACCAGAAACCCGCGTCGCCAGTGAATACCACCACCGGCCGCTCAGGGCATGCCGCTTTTGCGCCAACACCTGCCGGGAATGCCCAGCCGAGATGCCCGGCACTACGCATGTAACTCTGCGCTGACGTGCGTAAGTCGTACATGCCTCCCATCCACATCCCGGCATGGCCAGTATCGACGACGATGATGGCATCGTCAGGCACGTGCTTGGTCAACTCGCCACAGATGCGCGCCGGGTGGATAGGCACTGCGTCCGATTCGAGCATCGGTTTATACTTGGCGTACCAGTCGCTGCGCAGATCCGAGATTTCCTTGATCCAGGCCACGCGCTTTGTCGCGCTCGACTTGTCGATCTGGCCCAGCATTCGTACCAGCACACTCTTTGCATCGCCGAGCACGCTCGCAACCAACGGATAGTTACGGCCTAGTGATTCCGGCTCAATATCGATCTGGATTGCGGGCGTTCCGATTTTCGGCACGGCCCAAAAATGCGTCGTCATGCCCCCGGTTTCGGTGCCGATGAAACAAACCAGATCGGCACGATTAACCGCGCGGTTGGCACATTCGCGCGAGTAGCTGCCCACGACACCGACCGAGAGTGGGTGGGCCCCGGGAATAATGTCCTTGCCATTGAGCGATGTTGCGACTGGAATTTGCAGCGCTTCAGCGAGTGCGACGATTTCTTTGCCGGCGCCTGATGCACGCACACCTCCGCCGGCAACAACGACCGGGCGCTCTGCCTTCTGCAATAGTTCGAGCGCCGCCTTCACATGCGCCGCTTCCGGCTCGGGGCGAAATGGCGGGACGCGAATGAACTGCGTTTCAACCAAGGCCTCCATTTCGGCCTCTTCCAGATCGACTTGTCCTTCATTGCCACGAAATTGCAGATGGACAGGGCCAGGCGCGCCCGTGGTGGCGGCGCGAAAGGCTTGCCGCACCATATCGGGAATGCGTGCCACATCGTCGATGGTGACATTCATCTTGGTCACCGGCTCGAATGCCGGCACGTCGTCGATCTCCTGATAGACCTTGCGGAACTTTGTTTTAGGATCACGGCCACCAGTCATCGCAATCACCGGCGAATGCGCCAAATATGCATCTCGCAATCCGGCAGCGAGATTAAGCGCACCAATCACCTGCGCCATGCAGACGCCAGGCCTTCCGGACGCGCGCGCATATCCGTCGGCCATGTACGCTGCGGATTTCTCACCATGGCAATGCACCCGCGCGATCTTCGTACGCCGCTCCATTTCGGCAAAAGTCCGCCGCAAGACCGCGGGCACCATGAACACGTGGGTGACGCCATAGCCCGCCAGCATATCGGCGAGCACTTCGGCACCGATGCGCCTGGTATTGTGACCGACTGTTGTCATGCTGCGCTCAAGCCGGCTCGAATTTCAGCGCAATACCGTTGATGCAGTAGCGCAAATGCGTCGGCGGCGGCCCGTCATTGAATACGTGCCCGAGGTGGCTTCCGCAGCGGCTGCAGTGAACCTCATCACGCACCATGCCGTGACTGCGATCGGTCTCACCCTCGACCGCGCCTGGCAAGGGATCATTAAAACTCGGCCAGCCGGTCCCGCTTTCGAATTTCATCTTGGAAACAAACAGCGGTTGGTCGCACGCCGCGCAACGAAATGTACCCGCACGCTTTTCGTACAACAGTGCGCAACTTCCCGGCATCTCGGTGCCGTGCCCGCGCATGATCTCGAATTGTTCCGGCGTTAGGATCTTGCGCCATTCAGCATCGGTGTGGGTGACAGGATATTGCTTTGCCATTAGTCAAAAACTCCTGCGATTGCCGCTACTTGATCGCCAGCGGATTAACCGGAGACCCCACCGCCCCAGTAATTGGAATCGCCGGTGCCACAAAAAGGAATTCGTAGACTTTGTCTTGCTCGCAATCGTCAGCGAGTTCCTTCAGATTAAAAATCTCACCCATGGTCATGCCCATGATCGGAATCGTGATCCAGTGCCAGGGCTGGTTGATCCCCTCTTCGCTCTCGTTTGGCCTTACCTCACAACCCCACGTGTCGCTCGCAAGTGCGGCCAGTTGCGTGTCCTTGACGAAATCCAGCGTCTCGAAAGAGAAGCCCGGCGCGTCGCCACCCGGGTAACCGTCCCAGCTACCCACCTTCTGACAACGCTCCATCATGCCGGTGCGTACGATGACGTAGTCGCCGCGCTTGAGTTCGACCTTCTGCTTTTTTGCTGTTCCATAGAGGTCATTGTTGGTGATGCCGTAACCGTCGTTGAGCGACTCGACGCCCTTGTAACGTGCGACGTCGAGAAATACGCCCCTTCCGACCATCCTGTTCCTGGTTTTCTCGATGCCGCATTTTTGCGCGCCGGCCGACGTCACCTCGCGGCAGTCGTAACCGTTCCACATGTAGTTCTCATAAAAAACGTGACCAAGCCCATCCCATTGCGTGCCGCATTGAAGCGGCATGGTCACAATATCGTCGGCGGCGCGGATTCCGCGTTTGTCGAGTACGCCGGAGTAGGCATCGGTGCCCGTCCGCAGCATAGTGTGGATTGGATTAGTGCGGCCCATCGCCGGATATTTGCTTTTCGCGCCCTGCGGTCCGGTGTGATCAAAGTTAAGAGCAAGCGAAATCACCTTTCCTTTCTTCACCAGGCGCGTGGCGGCGACAATATCTTCCGGCGTTGTGTAGTTGAGCGTGCCAATCTCATCATCCGGACCCCACTTGCCCCAATTCTTGTACTTCTCCGCAGCTTCACGCATGTCCTGACGAGTGATCTTTTGCGCCGGCATTGAATGTCCTCAGACGGGATGAAACGACATTGGCCGGCGGAATACAGCCTGTGGACGCGGTCGATGCAAGCCCTACTGGCAACAGAACCGCGCAATGCTACGATGAAAAAAGGGAGGAAACGATGCACCGGCTGTTTCGCCTTTCGGCGATCGGTACCCTGTTGTGCGGGGCGCTGTTCGCAAGCGGCGTCGCCCAAGCGCAGGATACTGCGGCTTATCCGGCACGCCCGGTCAAGATCATCGTGCCGTTCGCACCAGCCGGCCCCACCGATGTAATGGCCCGCCTGGTTGCGCAAAAACTGAGCGATAGCCTCGGCAAACAATTTTATGTCGAGAACCATCCTGGTGCCGGCGGCAATCTCGGCATGGCGCTGGTCGCCGGCGCGCCGCCCGACGGCTACACGTTGCTCATGGTAAGCTCCAGCGTTGTCGTCAACCCGAGCCTTTATGAAAAGGTGCCGTACGACGTCTATAAAAGCCTCGCGCCGGTGACGCTGGCGGGGTCAAGCCCGAATATCCTGGTCGTCCACCCCTCGGTGCCGGCGAAGAGCGTGAAGGAGCTTATCGCCTATGTTCAAGCCAACCCAGGCAAGGTGAGTTTCGCCTCGCCCGGTTTCGGCACCACCGCGAGCCTCGCCGCAGAGAACTTCAAATACGCGCTCAAACTCGACATCCAGCCGGTGCCTTTCAACGGTGCAGGACCCGCGCTCAACGCCGTTGTTGCCGGGCAAGTACAGATCGGTTTCATGGCGCTGCCGCCAGTGACCCCACATTTGCAGGCAGGCACCTTGCGCGCTCTCGCCATGACGACTGAAAAACGTGTAGCTGCAGCGCCAGATGTGCCGACGATGGCAGAGGCCGGAGTGCCGGGCGACCAGATCTCCGATGTGATGCAGGCCATGTTTGCTCCGGCCAGCACACCGAAATCGATCATTGATCTCTTGCAGAAGGAAGTCGCCAAGGCGGTGACTACGGCAGACGTCAAAGCGAAGCTCGATTCGCTTGGCTTCGAAGCAATTGCCGACACGCCAGAGCACTTCGCCGCGCGGATAAAAGCGGAAGTACCGAAATGGGCGAAGGTGATCGAAGCGGCCAAGATCGAAAAGGTTAAATAGACAGAACGTTCGTATGGGGAGAAATCCATGACTTGCTTGCGAATTTTCGCACTTGCCATCGTCCTGCTCGCCAGTGGCCCGGTCCACGCCGCGGGCTACCCAGATCATCCGGTCAAAGTGGTCGTACCCTTCGCGCCGGCGGGCCCAACCGACGTCATGGCGCGCCTGATCGCGCAGAAACTTTCGGAAGCGCTGAAGCAGCAATTTTATGTCGAAAATCACCCCGGCGCGGGCGGCAACATCGGTATGACGCAGGTCGCGAAGTCTGCGCCCGATGGCTATACCATCCTGGTGGCGAGCTCGAGCTACGTCGTCAATCCGAGTCTTTACGCCAAAAATCCTTACGACCCCTTCAAGGACTTCGCGCCGGTCACCCTTGCAGCCGCGTCGCCGAACATTTTGGTCGTTAATGCCGATTTTCCGGCAAAGTCGGTGAAGGAACTTGTCGACCTCATCAAGAAGGAGCCCGGCAAATATAACTACGCGATGCCGGGCACTGGCACGACGCCGCATCTCGCGGGCGAGCTATTCAAACTCACCTTCAAGCTTGATCTCGCGACCGTGCCATTCAATGGCGCGGGACCCGCAATCCAGTCGGCCGTTGCCGGTCACACGCCGATTGCATTCACCGCGCTGCCACCGACGGCACCGCAGGTACAGGCCGGAAAATTGCGTGGCCTGGCTGTGACCTCAGACAAGCGGTCGTCTGCCTTGCCGGACGTACCGACCATGGCGGAGGCGGGCGTAACCGGCCAGGAATCAGAGACGATGCAGGGCATCTTCCTGCCGGCCGGCACGCCGAAAGAGATTGTCGATCTGCTCAATCGCGAGATCGCCAAGGCGATGGCGATGCTGGACGTAAAAGAGAAATGCGCCCAGCTTGGTTTTGATCCCGTTGCCAACAAACCGGACGAGTTCGCCGCCTATATCAAGAAAGAGGTCGACAAGTGGAGCCGCGTCATCAAGGACGCCAATATCCCGCAAATCCAGTAAGATGCGTATTGTCGATATTCGTGAGACGGCGGTCCCCCTCAAATCGACGCTTGCCAATTCAAGCTTTGATTTCACCGAAATGACGACCTCGGTGGTCGCCGTGATCACCGACATCATTCGAAACGGGAAGCCGATCTGTGGCTTCGCTTTCAATTCCACGGGGCGGTACGCGTGTGGCGCGCAAATGCGCGCACGTTTCATCCCGCGTATCCTCGCCGCCGAACCGGCTTCGCTGCTCGACGATACCGGTGACAATCTCGATCCCACAAAGATTTTCGGCTGCATGATGCGGCGTGAAAAAGCCGGCGGGCATTCCGAGCGCTCGATCGCGATTGGTACCATTGAAGTCGCGATATGGGACGCCGTCGCCAAAATCGCGGACAAACCGCTGCACGTCATTCTTGCCGAGCGCTTCAGTGACGGAAAAATCGCCGATAAGGTTTTCTGTTACGTTGGCGGCGGCTGGTATTGGCCTGGACAGACAATCAAGGATTTACAAGACGAAATGCGCCGTCATCTCGGCGCCGGTTACACGATGGTGAAGATGAAGGTCGGTGGTCTGCCGCTTGACCAGGATCTGCGCCGGCTCGAGGCCGTTCTCGAAGTCGTCGGCTCGGGCGAACATCTTGCCGTCGATGCCAATTGCAAATTCGATCGCGATGAATCCCTCCGCTACGCCAAGGCGCTCGCTCCTTTCAAACTGCGCTGGTTCGAGGAGCCCTGCGACCCGCTTGATTTTGCACTGTTCGCAGAGCTTGCGGAGACTTACGAGCCGCCCCTCGCTACCGGCGAAAACCTCTATTCAACGCAGGACGTGGAGAACCTGGTTCGGTTTGGTGGGTTCCGTGCCGGGCGAGACGTGATCCAGATTGACCCGCCGCAAGCCTACGGCATTGGCCAATATGCGAAGACAATTGCAATGTTGTCACGCCATGGCTGGCCGCGCACATCGCTTTTTCCACACGGCGGCAATCAGATGTCGCTCGCCATAGCAGCGGGCTTCGGCCTTGGCGGCGCTGAATCCTATCCGGGTGTGTTCGGCAACTTCGGCGGGTTTGCCGACGATGCCGCCATCGAGGACGGCGCAATTTCGCTCGCCGACCGGCCCGGCATTGGCTTCGAGGGACAGGCCAGGCTTTACCCGATTATGCGCGACGTCGCGGGCCTTTAGGCCGTCATTCCGCGCCTTCCAGCACTGTCGGAATCTCGATCGGTGGTTTTGTGCCGCGAATACGAACATAGATCTGCAGCCCGATCAGCAGCACGCAGAGGCCGATGAATACCGCGCTGATCGGCCGCTCGATGAATACCAGGATATCGCCCCGCGAGATCAACATTGCGCGGCGGAAGTTTTCCTCAAACCGCGGGCCGAGGACGAAGCCAAGCAGGATGGGGGCCGGGTGAAAGCCGAGCCGCAGAAGAACGTAGCCCAGGATGCCGATGACAACCGTCTCGCCAACCTGGAACATATCGTTATTGGCGGCGTAGACTCCGATGCAAACGAAGAACAGCGCGCTTGGATAGAGATATTTGTACGGAATAGTCAGCAATTTTACCCAGATTCCGATCAGGGGCACGTTCAGTAGCACCAGCATGATGTTGCCGATCCAGAAACTAGCGACGAGACCCCAGAAAATATCCGGATGCTCTTTGATAAGTTGCGGGCCGGGCACAATGCCCTGGATCATCAGCGCGCCAAGCAACAGTGCCATCACAGCATCGCCCGGAATACCGAGGCTCATCGTCGGGATAAAGTCGCCTTGCACTGACGAATGCGTCGACGCCTCTGGAGCGATCACGCCTTCGATCAGCCCGGTACCGAACTTCTCGGGATGCTTCGAGATTTTCTTTTCCGTTGCGTAGGCGACAAACGATGCGATGGTGGGCCCGGTGCCAGGAATAAGCGCGCACAGGCTTCCGACCAGCGTGCCGCGGAACATCGGCGCGATCGCCTGCTTCACGTCGCTTTTACTCGGGCGCATGTCGCGCAGACGGACATTCGTATACTTCGCGTTAATCGACACCACCTGGTTGATGCTGTTCATGAACTCGGCGATGCCGAACAGGCCGAGCGCGAGCGCAACCAGCTCGATGCCGTCATCAAGATGAGTCATTCCGAATGTGAAACGCTCGGCGCCGGTCTCGAGGTCGGTTCCGACAATACCCAACATGAGCCCAAGCACCGTCATCGCCACGCCTTTAAGCGGCGAGCCGCGCGCCAGAGTCGAGCCCGCCAACAGGCCAAGCAACATCAGCGAACAGATTTCGGCTGGACCGAATTGGAGCGCGACGCGCACCAGAATTGGCGACAGAAAAATCATCTCAGTGATGCCCCACGAAGCACCCACGAACGAGGCCATGACAGTCAGACCGAGCGCGACACCGCCCCTGCCCTGCTTGGTCATAGGGAAGCCGTCGAGACACGTGACCGCATGCGGTGGATGACACGGCAAATTAAGCAGGATTGAGCAAATCGCACCGCCGTATTGGGCGCCATACATCACACCGGCAAGCATCAAAATTGCGCCTACCGGCTTTATGCCGAATGTCAGCGGCAGGAGAATTGAAATGGTTGCGAGAGGCCCCATCCCTGGCAGCACGCCGACCATGTTGCCGACGAGCACGCCGATAAAGCACCACATCAAGTTATGCGGTTGCAGCGCGACGCCGAACCCGTACCAAAGATCGGTCAGTGCGGTTTCGATCACAGGCCTCTCCACGCCAGCAACGGCATCGGAACTTGCAGCACATAGGAAAACAACCCGACGCCAAATATTGTCACTACCGCGGCAAGCACGATCGAGTTTTTCAGCGTCGCTGTGCGATCACCGAGCGACGACACGAACACGCAACTGAAAATGGCAGGGATCAGACCGAAGTAGCTTCCAAACAAAATGAAGCACAGCGGCCCAGCAAGTATACAAGCCCAACCGAACCACTCGGGATGCTTAGGCAGGATGTCTTCGTCCTCGCCTTCGGGTACGGAAATTGCGGTTCCCGCAATCGCAACGCCGAGGCAGATCAAAATGACACCGAGCGCGGTCGGCAGAAAGCCTGGCCCCATATGCATCAGGGTGCCGAGCCGATAACCCGGCCCCTTCAAGGCCATCACCAGACCGAAAAATATGACCAGGCCGCCCGCATAAAAATCGCGCTTACGGACGAGGTTCTGGACCATATGCGCGACAGGGCCGTGTCCGGGGCGCAAAGCTTCCTCCTCCATTTTATCATTTCGAACCTTCGCCCCACCTGAGGATTAAAACGCCTACGAACGACAATCAATCCCGGTGCACCACGATGTGGAACCAGGCCGAATTCGTGCCTTTGGGGCGGTACAGCCTTGAGTAAAAGGTTTGTAAACGTTGGAAGGGCATACTTCCCAGCAAATGCAGCTGCGGGGACATCAGTTCATGAATTCCGGATAGTCCTGACTGGCTTATCCTTCATCGAGTGCATCAACTGATTTTTGATCATGACTGCTGCCAAACCACCCACCGTCGCATTTGTTATTCCGTGTTACAATGAACAGGCTGGCATTCAGCACACAATTGCGTGCCTGCTCACCGACATCAACAAGCTGGAAAAATCAAAGGCTATTTCGCCAAAAAGCTACATATTGCTAATCGATGACGGCAGTACAGACCGAACCTGGGCCCTCATTGAAAGAATAACTGAGACGCATGCGAAACGCATTCGCGGCCTCAAGTTGTCGCGCAACGTCGGGCATCAGAACGCGCTGCTGGCTGGGCTGCTCGCCCAGATTGGCAAGGCTGACGCCGTAATTTCGCTTGATGCGGATTTGCAAGACGACATGTCAGTCGCCGCAAAGATGATCGGTCACTTCAACGACGGCGCGGAGATTGTGTTCGCTGTGCGCGAGCGCCGCGTCAGCGACAGCCGATTCAAACGTGGCACTGCCGATCTTTACTATCGCATTCTCAATTGGCTCGGCGCTGACATCATTCCGCACCACGCCGACTTCCGTCTGATGAGCGATCGCGCGCTGCGTGCGCTTTCTCTTTATGGGGAAGCACACGTATTTCTACGCGGGCTCGCGGTGCAACTCGGCTTCAAAACGGCGACCGTTGCTTACGATCGCCTTCCGCGGATCCACGGAGAGACGAAATATACGATCCCAAAAATGGTGGCCCTCGCCATTAATGGAATTACTTCGCTCTCGGTGCGGCCGATCAGAATGATTGCCCTGATGGGGATTATGTTGTTTGTCGTTTTTATTGGCATGACTTTCTGGGTATTTGTCGCTTGGCTGGCCGGACAAACCATACAAGGCTGGACTTCGGTCATGTTACTGTTCCTTCTGATCGCCTCGTTCCAGACTTTTGCTATCGCGGTGATCGGCGAATATGTCGGGAAAATCTATTTCGAGGCCAAAGCACGGCCGCGTTACATCATCGAACAGGAAATCGGTACGCCGCCAACAAAATTTGACGTGCCCGTTGCGCGTAATCGAGCGGAAGCGCTTTCTGAAAATGGCTATTCGCGTGTAACGGTTTGATCGGCTATTGTCGGGACGACGCGAACTCGTAGCCCCGCTCGGACAAGCGCCGATGGATACGGATGCCCTCCGCCGATTGCATTATGTCGCCGCCATCGCCTGCGGCGTATTTGCAGCTCTGGTTACGCATATTCTGCTGACCGTCTTTGGTATTGGGCTGGATGCGGCGCTGCGTGATGCCCCCACCGGCGGCAAGCAACAGTTTATTTCCGCCATGGCCTGGTGGGCGATCGGTGGCGCTGGTTTCGTGGGCGGTTGGGCTGCCGCGGCCTATCTGATAGCGGCCGCGCGCGAACGCGAGCTCATCTATCGGCTGGCGCAATGGTTTCTGATTGGGTTGGTATTCGTGGCGGCCACCGTCGGCGGCATCATGAGCAAGACAAGCAATCTGGGTGGCACAGTCGACGTAATTGCCGGCCTGACCGCGTTCGGGCTGGGGGCGCTTTGCGCCTTCTGTGGAGCACGGCTGGCATATCTCAACGCCGAACAGGTTTAGCGGCCAG
>Ga0335084_10002165_pt1 | contig 18821 bp, 17 predicted proteins | sample Lox_Sample_44_FD_206721 | JGI IMG/M metagenome (GOLD analysis project Ga0335084, IMG submission 206721) | Soil microbial communities from Loxahatchee National Wildlife Refuge, Florida, United States - Lox_Sample_4.4 | ecosystem: Environmental > Terrestrial > Soil > Wetlands | place: USA...
TGCGGGTAGGAGAGGAAGAACAGGCAGACCAGCCCGACCCAGAGCACCCACCAGGTGACGGTATGCGCGCCGTACTTGTCGGAGAACCAGCCGCCGATAGCGCGCAGCACGCCGCCCGGGATGCTGAAGCTCGCCGCCAGCAGCGCCGCCAGCTGGATGTCGAAGCCGTATTCGGAGATGTAGTACTTGGTCATCCACAGCGACAGCGCCACGTAGCCGCCGAATACGATCGAGTAGTACTGGCTGTAGCGCCAGACGGTCGGGTCCCTGAGCACGGACAGCTGCTCGCTTACCGTTATATGGGCGCCGCCCTTGGCATGCTCCTCGTCGGTGTAGGTGAAGAACCAGAACAGGACCGCCGCCACCAGCATGACCACTGCGTAGATCTGCGGCACCATCGCCCAGCCGAAGGCGACCACGATGGTCGGAGCGACGAGCTTGTTGACGGCCGCGCCCGTATTGCCGACGCCGAAAATGCCCATCGCGAGCCCTTGCCGCTCGCGAGGGAACCAGCGCGCGCAGTACGCAATGCCGACAGTGAAGGAGCCGCCCGCCACGCCGACGAACAGGCCCGTCACGAGGAAGTGCCAGAACTCGGTGGCGCGCGAGATCAGCCAGATCGGAAACACCGTCGAGAGCATGAGGATGAAGAACACGACGCGGCCGCCGAACCGGTCGGTCCACATGCCCAGCGGCAGGCGGATCAGGGAGCCCGTCAGCACCGGCAACGCCACCAGCACGCCGAACTGCGTTTCGTTGAGTCCCAGGTTCTGCTTGATCGGGATGCCGATCACCGCAAACATCATCCAGACCATGAAGCACACGGTGAACGCGGTCGTGCTGGCGGTCACCACGGACCATTGCTTGAACGTCTGCGACGCCATTTGCCGTTGTCTCCTGCGAGCGGATCAGGAGGCAGTTTGAAAGAGCGGTGAAGAGCAGCTTTGATCTACATCAAGTTAAGATGTATTTCAAAGGTATCTTATGGGGTTCACTTTGGAAGCCGAGATTCCGAGAACCCGGCAATGCGTCTGACCAGCTTTACCGACTACACGTTGCGCGTCCTGATCTACCTGGGCGCGCAGCGCGGCAAAGGCCGCCTCGCCACGATCGGGGATATCGCGGCTGCCTACGGCATTTCAGAGAACCACCTGAAGAAAGTCGTCCATCACCTGGCGCGGCAGGGCTATGTCGCAACGACGCGCGGCAAGGGCGGGGGCATGCGGCTTGCGCGCGCGCCGCGCGAAATCAGCCTGGGCGGCGTGATTCGCGGTGCGGAGGAGGATTTCGCGCTCGTCGAATGCTTCCAGCAACGCAAGCCCACCTGCTCCATCCATGGCGCGTGCACGCTGCGCAAGATTCTCGCCCAGGCCATGGATGCGTTCCTCAAGGTGCTCGATGCGCAGACGCTGGAAAACCTCCTGCGTCCGGAGGCCGACCTGCTGAAGATCTTCGGAGAGCGGGTCGCGCTGCGCGCGAAGTAGCGAGGCGCGCTTAACCCGGCGCCTGGGCGTAGGGTTCGTCCATGGCGACAAATTCCGTTTCCTTGAGCGCGTCTGCGCTCCATGCGGCCACCGCGGGGGCCGCGAGCAGGCGCTGCTGGTAGTCGCGCGCCGCGCCCTTCAGCTCGACGCCATACGTAACGAAGCGCGTAGCCACCGGCGCATAGAATGCGTCCGCCGCGCTGAATTCGCCGAACAGGTACGGGCCCGTCGCCGATGCCCAGAGCGCGCTGATGCGTGTGATGTCCTTCGCTACGTCATCGTTCATCCCCTTGCCGGGATAGCGGCTGCGGATGTTCATCGGCATCGCCGTGCGCAGCGCATTGAAGCCCGAGTGCATCTCGGCCGCCGCTGAGCGCGCCCGCGCGCGCAGCTGCGCATCGGCCGGCCAGATGCCGCCGCCGGGAATCAGCTCGTGCAGCCGCTCTGCGATCGCCAGCGTGTCCCAGGTGGCGAAGCCGGCGCCGGGCTCTCCCTCCCAGAGCACCGGTACGAGGCCGGAGGGCGAAAACCTCGCGATCTGGTCGCTCCATTCGCGGCTCTCGAATTTCAGCATGCGCTCGCGAAACGGAATGCCGCGGCCGCGCAGCAGCACCCAGGGCCGCATCGACCAGGACGAGTAATTCTTGTTCGCGATGACCAGCGTGAGCGCGGGGGCGTTCATCTCCCCGCATTCTAGGCAGGTTTCTGCGCCGTCGCGGCTTCCGGGCTCGCAGCGATCGCATACCAGTCGACGCGACGCGTCGCCACCATCGCCGCCGCGAGGCAGACGAAGACGAGCGCCGAACCCGTCAGCAGCGCGTAGTCTTCCAGGCGCAGGATCACGTAGAGCAGGCCGTAGAGGCTGGCGAGGAAAAGCGCGAACGCGGCGCCGCGCCGCCAGCTCCTTAGCGCGTGCCCCACGTAGTAGCCGATCAGAGCAACGCAGGCGGTGGTTGCGATGGTGTAGGCGCGCGCGAAGCCGAGGTGTTCCGAAAGCGAGATCAGTAGCAGGAAGAACACCGCAAGCGCAATGCCCACGAGGCCATATTGCACCGGGTGGATGGCGAGCCGCTTCAGCACTTCGAAGAGGAAGAAGGCCGAGAAGGTCAGCAGGATGAAGAGGAACCCGTATTTCACCGAGCGCTCCACCGTTTGGTAGAGGTCCACCGGCTGGATGAACGACACGCCGAGCGTCTGCTGGTTGAATGCGTCGCACTGGCCGGACTGCATGCAACGATGCTGAAGCTGCGCGAGGTTGGTCGCGAGCTGTGAGGTGCGCCATTGCGCCGAGAAGCCCTCCGCGGAAACCCGGCTTTCGACATTCGGCAGGATGCCGCCCGTGAAACTCGGGTGCGGCCAGGCGGATCGCAGCGTTACGTCGGTGCTGGCGCCCAGCGGAACGATGTCGAGGCGCTGCGTGCCCAGCAGCGAAAGGTCGAAGCGAAATTCATGCGTCGACGCCTGCCGCACGGATGGGAGAAATCCCAGGTCGGCGTGAATGCCGCTTGGCGCGTCCTTCGTATCCGCGCTCCCGGGAAAGAGCGGTCGTGGCGCGCCATCCCAAGTCAGTGCGACCTGCTCGCGGACGCCGCGGGTGTCCTGGATGCCGAGTACCAGCATGGCCGGGCCCCAGGTGACCGTTCCCGGCCCCTGCGGCGCTTCCAGGATTGCGGGTATTTCGAAGCTGCCGCGCAGCTGTGCGGTAAGGGTGTAGACCTGCGCGGTGTAGATGCCGCGATGCTTGGGCTGCGAATCGATCGTGCCGTCGATTGTCAGCGTTCGGGGTAGCAGGGCGACTTGGCCGCTCTCCACCTTCTCGCGCTTCGTGATCCGCTCACGGTCTTTCTGATCCGTGCTGGTGATGGTTTCCACGCTGCGGCGCGTCCACGGCACGTAGATCACCGGGCCGACGATCCGCTGCGCGTGGCTTGTTCCGCGCGCGATGTCGTTCAACACCCCGTCGCGTGCCTGCTGCCGCTCCGCGACCAATCCGCGGATCATCTCGACCGGGATCTGCAGCAACAGGGCGACGAGGCCGATCAATGTGATCTTCCAGAGCAGGGGAGCTTTCCGCATCTTCATCCTTTCATCGATTGACGGTTGCCGAAGCGGGCGGGCGACGCCGGTGCCGTGTCCCGATCCTCCTTTCTGGACCCGGCGCGCCCGCCCCCGCGGTTCGCATGTCCAGCGCTCAGCCCCAGCGCCTGAGCGCGTAGGCGAGCCAGCGCAGGAACCGCATCGCCTGCCGCCGTCGCCTGCGCCGCATCCGCGCGCGCAATTCGGGGAGCGCGCATTCCACCCCGAGCGCGGTGTCGCCGTACCTCATGCGGCGAGCAGCAGCACGCCGCCCGCCAGCGCGAGGCTGACGAACAGTCCCACGGCCGCGGCGAGCGCAACCTGGGCCGCGAGCTCTACAACGTGTTGACTGGTGTTGATCATCGGCTTGCCTCCCTGTTGACGGCTCCCATTACGCGCTTGCGTTGTGCGCGAGGCGGGTCCGTCCCATGGCAAGGCGGCGAAGAAAGATGGCGGAAAAATGACAGGCAAATTCGGCCGGTTTGCTTCCGGTATAGTCGCCGCATGGCCCGCCGCATCGCCATCGTCGAGGACGACGCCGCCATTCGCGCCAATTACGCCGAGGCGATGAAGCGCCACGGCTACGAGGTGGCGGCCTACGCGGGCCGCCGCGAGGCCATGGACGCGCTGCGCGCGCGCTTGCCCGACCTGGCGATCATCGACATCGGGCTCGGCGACGAGGCCGAAGGCGGCTTCGCGCTGTGCCGCGACCTGCGTGCGCTGTCGCCGCAGCTGCCGATCGTTTTCCTCACGGCGCGCGATTCCGACTTCGACGTGGTCCTCGGACTGCGCCTGGGCGCTGACGACTACCTCACCAAGGGCGTGAGCCTGCCGCACCTGATGGCGCGCATCGGCGCCCTGTTCCGGCGCGTGGACGCGCTCGCCGAAGCCAAGCCCGTCGAGGAGCGCATCGTGCGCGGCGACCTGGAGCTGGACCTGAAGCGCTTCAGCGCGCAGTGGAAGGGCAAGCGCGTGGAGTTGACGCTCACCGAGTTCTGGATCGTGCATTCGCTGGCCCGCCATCCGGGGCACGTCAAGAGCCGCGACCAGTTGATGCGCGACGCGGAGCTGGTGGTCGACGACGCCACCGTGACTTCCCATGTCAAGCGCGTGCGCGCCAAATTCGCCGCCGTGGATCCGGCCTTCGACGCGATCGAGACCGCCTACGGCCTCGGCTATCGCTGGAAGGCCTAGGCCTTGGGCGGATTCCCGGCGCCGTGACGCGGTTCCCGCTGCGCGCCAAGCTGGCGCTGGTCGCGCTCATGCTGCTGGTGCTCCCGTGGGCTGGCTGGCTCTATGTGCGCGAAATGGAGCGCTTCCTGGTTGCCGCGCAGGAGGAGGCGCTCGCCGCCACGGCGCGCGCGGTCGCGACCGCGCTGCACGAGCGGCCGAAGCTGCTCGCCTACCGCGCGCGCAGTGAATCGGAACTGCGCGACGAGGCGGAGCGCGAGCTGCAGCGGCTCACCGGCGGCGTCATCGGCCAGGAGGCGCCGGCGCACGAAGCCGCCGACGACGGTGAAATCGCCGCGATCCTGAAGGCGCTGGAGCGCGCCAGCTCGCGCATCTGGGTGGTCAGCCGCGACTATCGCGTGCTCGCGCTTGTCGGCAGCCTGAAGCGCGCCGATCCGCCGCCGCCGAGCCTCGCACAGCGCGTGCTCGGCTTGCTGCTCGCGCCGCCGACCGAGGAATTCGACGACGCGATCGCCGAGGACGCTCTCGCCGCGGGACGCGAGGTCGCCGCCGCGCTGCAGGGCGCCGCGAGCACGCGAACGCGCAACACCGCGGACGGCCGCGCAGTGGTCGTCTCCGCGGCGCAGCCGATCTGGGTCGGCGACGAAGTGCTGGGCGCGGTGGTCGTCGAGGAAACCACCAACCGGATCGTCTCCCTGCGCAGCCAGGCGCTCGAGCGGCTGCTGGTCGTGACGCTCGCCGTTTTTGCGCTAGCGGCCGCGGTGCTGCTGTGGTTCGCGACCCGGATCTCCAACCGGATCCGCCGCCTGAGCGACGAGGCCGAGGCGGCCATCGACGCGCGCGGCCGCGTGACGCGCCTGACGACGGCCTCCGAGGCCGCCGACGAGATCGGCGACCTGTCGCGCAGTTTCACCACGGTGCTCGGGCGCCTGGCGCGCTACAACGCCTACCTGGAGGCGCTCGCCGGGCGGCTGTCGCACGAATTGCGCACGCCGGTTGCGGTGGTGCGCTCCTCGCTGGAGAACCTGCACGCGGCGCGCACGCCGGACGAAACGCGCGTCTACGTCGAGCGTGCCGAGGAGGGGCTCGCGCGCCTGGGCACGATCCTCTCGCGCATGACCGAGGCGAGCCGCCTGGAGCAGGGGCTCTCCACGGCGGCGCGCGAGCGCTTTGATGCCGCGCCGGTGGTGCGCGGCTGCGTCGAGGGCTACCGCCTCGCATACGCTCCGCGAAGCTTCGAGCTCTCGGTACCCGGCGCCGCGGTGCCCGTGCAGGGCGCGCCGGACCTGTTTGCGCAGATGCTCGACAAGCTCGTCGAAAACGCGGTCGACTTCGCGGCGGACGGAACCGCCATCCGCGTCCACCTGGCGGAGAGCGGGAATCAGGCCATCCTTCGCGTCGAAAATCGCGGACCGACGCTGCCGGACGCCATTCGCGATTCGCTGTTCGATTCGATGGTCTCGCTGCGCGGCGAGCGCTCCGGCGCGGTGCCGCACCTCGGGCTGGGCCTGTACATCGCGCGCCTGATCGCCGATTTCCACGGCGGCGTGCTGCGCGCTGAAAACCTGCCCGGCGATGCCGGCGCGGCCTTCGAGGCGGTGCTGCCGCGCGCCGTATAATCCGGCGATTGCAGAAATACGGCCTACTCGAAAAGAAGTACGACCTGCTGGTCGTGGGCGGCGGAATCAACGGTACGGGCATCGCGAGGGACGCAGCGGGTCGCGGCCTTTCGGTGCTGCTGGCGGAAAAGGGCGATCTCGCCTCCGCCACTTCCTCCTGGTCTTCCAAGCTCGTCCACGGCGGGCTGCGCTACCTCGAGCTCTACGAATTTCGCCTCGTGGCCGAGGCGCTCGCCGAGCGCGAGGTGCTGCTGCGCGTCGCGGCGCACCTGGTCTGGCCGGCGCGCTTCGTCATGCCGCACGTCCCCGAGCTGCGGCCGCGCTGGATGATCGGCGCCGGCCTGTTTCTCTACGACCACTTGTCGCGCCGCACCAGCCTGCCGGGCTCGAAGGCCGTGCGCCTCGATGTCCCGCCTTTCAACGCAGGGCTGCAGCCGCAGTACCGGCACGGTTTCATCTATTCGGACTGTCGCGTCGACGACGCACGCCTGGTGGTCGCCAACGCGATGGACGCGCGCGAGCGCGGCGCGCGGGTGCTGACGCGCAACGCCTGCGTTTCCGCGAGGCGCGAGCAAGGCACGTGGCAGGCCACCCTCGCCAGCGGCGAGCAGGTGCAGGCCAGCGCGATCGTAAACGCAGCCGGACCCTGGGTGAAATCGGTGCTGAACGGCCGCCTCCAGCAGCCCTCGCGCGACGCGATCCGCCTGGTCAAGGGAAGCCACATCGTGCTGCCGAAGCTTTACGAGGGCGAGCACGCCTTCATTCTGCAGAACGACGATCGCCGGGTCATATTCATGATTCCTTACGGCGACCTGCATACGCTGGTGGGCACGACCGACATCGCGGTCGCGGACGAGGATGCGCCGCCGCAGGCGAGCGCAGAAGAGGTCGCCTACCTGTGCCGGGGCGTAAACCGGTACCTCGCGCGTGCGGCGCGGCCCGAGGACGTGGTCTGGCAATACGCCGGCGTGCGGCCGCTCTACGACGACGGTACAGCCGACCCCTCGGCTGTCACGCGCGACTACACGCTTCGAGTCGACGACGAAGCCGGCCGCGCGCCGGTGCTCTCGGTGTTCGGCGGCAAGATCACCACTTATCGGCGGCTCGCCGAGCAGGCGGTCGACAAGCTCGCGCCGTATTTCCCCGGCCTGAAGCCGGCATGGACCGCTCGCGTGCCGCTGTCGGGAAGCGATTTCGGCGGCGTGCCGCGCGCCGAGGCCCGCGATGCCTTCTTCGCCGGCCACCCCCATATCCCCGAGACCACCTTGCGTCCGATTTTCCGCCGCCACGGTGCGCATGCGCAGGCAGTGGTCGGCGACGGGAACCTGGGCGAGGACCTCGGCGCCGGCCTCACCGAGCGCGAGATTCGCTATTTCGTGGAGCGGGAGTGGGCGCAGACGGCAGAGGATGTGCTGTGGCGCCGCACCAAGACCGGGCTGCTGATGACGCAGGCGCAGCGCGAGCGCGTGGCGCAGGTGCTCGCCGCGCGATGAGGCCGGTTGCGGAGCTACGTGATGCGGCCCGCCTGCGCGGCTTGCTGTTCGACATCGACGAGACGCTGTCTACCGAAGGCAAGCTCACGGCCGACGCCTATGGGGCCATGGAGCGCCTGCAGCGCGCCGGCCGGATCGTCGTGCCGGTCACCGGTCGCCCGGCGGGATGGTGCGACCACATCGCGCGCATGTGGCCGGTGGACGCGGTCATCGGCGAAAACGGCGCGTTCTACTTCCGGCGCCTGCGGGGCAGCCTGGTCAGGCGCTTCCAGGACGACGAGCGCACGCGCCGGGAGAACCGCGCGCGCCTGGCGGCGATCGGCGAGCGCATCCTCGCCGCGATCCCGGGCTGCGCGCTTGCCTCGGACCAGCCGTATCGCGAGACCGACCTGGCGATCGACTATTGCGAGGACGTGCCGGCGCTGCCGCTGGAAGTCGCGATGCGCATTGCCGCTCTGATGCGGGCAGAGGGCCTCACGGCGAAAGTCAGCTCGATCCACGTGAACGGCTGGTTCGGGGCCTACGACAAGCTGGCAACGGCCAAGCGCCTGTTTGCCGAGGCCTTCGACTGCGATGCGGCGCGGCTGCAGAGGGAATTCGCGTTCGCCGGCGATTCGCCGAACGATGTGCCGATGTTCCGCTTCTTCGACTGTTCGGTCGGCGTGGCCAACGTGGCGCGATTCGCTGGCGAGCTCGAGAGCGAGCCCAAATACGTCACGCGCGGTGCCGCCGGCGCCGGCTTCGCCGAGCTGGTCGCGCACCTGCTCGTGCGAGCCGCGGGGACGGCCTGATGGAGTGGTGGTGGGCCTACCTGGCGATCGGTGTGACGGTCGGCTTCCTCGCCGGCCTGTTCGGCATCGGCGGTGGCATGGTGATGGTGCCGATGCTGGTGTTCGTGTTCACGGCGAAGGGCTTTCCCGCCGAACACATGATGCACCTGTCGCTCGCCACCGCCATGGCGACCATCGTGTTCACGTCCCTGTCGAGCGTACGCGCGCACCACAAGCACGATGCGGTGGACTGGAAGGTGGCGCTCGCGATGGCACCCGGGATCGTCGCCGGCGCTTTCGCAGCGACGCTGGTGGCGGGCTATGTGCCGACGCGGCCGCTGGCGATCTTCTTCACCGGCTTCATGTTCTATGCCGCGACGCAAATGTTCTTCGAGGTGAAGCCGAAGGCGTCGCGCCAGTTGCCGGGCGCGGCGGGCCTGTTCGGCGCGGGCGCGGCCATTGGCGGAGTCTCCAGCGTGCTCGCCGCGGGCGGCGCGTTCCTGTCGATCCCGTTCTTGGCCTGGTGCAATGTGCCGCTCAAGCGTGCGATCGGCACTGCGGCTGCCAATGGCTTTCCGATTGCGGTCGCGGGAAGCGCGGGCTACGTATTGAACGGCATGCGCGTGTCGGGGCTGCCCGACGGCTGCGTCGGTTTCGTTTACCTGCCGGCGCTGGCCATCGTCGTCGCCGCGAGCATGCCGCTCGCGCCGGTCGGCGCGCGCCTTGCGCACCGGCTGCCGATCAAGCGACTGCGCGCCGTGTTCGCGCTGATGCTGCTCGCGCTCGGGCTGCGCATGCTTGCGAACCTCTGGTAGATTCGCACACCGTTCACATCGGAGGAAGGGCATGAAACGACTGACGGTAATCGCGGTGATCCTGGCGTTTTCCGTGGCCGCCTGGGCGCAGAAGAAGGGCACCGGCAACCAGGCCTTCGATGCGCTCGACAAGAATCAGGATGGCTTTCTCAGCCGGCAGGAGGTCGCCGGCGAGAAGGAACTTGCCAAGCGTTTCGCCAAGTTCGACGCGGACAAGGACGGCCGATTGAACGTCGACGAATTCATCAAGGCGAGCCAGGACAACGACGCGCGCGTGCTCGCCGACAGCGTGATCACCACGAAGGTGAAGGCTGCTCTGCTCGCGGAGAAGGGCGTGCCCTCGACGGCGATATCCGTCGAGACCTACGAGGGCCTGGTCTTGTTGTCGGGCTTCATCGACAGCTCGGCGATAAAGGACAAGGCCTCCCGCGTCGCAGCCGGCATTTCAGGCGTGAAACGAGTTCAAAACAACCTGGTCGTTAAATAGGGGGGCGCATGGCCGGCCCGCTCTCGCAGGTCCGCGTCCTCGATCTGTCGCGCGTGCTCGCGGGGCCCTGGGCGGGACAAAACCTCGCCGACCTGGGCGCCGAGGTCATCAAGGTCGAACGGCCGAGAGTCGGCGACGATTCGCGCGCCTTCGGTCCGCCCTGGGTGAAGGACAAGGAGGGCAAGCCGACGACGGACTCCGCGTACTTCACCTCGGCGAACCGCGGCAAGAAATCGATCACCGTGAACGTCGCCAGGCCGGAGGGCCAGGCGCTCATCCGCGCGCTCGCCGGCGCCTGCGACGTGCTGATCGAGAACTACAAGTTCGGCGACCTGGCGCGTTACGGACTTGGCTACGAGGACCTCGCAGCGGTCAATCCGCGCCTGATCTATTGCTCGGTGACCGGCTTTGGCCAGACCGGCCCCTACCGCGAGCGCCCCGGCTACGACTTCATGATCCAGGGCATGGGCGGCATGATGAGCGTGACGGGCGAACCCGACGGCGCACCGGGCGGCGGACCGCAGCGCGCCGGCGTGCCGATCGCCGACATCATCACGGGCATGTACGCCTCGATCGCCATCTGCGCCGCGCTTGCGAACCGCGCGCACACCGGCAAGGGGCAGCATCTCGACCTCGCGCTGCTCGATTCGCAAATCGCGTTGCTCGCCTACCAGAACACCAACTATTTCTCGACGGGGACGCCGCCCTCGCGCATCGGCAACCTGCACCCCAACATCGTCCCCTACCAGCCCTTCAGGTCGAGCGACGGGGAAGTCATCGTCGCCTGCGGCAACGACAACCTGTTTCGCAAGTTCTGCGAGGCGGCCGGCAGGGCGGAGCTTGCGGCGGATGCGCGTTTCGCCACCAACGGCAAGCGCGTGGAGAACCGCGCGGAAATGACGCGTGTGATCCAGGAATTCTTCGCCAAGCGCAGCACCGCCGAATGGCTCGAGCTGCTGGAAGCCGCCGGCGTGCCGAACGGGCCGATCAACAACCTCGCGCAGGTCTTCGAAGAGCCGCAGGTCAAGGCGCGCGGCGTGAGGATCGAGCTCGCGCACCCGGTGGCGGGCAGGCTGCCGCTGGTCGCGAGCCCGATGCGCTTCTCGGGCACGCCGCTCGAATACCGGCTGCCGCCCCCGCTGCTCGGCGAGCACACCGACGAGGTGCTGAAGGCAATTCTCGGCAAGAGCGACGCCGAGATCGCGCAGCTGCGCGCTGACGGCGTCGTCTAGGTATCGATCTGAGCGCCGGAGCCGTCTATTCCGGCGCTTAGTTGTCGATCTTCGCGCCGGAATCCTTCACGACCTTCGCCCACTTCGTGATTTCCGAATTGACCAGCGCGGCGAATTTCTCGGGCGATTCGCCGCCCGCGGTCGCGCCCTGCGCCTCCCAGATGACCTTCATTTCGGGCGACTGGAGCGCCTTGACCGTTTCCGCATGCATCCGGTCGAGCACTTCCTTGGGGGTGCCCTTTACGCCCCAGAGCGCGTACCAGGTCGTGACTTCGTAGCCCGGCAATCCGGCTTCCTGCATCGTCGGCACGTTCGGGATCACGAACGAGCGCGTGTTGGTGGTGACGGCGAGCGCCTTCAGCTTGCCGCCCTTGATCTGCGGCGCCGACGTGCCCATGCCGTCGAAGGCCATGTCGACCTGTCCCGCGAGCAGGTCCTGCATCATGGGCCCCGCGCCCTTGTAGGGCACGTGGATGATCTCGAGGCCCGTCATGGTCTTGAACAGCTCGCCGGCGAGGTGGTGCGTGGTGCCGCTGCCCGCCGAGCCGAAGTTCAGCTTACCCGGGTTCGCCTTCGCGTAGGCCATCAGGTCCTTGAGCGAATTGATGTTCGCGTACTTCGGATGGATCACGACGACGTTCGGCACATAGGCGAGAACGGTGATCGGCACGAAATCCCGCGTCAGGGAGTAGGGCAGCTTCGTGTACAGGCTTTCGGCAATGGTGTGGTGCACCGCGCCCAGGAAGAAGGCATAGCCGTCGCCGGGCCGCCGCGCCGCGTTCGCCGCGCCGAGCGTGCCGCCCGCGCCGGCGATGTTCTCCACGATGAATTGCTGGCCAATCGTCTTGCTCAGATACGCCGAGAGCGGCCGCCCGAACGCATCGACCCCGCCGCCCGGCGCGAACGGATTGATCATGGAAACCGGTTTCGCGGGCCAGGACTGCGCCTGCGCGCCGGCCGCGAACGCGGCAAGCAGCGCGCACAAAATCATTCTCAACATTGTTCCTCCCCAGGGTCTTGGACTGTCTTGCTGCCCAAAATCATAGCATCGGGCGCGCTAGCGCCCCTTGAACTCGGGCTTCTTCTTGGCGAGGAACGCGGCGACGCCAGTCCTGAAGTCCTCGGTGTCGAAGCAGGCGTAGCCTTCGTCGCGCTCGTCGTCGGTCAGCGGCCGCGGATCGAGCAGCCGGCGCACGAATTTCTTGTGCCAGCGCGCGACCAGCGGCGCCCCCTCGGCGATGCGCCGCGCCGTCGCGTACGCTTCCTCGACAACCTTTTCGTCCGCGACGACGCGGCTCACGAGCCCCTTCTCATAGGCTTCGCGCGCGCCCCAGATGCGCCCCTCGAGCAGGATCTCGAGCGACGCCGCCGGCCCGATGACGCGCATCATGGCCCGCAGCTCGTCGTAGGATTCCGTGAGTCCGAGGTTCTTCACGGGCACGCCAAAGCGAGCCGATTCGTTGCAGATGCGCAGGTCGCATTGCGAGGCGATCAGCAGGCCGCCGCCTACGCAGGCGCCCTGGATCAGCGCAACAGTGGGGTGGCGGCATTCGGCCACCGCATGCATCCAGCCGATGCCGCCGCGGCTATAGGCCTTCGCCTGCGCGGAGTTGGCGCGCTCATTCTTGAACTCGGCGATGTCCGCCCCGGCGGCGAAGGCCTTGTCGCCGTCTCCCCGGATCACCAGGCAGCGCAGGCTGTCGTCGGCGCCGAGCTCGGCGATCGCAGCGCCGAGCTGCGCCCACATCGTCTTGTCGAGCGCGTTCATGCGCCCGGGGCTGGACAGCGTGACGGTGGCGAGGAAGCCGTCGCGCGCAACGAGAACGGTGCCGCCCGACATCACTCGATCCGCACGCCGATGTCCTTCAGCAGCTTCGCGTACTTCGCGACTTCCGCCTTCATGTAGGCCTCGAAATCCGCCGCGCTCTGCTCGCGCATCTGCGTGCCAACCGCCTCCAGGCGCGCGCGGACCTCGGCCACCTGCATCGCCTTGTTGATATCAGTGTTCAGCTTCTGCACGATCTCGCGAGAGGTGCCGGCGGGCGCCATGACGCCGTACCAATTGGCGACGTCGAAGCCGATGATGCCCTCCTCTGCGAAGGTGGGTACTTCGGGCAGCTGCGCCACGCGCTTGGGCGTGGAAATGGCCAGGCCGCGCAGCTTGCCGGCCTGGATGTGCGGCAATACAGGCGGCATGGTGTCGAAATTCATCGCCACCACGCCCGCGAGCAAATCCTTGATCGCGTCGCCGCTGCCCTTGTACGGAACGTGGACGATGCTGGTGCCGGTGAGCTGCTTGAACAGCTCGCCCGCCAGGTGCTGCGTGCTGCCGTTGCCCGAGGACGCATAGTTCAGCTGGCCCGGCTTCGCCTTGAGGAGCGCTACCAGTTCCTTCACAGATTTCGCCTGGATAGACGGATGCACGGCGAGCACGTTCGGCACGTATCCGACGTAGGCGACGGCGGCAAAATCCTTGATCGGGTCGTAGGGCAGCTTGGCGAAGAGGTTCGGCGCGATGGCGTGCGAATTGACGTGCCCCATGATCAGCGTATAGCCGTCAGGGGCGCTCTTCGCAACCACGTCCGCGCCGATCGTTCCCGTCGCGCCGGCGCGGTTTTCCACGGTCACGGCCTGGCCCCACCATTCCGTGAGCTTCTGCGAGATTACGCGCGCGACGACGTCGGTGCCGCCACCAGGCGGGAAGCCGACGATCATCCGCACCTGCTTGTTCGGGTACCCCTGCGCCTGCGCGCCGACCGCGAAAAGCATGCAGACGGCCATCAGCCCCAATCGCATCAGCATCTTGCTCTCCCTTTGGTCTTTATGATCAGGCCGCAGCGCGCGCCGGCGACCGGCGGCACTCGGCCAGGTAAGCCAATGCCGCTTTGACGCCTTCGCGCTGGATCGGTGCGCCGGCGAGCTCCAGCCCCATCTCGCAGCCGGCAAGCGTGCCCGCGAGCATGAGGTCGTTGAAATCGCCCAGGTGGCCGATGCGGAATACCTTGCCGGCGAGCTTGCCCAGGCCGGTGCCGAGCGACAGGTCGAAACTCTCGAGGATCACCTTGCGCACGCGGTCCGCGTCGTGTCCGGCCGGCAGCAGCACCGCGGTGAGCGAGGCGGAATATTCCGCAGGATTCTTCGCCAGCACTTCCAGGCCCCAGGCGCGCACCGCGCGCCTCGCAGCCTCGGCGTGCCGCTGGTGCCGCGCGAACACGTTGTCCAGGCCTTCCTCGTCGAGCAGCATCTTCAGCGCTTCACGCAGGCCGTAGAGCAGGTTGGTCGCGGGCGTGTAGGGGAAATAGCCGTCCTTGTTGCTCGCGATCATCTCGCCCCAGTCCCAGAAGCTGCGCGGCAGCTTCGCGGACCTGGCGGCGGCGAGCGCCTTGGCCGACAGCGCGTTGAACGAAAGGCCCGGCGGCAGCATCAGGCCCTTCTGCGAACCTCCGACGGTGACATCCACGCCCCATTCGTCGTGGCGGTAATCGATCGAAGCGAGCGAGGAAATGGTATCGACGAGGAACAGCGCCGGGTGCTTCGCCGCGTCGATCGCGCGCCGCACATCCGCGACGCGCGAAGTGACGCCGGTGGCGGTCTCGGTGTGCACGACGCACACCGCCTTGATCGCATGCGCTGCGTCGGCGCGCAGGCGCGCTTCGATGGCCTGCGGGTCGGCGCCCGTACGCCAGTCCCCGGCGATGAACTCCGGCTCCAGGCCCAGGCGCCTGGCCATCTTCTGCCATAGCGTCGCAAAGTGCCCGGTCTCGTACATGAGGACCTTGTCGCCGGGCGAGAGCGTGTTGACCAGGGCCGCTTCCCAGGCGCCGGTACCAGAGGCGGGATAGATCACGACGGGGCTGGCGGTCCGGAACACGCGCTTCATGCCATCGAGGACTTCCTTGCCCAAGGCGCCGAATTCCGGGCTGCGGTGATCCATGGTCGGGTAGTCGATGGCTCGCAGGATCCGGTCGGGGACATTGGTCGGACCTGGAATCTGGAGAAAGTGGCGTCCGGCGGTTCGGGTCATGCTGGTCTCCTGAAATCGCATGCAAACAAGACTTTTGTGCGCAGCATAGGGGCTACATGTTGCGCGAACTCCTGTTTTTTTGTATTCTGCATACAAAATGGGCATTTCGCAAGAGCCGACCCCCATCGTTAGACGGCCGCTCCATGAGGAGGCGACCGACCGCCTACGCGACCTGATCGTCCAGGGACGGCTTGCGGCCGGGACCCGTCTGAACGAACGGCTCCTCACCGCCCAGCTGGGTCTTTCGCGCACGCCCCTGCGCGAAGCGTTCAAGGTACTCGCGACCGAGGGCCTGGTCGAGTTGCTGCCCAACCGGGGCGCCATCGTTTCGCAGATGGATCCGGCTCGGCTCGGCGAATCGCTTGCGGTCATGGGCGCCCTGGAAGCGCTCGCGGGCGAGCTCGCCTGCCGCTACGCGACCGACGCGCAGATCAACGAGATCCGCGCCTTGCACTACGAGATGCTCGCCTATCATGCGCGCAATGACCTCGCCGGCTACTTCAAGTTCAACCAGGCGATCCATCTGAAGATCGTGAAGTATTCGGGCAACTCGGTGCTCTACAACATCTACCGCCAGCTGAACGGCAATGTGCGCCGCGCGCGCTACATGGCGAACTTGTCCAAGGAGCGCTGGGACGCCGCGGTGCGCGAGCACGGCGAGATCCTGGCCGCGCTCGGCTCTCGCGATGTCGGACGCATCAAGGCGCTGCTCTCGGATCACCTGGCCCAAAAGCTCGCCAGCGTGCTCGCAGCCTTGCCCCCGGCGCAGCCGCGAGAGCGCGCGGCGTGAACGCGCCGTCGTTCCCGATCCCGGTCGTTCCGGCCAACGCGGGGGATTCCGCCCTGGCGGCGCGCCTGCGCCGGGAAGTCGACGGCGAAGTCCTTTTTGATGCCGCGTCGCGGGGCCGCTACTCGACCGATGCCTCCATCTACCAGATCGAGCCTGTCGGTGTGGTGGTGCCGCGCAGCGCGCAAGCCGTGCGCGCCACGCTCGCCATTGCCGCCGAGCAGCGCGTGCCGGTCCTGCCGCGCGGCGCCGGCAGCTCGCAATGCGGACAGACCGTCGGCGCGGCGCTCGTCATCGATCACACGAAGTACCTGGACCGGCTCGTCGCGCTGGATGCCGAACGCCGTATCGTCGTCGTGCAGCCTGGCATGGTTCTCGATTCGCTGAACGCCAGGCTGCGCTCGCACGGGCTGTGGTTTCCGGTGGACGTCTCGACCAGCGCGCAGGCGACCGTCGGCGGCATGGCCGGCAACAACTCTTGCGGCTCGCGCTCGATCGCGTACGGCAACATGGTGCACAACGTCCTCGCCATCGATGCCGTTACTGCAGAGGGCGACTGCTGGCGATTTGGCCCCCTGGACGAAAAATCCTCCGACAAGAAATTCGAGGATCTAAAGCTCAAACTCCGAAGTCTGTACGAACGGGAAAAGCAGGAGATCGAAGCGCGCTTTCCGAAGGTGCTGCGCAAGGTCGCCGGCTACAACCTCGATCACCTCGGGCCGCCGCACGCCAACGCCGCGCACCTGCTGGTCGGCTCGGAAGGCACGCTCGCCTGGTTCGAGCAGCTGACGCTGAAGCTCTCGCCGCTGCCGGCTGCGCGCGCGCTCGGCGTCGTGCACTTCCCCAGGTTCTACACCGCGATGGACCTGACACAGCACATCGTGAAGCTCGGGCCCTCCGCAGTGGAGCTGGTGGACCGCACCATGATCGGACTCGCGCGCGAAATCGCGGCGTTCCGCAAGACCGTGGACGCTTGCATCAAAAGCGAACCGGACGCGGTTCTGCTGGTAGAGTTTTCAGGAGAGGATTTTCTTTCTCAAGAAAGGAAACTGAAAGATCTTACCCAGTTGATGGCCGACCTCGGCCTGCCCGGCAGCGTGGTCGAAATCACCGACGCGCAGCAGCAGAAGGACCTGTGGGAGGTGCGCAAGGCGGGCCTGAACATCATGATGTCGATGAAGGGCGACGGCAAGCCCGTGTCTTTCATCGAAGACTGCGCGGTGCCCCTCGAGCACCTGGCGGAATACACCGATCGCCTGACGCAGGTGTTCGAGAAGCACGGCACGCGCGGCACCTGGTACGCGCACGCCTCGGTCGGCACGCTGCACGTGCGCCCCGTCCTCGACATGCGCCGGGACGGCGCGCAGAAAATGCGCGCCATCGCCGAGGAGGCTTGCGCGATGGTGAAGCAGTACAAGGGAGCCTATTCGGGCGAGCACGGCGACGGCCTGGTGCGCTCGGAATGGATCGAGCCCTTCTTTGGCCCGCGCCTCGTGTCGGCGCTGGGCGAGATCAAGTCCTGGCTCGACCCGCGCGGCCTGATGAATCCGGGCAAGATCGTCGCGCCCTCGAAGATGGACGACCGGTCGCTGTTTCGCTTCAAGCCGGGCTACGCGGCCGAGGCGCCGGCGCCGGCGCTCGACTGGTCCGAATGGGGCGGCCTGGATAAGGCCGTGGAGATGTGCAACAACAACGGCCACTGCCGCAAGTTCGATGCCGGCGCCATGTGCCCGTCCTTTCGCGCGACGCGGGACGAGATCCACCTGACGCGCGGCCGCGCCAACACGCTGCGGCTCGCGCTGTCGGGGCAGCTGGGGCGCCACGCCGACGATCAGGTGCGCGAAGCGCTGGACCTTTGCGTGTCCTGCAAGGGCTGCAAGCGCGAATGCCCTACCGGCGTCGACATGGCGCGGATGAAGATCGAGTTCCGCGCGCAGCAGCGCAGGCGGCATGGCCTGACGCTGCGCGAGCGCGCGATCGCCTATCTGCCGCGCTATGCGCCGGCGGCGGTCGCTGCGGCGCCGCTCGCGAATTTGCTGGCAAAGGCGCTTGGCGGATTCGCAGGTTTTACGCATCGCCGGCCGCTGCCCGCCTGGCGGCGCGACCGGTTCGTTGAGCGCGCGTGGCCGAAGAGCGGCGAGCGCGAAGTGGTGCTGCTGGTCGATACCTTCAATCGCTACTTCGAGCCGGAGAACGTTCGCGCGGCGATCCGGGTCCTGCAGTCAGCGGGCTATCGCGTGCACATTGCGCAGCCGCGCAGCGGCGGCCGGCCGCTTTGCTGCGGCCGCACATTTCTCGCGGCGGGCCTGGTGGACGAGGCGCGCGCGGAGGCGCGCCGCATGCTCGACGCGCTCGAGCCATGGCTCGCGCATGCGCTGCCGGTGATCGGCCTGGAGCCCTCATGCCTACTTACGCTGCGCGACGAGTTCGCTGTATTGCTGACCGGAACCGAAACTTTAGCGAAGAACGCGTTCCTGCTCGAGGAGTTCCTGGCTGACGAGGCGGACACTGGCCGACTGAACCTGAGGTTGAAGCCCGTCGCGGCGGCGGCATTGCTGCACGGGCACTGCCACCAGAAAGCGTTCGGCGCAATGGGCGCGGTCGAGCGCGTCCTGCGACTGGTGCCCGGACTCAAGGTGGAGACGGTGGCGTCTTCCTGCTGCGGCATGGCCGGCAGCTTTGGCTACGAAGAGGAGCACTACGAGATTTCAATGAAAATGGCCGAGGCGAGCCTGCTGCCCGCCGTGCGCAAGGCCTCGCCAGAGACGCTGGTCGTGGCGGACGGCACCAGTTGCCGCCACCAGATCGAGCATGGTGCGCAGCGCCAGGCGATCCACGTCGCC